>Ga0180438_10002403_pt1 | contig 30657 bp, 25 predicted proteins | sample SS_ome_12_FD_132455 | JGI IMG/M metagenome (GOLD analysis project Ga0180438, IMG submission 132455) | Hypersaline lake sediment archaeal communities from the Salton Sea, California, USA - SS_3_D_2 metaG | ecosystem: Environmental > Aquatic > Non-marine Saline and Alkaline > Hypersaline >...
ACCCCCGGTATCACGAGTACAGCAACGATGCCGTAAAGGATATGCATGAAACTCCTGACAAGAAAGCCTTTTCCACTAATATATAAATATATGCCTATCGTCCCCTGTAATAAAATCAGGACTTCAATGATTACTGCCGCGCCCCAATAATTGCTGTCAATTTTTCCTTTACGTATATATCGTAATAAAGCCCATAAAGCCATAACACCCGCGTATAGCACTGCAGTTATCGCTAATCGTGAATGCAACTCAATAATAGACATCTTTGGCTCCCCAAATTGAATTCATGCATACCGTCGGTTATTATAATCAACCGATAATATGTTGGACAAGGACTAACTACAATGGGTGATAGATTTAATCACCCAAAAATAGTTCAATCTAAACATGCTAAAAGCTTGTTTTGGATATTTCGGTATGCTATAATCTGTGTGGACAATTAAGGGTAATATACTCTATTTTATAAGGAGGGATAAAATGGCTGAGGAAATTGAAAACCAGGAAGAAGAAACCATGCCGGTCAACCGGCGTGAATTTTTAAACTTCGCCTGGTTCGCCTCACTAGGATTTTTAGGTGTCAGCATTGCTGGCTCCACCGTCCTATTTGCAATGCCAATATTTAAAGAAGGAGAATTCGGAGGCGTTGTTACAGTTGGAACCGCAGACGAACTTCCCGGGAAAGACGAAGGCCCGGACAATTACCCAAATGTTAAATTCTGGCTCTCAAATTCAGAAGAAGGTGTAACTGCCCTTTATAAAGTTTGCACCCATCTTGGCTGCTTATACAGCTGGCGAGAAATGGAGGATAGATTTGTCTGCCCGTGTCACGGCTCGCAGTTCGAAAAAGATGGAGAATTTATTCAAGGACCTGCACCGCGTTCTCTCGACAGCTTCGTTATTATGCTAATGGATGCGGATACAGGCGAGCTGGTCGCTGAATCCAATGGAGAACCAATCCAGATTCCACCTGATCCCAATCTGGTTGTACAGGTTGACACTGGAAGAAGGATTCCAGGACCGCGTAACACGTAATTACAGAAACATTCAGATCGGTTTATTTCCCAATGGGAGGAAATCTTTAATGCTTAAATCAATCAATTTCGCTGAAATCCGGCAGCGAACATGGAATTCAATTGATAGTCGAGTGCGGGCAATTACTGCCGGTATGGGACTGCATGAACTGCGATCAGTAGTAAGAGGGGATCCGCCTACTGAAAAACCCAATCCCCGTTATAAAGTTCATACTACAAGCTTTTTATTCCATATCCGCCCAAGATATTATGAGGCGGGAAGCACTATTCTAACGAACACCTTTAGATTGGGTTTTTTTACGACACTCTTTCTCTTTATCGAAGTTTTTACCGGATTAATTCTGATGGTTTATTACGTGCCATCTCCTGAGAAAGCTTATAGCTCAATAATATACATAATGAGCAATGTTCCATTCGGTCAGTTTATTCGTGACATGCACCGATTGGGCGCCGAAGGTATGGTCATTTTCACATTTTTACACATGCTTCGTACGTATCTAACCGGCTCCTATAAAAAAGAACGCTCATTTACCTGGTTAACTGGAGTCATACTGCTTGGTATAACTCTGTTTTTAAGTTTCAGCGGATACCTGCTGCCCTGGGATCAGCTTGCATACTGGGCGGTTACGATCGGCACCAGCATGGCTGAGGCTGCACCAATTTTCGGCGATCAGGTGAATTTGCTGCTTCGAGGCGCTCCAGACATTGGTGAAAATGGACTGCTTCGATTTTATTTGCTTCATGTTGTTCTATTACCTCTGTTGGCTATTCTGGTCATCAGCATTCATTATTACAAAGTCTCCCGGGAACATGGAATTTCTCTCCCGCCGCGATTAGAAGAAGGCGATATTCCCCCGGAAAAGAAAAAGGAAGCTAAAAGAAGGATCGACTACCTCCCGGATTTAATGACCGGTGAAATCTTTTGGACCAGTATTGGACTTGTGCTTCTGGTAATGGCTGTGACAATTTTTGGTTATCATGCCCCTCTGGAAACCATCGCGAATCCGCAGGTGACGCCCCTTGATACTGAAGCACCCTGGTATTTTCTCTGGCTGCAGGGAATGTTAAAACTCGGGGATAAATCTCTGATGGGAATAATTATTCCTACAGCGCTCGTGATCCTCTTATTTGCAATTCCTTATATTGACCGCAACCCATACCGAAGCCTATCGAGGAGACCTTTTGCAGTTGGCTTGGGACTTCTGGCAGTTGTCGTTCTTATCGTTCTCAGTTATATGGGAACACCCCACTTTGGGATTGAATCAGACGCGGCTACCCGGATAGTGCAGGATCTGGTTCCAGAAGAAGGGGTGGGGCCGGTACGTTCGGTGCCGTATGAACAACTTCAACCTGGAGTTTATATAGTGAATGAAACCCCAACCAGCCGGCTATGCCCTAACCTTGATTACGGGTGCCCTGACCTGGAGAGTTTATTCGCGGATTATACAAATAGAACCAATTTGGCTGAAGAGGAAGGAAAACTGCCAGATTCTGATGCAGTTCTGCTGATAGATAACTGGCAGCAGGACTTGAAAAAAGTTACTTTCCGGATCGGTTGGACTGATGAGCTCAGTGAAAGACGGACTTATGAGCGTTCAATTTACATTCATCGAGAAAGGGGAGGGGAATGATGCTTGACCGGGTTCAGATTCAAATTTTTGTGGGCACTCTTCTGGTCATAATAACAACCGTTGTTGTAATCGTTTATGGGTTAAATGAAAAAGAACGAATGCTGGAATACGAAACAGCCTACCAGGCGAGAGCAATTGAGGCTGGCGCAACTCTATTTGAGGCTCAATGCAGTCGTTGTCATGGAACCCAGGGTACCGGGATACCAGGATTATGCCCACCTCTTAATGACCGTTATTTTTTTGACCAGCGGTTGAAGGACGTAGGCTGGAATGGAACAATGGAAGATTATATTGTATCCACTGCAACCAGCGGAAGACTGACATCAACCCGCCCCGAACAATATCCGGGTCAGGGAGTTCCGGCAATGCCTTCTTTTTCGCAACAGGTGGGCGGTCCACTCAGAGAAGACCAGATAAGAAATATTGCAGCTTTTATTATGAACTGGGAGGGCACTGCGACCTCCATTGAAGTCCCGCCGACGCCGGAAGGGCCAGTCGCTGGCACAGACATCACAAAGGATTTACCAGAAGGTGATCCAACTTCAGGGGAAAATCTGGCAGTATCGTTTGCCTGCACCACCTGCCATATTGACGCTCCCACCGGGCCATACTGGCTTGAAAGTGACACAGAACCAGCAATCGCTGCACGTTCCGAAGCGCGCCTTTCTCAACCTGATTACTCCGGAAATGCAACGACCGCTGGAGAATACCTGTTTGAATCAATTGCTAATCCTTCCATGTATCTGGTTACCGGGTTTGCGGATGGAGTAATGCCTAATAACTATAGCAGTACTTTAACCGAACAAGATCTGGCAGACTTAATCGCTTACTTATTGACATTGAAATAGGCAATGAGAATGTTGGTCAACAACAAAATCAAATATTTTGGTATTACCTTCACAATCCTTTTAGTTTCGTTCCTATTCAAAGCAGTCGGTTCCGCCCAAACTGATATTAACCCTGAAGAACTTGAACTCGGCTCGAGGATTTATGCTGATAACTGCGCAGTTTGCCATGGAGATAAGGGAAAAGGCCGGGTTGGGGCTGAATTGTCAAAAAATTGGCCGGCAATAAGACCCGATCTTCTGGTGCGGTCAATTATTGAAACCGGGGTGCCTGGATCTGTAATGCCAGCCTGGAGTCAGAATTTCGGGGGACCGCTATCCGACATGGAAATCGATGCAGTTGTTACTTATATACTGAGCTGGCAGACAGGTGAATTTGAAACACTACCTTCCCGACCTCCCGCTACACGTCGCCCTCCGATCACACCTATTCCTGAAATCCAGGGAGATCCCAACTCTGGTGCAATTCTCTTCGATGATAACTGCGCACTCTGTCATGGGTCCAGTGGTGAGGGACGGATCGGAAGGACATTAATAAAAGTTTGGCCGGGCGTCAGACCTGATCTATTTATAAAAAACGCGATCATGAACGGTATTCCGGGTTCGGTAATGCCGGCCTGGGGAAAGAATAACGGTGGACCGCTCAGCGAACAAGAGATTGAAGATATCATTTCATTCATACTGAGCCATGAGGATCTACCCTCACTGCAAGCCTCACCCACTGTGGTTGCAGTTACACCCCCCCAACTCCCCTGGATGAGAAGTTGGGGGGGCATAGCAGTTTTTCTTGTCTTGCTTGTGGCCATCTTTGGGGCAGCATATTATTTTCAAAGAAAAAAATAACACAATCCAGATTTTATTGACAATCAAATTCTCCTGAGGTATGCTACCTAACATGCCCGGGTGGGTCCGGCGCGGCGGAATCCTGCGAATCCCGTCAGGTCCGAAAGGAAGCAGCGGTAAGGAGGAAATTCCGGGTGCCGCCGGGTTGCCTGCCCGGGCATTTTGAATCTCAAATTTTCTTGGGATGGTTTAAGAAAATATTTTCCCCAAACAATCCGTTCAACATAATGAAAAAATTGGGAGCAGGCGACCTCCATCACCAATTCGAAAGGGTGATCTCATTATTCACAGGAAAAGCTGCAAGACAGGGATATCTGGCTTCAATTGATCAATCCATTATCAGCCTTTCAAACTTTATCGCGACGATTATTCTGGCAAGAAATGCGTCTCCAACAGAACTTGGAGTTTACGGAGTTGGATTTACAGCTTTACGGTTGATCAGAGCTATTCAGGATGGCCTTATCATCCAGCCATTAAACACGTTTGGCGCAGGTTTAACCAACTGTAAATGGCGTATTTATTTTTCCTCTACGGGAGTATTCCAAATCGCGCTTGCGATGCTTTTATCCTTTGGAGCAGTTGTAGCAGGCTGGTTACTATCCGAATCCGGAAATGATACTGCGGGACCAGCGATGTCCTCTTTATGGTCAGTTTTTCTATTCTGGCAGCTTTTTGAATTCATCCGCCGGACACTTTACACCCGTGCAAACGTTCAATACGCAGTCATAATGTCCACATTGTCAAATATTGTCCGAATTCTTTTTATGCTCTGGTTAATAATTCAGGATAATTTAACCGGAACAACGACCATACTGGCAATATCTATCGGTTCTTTGATCGGGATGATTCCAGGTTTGTGGAAGACAAAAAATTTTTGGGTTCATCATGGACTTCGATTAAGAGAGACCTGGGACAAAAACTGGAGATTTGGGAAATGGATTTTGGGAAGTTCAACCGCAAACTGGTTAGCTTTGGAATTTTATCCGGTCCTGGCTGCAGGGTTGATCAGCTTTGCTGCTGCTGGAGCTTACCGGGCAATCCAGAATCTTGTCGCCCCTATACATGTTCTTATTCGAGCTACTGATACATTCCTTACACCACGAGCAGCTAAATTATATGACCAATCTGGATTACCCGGCCTTAGTCAAACCATCCGGATCACATATTTAATTATCGCTGTTCCGGTTTTTGGAGTGCTGGTTTTTGCGCTCCTGTTTCCAGAACAGTTATTAAACCTTTTTTATGGCGATACGTATAACCAGTACAGCAGTGGGGTAATTTTTATGGCGTTGAGTTATGTTTTTCTTTTTGGCTATTCACCTGTTGTAACCGCACTGAAAGCTGTGCGAATCGGGCAACCGATTTTTATCGCAAGCATTGCTGCAATTACTGCAATGTTCACGGTTGGAATCTTTCTGGTTATAAAACGGGATGTTTATGGTACCCTGGCGGGTCAGGCATTGAACAGTTTTCTAATATTCACGATTTTATGGATGTCCTGGTATTCTATTCGTAAGGGGCTTCATACCCCCAGCCAGCAATCAGAACCCAATCCGGATTAACTGCCTCGGTAGCCGGCCATTCCAATCCTTTCGCCAACGATAATAAAAGGCAATCATAAACGCCAGGAATATAATTTTAAAATCAAAACCAATGGTCATATTTTTGATATACACACGATCAAAGCGCAGTTTTTGCCGGGGAGTTAAGTAATAATCCCCCACTACCTGGGCAAGACCGGCTAATCCAGGCAGGACTGCGTGCCTTTCGGCATACTCAGGCAATACATCTAAATAGCCTTTCACAAGCACTGTCCTTTGAGGTCTTGGACCAACAAAACTCATATCACCTTTAATGATATTGATCAACTGGGGGATTTCATCTAAAGCGGTTTTTCGCAAAATTCTTCCCATGCCCAGTATCCTGAAATCATTTTCCCGTGACAGTATCGGGCCCGAATCAATTTCCGCATTCGGCACCATAGTTCTGAATTTAAGTTGAGAAAAATTCCGCCCGCCACGAGTGACTGAATTTTTAATAAAAATAACAGGCCCTGGATATTCTAACCATATAATCAAGCCGATTATTAGCCATAAAGGCAAAGTAATCAGAATTCCGAAGGCTGCTAAGGAAAGATCTATTAAACGTTTTATTAATAAGTTATTTCCAGGAATTCCAATAATTTGAATATGTCTCTCGAGAACTTCTTTTTTAATGTCACTTGAAGGAGGGGAATTGTTTTCCCATAATTCCCCGTTTTTCCAGGTAGCAAGAAGACCGCCCAAAAATGCACCGATCAATCCTGCCGTCAGATATACAACCCATTCAATCAGGATACTATTTTGGTTTCCAGCTTGATTTCTAACTTTCGATAGCAAAGGAGTAAAAAGTATTATGGTTATTGTGCTTATCAGGAAACCAATTACAAAAGCAAGACGGTAACGCAGCACCTTACTTTCAACGAAAAAGGATAAAAATTTTTCTAAAAGAAAAGTAAAAATTGAACTTAGAATAACCCAAACGATCGCAATCAAAATCAAGGAAATTTATGAATAAAATTATGAGGTGCCTGAGTTTAATTATAAAAACAATATATAAATGTTTTGAGTAAATAACGCTGGAAGAATTCTGGTTCCTGGATTAATATCCTGCCTCTATATTATCTCCTTTTTTTATATAACAAATTCAGTTTTAAAAAATTATACCTTAGGCAAAACAAGCAGGAATTCTGATTCGTTCGAGAAAACTGGTAGTTTTTTGCGGTGATATAATTTCGAAGTTTCCTGATTTTTTACTGAAACTTTCAAGACTGGCATAACCAGGGACTTTTGTTTATTATGGATAAACCAGACCAACCGAATCAAAGACATAGAAAATTATTGCTTTTGCTTGGTGCTTTTATTACCATTGTTTTCATCTCTGTTATTCTTTACCCTAGAGCCCGCGATACTTGGTCTGCACCTCTCGGCCCAAGCCTGGATTTGCCGACAAACACTCCGATAATTCAAGCTCAAATTGAGACAGATGAGAATTTTGTTATTCCCACACCTGAGATTGAATTTACTCCAACTTCTGTGGAATCACCTCTTGAAAATAGTCCTCCAACAAAATTCCCAAACCCAACCACTATTCCAACCCCAACTGAGAACCCGCTTTGTGGAGGGCCTCCCTTGATGTACATTCTTGGTATGGGCATCGACACAAAAGACCTTTCTTACACATACGGCCTTGCGGATGTTATCAGAATAGCCAGAGTGGACTTTATAACACCCAGGGTAACGGTTTTGTCCATTCCACGTGATCTGTGGGTTGAGATCCCCGAAATTGAGGACCATGGAATAACCCACGGAAAAATCAACCAGTCTTTTTTTTACGGCGGTCCGGGCATGAAATATTACAGCGGACCAGGAGCAGGCCCAGGGCTGGTGGCTAGAACCATTAATCACAACATGGATTTAAGAGCTGATCATTATGGAGCTCTTAATATGTATGTTTTTGAAGAAATTATCGACGCAGTCGGCGGTATAGACGTTTACCTGCCGGAAGATGTTGACGGGACACCTGTTGATAAACACACGCGCGATATGGGGTATTTTTATGCAGGAAATAACCACTTTAACGGTGAACAGGCGGTTAAATTCTCCCGCATTCGAAAACGTTACAGCGATTACAAAAGGGTCGACAACCAGAACCTGGTGATTTGCGCATTGAAAGAAAAACTTCTGAGTCCCAGGATCCTTCCAAGTATTCCAAAAATAATATCCTCATTCCATGGGTCAGTCCTGACTGACCTCAGCCTGGAACAATTAGGACAGCTTGCTTGCCTTTTACCTAAAATCGAGAGTGAAAACCTGATATTCTCCAGTTTACCGCAAGATATCCTGGAACACGGGTATACATACAGCCCCCAAATGAAAAATCAAACATATGCAACTCTCACAGAAATGGAAATGTTGCGTGGTTATATTGACCAATTTAAATCTGGCGATTGGCCGGATAAACAGGGAGAATCAACCTGTCCGTGACTATCTCCCGTGCAAGCACCATCAAGATAATCAAGTCACAAGGGATAGCACTGGATAAACGATTGGGACAGAATTTTCTGGTCGAAGAGTCTTATATAGAAAAAATCATTAAAACCGCAACTATTAAAGATAACGAAACAATCCTTGAGATCGGAGCCGGGATTGGAAACCTGACCAGTAAAATTGCAGAATTTGCCAGCAGGGTTGTATCCGTTGAAATAGACCAACGGCTGATTCCCGTATTCCAGCAAGTTACATCAGAATTTCCCAATGTCGAAATTATTCAGGGGGATATACTTGCATTGGATCTTGGGAAATTAATTTCAGGAGAATACAAAGTAATCGCAAACATCCCATACTACATCTCTACTGCGGTGACCCGTTTTTTGACCGAATCCAACAACCCGCCGGGGAATATGATTCTTACACTCCAAAAGGAGGTGGCAGAGAGGATGTGTCAAAATCCAGGTAATTTCAGTCTGCTGGCATTAAGTGTTCAAATATTCGGAGAACCAAAGATTGCACTTTATATTCCGGCAGGTGCATTCTACCCAAAACCAGAAGTCGATTCAGCAGTAATAAGAATTGACCGGCATCTTAATCCTGTGGTACCCGACAATATTCTGCCTCTTTTATTTCGATTAGCCAGAGCAGGATTCAGCCAGAAAAGAAAAACCCTGCGCAACTCATTAGCTGGCGGAATGCACTGGAGCACTGATCTCACTCAGGGATTATTAATAAAGGCAGGTATAGAACCAATCAGAAGGGCTGAAGAATTGGGCATTGATGAGTGGGTACGGCTGTCTATGGTGGTTACAGAATCAGAGAAAATACTCCCCGGTTAATTCACCGATTTTTATTTTTTAAGTCCCGGTATTCCAACCGCATTTTCCAGACCCGATATGCCGCCTCAAGCTGGATGGGCAGTGACATTTTAGAGTGCCCGCTTTCTCTATTTGGGAAATAGAAGGGACACTCCATAAATGTAAAATTTAATAAGCTTGCAACATATGACAATTCAATCAAGAATGCGTACCCATTTGATCGAATCCGATTGAGCGGCATCTTCTCTAAAACTTCACTCTTCCAAACTCGAAACCCCCCGGTAACATCTTTGACAGGCAGATCAAGAATTCTGCGAGCATAATAATTACCGAATGAGGATAAACTCTTGCGCCATAATGGCCAATTCTGGTCAACGCCCCCTCCTGGGATGTAACGCGAGCCTAAAGCGATATCTGCATATTGTAATGAATTAAACAACTTAACCAACAGTTCTGGTGGGTGCGATAAATCTGCGTCCATTTGTGCAACCGCATAAGCGCCGCTTTCCAGGGCGATGCTCATACCTGCAATATACGCGCTTCCTAAACCTAATTTACCACTTCGATGAATCACTGAAATAGACCCAGGATCACTTTCTCTCAATTTCTCAGCAACCTGGCCAGTTCCATCGGGGCTGTTATCATCAACAATGAGCAGATGTAAACCTTCAACAGGTAATGCAAGAACCCGTTTTGCAAGCAAAGGCAAATTTTGAACTTCGTTGTATGTTGGGGTTATTACGAACAGATTCAAATCTACTGGCTTAATTGTATAAACAGAAAATTTGTTATATTAAAATCTTTTATATTTTCTTGATTTTAACATAACCAGAGTATTCAAAACACACATGCTATAATCTCACACAGGAGTAAAGAATAAAGGTTGTGAGTTTGGAGAAATAAATTATGGATGTCCATAAAAAATCTATCGTTATATTGATGATTTTACTTGTAACAATATCATTAATATCAGCTTGTGAACAATTAGATATTATTCCGGACCAATCTTCTGAAACAGTAACAATAAGAATGGCGGTACTACCAATTCTTGAAGCCTTTCCAATGTACGTCGCCCAAAATGAAGGTTTATTTGAAGAACAAGGGGTAATCGTTGAATTTGTACCGGTAGCATCAGCCCCAGAAAGAGATCAGGTGATCTCTGGTGAAGGCGCGGATGGAATGATAAACGAAGCTTTATCGACTATGTTCTATAATCAGGATGAAACACAGGTACAGACGGTCCGGTATTCCCGAACTGCGACCCCTGAGGAAGCTCTTTTTCGCATCCTTGCGTCTGGAAAGAACGAAATTGACGATGTCGAAGATTTAAAAGGTGCAACTATTGGAATTTCTGAAGGCACAGTAATCGAATATTTAACAGATCGGCTGCTTCAAGAGCAGGGATTTATAGAAACAGAAATAAACACAATGGCTGTTCCAAAAATTCCTGACCGGATGGCCCTGCTCGATAGTGGTGAACTTGATGCTGGTATGCTCCCAGAACCGCTCTCCTCCCTGGCGGTAATGAATGGTGCAAAAATTATTCTTGACGACACATCCAACCCTGAAATTAGTTTCAGCACGATATCTTTTCGGAAGGATTTTATTGATAGTCATCCGGAAGCAGTTCGGAGCTTTCTGGCTGCACTTGAAAAATCAATCGAGTTGATAAATGAAAACCCAGAGCAATATATTTCATTGTTGAGTGAATTTAATATTGTCCCACCTCAATTATTGGAGGATTTTAAGATTCCAAAATTTGTGACTGCGGGAGTTCCTACCGAATCTCAATGGGAAGATGTATTAGTATGGGCACTGGAGAAAGGTTATCTGGATAGTGAAGTACCTTACAAAGAATCTGTCCTGCCGGATTACCTCCCCTGAGAGATCTTAAAATTAATCAACTTTCGAAACCTGCCAGCATTTCTGGTGAATAAATTCCTGTATTGACCCGAATATTGATGAATGATACAGCTTGAGAATCTCACATTCCAGTACCCTCAGGGACCGGTTGTATTTAAGAATTTTAACCTCAAAATTGATCTGCGCGCTTCCTGGGTAGTATTGGGCCCTTCTGGTTGTGGAAAGACAACATTGCTTTACCTTCTTTCGGGATTGCGCCTTCCTACCTCCGGGAACGTCGTTATTAATGGTTCTGTCATAACCCATCCCAGACCGCAAACGGGTTTAATCTTGCAGGACTACGGTTTGCTCCCCTGGTCAACTGTACGCCAGAATGTCGAACTTGGCTTACAGATCCGGAATTTCTACGGACCGGATGGTAAACACGCTCCAGAAAAAAGGATCCCTTTGGAAAATGTTGACCATTGGTTACAAAGGCTGGGACTTGACTCGATCCAACAAAAAATTCCTCAGAATATTTCAGGTGGACAGAGGCAACGGACAGCTATTGCGAGAACACTGGTTCTCGAACCCGATATCCTGTTAATGGACGAGCCGTTTGCTTCACTGGATGCTCCAAGCCGAGATGGACTTCAAAAACTTACTATTGAACTCTGGAAAGAACAGGATTTAACTTTAATTCTCGTTACCCACTCGATTGAAGAAGCTGCTTTAATGGGCCAATATATCCTCTTGCTGGGTAATCCGCCAATTTCAGAACCGTGCATAATAGAAAATTTTGAATCCCACAGCATGGAGTTCCGTGATACGGATGATTACCAAATTCGGATCCGACAACTAAGAAGTCTGATGGAAGAATATGAAAAAACGTGATCTGGTATTTGCGATCCTAGCACTGCTCCTCACATGGCAGCTGGCAGCAATTATTGTAAACAGACCAATACTTCCATATCCACTAGAAGTGCTGCAAGCGCTTATATTTGAAACATTCAATGGAGAATTACCCGGACATTTTCTCGCAAGTTTCTACAGGGTAGTCATGAGCACCCTGCTTGCCATCCTGACTGCCGCGCCGATCGGGATCATTCTTGGTCAATCGAGTAGATTGAACCGCATTTTTTCTCCCATAGTGTATTTGCTTTATCCTATCCCAAAAGTAGTTTTTGTTCCAATTTTGCTTTTATTACTTGGTATTGGCTTTCTGCCGAAAATCGTGATTATATATATAATCCTTTTCTTTCAAATATTGGTTCTCGTCAGGGATCAAGCTTCGAACATCCATCCAGAGTTAATCCAGAGTGTTCGCAGTCTGGGTGCGGGCAGAAGAGCGTTATTCAAATTCGTATACTATCCCGCAAGTCTTCCAGCGATACTTACTGCTCTGCGACAATCCGTAGGCACTGCTGTGGCGGTCTTATATATCGCGGAGTTGTTCGCAACCAGATGGGGATTAGGATATTACATTTACCTTAACGGCAGCACCCTATTCGATTTCCCGGCAATGTATGCTGGAATTGTTGTACTCAGTATTATGGGATTGGGACTTTATTTTTCCGTGGACTGGTATGAAAAAAGGAATTTTTCCTGGAAATTTATTCGCTGACAACTTTTTTTTAGAAAACTATCATAACCGGGATAATGATCCCCACGGAGAACAACAAGCTGAATACCAGGACTAATTGACCTGTTCCAGCAAGTGTTCTATTTAGGGTTCGCCCGATATCCTGCCATACTGAACGAATTAATGAGAATGCAAAGGGCAGCGCCAGCATAACCAACACTACCCAGACCGAAACATATCCAAATAACAGCATAAATATTGGAAAAACAAATGATAGTAAAAGACAAATCATGTATTCATACCTGGTGCTCCTGACACCCAGCATTACTGCTAGTGTTTTTTTACCAACTGCTTCGTCTGTCTTAATATCCCGAAGGTTATTAACAACCAGAATTGCGGTTATTAATAATCCGATCGGTATTGAAGCGATGAAAACCGGAAAATCCAGTCTATAAGCCTGAATAAAATATGTTCCACAAACAGCTACCGGTCCGAAGAAGATAAATACAGTAAGATCGCCCAGCCCATAGTATCCCAACGGAAAAGGGCCGCCAGTATATGCTATTGCGGCAACAATGGACAGAAGGCCAATCACCAGAACTGGCCAGCCTACTTGCAAGAACAGGAAAAATCCAATAAATCCCGCAGCCGCAAATGTTATCCACATTCCCACCAGAACTTCCTTTGGTGATAAAAGACCTGCCTGGGTCACTCGAACCGGGCCAAGGCGTTCAGAGATATCTGCCCCTTTATAAAAATCGAACACATCATTTGCTAAATTGGCACCAATCTGAAGTAAAAGGGCAGTAAACAGGGCGGCAATCGCTACAGTCAGGTTAAGTACACTATACTTAAACGCAAGAGCAGAGCCAACAATTACCGGTGAAATTGCCGCAGGTAGAGTTTTCGGTCGAACAGCAAGTATCCAGGCATTCACCCTGTTTGCAGTCACTTCTTGATTCCTATCCTCATAATCCTGAATATCTTTTATAATCAGCCATCCATTAATAATATAAGGATAGCCTAATATATCCAAAGTATACCTAAAATAACCTGAGAATTATCAGGCTTCAGAGATAGAAACCAGCCTGCTTTCAGGTTTTTCAGGTTTACAAAAATCATCCTGCAATTTTTTAATTTTTCAGTATTAGATTACATCAATCGTCAAAGAAATCTATTCTAACCGCCAAATTCCGCCCAACAAATGTGATGAGAAAAAGAACTTCGATCCCAGTAATAATGCTTTTCATCTTCACCCTGAGTTGTGAAGGTCTTATTCAAACACAACATGTCATTGAAGAAAATCGAATATCACCCACAAACACTCAGGTTCTGCCAGAAACAAACACATCGACATCAATTTCGCCGACTTTAACCAACACCAGAATAATCCCTTCGGTTACATCAACAGAAACTCCAACACCCACCCATACAGCCCAACCGACAAACACAACCACATTGAGGCCTGCATTTTCACCAGAACAGATACAGGTATTTGAAGAAATATGGTCAGCAGTAAACAATAATTATTTGTATCCTGATTTTAACGGCTTAGACTGGAACGCAGCCCACGAAGAATACCTGCAAAGGATCCAGCAGGGATTGACTGACGCAGAATTTTATGAAGCGATGGGTGAGCTTATATATTCCCTTGGTGATGATCACTCGATTTTTTTTGACCCGGATGAAGTGACCGTAGCAGATGCTGAAGTAAATGGTGAGTACGGTTATGTGGGGATTGGGGTACTGGGGATAGTACAGGAAGGCAAGAATCACCTCTCAGTCGTTTTGACATTTCCGGACAGCCCGGCTGAAAAGGCAGGGATACTGCCTCATGACAGAATAGTCGAAGCGAATGGAGAAATTATTGTTGATGAAGATGGAATCAGATATGACTTATTGAACGGCGATACAGGGACTGAAGTAAAAATCCGAGTGCTTAATCCCAATAACGAAATAAGGGAACTCTCCCTCGAACGAGATGAACTTAGCGGAGTATTTCCAGTCCCTTACTCAGTGCTGGAAACTAGCGCTGGAAAGCGCATTGGATACATCATGCTGGCTTCATTTCGGTACAGTTCAATCTTTGAAAATGTGTTATCAGCACTTGAAGTTATTGCATCTGTTGAGCAGATTGATGGCCTGATCATCGACAACCGGTTCAATGGCGGTGGGGGCAGCGATGTATTGACCGATATGCTGTCCCTTTTCATCGATGGCAACGCTGGATATTTTAAGCAGCGTGAGATAGAACGTTTATTTACAATAAATGGTGAAAATTGGTATGGCTCCCAGGAAGTACCACTGGTGGTATTAATTGGTCCTGATACAGCCAGTTTTGGGGAGATTTTTTCGGGAGTACTCAAAGACCTGGATAGAGCCTATCTCATTGGTGAAAATTCTGAGGGCAATGTTGAGGTTCTGCATATTTTTGATTTTTCAGATGGATCACGCGCCTGGATCGCAAAAGAATCCTTCCGACCTTTATTCAATCCCGGCTTGAATTGGGAAATCAACGGTGTGACTCCGCACAATTTTATAGAATCGGACTGGGATGAATTCACTTCCAATAATGATCCCCTGATATACAAAGCCCTGCAATATTTTGATGGTCTTGATTAATCACTCCAATGCTTTCAATACTTGAAAAAATAATCCTTCTAACACTACTGCTCTCATCAATCTTTTTTGCTTCATATGTAGCAATCAGGATCATAAAAATTGTAGGACGGGGGAGAGGTTCTCCTCATTGGAACCTATCGGGGAAAGGAGTACTGAAAACATCGGCTCAATTAATCTCTTTGAAAACAACATTTAATTTACGAAAAATCACCAGTTTTTTCCATGCCCTGATTGCCTGGTGTTTTTTGTATTATCTGGTTGTAAACATCGTTGATATTGCTGAGGCACTTATACCAGATACCTATTTTTATTCCAGTTCGAATATTTGGAATCCATTCCGATTCGGGGCAGATTTATTGAGTGTTTTAGCGCTTATTGGGATGATTGTTCTCTTGTTACGCAGGTTTGTTCTGAAACCCGATGAAATCACTTTCAGGGATAACATCCTGCTCCTCCCGGGCGCACTAAGGAAGATCAATCGCGACTCGGCAATTGTTGGATTCTTTATCTTGATTCATATTGGGGCGAGGTTCTTAGGTCAATCATTCCGGATCGCATTGAATGGATATGATCCCTGGCAGCCACTTGCTTCCATGGTCTCAATTAACTGGGCTGGGGTATCCGAATACAAATTGATAATTGCAATTCAGACGGCATTTTGGGTTTCCCTGGGCTCAATAATTCTTTTTGTGCCATATTTTTTATATTCAAAACATATTCACATTTTCTTTTCCCCGATAAATCATCTGATTCAACCGGTAAGACGTTCCATCGGTGAACTGGATAAACTAGACTTTGAAGATGAAAGCATAGAACAATACGGCGTAAGCCGGATAGAAGATCTGGGTTGGGAACAAATCCTTGACAGTTTTGCCTGTATTATGTGCAACCGTTGCCAGGTTGAGTGTCCTGCATATGAAACCGGTAAAGAACTCTCGCCGGCAGCCATGGAAATCAATAAACGCCTGTACTTAAACAAGGAAGGACGCCGAATATCTCGAGGTGATCCCAGCCTGAAGAGGCTTGTTGAATTTGCAATCACAGAAAATGCGATCTGGGCCTGTACAACATGCGGCGCATGTATCAAAGCTTGCCCTGTCAACAATGAACCCATGCGGGATATCCTGGATATCCGGAGGTCGCTCGTTCTAATGGAAAACAACTTCCCGGAACAACTGCAGGTAATTTTTCGCAATCTCGAGAGAAACAAAAATCCATGGAATATCACTCCCTCAGAACGATTGAATTGGGCAAATGGTCTGCCAATAACAACCATCAAACAGAATAGCGATCCGGATGTGCTCTGGTGGGTTGGATGCGCACCTGCTGCGGATTACCACGCCCAAAAAACAGCGCGAGCCTTCTTGAAGATTCTGACAACAGCAAACATAAACTACGCAGTCCTGGGAGAGCTTGAAAATTGTACGGGAGATTCTGCCCGAAGAGCTGGAAATGAATACTTATTCTCTGAGATGGCTGCAGAGAATGTAGAGATATTGAACAGCATCTCACCTATACATATCGTAACGACCTGTCCTCACTGTCTGCACACACTTAAAAATGAATATCCCGCCTTCGATGGCAATTACAGGGTTTCACACCACACAGAATTTATCGATAATTTAATAAAATCAGGCCAGCTGAATCTGAAAAAACGAACCGAAATAATCACTTACCACGATCCATGCTACTTAAGCCGCCACAATAAAATAATTGATCCACCGCGTCACACCTTATCAGATATTTCTGGCGAATACGTTGAGATGCCAAGAAATAAAATTCGATCATTTTGCTGCGGAGCAGGCGGGGCTCAGATGTGGAAAGAAGAAGAAGACGGAACAGAGAGAGTAAGTTCGAACCGTTTCCGGGAGGCAGAATCCACGAATGCAGATATCACGGCTGTAAGCTGTCCTTTTTGTATGATCATGCTATCTGATGCTGCCAAGGAAAATAGATCGGAAATGCAGTTGTTTGATATTGCTGAGATCATCGCTACGCAAATTTAGAACAGATTGATTCGCAGCCAGACCAATCAACTACGCTCGAATTACCCTTAGCTCTCTCAAATTTCAGCAGACTATCATTGCGATTCTTTTCCAGGTAAGGGATAAATATCCCCTGGTTACACCGCTTATGTCACCCTGCAGATCTGCTTCATTCCAACCCTCGACCACAGCGGATGATAATTGAGATCACATTCATGGATGATGGCATTAATCCTCTCCCAAGGAAAAAGGTCAAAAAAGGGCGATATAATCCTATATTGAAATCAAAAATGGTTTTGATCTTCAATATACGAACATGAACAAATTTTATTTGCTCCATTATTAATTAATTCTTTCTATTGTAGGATATGACCCAAACATACCCAAAAGAAATACAAACAACCCGAATTGATGCTGATATGGTTCTCGCAGATTACCAGCTTGCTTACACCAGCCGGCAGGTAAGCCTGATTGGTAGAAGGGAGGTGATGAGCGGTAAAGCGAAGTTTGGTATTTTCGGAGATGGCAAGGAATTAGCCCAAATTGCGATGGCAAAGGTGTTTAAAAAGGGCGATTTCCGCTCTGGTTATTACCGGGACCAGACTTTCATGTTTGCGAAAGGTATGCTGGCATTCGAGCAGTATTTCGCCCAGTTGTATGCCCACTCCGATGAAACTGCCGATCCTTCATCTGCCGGAAGGCAAATGAACAACCATTTCGCAACCCGCACAATTGACCAGAATGGGAACTGGAAAAATCTCACCCAATTATATAATTCGTCAGCAGATGTATCTCCGGTAGGATCTCAAATGCCGCGCCTGGTGGGGCTTGCATATTCATCTAGACTGTATCGTGAACTGGATGAATTAAGGACATTCGAACAGTTTTCAAACTGTGGGAATGAAGTTGCTTTTGGAACAGTCGGCAATGGGACCTGCGCGGAAGGCATGTTCTGGGAATCCGTGAATGCCATAGGCGTGCTCAAATCCCCCGCGATCATTACTATTTTTGATGACGGATATGGGATCTCTGTTCCGAATGAATTTGCGCTTCTAAAACAAAATATCTCCGGACTACTTAGTGGATTCAAGAGAGAAACACAAGATGAGGCTGGGTACGAGATCTTTATCGTGCCGGGATGGGATTATCCCAATCTTCTGGATACTTTCAGGAAAGCCGAAAATGTAACCCGTTCAAATCATACCCCGTCCATTATTCATGTTACTGATGTTACTCAACCCCAGGGTCATTCTACTTCCGGAAGCCACGAACGTTATAAATCCCCTGAGCGAATTAAATGGGAAATGGATTTCGACTGCATCTCCCGTTTCAGAGAATGGATATTGTCCAACAAAATATCTTCACCTGTTGAGCTAGATACAATTGAAGAACACGCAAAAATTGAGGCGGAAACTGCCCGGATGAAAGCATGGGAGGCATATTCCAATCCAATCGTAGCTGAAAAGAGAGCAGTTGAGGAGATTATCGAACGGATGATCAGGACCTCCTCTCATCAGGTTGAGTTATCCAGTCTGAGGAGCGAATTAGAATCATTAAGAACCCCGTATAGAAGAGATATCATGGCTGCTATGCAAAAGGCCCTGGTAATAACCAGGGAGGAGGGGAGTCAAGCCAAGCAGAATCTGCTTGAATTAGAAAACAAATACGGGACAGAATTCCATATACAATACGATTCCCATCTATACAGCGAACATAATGACTCCGCATTGAAAGTCAAGGTTATCGAACCAATCTATTCAAGTTATTCCAAATTGGTCAATGGATTCGAAATTTTAAACGCATGTTTTGATGCTGCTTTAGATCGTGATCCAAGAGTGAATATATTTGGCCAGGACGTTGGCATTCTGGGGGGAGTGAATCAGGCACTGCGTGGATTACAGGAAAAATATGGGGAATTACGAGTTTCGGATACAGGAATTAGAGAATTAACCATCGTCGGGCAGGCGATCGGTATGGCGATGCGGGGATTACGCCCAATAGCCGAATTACAATATCTGGATTATTTGATTTACGCCCTTCAGATTATGTCAGATGATCTCGCTACCCTGCGCTGGAGGACCAAAGGCGGGCAAAAGGCTCCTGTTATCATCCGCACAAGAGGTCACCGGCTTGAGGGGATCTGGCATTCCGGTTCCCAACTGGCGGGTATTATCAACCTTGTACGCGGGATGTATGTCATCGTCCCAAGAAATATGACCCAGGCGGCTGGGTTTTACAACTCTCTATTGAAGTCTGAGGAACCCGGTTTGATCATCGAAGTATTGAATGGCTACCGGATTAAAGAGACTATGCCGGATAATATCGGTGAGTTTTGCCTTCCTCTGGGAGTACCGGAAATCATACAGCCCGGTAATGACATCACACTGGTAACATACGGGGCGATGTGCCGGATCGTTATAGAAGCCTCGCATTCCCTGAATAATATCGGTATCAAACCAGAAGTAATTGATGTGCGCACTTTACTCCCATTTGATAGAAAGGGCATAATTATTGAATCCTTGAAAAAAACCGGCCGGATTGTGTTTATAGATGAAGATGTGCCTGGAGGTGGCACTGCATTCATGTTACAAAAGATCGTTGAGGAACAGGAAGGTTTTTACTGGCTGGACTCGAAGCCCCAAACGATTTCAGCCACAGCCCACAGACCTGCTTATGGTTCAGATGGTGATTACTGGTCAAAACCAAACCAGGAGACAATTTTTAAAATTGTCTACGGGATTATGAACGAAGTTGATCCAATTAGATTTCCCGACATTTTTTCCTAATTACCTATGCATTCCCAAATTTCTACAAAAGCAAGAATTTTTTTGAAGGATACCTGATTTCGGAGAAGAAATGCCTGAACAAGTATTGATGCCCCAGCTTGGTGAATCTGTTGTTGAAGGTGAATTGACAAAATGGCTCAAACAACCCGGGGAATGGATAAACGAAAATGAGCCGTTGTTTGAGGTTAATACCGACAAGGTAGACACAGAGTTGCCCAGCCCTGCATCGGGATATCTGCTCAAAATCCTGGTTCAGGAAGGTACAACGGTCAATGCGGGGACACTCCTGGCATGGATCGGAGAAAAAGATGAGCAAATCCCGATTTCAATAGGGGCGATGAAGGAAGCGACTGCAATTGAAACTGAGAAATCTGATTACCCAATTCAAGAGGCAGTGATTGATAAAACGCCTGTAAGTCAAATAAAAGACCCGACGGATGAAAGAAGAATTGGATTTGTATCACCTGTGGTCACAAGAATCGCCAGTGAACACAATGTCGAACTAACCCGGGTTAAGGGAACCGGAAGGGAAGGCCGCATCACAAAAGAGGACATCCTGAATTATATAGAAGTCCGGGCTACAACAAGTCCCCCTGAAAAGGAAAGTGGTTATCTACCCCTGACTCCGGTCAGGCGGATCATCGCCGAGCACATGGTTCTAAGCAAACTAACTTCACCCCACGTGACCACAGTTATGGAAGTTGATATGAGCGCTGTGCTCGCCCACCGGGAAGCCAATCAAGAAACCTTCAAGAGTGCAAACCGAAAATTAACTATAACTGTTTACCTCGTTGCAGCGTCTGCAAAAGCACTGAAAACTCACCCTATAGTAAATTCATCATGGAATGAAAAGGGGATAAGTCTCCATCAGGACATCAATATTGGTGTCGCGACCTCTCTGGAAGATGAAGGCTTGATTGTCCCGGTGATCAGAAACGCGAATGTTTATTCTCTCTTTGACCTGGCTCAAATGGTTAATAATCTTGCTAGAAAGGCTCGCAGCAAGAATTTGAGCCTGGATGACGTAAAAGGCGGTACATTTACAATAACGAACCATGGGGTAAGCGGCTCCCTATTCGCAACTCCAATCATCAACCAGCCGCAATGCGCCATTCTGGGAGCAGGCATCGTCCAGAAAAGGGTGGTCGTAATTGGTGATGCAATCGCCATCCGGCCAATGGCATACCTAACTCTGACATTTGACCACCGTATCCTCGATGGGGCTATTGCAGATCGATTTCTAAAATATATCGTCGATACATTACAGAATCCCTGGGCTTGATGGATAAAATAAGAGTCTTGCTGGTTGACGACCATACGTTATTCAGGGAGGGTATTCGGGCCCTATTAGAATCTCAACCCGATATCAAGATCATTTCCGAAGCGGAAGATGGTCACACAGCCGTAAAGATGGCACTGGATTTGGACCCGGATTTAGTGCTAATGGATATAACCATGCCGCTTCTAAATGGTCTGGATTGCGCCCAAAAAATTAAGCGAAAAAAACCTGAAATTCAGATCCTGATACTCACAATGCATGAAAACGAAGAATATATTAGAAATGCGTTGGCTTTTGGTGCTTCTGGTTACATCCTAAAAGATGCCTCTGCCGAGGAATTGATTTCGGCAGTGAGATCTGTCCACCGCGGTGAATTAGTATTGTCACCAGCAATAACGAGCCTGGTCGTCTTGAATTATCTTCGCTGGGGAGATTCATATAACCAGGACAGCACGGAATTCCTCAGCCCCAGAGAGAGAGAAGTGCTTCAATTAATTGCCGAAGGCCATACCAACAAACAAATCGCTGAAATATTATGTATCTCAATTAAGACTGTTCAGGCGCATAGAACCAACCTGATGTCAAAGTTAGATTTGCACGATAAGGGGGAATTAATCAAGTATGCAATCCAGAAGAAGATCATCGAAGTTTAAAAGACCCACCAGTCGAAAAAGTAATCTCTTAATAATTGGGGTCTGTTTTTTGATTTTTTAAGGTGCGCGCCCTATTTTTAATAGTTTTAGATCGCTAGCCATATTTTTCGGATATGTTTTCATATATAATAGTGATATATTTCACGATGCCGTAGGCGCTTGTTAACACGGGTCCTTTACTTTGAGGTGGAAAATGTTCCGTTCCCGTTATCGTTTATATATTCTCTTCCTTGTTGGGACAATAATATTAGTTCTTCTCGGTCTATTTACACAACATGGGCGTGCATTTGCCTACCTTTCCAACCGGGATGAAAACCCTCATCAATCTAAAATTTCAGACCTAAACGAACTCAGGTCAAATATTCTCATTGCTGCTGAAATTCCCGAAGGAAATGAAATCCCTTCAGCTGGCAAAGACCCATGCTTACACTGTCATGTCATTGGCGAATTCAGCGGCATCTGGACGCCGATGGCTCGTTGGGTTCTTTTCGGATCGATGGGATTGATTTTTATTTTAGGGATATATCGAAGCACAAGTGTGTGGAAAAACAAAACTCCGTGGAAACCGATCTCTCGGCGGGCGGTGGATTGGGTAGACGATCGCTATGAGATTTCAGAACCTCTATCGAAGGCTTTGAAAAAACCAGTTCCAAATTATGCCACCCGTTGGTTTTACTGCCTGGGTGGGATAACCGGTTTTCTATTTGTAGTACAGGGTATTACTGGAATTATGCTGGCATTTTATTACAACCCAACCATTGAGGCGGCATATTCCAGCATCCTCTATATCGAATCTCAGGTCCGCTTTGGTTCACCAATTCGTTTCATCCATCACTGGTCAGCAAATGGAATGATTTTGATGTGTGTCGCCCATATGTTGAGGGTTTTTATTATGGGAGCATATAAAAATCCGCGCGAACTTAACTGGATCAGCGGGGTGTTACTGTTTATCCTGACACTTGCATTTGGCTTTACAGGTTACTTACTTCCATGGGATCAACGAGCATTCTGGGCTACAACTGTTGGCTCTGAAATCGCTGGAAGTATCCCCGTTATCGGAGAGCTTGCGCTGGTGTTTCTCAGAGTTGGCTGGAATGTCACCCAGCAAACTCTCAGTCGATTTTATGCCCTGCACATACTTCTCCTGCCAATTTTTACTGTGATATTTATGGGTCTGCATTTCTTAATGATACGCCGGCAGGGCGTAGCCAAACCGCTGTAATTCCAGGAGTAAGAAATGTCTTCAGACGAACAATATAACAAAGAAACAATACCGTTTTATCCGGATCATATCCGAACTGAATTTTATGTAACCCTAGCAGTATTTGCACTCATACTGGTCGTTGGTATAGTCGGTTGGTACTCGCCTTTAGGATTAGGACAACCTGCTGATCCGATGGATACTCCAGATCACGTCAAACCCGAATGGTATTTCCTTTCACTTTATCAATTACTGAAATATATCCCCAAGAATATCGGGGCTGTCGCGCCTGCTATCGCTGTGATTATCATGTTTGTCTGGCCTTTTATCGATCGTAAACCCGATAAAACCAGAGGCGCTTATCGAAACAGGTTGATTTTTTCATTTGTGATTATATTAATACTGGTAGGCTTGACCATCTGGGGAGAATTGAGTTGACCGAAAAACAAATCACACGAGAAGAATTCCTAAATCTCGGTAAAAAGCTGCTTACCGTGACAGGATTGGCTGTGATCTTCGCACCTGTAGTGGCATTTTTCTTTCCGGCAAAATTAGAAGAAATACCTGCTGAACCTGTTTCAGCCGGATCAGTTGATGAGTTCCCTGTAAACACAAGCAAAACAATCCGGTTCGGACGTTATCCGGCTATTGTAATCAATCTTCCCGAAGGTTTCCGAGCATATTCGGCAGTTTGTACTCACTTTGCCTGTATAGTTAAATGGGATCCTAAGCTAAATGAAATTGTGTGTCCATGTCATGAAGGTTATTTTAATCCGCTTGATGGTTCCGTCATCTCTGGACCGCCGCCTTCACCACTTCATCCATTATCAATTGATGTGATAAACGACCAGGTTCTTGTGGGAGCGTTTGAATGACATCCCAAACCAGTACTCCGGAGATTTCAAAGGGCATTTCCACAATTTCCGGAAATATCAACCGGACGATTAAACAGGGTTTACCGCGTATCAGGAATTTATTCAACAACGCCATTCTTCAGAAGCGTGTTTTTGAAAAAATATATCCTGGCATAATGCATGCTCTAATTTTCTGGGGCGTAACTATTCAAATAATTGGCACAGCTATTAATCTCATGCAGATGGCCTTATTTATTCCATTTGTCGAACTGCCATTTCCAAGAGGAACAGCATATCTCATCTACGAGCTGTTAATGGATTTAGCCGGGATTGCAATACTGATTGGAGTAACTATGGCTGTATTTCGGCGGTTTGTGATCAGGCCAAAATCGCTCCCTACCAGGTGGGACGATATATATGCCCTGATCCTATTGGCTGTAATCCCCATCATTGGTTTTACTCTGGAGGCTTCCCGGATAATCTCAGCAAACCCTTCCTGGTCAAATTGGTCACCTGCTGGGAATGTATTATCAAAAATAATGTTGAGCATTGGGTACAATCCGCAGGCAGCAACCCAGTTGCACTCCACTCTGTTCTGGACTCACGCTTCACTTGGCCTTTTATTTCTGGTCAGCGTTCCTTTTACCAAACTCAGGCATCTTATCGCAACTCCGCTTAATATTTTTATGTATCCCGACAGGAAAAATGGTGAATTGGAGACTATCGAGGACATTGAAGAAGTTGAAACGCTTGGCGTCGGCAGAATTAATGAATTCACCTCCTCCCAACTCGTTTCAATAGAAGCCTGTCTTCAGTGTGGAAGATGCGAAGAAGTTTGCCCTGCAACGATAAGTGGATCATCTTATTCACCACGTGGAGTTATTCAATCACTCAGGGATATTTTACAATCCGACCTGGTCAAATCCAATGGGAACCATACTCAACACCTGATCAGTGATTCTTTGCCAGAAAATCTTGCCTGGGCATGCACCACCTGCGGAGCATGTACAGCAAAATGCCCAGCATTTGTAAACCCAGTAGATGAGATTATCGATCTTCGCAGGTACCAGGCTCTGACAACCGGAAAATTACCAAAGAGTATTGGCGATACACTACGCAATTTTGAGAGAAATGGAAATCCCTGGGGTCTCCCACCTGAACAGCGTACAGTCTGGAACAATGGACTTGACATTCGCGAATTGAGTAAAGGCGATGAAACAGATATACTGCTCTTCCTTGGATGCGCTTTTTCTCTGGATGACCGCAATATTAAAGTTACTCGTTCATTTATAAATCTTCTTAAAAAAACAGGGGTTGAATTCGCTATCCTTGGATTGGATGAAGTTTGCTGCGGTGAAACAGCCCGAAGAATGGGCAATGAATATCTCTTTCAGGTGTTTGCAGAACAGAACATTGAAGCGTTTTCAGCCGTAAAATTCAATTGCATTGTGACCCAATGCCCCCATTGTTTTAATACAATAAAAAACGAATATCCAAAATTAGGCGGCGATTTTCAAATTCAGCATTACACTGAATTTCTGGCTGGTCTGCAGGATTTCGCCCAGCCTGCCACAGTAGAAGGTAATGGGGAAAGCCAAAGCGTTACTTACCACGATTCATGTTACCTGGGTCGCGTAAACCAAATTTACGACCAACCCAGAAGGTTACTAGAGAATTCGAATTCGGGAATTATCGAAATGAGGCGCAACCGTAAAGACAGTTTTTGCTGTGGAGGTGGAGGAGGTCAGATGTGGATGGAAACTGATGTGGAGGCACGCATAAATCATGAAAGGCTAAAGGATGTGCTTGCTACCCAAGCAGACCTGATTGCAACCGCCTGCCCTTATTGCCTCCTCATGTTTGATGATGCGATCCGTTCAAAGGGAATTACGGGTGATGTTCAGGTGATGGATATCTCTGAAATACTGGAATCGAAATTAATGAATAAAAGGTTCTCTCCTTAATGGCTTAAAATAGCACAAACATTCGCATGTAAAGATTTATAAAAAATTTTTTCAGACGGCTGAAGAATTAATGGAAATATACTGGGCAGTAAGGACAAACGGAAATCCCATTGGTGCGGTTCAGGAAATTGTGCTGAATTTCTGGGAACAATTAAATCTGGAAGCGATGATTGTCCCCATTGAAAGTGCCATAAACAAAATACCAAAAGCAACGGTAGTCCTGAACACTGACTTTATAAAAAACCTGAATCCATTCAAGCCGGTTATGGCAGATAATTCTGCAAAACTGGTTCCTGAGTTTATAAATAAATTCCAGGATAAAAAATTGGGTGTAATCCTGCGACCTTGCGAAATGAATACCCTGATCGCTTCGTCAGATATTGGTGGGTTTTCTTTACATAATGTATTTACAATCTCATTTGACTGCCTGGGGACATTACCGGTTGCAGATTATTTATGGAAGATAGAGCACAAACCGGCTAATAGTTATTGTTATCAAAAATTCCTTCAATTTTCGCGACAGGGGGGAATACTAACTTACCGCAACCGGCCAGCCTGCCAGATATGCAGCAAGCCAGATGCAAACCGCGCAGACCTGAACATCAATATTTTCGGTCTGCCTGTACGCAAAGTCTTATTAATCAAGAATAACGGTCTCGATAAAACCACCCATTTGAATTTTAAAAATCTTTCATACGAAAAGGTAGAACCAGCACTGGTTGATCAGCACAGAAAAACTTCTTCCCGAATAGTCGAACGCAATTCAAGTACTTTTTTCCGCATTGTGAGGGCTTTAGAACAAATCTTACCGGGCAATATCGATGAATTAATCAGCCAATTCAGACAATGCGGACACTGCCAAACTATCAGTGACATCTGTCCAGTATGCAGTCTGCAATTACAAAAAAATGAGAATATTCAAGATATACCACGGCACGACTTGATCCGCTGGTTGGTGTCATGTTCAGGATGCGGTATGTGCGAATCTATCTGCCCCGAACACCATTCATTGAATTTGATATTTAAATATATCCGCAGTCGCATGCAAGAAGAGAACTCACTGCTAAATAATCTCAAATCTAAAAATGATTTTCTGATTTAAGAATATCTTCGGGGGAAATTTAAAACCGGTTTGAAATAAAAACCTTGTCCATGTATTAAGAAATCCCCAGCATGGTAAAATCTTGGGATAACTGCAGGGTAAATCAGCCCTGAAATACCACCCACAGTAAGGAGATTGTAATGAGTGAGTACGATGTCGTGGTAATCGGCGCCGGACCAGCCGGCTATGTATGTGCTATTCGTTCATCCCAGTTAGGATTAAAAACTGCTGTCGTCGAAAAAGAGTGGCTAGGAGGTGTTTGCCTGAATGTAGGTTGTATTCCTTCAAAGGCTTTACTTAAAAACGCAGAAGTTGCAGATATTCTTCGCAATCGGGGAAAGGAATTTGGATTTTCTTTTGATAACCTTGAGTTGGACTACAGCTCTGCAGTTAAGCGAAGTCGAAAAGTTTCTAATCGATTGACTAAAGGCGTTGGCTTTCTCATGAAAAAGAACGATGTTGATGTAATTATGGGATCTGCCAGAATTAACGCAAAAGATACAATAACCGTTACAAACAAAGATGGTGAAACATCACAAATAAAAACGAAAAATATTGTGATTGCATCAGGAGCAAGCGTCTCCTTACTCCCTGGTTGGGAAGTGGATGGAGAAAAAATCCTAACTTATTTAGAAGCCATTACTCAGGAAACAGTACCTGGTTCAGTGATTATTATTGGAGGGGGAGCAATTGGTGTTGAATTCGCAACGATATGGAATGCATACGGCGTAAACGTTACGATCGTTGAAATGCTGCCCACTCTCCTTCCACTTGAAGATGAAGAAATTGGGAAAGAGCTGGAAAAAGAATTAAAGAAACGAAAAATCGATATTCTCACAGGACACAGAGTTGAAAAAATAAATAGAAATGATGATTATGTAGAGGTCCTTGTCAGTAATGAAGAAGGACAGCAGGTTTTAAAAGCTAACCAGACTTTGGTGGCAATTGGCTTTACTCCAAACAGCAAAGAACTCGGGCTAGAGGAACTTGGCATTGAAACCGATCAACGCGGCGCAGTTATAATCGATGAAAAAATGGGAACCAATGTACCTGGTATTTGGGCAATTGGGGATGTAACTGCCAAATTGATGCTTGCCCATGTCGGCTCAGCCCAGGGAATTGTCTGTGCTGAAAATATCGCCGGCGTTGAAACGATAAAATTGGATTATGAAATGATGCCGCGGGCAACCTACTGCAGTCCGCAGGTCGCTTCATTTGGTTTAAATGAAAGCCAGGCGATTGAACGAGGATACACTGTTAAAACCGGTCGATTTCCATTCCAGGCGAATGGAAAAGCGCTTGGTATAGGGGAAGGTAAAGGTTGGGTCAAAATTATTTGTGACGAAAAATATGGAGAAATCCTGGGGGCCCATATGATCGGACCAGAAGTGACAGAACTCCTCCCAGAAATTACAATATCACGAATGATGGAATTAACTACGAACGAAATCGCCCGGAATGTGCACGCCCACCCGTCCTTGAGTGAGGCGATCATGGAGGCAGCCCATTCCGCAGAAGGTCATTCGATCCATATTTAGAACCACAATCCTTACATTCCAAATAAATATTTTTTCAAGACAATAGGCAAGAAACATTAAATCTCATTAATAAAACGCGCGGCATTCAATAATATTGAGTACGTAATTCAATTTATTCCAATACTGGCTGGGTTCTAATTTAAAATCCTATGAAAACACCATATTATGGACATTAAATAATGATATTTAGCACAATATTCCTCAATAATTTGTGAATAATATTGATGTTTTTACTATAATACTTGAAATAATTAACGAAAAATGATATAATTTTCCATTCCTAACCTTTCTGTTCTTTTCCAGCCTAATATGCCCATGAATAAACTAATAAATGACCGATTCCTAGAAGCCATTTCCGAAGAAAAAGAAGACAGCATAGCCCTATCCAGGCTGGTTGATTTCGGCAGAAAGCAGGGATACGTTACCTTCGATGACATCCTCACCTATTTTCCACAGGCGGAAAAAGATTTTGATCGCATTGATGATGCTTTTGAGGTGTTGAATATCACTGGGATCCCATTTGCTGATGAGACAGAGATTATCTATCCTTCAAAAGAAGTTCCGGTCGAGGAGGAACCTGATATTACAGACTTTCTGGCCAATGTCGATATAGATGATACGATAGGCCTTTACATGAAAGAAGCAACACGTGTCCCACTCCTTACAGCAGAGGAAGAAATTGAACTTGCTCAGCGAATAGAACTAGGCAGGATGTCACGAGAGGAACTGGCGAAGGGTAATGTCAGTCCCACCAGAAGAAAAGAACTACGGCACTTGATCGAAGATGGCTGGGAAGCCCGGGAACATCTCATAATAGCCAACTCCAGACTTGTAATAAGTGTAGCAAAAAAATATATGGGTAGAGGAGTTCCATTCCTTGATTTAATTCAAGAAGGTAATATTGGTCTTATGAGAGCAGCAAAAAAATTTGATTACCACCGTGGGTATAAATTCAGCACTTATGCAACATGGTGGATCAGGCAGGCAGTAACCCGTGCTCTTGCTGACCAAAGCCGGACAATCAGAGTCCCGGTGCATATGGGTGACCAGATCAGCAGAATGCTTCGGGTACAACATCAACTGCAGCAACAATTAAGCCGTGATCCAACAATTGAAGAACTAGCTGAGAACCTGGATGTGGCTCCGAAAAAAGTCGAAAATATGATTAAAGTCGCCAGACGCCCCCTCTCTCTACAAATGCCAATTGGTGATGAAGAGGAGGATGTCTTAGGCGATTTTATTGAAGATAGTGAATCTGATCCTCCAGATGAATCAGTATCGTTCAACCTGCTACGGGAACATCTAGATAGCCTCCTGGATCAGTTACCGCCCCGGGAAGCCAGAATTCTTCAGCTTAGGTATGGATTGATTGATGGAGAAATACTAACTCTTAATGAGGTTGGGCGAAAAATGGGGGTCACCCGTGAAAGAGTCCGCCAAATCGAAGCGCAGGCTTTAAGCCGATTGAGAAGCAAAGGGATATACCGGGAGCTGCATGCATTTATTGAAACTTAATTGCTCCCACACACCATTTTCTGATAAAAACCTTCCGCCTTCTTCATAACACTTTCATATTCCGCATTTTCCATAATTAATTTAAGGTTTATGGTCCTGGCTGTTTCATATAGATCATCATTGTTGATTGCAGTTAGAATCCCACTTGCCAATTCATCTGGATCAATTGGATTAAAAAGAATGCCATTCAGCCCTGGTTCAATCCACTCTCGGATCGACTCAATATCACCCAAAACAGGCAAACAACCAGATGCCATCGCTTCTAACAATGTGTTTGGAGTTCCATCATGAGTGCTTGGCGATACAAAAACCCTGCATTTACGGTATAAATCCGCCATTTCGGGTCTGGATAGCCTGGGCGTCAAATTTACACTTTCACCGATATCCAGTGTTTTAACCCATTTAATGGCGCTTGAGACATTTTCCATGGATGGACAAATAAATTCAACCTGCGGATTTTCCGCAAGCACAACCGGAATTGCTTTGAAAAATACATCGTTGCGCACATAAGCCCGAAATCCGCGCGGATTAATAA
>Ga0180438_10002404_pt1 | contig 30655 bp, 11 predicted proteins | sample SS_ome_12_FD_132455 | JGI IMG/M metagenome (GOLD analysis project Ga0180438, IMG submission 132455) | Hypersaline lake sediment archaeal communities from the Salton Sea, California, USA - SS_3_D_2 metaG | ecosystem: Environmental > Aquatic > Non-marine Saline and Alkaline > Hypersaline >...
GACCGGAAGGGGGGCGAGTGGGGCAACACCGGCATGATGATGTCGAACTGGCTCCTGAAAAACATCGACGAGTGGCAGAAGAAGATGCAGCCCGAGGCGGCCGTGATCCTCTTCGGCACGAACGACCTGGGCCGCATCATGCCGCCCGAGTACACCGAGAACATGGCCGCATCGCTGCGGCGCATGATGGCCGACGGCACGGTGCCCATGCTCACCACCGTGCCGCCCAAGTCGGGTCGCGACGAGATGGTCTACGACTACTGGCTGGCGGGCCTGAGCATCGCGCACGGGCTTAGGGTGCCGGTGATCGACTACTACGCCGAGATCATGCGCCGCCGGCCGAACGACTGGGACGGGCGTCTGGAGAAGTTCAGCCGCTACGAGGGCTACCAGGTCCCCACGCTGATCTCCCGCGACGGCACGCACCCGTCGAACCCCAAGGAGTTCTTCAACAACTTCAGCCCCGAGGCCCTCAACGCGAACGGCTACACGCTGCGGAACTACATGACGCTCGAGACCTATGCCGACGTGATCCGTGACGTGTTTCAACCGAGCGGCGAGAAGTAGTGCATCACACACAGAGGAGGTTTCGGGTGCTTCGACTTTTCACGCTGCTCTGCCACGCGACCCTGATCATCCCGCTCGCCGCCGGGGCGACGGGCGCGGCGGAGAACGACTTCTGGCGGGCCTCGGGCCAACAGGGGGCCGTCGTCGCCGGCGGGGCCGAGGCCGCCGACGCCGCGCTGGCGATGCTCCGCCGCGGCAACGCCGCCGACGCCACGGTGGCCGCGCTGTTGGTCCTCTCGGTCACCGACTCGCGCAACTTCTGCTTCGGCGGCGAGGTGCCGATCCTGTTCTACGACGCCAAGCGCAAGGCGGTCGAAGTCCTTTGCGGCCAGGGGGTGGCCCCCGCCCTTGCCACGCTCGATTACTTCCAGCAGCACAAAGGCGGGCGCATCCCCGGCAGCGGCGACCCCACCACCGCGTCCGTGCCGGGGGCGCTGGACGCATGTCTCACCCTGTTGGACCGCCACGGCACGGTGACGTTTGCCGAAGCGGCCCGGCCGGCGCTCGAGCTGCTCGATCGCCACGAGTCGGGCTGGCAGGCCGACCTGGCCAAGACGCTTCGGCGATTGATCGAAGCGGAACGCCGTTCGGGCGGCGACCGCAAGAAGGGGCTTCGCCTCGTGGCCGACTGCTTCTACCGCGGGCCGATCGCCCGAGAGATCGACGCCTGGAGCCGCGAGCACAGCGGCCTGCTCCGCTACGACGACCTGGCGGCGCACACGACCCGGATCGAGGAGCCCGTGGCGGTCGAGTATCGCGGCTACGAGGTGTACAAATGCGGGCCGTGGACGCAAGGGCCGTACCTGCTGCAAACGCTGCGGCTGTTGGAGAAGACCGATCTGAAGTCAATGGGCCACAACCGGCCGGACTACGTCCACGCGCTGGCCGAGGCCATGAAGCTGGCCCTGGCCGACCGCGACACGTACTACGCCGACCCGCGGCTGGTCGACGTGCCGCTGGCCAAGCTCCTCTCGCCCGAGTACGCGGAGCTTCGCCGGCCGCTCTTGGACATGGGCCGGGCGTCGCTCGAGCTGCGGCCGGGCGACCCGATCCGGGGCCGGGCGCTTCTGGGCACGGCGCCCGAGGCGTACCGCGTCCCCGACGGGCCGGCCAACGACACGACCACTTGCGTGGTGGCCGATCGCGAGGGCAACGCGGTGGCGGCCACGCCCAGCGGCTGGGGCGGCGTGCTCGCCGGGCGCACGGGCGTGATCCTCGGCAGCCGGCTGCGGAGCCTCAACACGTGGCCCGGACACCCCAACTGCATCGAGCCCGGCAAACGCCCGCGCATCACGCTCACGCCGACGCTCGTGTTCCGCGCTGGGAGGCCGGTCGCCGCGATCAGCGTGGCCGGCGGCGACAAGCAGGACCAGGTAACCTTGCAGCTTCTGCTGGGCTACGTCGAGTTCGGTCTCTCGCCGGCCGAAGCGGTGACCGCGCCGCGGTTCGTCACCAACCACCACGTCGGCTCCTTTAACCAGCCGGCGCCGCAACTGGGAAGTCTCCTTGTGTACGAAGCGCTGGGCCGCGAAACGATCGACGCGCTGGCCGCCCGCGGCCATCGCGTAAGTGTACAGAGGCCCCCGCTGGCTCATCTCGTGATGCTCACGTTGGACCCCCAAACCGGCCGAATCCACGCGGCGGGCGACCCCCGAGCGGGCCGCCATGCGAGGGCGTACTGATCTCGCGATTTGGAGTACGGCGACAAGTCGCCGCGCTCCAAAATCACCCCCTTGAACGAAAGGAGCACGTCGTGACACGGCTTTTCACCTTCGTTGCAGTTGTTGCCGTGCTCGGCGGTCCGTCCGTGGCGCCTGGCGCCGAAGCGCCGCGACGGCTTTGCGAAGCGGCCAAGCCGCTGAAACGCCCGCCGGGGGCCCCGAAGGCGAGCGACGTGATCATGCGCACGCTGCGCCTGCACCCGGCTAATGCCGACGACCCGCATGACACCATGCGGGCGGTCAAGCAGTTCCACGTCACGCGACTGGAGTGGTCCTACGTGACCGACGCGAAGTTCATCGCGCGGCTCAAGGCGGCGGGGCGCACGTTCGGCGGGGCCGCCTCGGCGCCCTCGTGCCTCCCCGAGGACCCGAAGAGCGACTGGTTTGATCGCGTCGTGGTCAAAGACATCGAGGGCCGACCGATCATCGCCCCCTGGAAGCGGAACTGGCACCGCACGCTCTGGGGCTGCATCAACAACGCCGAGCTCGAACGGGGCTACCTCGCGTATCTGAAGGGCTACATCGACGCCGGGGCCGAGGTCATGCAGCGCGACGAGCCGGGGGCAAACCGCCTGGCAACCCACTGGGGCGGCTGCTTCTGCGAGCATTGCATGGCCCGGTTCCGCCGCTATCTCGCAGAACACACGAGCCAGGAGGAATGCCGGCAGCTCGGCATCGGCGACATCGAGACCTTCGGCTACCGCGAACACCTCAAGAGCGCCGGCGCCCCGGCCGGCGACGCCTTCGCTCGCTACGGCGGCGGGCGCCTCAAGGAGCTGTTCCTCGAGTTCCAGGAGGAAGCGACCGTGGCCTTCCACCGGCGAACGCGCCAGGTCATCGACGAATACGCCGGGCGCCACGTGCCCTTCTCCTGCAACAACGGGGCCAACCGCTGGACGCCGATCCAGCTCGGGTTCGACTGGGCGTTCGGCGAGCTTTCCTACGGCCACGCCCAGCCGGCCACGATCCACCGCGCGATGCGCGAAGCGGTCCGCCACGAGCGGATCCAGGTCGTCACCATGCCCAAGAAGGGAAACTACGACAACCCCGAGGAATGGCAGGCCCGCACGCGCAAGACGATCGCTACGGCCTACGCCGCCGGCGGGCTGTGCATGGTCCCCTGGGACGTGTTCATGCCGAGCAACGCCCCACGCTACTTCGGCACGCCCGAGCAGTACGCCGACCTGTTCGGCTTCGTTCGCGCGGCGGGCGCGTATCTCGACGGATACGAGGAGGCGGCCGCCCTGGGCAGCGGGATCAGCGTCGCGTCCTTTCCCGGCGGACCGCCCGTGGCCCTAGGCGGCGACGCTGGGGTGTTTGCATTCCTTCGCGCTCGGCCGGGCGAGTCGGAAGCGCCCGTGGTGATCCACCTGATCGACTGGGGGGAGCCGAAGCCGCTCAAGGTGGAGCTTCGCCAACGCGCCTTCTTCGGCGACAAGCTCCTTTCGGTGCGCCTGCTCACGCCGGCCGACTACGACAAGCCGGCGCACGAGGGGGCCGAGGCCGGCGGCGATTTCTCGAAGCTGCTCGTCGACCGGCCGCTCCCCGTGGCCCGGGACGGCGGCCTCGCGGCCGTCGAGGTCCCGGAGCTTCGCCCGTGGGGGATGCTGGTGGTCTCGCCGGCCGAGTAGCCGGGCATTCGGGCGAGGCGCCGGCTTGCAGCCGATCCCGGCGCCAATCAAAATGGAGAGGTGGCCGGCTCCCACAGCCGCTCTCGTCGAAAAGGGGGACCGGGTCTGTTTTCTGCGAAGCACCCTTCGGGCCGTTCCGGCAAAATAGACCTGGTCCCTTTTTCTCTCAGGGCAGAGATCCCCATGGATCCCGCAGCACCGCCTGATCGCGCCGTGAAACCGGAATCCTGGTGCCAGGGCGGGCTGGTCGTCACCGTGGACGGGCCCGAGGGGCAGACCTCGACCACCATCGACCGGCCGTTCGTCCGGATCGGTTCTCACGAGGCCGCCGACCTGCGCATCGCCGACGGCCACGTGCCCCCCCGGGCCCTGTACCTGCACCGGACCGAGGAGGGGATCTTCTACGTGCGCCTGACGGGCTCGGAGGAGCCGCGCGGCTCGGGGCGGGGTTGGCTCTCGCCCGAGCAGGTCCTCCGGCTGGGTCCCCACGAGCTGACGGCCCGCTGCACGCCGCCCCTGCCCGAGCCAAACCGGCGCCGTGCCAACCCGGAGGCCGAGGGCTCGGCCCCCGGTCCGTGCCCGACGATCGTGGTCTCGGTCGGGGGCGAACCGGTGGCCGAGCGCCAGCTCAACCGCCGGTTGACGATCGTAGGGCGGCAGCACCGCAGCACGCTCCGGCTGGTGAGCCGCCACGTGTCGAGCTGCCACCTGGCCCTGTATTGGGACCCGCCCTGCCTGTGGGTGATCGATCTACTAAGCAGCAACGGCACGTGGTACGAGGGCAGCGCGATCGAAGCGATCGAGCTACCGCCCAACGCGACCGTGAGGGTGGGCAACGTGGAATTGACCCACCGCGCACCCGCCGAGGCCTATGCCGTCCAGGCCGAGTCCGAGGAGGCGCCCGGACGGACGGAGGAGGTGCCCGTGGCCATGGAAGGCGACCCGGTGGCCGTGGAGGAGCCGTCGGTCGCCGCGGACGGGCGGGAGTTGGCGCACGAGGGCGATTGGTCGGAAACCTCGGTCTCGGAGCCGGAGCCGCCCGAGTTGGAGCTTGAAGAGCGCGATCTCGATGAGCGCACCGCGCAGCTCGAGCAGCAACCCGCCGAGCTCGACGGGCGGGCCGCGGAACTTGCCGCCGAGCGCGCGGCCTTGGAAACCGAGCGGTTCGACTGGGAGCGGCAGCGGCGCGAGCAGGAAGACCGGCAGGCCGCCCAGCGCGAGGAGTTGGAAACCCAGCGGCGCGATTTGGAATCGGCGCGGGAGCAGCTCGAACGCGAGTCGGCCGAACTTGGCTCACGACGCGACGCCCAGCAGGCCGAGCTGTCGGAACGTTCCTCGCGAGTGGAAAACTTCCAACGGGAGCTCGATCAAGAGAAGGAGGCCCTGGCCCGCGAGCGGGCAGAGCTCGAAGAGGTCAAAGGACGTTTCCAGGAGTGGAAGACGCGACAGGAGGAATGGGACGCGGAGCTGCACAAGGAGCGTGCCCGGTTCGAGGAGCAGCGTGCGGCATGGGAGGCGGAGCAGGCCGAGCACCGTGCGAACTGGGAGAAGCGTGTTGCCGAGCTTCAAGACCGCGACGACGCCCTCACCGCCGCGCAGACAAATCTCGAGCGGGAGAAGCAGCGTTGGGAGGAGTTCCGCGCCCAATCGGAGGCCGAGCTGCGCCGCAACGAACAAGACTTGGCCGAGCGGCTCTCGGCCGTCGCCGCTCAAGAGCAGGAGCTGGACTCGCGCGAAGGGCAATCGGCGGAGGAGCGCCGAGAGTGGGAAGAGACTCATAAACGGGAACAGGACGCATCGGCCGAGCAGGCGGCCGAGCTTAGGCGCCGGGCCGACACGCTGGAGCGCGATCGCGAGGCGCTGGCCGCCGAGCGAGAGACGCTCGCCCGCGAGCGGTCCGACTGGGAAGCAAGTTGCCGCGAACAAGAGAGTGAGCTGGCCGCGCGCACCGAGCAGTTGGCCTCCGAGCAAGGCCGACTGGCTGCCGAGCAGGAGACTCTGGTCTCGCAGCGAGAGGAACTGGCTGCCGAGTGGGAAGAGCTGGAGTCCGCGCGGCGGCGTCTGGAACCGGCCCGTGAGGACCTTCGGCGTGAGATGGCCGAGCTCGACGCACGTCGCGAGGCGGCGGAGGCCGAGCTGCGGAAGCACTCCTCGCGCCTGGAGGAGCTTGAGCAACGCGAGCGACGTTTGCAGGAGTCGATAGCACGGCAAGAGGAATCGGAAGCCAACTTGAGCCGGCAGCGCGAGGGGCTGGACCAGCAGCGTGAGGCGTGGGCCAGAGAGCAGGCCGAGCGTCGAGCGGAATGGGATCGCACCTCGGCCGAGTTGCAAGCGGAGAAGGACGCCTTGGCCGCGGCGCAGACCGGGCTCGAGCAGCAAAGGCAAGACTGGGAGGAGTCGAAGACCCAATGGGAGGCCCGGCGGCGCCAAGAGGAACAGGAGCTGGAAGGCCGCCTGTCCGACCTGACGTCCAAGGAGCAGGACTTCGAGTCGCGGCGCGAGGACCTCGACGCGGAACGCCGCGAGTGGGACGAGAGGCGAGAGCGTGAGGAGGCCGAGCTGGCGTCGCGTGCCGCGGAGATGCAGCAACAGGCCGAGGCCCTGTCCGCGGAGAGAGAAAGCCTCGATAGCGAGCGCGCCGCCTGGCAGCAGCGGCAAAGCGTCGTGGAGGCCGAGTTGGCCGCCGAGCGGGAACGGTTCGAGGCCGAACGGGAGCAGATCGAGACGGAACGGAGCCGGTTGGAGACCGAGCGCGAACAAATCGCCAAGACACGGAAAGAAACGGCCGCCGAGCGGGAACGGTTGGCGAACGAGCGGCGACGTCTGGAGTCAGACCGCGAGCGGCTCGATCGCCGGTCGGCCCAGCTTGCCGCCCAACAGAAGGTGGCCGAGCCCGAGCCGAAGTCGCGTGCCGTTCCGCCGGTTGCGCTCGCGATGGCAGCCGAGCGCCCCGGGCAACCGGCGAAAGAGCGGTCGGCGGAGCCGCCCGCCGGGCGAACCTCGCAGTGGGAGCAACGCGCAGCCGAGCTCGATCAACAGAAAAGCGCCTTGGACCGCGACCGCGAGTTCGATGAGATGCGCGAGCAGCTCACCGATCGTCTCGCGTCACTTCGCGGACGTAGGCTCACGGTGCTGAAGGCGCTGGTGCTGATCGTGGTCCTTGCGGCCGTCGTCGTCGGGGTCGGCTGGCTGGTGCACAGCATTCTGCTGAAGAGCGAGGACATCAAGAAGCGCTCCGGCGTCAGCCCGAGCACATCGCGTCAGGAGCGGGATGTCCCGAGCCTGGACCACCTGCTCCCACCGGCGGCCGAGCCTGCCGAGACGCCTGCGCCTTCGGAGACCGGCCTGAACCACCTGCTCGCGCCGGAATCTGAGCCCGCCGACGCGCCTACGGCTTCGGCCCCTCGTTGATGAGCAGGTAGGTCCCGCTCTTGCCGGCCACGGCGAGGTCGGGCCGCCCGTCGGCATTGAGATCGGCCACGCAGATCTGCATTCCCGTGCCCACGCCGGCGTCGGGGGCCGTGATCGCGTGGCGGGCGAACTTGCCGGCGGCCGCGTCCCAGGCGTAGTAGAACAGACGGGGCGGCTCGTCGGCGCCGGGGTCGCGGCCCCCGTGGCCGCGCACGCGTTTGCCGGTGATCAGCTCCCCGTGGCCGTCGCCGTCCAGATCGGCCCAGGCCATCGCGTGGGCCTGCGACCAGGACTTGTCGATCAGGTGCTCCGACCAGGTGGTGGTTCCGTCGGGCTCCGGCTCGCCCTGTTCCCACCAGTAGACGCCGTAGTTGTGCCCTTCACCCCAGACGAGGTCGTTGCGCCCGTCGCGATTGACGTCGACGACCAGAAACGGCGAGCTGGCCGTGCGCAGGGCCGTTTCCGGGTGTAGTTTCCAGGGCTTGGCGAACGGGTCGCCCGCGGGGCATTCGTACCATCCCACGCCGCAGAGTACGTCGGTCCGCCCGTCGCCGTTGACGTCGCCCACTGCATAGCCGTGTCCGCAGCCCTCGGCCCCCAATACGTGTCGCTCCGCCGTGGGGACGCCCTCGGGCGTCTTCGTGAGCTTCCAGACCACCAATGGGTCTTTTCGCACCCAGCAGTGGACCACGATCTCGGGCACCGTGTCCCCGTCCACGTCGAGCAGGTGAAAGGCTTCGTTCTGGGCCCGGGCATTGACCAGCAGCCGAGGCTCCCATTTCTGGCCCTTTTGCAGCCCGTCCTCACCAGGGTTTTTGTACCAGTAAAGCTCCGACTCGGTCCAGCCGCCTGAAATCACGTCGGGCCACCGGTCGCCGTCCACGTCGTACACGTGGTCGCCGTTGTTGGCGAAGAAGTCGTTGGGGGCGAACCCGAGCGAGACCTGGGCAACGTCGCGCACCGGGCGCGGGACGAAGTCCGGCGCGGCGTACCAGTGCGTGCCAGCCACCACGTCGGGCTTGCCGTCGCGGTTCACGTCGGCCACGGCACAGCCCTCGTTCGGATTGGCCATCAGGCACCGCACCGAGAACTTCAGGCCTCCCGGCGCGTCCTCGGCGGCGCGGCTCTCACAGCACGGGCCGGCGCACCACGCCACGACGGCCGCGAGAACCGCCGCCGGGCTGAAACAGCAAGATCGACGGAACATGGCGAGTCTCCTTGTGCAAAGTCGTGCGGAACCGATCGAAAAAGGGACCAGGTGTGTTTTGTGCGAAGCACGCTGCGGGCCATTCCGGAAAAACATACCTGGTCCCTTTTTCGTGTCCGGACAACGCCATTGTCGCCCGCCGCGGGCGCCGTGTCCACATCCCGAAGCCTGCTCGGCCGGGTCTTCCCCGGGCCGGTGATTCCGGGTATCGTGGGGCGAGCAGCAGGGGACTGTCCCGATTCTCGCGCAGCGAAAATGGGACTGTCCCCTTCCGAAGTCCGCCGATCCCGAGGTCCCTTGTAGGAGGCGACTCCAGTCGCCGATCCGGGTCAGCCGGCCGACCCCGGTTCAGTCGGCGTCTGGAGACGCCTCCTACAGGACGTCCTGAACCATTTCTCGCCCAGCGCTGAGCCGGAGGACAACCCCGTGACCGCGGAATCTCTTGAAAGCCAAACGGCCGTCGTACGCTGGGGCGTGATCGGCCTGGGGTTCTTCGGCGAGGTACACGCCGACGCGCTGGCGCCGATGCCGGGGATCGAGCTGGCGGCCCTGTGTACCCGGCGCCCGGACCGGCTGGCCGAGCTGGCCGACCGTTACCGTGTGCCGCGGCGCTACACCGACTACCACGATCTTCTGGCCGACCCGGCGGTCGACGTGGTGAGCGTGACCACGCACATCGACGACCACCGCGACATCACCATCGACGCGCTGGCGGCCGGGAAGCACGTGCTCTTGGAGAAGCCGATGGCCCGCTCTGTCGAGGACTGCGACCGGATCCTCGAGGCGGCCGGCAACACGGACCGGTTCTTCATGGTGGGCCATATCTGCCGCTTCGATCCGCGCGTGGCCCTGGCCAAGGAGGCGATCGACGCGGGCCGGGTGGGGAAGATCGTCTCGATGCACGCCCGGCGCAACCTCTCGAAGGCCATCGGACGCATGGTGCTCGACAAGATCTCGGCCCTGGAGGGGGACGGCATCCACGACGCCGACCTGATGCTCTGGTTTTCCGCGGCCCGGCCGGTGAGCGTCTACGCCCAGGAGGTCCACCCCGGCTCGTGCAAATACCCCGACGGCGGCTGGGCCCTGGTGCGCCTGGACGACGGTTCCGTGGCCGTGATCGAATCGGTCTGGCACCTGCCCGAAACCACGCCCTACCAGATCGACGCCCGCATGGAGATCCTCGGCACGGAAGGGGCGCTGTACGTCAACTGCGGCGAGGCGGGCCTGGAGATCCACGACGCCGGCGGGATCCAAATGCCCGACACGATGTACTGGCCGCACCTGCTGGGCGGGCGGTTCGGCATCCTGCGCCAGGAGCTGCGTTACTTTGCCGACTGCGTCGCCCGGGGCGAGCGCCCTGACCGAATTACGCCCGAGGAATCCCGGGCGGTCGTGCGCCTGATGCATGCGGCCACGCGCTCGTCGCAGACCGGTGAGGTGGTGCAGCTTACGGCGGAATGAACGGCTGCGGCGTGAACCCGATGGGGATGAACGCCAGGGTGAGCCAGCCGAGCAGGGTGCGGACCGGCCCCAGCTCAACGTAGTCGTTGGCCGTAGGTGGATGGTTGGGCCCCATCATGGCCAGCAGGAAGAGCATCAGCGTCCACCCGAAGAACTGCTCGTAGTTCCAGACAACGATCATGATCGCCGCCAGCAGCAGGGTCTGGGCCACGAGGTGGGCCTTCTGGCGCAAGAGGCCGTAAAGGATGTGCCCCCCGTCAAGCTGGCCGATGGGCATGAGGTTCAACGAGGTGATCAACAACCCGACCCAGCCGGCAAAGGCCATCGGGTGGACCTTGATCACCTCGCCCGGCGGGATCGGCCCGTGGATCGACATTGCCAGCCACTTGAACAAGAGCGGGTCACCGTACATGTCACGCCCCGGCACGTAGCGGGACCACTGGAGCCCGATATAGCAGAAGATCAGCGTGGGCACCAGCCCGGCCAGGGGGCCGCTGATACCGATGTCGAACAGGGCCTTGCGGTCGCCGCGTCGGGCCTCCATACCGATCACCGCCCCGAACGTGCCCAGCGGCCCGAACGGAACGGGCAGGAAATACGGATAGCTGGCAAACACCCCGTAGCGCCGAGCCTGGAGAAAGTGGCCCATCTCGTGGCACAGCAGGATCGTCATCACCGGCACGGCGTACTTCAGGGCGTGCCAAAAGGCCCCAGTCCACTCGGACCACCACCACTCCCACGACGCACCCGCCCAAAGCGTGGTCAGGCACGTGGCCACGAAGAGCAGTGCGGGCAACCGGGCCCGGCGGCGCACGATCTGCGCCATCGGCGGCCCCTCGGCCACCGGCTGGGCCTCGACGTCGATGACGACCGCTTCGGGAATCCGCTCGGCGTCGCCGTCGAGCGGGAAGGTCCTGTCCTCGGAATAAGTGCTCATGGGTCTCTGAATTGTACCTCTGCGGGGGCATAGGGCAAGCTCAACCCGGCCCCGGGCCGCCGACCGGGACTTGTGCCTGCCGGCGAGCCGCGGCATACTACCGTCGTCCCCCCCCAGTGGGAGGCCGTTGCCCGTCCTACTGTCTTCCGCGGCAGCGAGGAGACGCTCCCATGCTCGACCGCTTCTTTTACCTCTCCGAGAACCGTACGACGTTCCGCACCGAATTGCTCGCCGGGCTGACCACGTTCCTGACGATGGCCTACATCATCTTCGTGCAGCCGGCGGTGCTCTCGGGATTGTTCTTCGTCGATTTCATGGGCGAGAAGGCCCTGACGGGCATGGATTTCGGGGCCGTGACCACGGCGACTTGCGTGGCCGCCGCGCTGGCCACGCTGCTGATGGGCCTCTTCGCCCGATACCCGATCGGCCTGGCGCCCGGCATGGGCGAGAACTTCTTCTTCGTCATCACCTTGCTGCCGGCCGCGGCCGCAGTGCCGGCGTTCGCCGACGCCCTCGACGCCGGCCAGACCACCCCCTGGCAGATCGGCCTGGGCGTGGTCTTCGTTGCCGGCGTGCTTTTCCTCATCGTCTCCGCGCTCGGCGTACAGTCGAAGCTCCTCGATGCGATCAGCCCGAGCATGAGGGCGGGAATTGCCGTCGGCATCGGACTGTTCATCGCCTTCATCGGGCTCCAAGGGGCCAAGGTCGTGGTCGATAGCGGGGGCACGCTGGTCAAATTGAACCCTCAATTCGCCTCGCCCGATCTGGTGGTGTTCTTCTGCGGGCTGATGGTCACCGCCGGGCTCTATGCGCTGAGAGTGCGGGGATCGATCGTGTGGGGCATCCTGGCGGCCACACTGCTGGCCGTCGTGCTGAAACTCGGCCTCCCGGCTTTCCTCCCCGACATGCCGATGCTGCCGAAGAAAATCTCCCACCAACTTGCGGGCCACGGGCTGAATCTGTCGCTTTCGACCGGATGGTACGATCGGCCGGGCTCCCAGCCCGTGCAAGTATCGCTGACGTCTGACGAGCCCGCCGAAGTGACTCGTCGATTCACGGTGCAACTGCTCGTGCGACGAGAAGGAACAGCGTCGGGATACGATGACCGCGTCGTCCGGGAACTGGACCTTCCCGCCGACACACTGCGGGTCGACGTGACGTGGAAGGCTCCCCAGCTCAGCCAGGCGACTACGTACGCGTTGCAGGTCTCGGAGGGCGACCGGCCGCGGCCGGACTTGTCGTTTCCAGCCGCTCTCTCCGACCCCTGGACACCCGTGCCCCGGCTGCCCGAGCTGGTGACCCATTCCGTGCTGATGCAGCGGTTCTCCGTTGCCGAGCGGATCGTTGATGTCCCCCCCTCGCCCGAGCCGACGATGTTCAAGATGGACTGGCGTCGGGCCTTGTCGCTCTCCATGATCCCCTTCATCCTCATCTTCCTGTTTATGGACGTCTTCGACACGTTGGGCACGCTGATCGGCGTGAGCGAACAGGCGGGTTTCATCAAGGACGACAAGCTGCCTCGCATGAAGTCGGCCCTCGTGTCCGACGCCGTGGGAACCGTCGCCGGCGCGGCCATGGGCACCAGCACCGTGACCAGCTTCATCGAGAGCGCCGCCGGCGTGGAACAAGGGGGGCGGACCGGGCTGACCGCGGTGACCGTGGCCCTGCTGTTCGTGGTCGCGCTCTTCTTCAGCCCGATCATCGCCATGGTGGGCAGCTACCCGCCGATCACGGCGCCGGCGCTGGTGGTGGTCGGGTCGCTGATGATGCGCAACGTCACCAAGATCGAGTGGGACAACGCGGCCGAGGTGCTGCCGTCGTTCCTGATCATCATTGGCATCCCCATGACTTATTCGATCGCCGACGGCCTGGCCCTGGGATTCATCGCCTATCCCGTGGTCAAGCTCATCGCCGGCCAGGGACGCGACGTGCGCTGGCTGATGATCGTAATGGCCCTGGTGTTGGTGGCCTACTTCGTGCTGGTGCGGGGCTTTTCGGGGACACAATACTAATTTTGGCAAGCTGGGCAAACTTCGTTTCGCTCCGTGGGTGCTTCGCTCAAACAAACCAGGCCCTTCTTTCGTTGAAAGGAGACCCGTCTTGCACCGGGAAATGCGAGTTGTCGCGATTCTCTACGTACCGTTGCTCTGGCTCGTCGTGGCAGGGGCATCTGCCGGCCGGGCTCCTGCCGGGGAACCTTCGGGAGGAGACGGTGAAACGCAGGTGGCTCGGCAGATTCTCGAGGCCACCGGCGTGCGCGGCGGGCTGGTGGTCCACGTCGGCTGCGGCGATGGCCGGCTCACGGCCGCCTTGCGGCCCAGCGATCACTTCCTGGTCCAGGGACTCGACGCTGACCGGGACAACGTGGCCAAGGCCCGGCAGCGCATCGGCCAGTGCGGGCTGAGCGGCCAAGTGACGGCCGACACGTTCGACGGCCAGCACCTCCCCTATGCCGGCAGCCTCGTGAATCTTTTGGTGGTAGGAGAGCCCTACTCGATACCACCGGAAGAGATGATGCGGGTGCTCCGCCCCGGCGGCGTGGCGTACGTCAAGGAGGGCGGCGGGTGGAGCAAGACCGTCAAACCGTGGCCCCCCGAGATGGACGAGTGGACCCATTTCCTCCACGCCGCCGACGGCAACGCGGTAGCCGCTGACCGGCTCGTAGGGCCGCCACGGCACGTGCAGTGGCTCGAGGGGCCGCTTTGGTCGCGGCACCACGACACGGTTCCCAGCATCAACGCCCTGGTTTCCGCCGGGGGGCGCATTGTCTACATGGTCGACGAGGCGCCGGCGTGCATCGGGGGCGAGATTCCCGACCGCTGGTCTCTGGCGGCGCGCGACGCCTTCAACGGCGTGCTGCTCTGGAAGCGGCCCGTAGAAGAATGGGGCTGGAAGGCGTGGAGCGGAACGTGGCTGGGGCGTTTCAATCAGCCGAACAACGTGCCCAAGCGGCTCGTGGCCGCCGGCGACCGGGTGTACGTCACGCTGGGCTTCAACGCGCCGCTCGTGGCGCTCGACGCGGCGACCGGCGAGGTCCTGAGGACCTACGAGGGAACCGAATACACCGACGAGGTCCTCTACCACCGGGACACGCTGGTGCTTTCGGTGAACCACGCCGCGCAGAAGCCGGGCACGGTCGCCGAGAACCCGCCGGTCGAGAAATCGGTGGCGGCCGTCGATCCCGTCACGGCCCGGATCCTGTGGAAGACCGGCAGCTACGTCGGCACGAGCTCGAAAACCGGTTCGGTCGAGCGGGTCTCGCACCTGCTGCTGGCCGCCCGGGGCGACGGCGTCTTTCTGGGGGACACCGAGGCAATCGTCGCCTTGGACCTGAAGACCGGCCGTGAGCGATGGCGGGCACCGCGCCCGGAGCACAAACGGTACACCAGCCGCTACAACCACTTGATGTCCGATCTGTGTACGCTGGTGGCCACCGACGAGGTCGTGCTCTTCGCGCAGCTCGAGCCCATTCAGAAACGGATTGGCTGGGGCGTGATCAAGACCGGGCTCTACGCCTTCTCCACCGAGGACGGGCAGCAGCGGTGGTCGCGCGTGGTCGGCAACTGGGGACACTTCTGCGTGCCCGACGTGTTCTTCGTCGGCGGACTCGTCTGGGTCCACGACTACGAGTCGGTGGCCATGGTCGGGCTCGATCCGCTCTCGGGCGAGCAGAAGCGACGGGTCTCCACCGCCAAATGGTTCCGGCAGGGACACCACCATCGCTGCTACCGAAACAAGGCGACCGAGCGCTTCATCCTCACCGGCTACCGGGGTGTCGAGTTCTTGGACCTCGAAGCGGCCACGCACACGCCCCACCATTGGAGCCGCGGCGGGTGCCGGTACGGAATCCTGCCGTGCAACGGGTTGCTCTACTCGACGCCACACCCGTGCGCGTGCTACATCAAGGCCAAGCTCAATGGGCTGTACGCGCTGGCGCCGCAGCGGGAAGAGGGGGAGAGGGAGAGAGGGGGAGAGGGGGAGAAGGAGGAGCGATTGCTGCGCGGGCCGGCGTTTGAAAAACTCTCCGCTCCCCGCTCTCCGCTCTCCGCCCCCGAGGATTGGCCTACGTATCGGCACGATGCGGCGCGGAGCGGCTCGACACCGGCGGCCGTACCCGCGGAACTGCGTGCCGCGTGGAGCACTCCGGTCGCGGCGCGGCTATCGCCCCCGGTCGTGGCGGGCGGAAAGGTCCTGGTGTCGGCGGTCGATGAGGGGACGGTACACGCGCTCGACGCCAAGGACGGCACGCCACTCTGGAGCCGCACGGTGGGCGGCCGGGTCAGATCGCCGCCCACGGTTCATGGCAACCTAGTCCTGTTCGGCTCCGCACACGGCTGGGTTCACGCCGTCCGCCTGGCCGACGGCGAGTTGGTGTGGCGGCTCCGCGCGGCGCCCGAGGACCGGCGGATCGTGGCCTTCGGCCGGGTCGAGTCGGCCTGGCCGGTCGACGGTGGCGTGTTGGTGCAGGATCACGTGGCGTACTTTGCCGCGGGACGATCGTCCTACCTCGACCGCGGCATCCACGTCTACTCGGCCGATCCCGCGCGGGGTAAGGTGATTTCACACCAGCGCATCTATAGCCCCGATCCGGAGACTGGCCGACAGCCGCCGCAGAGCGGGCCGCAGGAGATGCCCGGCGCGCTGGCGGACGTGCTGGTCGGTAGCGACCAGGGCGTGACCATGCGCCACCTGCGGGTCGACGCCGGCGCCGGCGAGGCACGCAGCCCCGGCGCCCATCTCGTCTGCACCGCCGGCTTCCTCGATGACTCGTGGTTCAACCGGACGAGTTGGTCGCTGGGGCGCGTGGCCGGCCAGTTGCTCGTGTTCGACGACGAAACGGTCTGCGGCGTTCGGGCCTATTCCGGGACCGGCCGGTCCGGGTTCTTTTTCCCCGGAAAGGGCTACGAGGTGTTCACGGCCGACCGGCGGGCCGGCCAACAGGACAACCAGAGCCGGGCGAACCGGAAGAAAGAGGCCGCCCGCTGGACCCGGCGCGTCCCGATCCGCGTCCGCGCCATGGTGCTGGCCGGCGAGCGACTGTGCATCGCCGGGCCGCCCGATGTCGCCGACGCCGACGGTCCTTGGGCTGCGTTCGAGGGCCGCCGGGGAGGCGTGCTGGCGGTCTTGGACGCCGGCGATGGCCACAAAGTCGCGGACTACGAGCTCTCCGCCCCGCCCGTCTGGGACGGCATGGCGGCCGCCACCGGCCGGCTTTTGCTCAGCACCCGCGACGGCCGTGTCGTCTGCATCGGCCCCTAAAACGGGGACACAATACTAATTTTGGCAAATTAGGCAACCTTTGTTCTGCTGCTACATTCGGATTGGCGAGAGTGGCTGTTTCGGGGCTCCGCTGCTGGCTTAGTCTGGAAACCGCCGGGAGGCGCCGTTCCCTCCTCGACGTAAATTGCCTCAACAACCAAAAATGGTATTGTGTCCCCGAATTAGATGGGGGGTTTGCCCAAGGGGGCCGGGACTCGCTATAAAATGGCTGTGACCGTATCTTCCTACGCTGCGCGGCGGGTTTCCGCTGGCGGCGTATGTTCTTCCATCCGAGCGCGATGAGCGACCCCGCCGAGAACTTCGAGACCCTGCCGCCGCTAAAACAGGCGTTTCTGGCCCTGGAGCGAACTCGGGCGAAGCTGGATGCCCTGGAGCAGGCCCGGCGCGAGCCGATCGCCGTGGTGGGCATGGGCTGCCGTAAGCCGGGCGGGGTGGCCACGCCGGAGCAGTTCTGGGAGTTGCTCGCCTCGGGGCGCGATGCGATCGCCGAGGTGCCGGGCAACCGCTGGGACATCGACGCCTTCTACGACCCCGACCCCGACGCCCCGGGCAAGATGGTCACCCGTTTCGGCGGGTTCGTCGAGGAGGTGGAGCGGTTCGACGCCCACTTCTTCGGCGTCTCGCCGCGCGAGGCGCTCACGCTCGACCCCCAGCAGCGTCTGCTCTTGGAGGTCAGCTACGAGGCGTTCGAGGACGCGGGCATGGCGCCCGACTCGCTCTCCGGCAGGGCAGGCGGCGTGTTCGTCGGCATCTGCGGCATCGACTACTCGAAGCGGATCACGCGGCGCGACCCCCGGCTGATCGACGCCTACATCGGCACGGGCAACGGGCACAGCGTGGCCGCCGGGCGACTGTCGTATTTCTTCGGGCTTCTGGGCCCCAGCGTGGCCATCGACACGGCCTGCTCATCGTCGCTGGTGGGGGTGCACTGGGCGTGCCAGTCGCTTCGGGCCGGGGAATGCGACTTCGCCCTGGCCGGCGGCGTGAACCTACTGTTGGATCCCGAGCTTTCCATCAACTTCTCGAAGGCGCACATGCTCGCGCCCGACGGCCGGTGCAAGACCTTCGACGCAAAGGCCGACGGCTACGTGCGCGGCGAAGGGGCGGGCATGGTGGTGCTCAAGCGGCTCCGCGACGCGGTGGCGGCCGGCGATCGCGTTCTGGCCGTGATCCGCGGCTCGGCCGTGAACCAGGACGGGCCGAGCGGCGGGCTGACCGTGCCCAACGGCCCGGCCCAGCGAGACGTGATCCGCCGGGCCTTGTATGCGGCGGGCGTGAAGCCCGAGGAAATCGACTACGTCGAGGCCCACGGCACCGGCACCGCGCTGGGCGACCCGATCGAGATGGGGGCTTTGGGCGCGGTCTTCGCCGGGCGGGCGGCGCCGCTTTGGGTTGGCTCGGTCAAGACCAACATCGGGCACCTCGAGGCGTCGGCCGGGATCGCCGGGCTGATGAAGGTGGTCCTGGCGCTCCGGCACGAACTGATTCCGGCGCACCTGCACTTCCGCGAGCCCAGCCCCAAGATCCCGTGGAGCGAATTGCCCGTGGCGGTTGCGGCGCAGGCCCAGCCATGGCCGCGTCGTGAGCGGCTGCGTCGTGCGGGGCTGAGCTCTTTCGCTTTCAACGGGACGAATGCCCACGTGATCGTTGAGGAGGCGCCCGCTCGTTCGGAAGGGGACGGCGGTTCGGAAGGGGACAGTCCCATTTTCGGCGCGCGGGGATTGGGACACTCCCCAAATACCCTCGCTGCCGGTTCGGAAGGGGACAGTCCCATTTTCGCTGCGCGAAAATCGGGACAGTCCCCCGCTGCGCGAAAATTCGGACAGTCCCCGCGGCCTTGCCACCTCTTGCCCCTGACGGCCAAGACGCCCGAGGCTCTGCGCGAGCTGGCCGGGCGATACGCGGAGCACCTGGAGGACGAAGGGGGCCCGTCGCTGGCCGACGTGTGTTACACCGCCGCGGTGGGCCGGGCCCATTACGCCCACCGCCTGTCCATCGTGGCCGAAACGACCGCCGAGGCCCGGCAGGGCCTTTGCGCGTTTCTTGACGGCAAGCCGTCCGACGCGGTCGCCTCGGGCCACGCGGAACCGAACGCCGCGGCGGTGGCGTTCCTGTTCAGCGGCCAGGGCGCCCAGTACGTGGACATGGGCCGCGAGCTGCACGGGACCGAGCCGGTTTTTCGCGAGGCGTTCGACCAGTGCGTGGCAGTCCTGCGCGATCACCTCGAGCGCCCCTTGGCGGAGGTGGTCTATGCGGAGGAGGAAGCCGCTTCGCCGCTCGACGAAACCGAGTACACCCAGCCCGCCCTGTTCGCACTGGAGTACGCCCTGGCACAGCTCTGGGAGTCGTGGGGGATTTTGCCCGACGTGATGATCGGGCACAGCGTGGGCGAGTATGTGGCGGCGTGCCTGGCCGGCGTGTTCAGCCTAGAGGACGGCCTGCGACTGATCGCCGCCCGGGCCCGGCTCATGCAAGAGCTGCCGCCGAACGGGCGCATGGTGGCCGTGTTTGCCGACGAGGACTGCGTTGCTGAAGCCATCGAGGGCCGCGGGGCCGAGGTTTCGATCGCGGCGGTCAACGGGCCGCGTCAAGTCGTGATCTCCGGCCTGGCCGAGGCGGTCGACGGCGTCGCGGCGAAGCTCGAAGAGGGCGGCGTCACCACGCGGCGACTCCGCGTCTCCCACGCCTTCCACTCCCCGCTAATGGAGCCGATGCTCGAGCCGTTCCGCCGCGTGGCGGAGTCGATTGCGTATCACCCGCCGCAGCGCAAGCTGGTCTCGAACCTCACCGGCCGGCTCGCCGACCGCGAGATCGCCGACCCCGACTACTGGGTACAGCACGTGCGCCGGCCGGTCCGCTTTGCCGACGGGGTCGCTTCGCTGGCGGCCGAAGGGGTCGACGTGCTCTTGGAGATCGGCCCGCAGGCGACGCTCCTGGGCCTGGCCCGCTCATGCCTGGAAGCATCGGGCCGCGAGACATCGCCTCGCCTGCTGGCCAGTCTCCACCGCCGGAAGTCCGACTGGCGGTCGATGCTCGCTGCGCTGTCCGGGCTCTACACGGCCGGCTGCCCGGTTGACTGGGCGGCGTTTGGCCGCGGCTTCGCCGGGCGCACGGTCCGCCTGCCCACGTACCCGTTCCAGCGCGAGCGCTACTGGCTCGAGCCGAACCCGCCGGCGGCCGACGCCGCGCCCGAAGCGCCCGGACCGGAGGTCCACCCGTTGCTGGGACGACGCGTTCACTCGGCGGCCGCGAGCGACCTGGTGCAGTTCGAGTCGCGAATGAGCGCCCGACGCCCCGCGTACCTCACCGACCACCGCATCTGGGACACGCCGGTTTTTCCGGGCACGGGCTTCTTGGAGATGGCGGCCGCCGCGGGCCGGCACCTGCAACCCGAGGGCCCCGTGGTGGTCGAGAACATCGTGTTCGAGCGGGCGATCCGGTTGCCCGACGATGAGGTGCGCGTCGTGCAGGTGGCGCTCGCTCCCGGGCCGGCGGGCCACCGTTGCGAGCTGTTCAGCCGCCCATTCCGGGGACTGTCCCGATTTTCGCGCAGCGAAAATGGGACTGTCCCCTTCCATCCGGTTGAGGGACCCTCCGAATCTTCGCGTAGCGAAAATGGGACTGTCCCCTTCCACGGCCCCGACGACGATGCTGAGAGACCCCAGTGGACCCTGCACGCCAAGGGTTTCGTGGCCGCCCCCTCCGAGAAGACGCGGCCGCCCACGGTTGCGTTCGACGAGCTTCGGCCCCGCTTCCGCCGAGAAGTCTCGGTCGAGGACCTCTACGGTCGGCTCCACCGCGAGGCCCTGCACTACGGCCCGAGCTTCCGGGGTCTCAAGAAGCTCTGGCGGGACGGGCGCGAGGCCCTGGGCCGGGTTGAGCTGCCCGAGGCCAACCGCGATGAGGCCGAGCAGTACCTCTTGCACCCGGCGCTCTTGGACACCTGCCTGCACGTGATGGGCGGAGCGATCGAGGACGAGGAGGGGCCGCAGGGCGACCAGCCGCCGTTTCTTCCCGTGGGACTGAAGCGGCTTTGGCTCTTTCGCCCGGCCGGGCCGGCCGTGTGGAGCTACGCCAAGATTCACGCCGAGGGCGACTTTCGCGACGCGGTGAGCTTCACGGCCGATCTTCATCTCTTCCGGCCCGACGGCGAGCCGGCGGCGGTGCTTGAGGGCGTCTCGATGCAGCGGGTCGCGCGCACGGCCTTCCTGCCCGAAGCCAGACGGGACGCGCTCCACTGGCTCTACGAAGTCACCTGGCGCGAGGCCCCGCGCCCCGCCCCGGCCGCGCCCGCCGAGCCGGGCACCTGGCTCCTGCTGGCCGATGGCGGGGGCGTTGCCGAGCGGCTTGCCGAGCGGCTTTCGCGCGAGGGGCATCGCCCCGTGCTGGCCACGCCGGGCGAGCGCTATGAAGTGCTGGCGGCGCGTGTCAACGGCCCGCAACGCTTCCGCATCCGGCGCGACTCGCGCGAGGACTACGAGCGGCTGCTCGCCGACGCCTTCGACGCTGATGACGCCAACGGCGCACCCGGTTCGTCGCCGCAGGGAGTCGTGCATCTTTGGGCGTTGGACTCGCCGGGCGACGAACCCGATGCCTTCTCGCAATCGCATCGAGCGGGCTGCGCCACCACGCTTGGCCTGGTGCAGGCGATGGCCGGGCGCCAGCCTCCCCCTCGCCTTTGGCTGGTGACTCGTGGGGCCCAACCCGTCGATGAGGCGCCGCCTGAGGGCGCGCTCTTGGCCCAGGCACCGCTGTGGGGGCTTGGACGAGTGATCGCCCTGGAGCACCCGGAGTTGCACTGCATCCGCATCGACCTCGACCCGGACGCCGAGCCGGCCGCCCAAGCCGACGCCCTGCTGGGCGAGCTGACCAGTCCCGACAACGAAGACCAGCTCGCCTACCGCGGGGGGAAGCGTCAAGCGGCGCGGCTCGTCCGGCTCGAAGACCTCGATTCGGCGGCCCTGTCGCTGCCCGATGGCACGTTCGCACTACGACTTACCGGACTGGGAGCGCCCGACAAGCTGGCGGCCGTGCCGCTTGAGCGTCGCCCTCCGGACCCCGGCGAAATCGAGATCGAGGTGGCCGCCGCCGGGCTGAACTTCCGCGATTTGCTTCGCGCCTTGGGGATGCTCGAGGGCTACGAAGAGAAAGCGGGCCGCCGCCTGGGAATCACCTCGCCGCTCGAGGCCCCGCTGGGGTTCGAATGCGCGGGCACGGTCACGGCCGTGGGCGAGGGGGTCGAGCACCTCGACGCGGGCGACGAGGTCATGGCCATCGCCTACGGGAGCCTCGCCAGCCACGTGACGGTCTCGGCCGATTGGGCGGTGCGCAAACCCGACGCGCTCAGCATGGCCGAGGCGGCCACGATGCTCATGGCCTTTGTCACCGCGGCCTACGGACTCGATCGTCTGGCGAAGCTCGGGGCCGGCGAGCGGGTCTTGATCCACGCGGCGGCCGGGGGCGTCGGCCAGGCGGCCGTGCAGATTGCTCAAGCCGCGGGCGCCGAGATCTACGCCACGGCCAGCCCGAGCAAGTGGGCGCACCTCCGCTCCCAGGGCATCCGCCACGTGATGAACTCCCGTACGCTCGACTTCCGCGACGAACTGCTCCGCACGACCGGCGGGCGCGGCGTCGACGTGGTGCTCGACGGCCTAAGCGGCGACGTCATCCCGGCCAGCCTGGCGGCGACCGCTGAGGGCGGCCGGTTCGTCGAAATCGGCCAGCTCGGCTTATGGGACCAGAACCGGGTGGCGGCCGAACGCCCCGACGTGCGTTACTTCGCCTTCGACCTCGACGACGAAGAAACCCGCCGGCCCGGGCTGTTCCGCTCGCTCTTGGACGAGCTGGCGCCGCGGCTGGAGTCGGGCGAGCTGAAGCCGCTGCCGCATCGCGTGTTTCCGGTCGAGCAGACGGGCGAGGCAATGCGCCACGTGGGCCGGGCCGAGCGCGTGGGCAAGGTAGTCGTGGCGATCGCGCCCGAGACGGCCCGGGCGTCTTGTCCCCATCGGACCGGAATCCGCGGCGAGGCGACCTACCTGATCACCGGCGGACTGGGGGGACTGGGCCTCCACGTGGCCCGATGGCTCGTCGAGCGCGGGGCCCGCCAGCTTGTGCTCACCAGTCGCCGCGCCGCGACCACGCCCGAACAATCCGACGCGATTCGCCGGCTCCGCGAGACCCGGGCCGAGGTCCGGGTCATGCCGGCCGACGTCTCTCGCAGCGAAGCGGTCGAGCGGTTGATCGAGACCCTGCGCACCGCGCCCGCCCCGCTCCGCGGCGTGATCCACGCCGCGGGCGTGCTCGACGACGGGCTCCTGCGATTCCAGGACTGGCCGCGGTTCGAGTGCGTGATGGCACCCAAGGTGGCCGGGGCCTGGAACCTGCACCGCCTGACTCGCGACCTGCCGCTCGACTTCTTCGTGCTCTTCTCGTCCGGCGTGGGGCTGGTCGGGTCGCACGGGCAGGGCAACTACGCGGCCGCGAACGCCTTCCTCGACGCCCTGGCCCATGCCCGGCGCGCGGCGGGCCTGCCGGCCGTGAGCATCGCCTGGGGGCCCTGGGCCGAGCTGGGCATGACCGCCGCCATGGACGCCCGGGCACGGGCACGCATGACCGAGATCGGCCTGCACCCGATCGGGCGTGAGGAGGGGCTTGCCGTGCTGGGTCGTTTGCTCGAAGGGGCCCCGCCGCACGTGGCAGCAATGCGCGTCGATTGGCGGCGCCTGGCGGCCACGTTTCCGCCCGCCCCGTTCTGGGCCGAGCTGGCCGAGAAGCCGCAACCGTCGCGTGAAGCGGCCCCGGCCGTGCTCGACCGGCTTCGCGACGCCCCGCCCGTCGAGCGGGCCGATCTGTTGATTGCCCATCTCCGCCGCGAGGTGGCCGGCGTGCTCGGATGGAGCTCGCCCGAGCGCGTGGGGCCGCGCGACAAGCTCTTCGACCTGGGCATGGATTCGCTCACCTCGGTCGAGCTGCGACACCGGCTAGAGCGCAACCTCAACTGCTCGCTGCCGCTCACCCTGGCCTTCGACTACCCCAGCGTAGCGGCCCTGGCCGAGTACCTCACCGAGCAGCTCGACCTGGCGGCCGACATACGGCCGCCGGAGCCAACGCCGTCCAAAAAGGAGCCCGAGCTGCCCGACGACGAGGCCCGGCGAGTGGCCGCCATGTCGGACGAGGAGGTCGAGTCGTTGTTGGCGGACAAGTTCAAAGACCTTCTGTGATGAGCACAACGCCCCAGAACGCCGAAGGCCTCTCACCGCTCAAGCGGGCGTACCTCGCGCTGGAGAAGCTCCAAGCCAAGCTCGACGCCGCCGATCGCCGCCCGCGCGAGCCGATCGCGATCCTGGGCATGGGCTGCCGGTTCCCCGGCGGGGCGAACGACCCGGAGCAGTACTGGGACCTGCTCGCCGCCGGGCGTGACGCGATCACCGAGGTCCCGCCCGAGCGATGGGACGTCGACGCCTTCTACGACCCCGATCCCGACGCCCCGGGCAAGGTCGCGTCGCGGTTTGGCGGGTTCCTCGGCGAGGTGGACCGCTTCGACGCCGCGTTCTTCGGCATCTCGCCGCGCGAGGCCGAGAGCCTCGACCCCCAGCAGCGAATCCTCCTGGAAATCACCCACGAGGCCCTGGAGAACGCCTGCCTGGCCCCGGACCGGCTCGTGGACAGCCAAACCGGCGTGTTCATGGGCCTGGCCAACGGCGACTACTACTGCATGGTCACTACGCACGCCCGGGAGAGGATCGACGCCTACCTGGGCACGGGCACTTCGCCCAACGCGGCGGCCGGGCGCCTCTCCTACGTGTTCGGGCTGCGCGGCCCGTGCGTGGCGATCGACACGGCCTGCTCCTCGTCGCTGGTGGCTTTGCACCTGGCCTGCCAAAGCCTGCGCGCCGGCGAGTGCGACATGGCCGTCGCCGGCGGCGTGAACGTCATGCTCTCGCCCGAGCTGAGCATCACCTTCTCCAAGGCCCGGATGCTCGCTCCCGACGGGCGCTGTAAGACCTTCGACGCCGCGGCCAACGGCTACGTGCGCGGCGAGGGCGCGGGGGTTGTGGTGCTCAAGCGGCTCTCCGACGCCCTGGCGGCCGGCGACCGAGTGCTGGCCGTGGTCCGCGGCTCGGCCGTCAACCAGGACGGGCCCAGCGGCGGGCTGACCGTGCCCAACGGCCCGTCGCAGCAGGACGTGATCCGCCGCGCCCTGGCGCTGGGCGACGTCCGGCCCGAGCAGGTCAGCTACATCGAGGCCCACGGCACGGGCACGGCCCTGGGCGACCCGATCGAGATGGGGGCACTGGGCGCGGTCTTCGGCGGGCGCGGCGAGCCGCTTTGGGTCGGCTCGGTCAAGACCAACGTCGGCCACCTCGAAGGGGCGGCGGGCATCGCCGGTGTGATGAAGGTCGTGCTGGCACTAAACCACCAACAGATCCCGCCGAACCTGCACTTCCACACCCCCAGCCCGCGAATCCCCTGGAGCGAGCTGCCCGTCGAGGTCCCCACGCGCCCCACGCCCTGGCCCCGCGCCGAGCGGCCGCGCCTAGCGGGCGTCAGCTCGTTCGGCTTCAGCGGCATCAACGCCCACGTGGTGATCGAAGAGCCGCCGAGCGGAAAAGGGGACAGGCACCTTTTGTGCGAAGCACCCGGAGGGTCGTTCCGGCAAAAGGTGCCTGTCCCCTTTTCCGAGCCCGAGCCACCCTGCTACCTGCTGCCCCTTTCGGCGAAGCACCCCGAGGCCCTGCGCGAGTTGGCCGCACGGTACGCGGCACGCTTCGGCGAGATCGCGGCGGCGGGGCCCGATGGGGTCTCGCTCGCCGACGTCTGCTACACGGCCGCCACGGGCCGTTCCCACTACGAGTACCGCCTGGCCGTCGTGGCCGAGACCGCAACGCAGGCCCGAGAGCGACTCGAAGCCTTCTTCGCGGGCAAACCGGCCGAAGGGCTCTTCGCCGACACGCTGACCGGGGGACTGTCCCAATTTTCGCGCAGCGGGGGACTGTCCCAATTTTCGCGCAGCGAAAATGGGACTGTCCCCTTCCCCTCCGACGCCGACTGGCCCACCACCCTCACCACCTTGGCAGCCGAGTACGTGGCGGGCCACGACATCGACTGGGACGGCCTTGCCCGCCACTTCGCCGGCCGCAAGGTCTCGCTGCCCGCGTACCCCTTCCAGCGCCGCCGCTACTGGATCGAGCCGGCCGGCACCGGACCGGCACCGTCGCCCGCCGCCCGGCTTGGACACACGTCGATGCACCCACTGCTGGGCCATCGCATCTACTCGGCCGCGGCCGCCGAGCTGGTGCAGTTCGAGAACGTAATCGCCCCAAGCCGGCCCGCGTATCTCCGGGACCATCGGATCGCCGGCGCGGTGGTGCTGCCGGCTTCGGTTTACCTGGAAATCGCGCTGGGCGCCGCCCGCGCTGTCGAGCCGGGGTGGGAGATGTTTGTCGAGGGCCTCGTCTTAGAGCAGGCATTGCAGCTTCCCGAGGGCGGCTCGCGCGTGGTGCAAGTAGTGCTCAGACCGGACGGCACGGGCCGTCGCTTCGAGTTGTACAGCCGCCCCGACCTGTCGCCCGACGAAGACGGCCCGCCGCAATGGACCCGGCACGCCACCGCCCGGCTGACGCCGCTGGCCGCCCCGCAGACGCCCGCGCCCGCCGACCCCGGCGAACTTCGGCGCCGCTGCCCGGAGGAAGTGCCCCTCTCGGGCTTCTACGAGCGGATGCAGCGGTTCGGGCTGGACTACGGCCCGTCATTCCGAGGGCTGCGCCGGCTTTGGCGTGGCCAGCGCGAGGTGCTCGGGGAGGTCGAGCTTCCGGCAGCGGCCGCCGCGCAGGCAGGGCGCTACGTGCTCTTCCCGCCGCTCTTGGATGCCTGCCTGCACGCGACGGTCGAGCTGGTCGATCCCCGCGTGCAAGACGACCCCGGCGAGCAAGGCCCGCCCTCGGCCTTCGTGCCCGTGGGGGTCAAGCGCGTCGAGCGGTTCGGCGAGGCGGCTGGGGTGCTCTGGAGCCATGCCCGGTCGCGCGAGCGTCCCTCTTCGGCGGAGCCGGGCCGCTACACGCTCGACGTCGACGTGCTCACGCCCGAGGGCAAGCCGGTCGCCCGGCTCGAAGGGCTTCAAGCGCAGCGCGTCGAGTTGGCCGCGCTGGTGCCGGCGCCGCAGCAGCGGCCCGGCCAACCGCCGGCCGACGCCCGGGCCCCGCGGAACGTGGCCGACGGGCTACCGGGCCTGGCGCCGGCCGAGCAGCGCGAGCGGATCGCCGGATTCCTCCAAGAGGAGGCGGCCAGGATAATGAAGCTCGACCCCAACGAGCCCCCGCCGCGGCACCGCAGCCTGTTCGAGTTGGGCATGGACTCGCTGATGTCGGTCGAGTTTCTGTATCGGGTCAACCACGGGCTGCGCCGGAACCTGCCGATGCAGGCCCTGCTGGAGAACCCGGCCATCGACCAACTGGCCGAGCGGATCGTTCGCGAGCCGGACGCGGCGCCCGGTCCCGCGGCGGCGGCCCAGCCGCCTACAACCGCTCCCGCGACGCCCGCCTCGGCCGCGCCCGCCGGCGAAGCGGTCCCGACAACCATCGAAAGTCCCTGGTTTCCCGAGCGACGTGCCCGGCCCCGCGCCCGGGTGCGGCTCTTCTGTTTCCACGCCCCCGGCGGCGACGCGGCGGTCTACTCGGGCTGGTCCGACGTTCTGGGACCCGACGTGGAGGTCTTCGCCGTGCAGCTACCCGGCTCAGGCGCCCGGGCAGACGAGCCGCCGATCCGGCAGCGGCCGTTGCTGGTCGAGACGCTCGCCGAGCAGCTTCTCGACTGGCTCGACCGCCCGTTTGCATTCTTCGGCCACCAGGGCGGCGGCCTGCTCGCGCTCGACGTGGCCCGGTTCGCGCAAGAGCGGTTCGGCCTCAGCCCGGCCAGGCTCTTCGTCGCCGCCACCCCGCCGCCAACTCCGCCCGAGCGCCAAACGCCCGGCCCGCCCGAGGGTCAAGCGCCCGGCCGGCCCCAGGGCCAAACGCCCCGGCCGGCGCTCGACTGCCCGATCACCACGTTTGCCGCCCGGGCCGACGAGCCGCTGAATCACGAGGATCTGCACGCCTGGTACGCTTGCACCACCGGCCCCTTCCGCCTGGAACTGAACCCCGGCCCCCCGACCGACCTGCTGGCCGCCCCGTCCCCTCTGCTCGCCACGCTCGCCGACGAGCTGCGGCGCACGGCCGACGGCTGAGGTCCGTTTAACCGCAAGCCGAAGGCGTGTGCTGGGTGCCCGCTTCGCCCCGTCACGCGCCACCCAACCGCCCCGGACGTGCGCCCCGCTCGCTCGGCGTCACAGCCGAGAGTGCTCGGGCCGCTCGGGAGATTACTCGGGCGGCTCTTCTTCCGGCTCGGGCTCGGGATACTCGCGGCTGCGGGGGTTCTCGATGCGGTCGATCGCTCGGGTGGCGGCGCGCGAGACGCTGGGGAAACGGCTCTTCTGGGCGAGGTGCAGGGCGGCGAGGGCCTTGGGGTCCTTGTCGGCGACGGTGGCCAGGGCGGAGACGATGTCAGACTGGATGTCCTCGTCGGTTTCCTTCTCGCGGGCTTCGATCAGGGCGGTCACGATGGTGTCGAACGTTTGGACCTTTCCATTCAAAGGGCGGGCGATGCGCTCCAGCGCGTCGGCCGCGCTGCCCCGCGAGGAGGGCAGTCTCGCGTCGCGCAGCAGGCGGGTGAGCACCGGCACGGCGTCGGGGTAGTCGGGATGGCACTCGGCCAGGGCGTGGGCGGCGCTTCGCCACAGGTGGTAGCCCCACCCTTCGTTCTCAAGCGCCTGGGCCAGGAAACGCCCGATGCGGGCGCGGGCTTTGTCCGAAGAGCGGCCGGCTTGGTAGATCAGGGAATGGACCGTCGCGTGGCGCACGCCGAGGTCCTCGTCGCGCAGGTAGTCGCCCGGCGCCTCGGGCGGGCCGCCGAAGCCCACGTGTCTCCACGCGAAGGCGATCATCCGGCGGACTGGCGGGCTCTTGTCGGCGACGAAGGGGCTCAGCTTCGGCCAAACGACGCCGGTGTCCCACGACGCCATGACGTTGGCCAATCGCGAGGGGAGCTGCCCGGTTTCGTCGGCCCGGGCGGCGATGAGCATGGCGTCGATGGCGGTGGGCCCTTTGGCCTCGAGCTCGCGAAACGCCGCGGAGAACTCGGCCGAATCGGAGCTGGCCATGCGCAGCAGCGCGTCTTCGAGCGCCGGATCGACGTTGGCCGCGCGCAGGGCCCTCTGGATGGAAACGCCCATGTCGCCGAGCGCCTTGGCGGCCGCCTTGCTCAGCCAGACGTTGTCGGTGTCGGAAAGGGTTTGGAGCACCGGGGCCGCGGGCTCGGCCTTGATGCCTAGCGTGCCGAGCCGCTCGATGGCGTCGACCCGCACGCGGTACTCCGGATGATCGGCCGCCGCGCGGGCCAGCCCGTCGACGACGATTCGCAGCACGGGGGTCCCTTTCGCGTGGCGCTTGGCGATCTTCACCAGCGAAATGGCGGCCATCCGGGCCGGCTCGCCCTCCTTTTCCCCAAGCAGCGACCCGACCAGGCCGCGGGCGACGTCCGCCTCGGCGACCGTGACGTAGCCGGCCGCGCGCGCGGCGAGCGTGCGGACCTCGGCGTCCGGGTCTCTCAGGCGCTCGATCAGCTTCTCGGCGAACGCCTGCGTGAGCGGCTTCTTGTCCTTCAGGTGGACTTCGAGCAGGTCGACGCCCAGGTAGCGCAGCCCGGGATTGGACGACTCCAGCAGGTCGCCGGCAAAGGGGAGCAGGTCGTACTCGGCCCGGGTAGCGGCGTCGTGGACCGTCCTGCGCATCAGCTCGATCTCGTGGTGGCGAGCGTAGTAGTCGATCATGATCGGCACGGCGTCGGGGCCGATGCGCGCCAGCACGCTCCCGGCATTGAGCGGATAATGGAAGCGGCTGTGATCCTTGCGCTCGACGATCGACTGCAGAATCGGCCCTGCGGCTTCGGTCTTCATGGCCACGAGCTTTTCGACGGCCGCCTTGGTTGCCGGCTCGAAGTCCGACTTGTCCAGCGCGTCGATCAGCCCGAGGACGCCCTCGCGCACGGGTGGCGCGGCGGGCGGCGTTTGGGGTTTTCGCGGCCCGCGCGCCGGCTTGGTGTATACAGCCTGGCGAAACGGGTAGGCGAATGTCGCGTTCGCTTCGAGCCACTTGTAGCCCTCGGCCGTCACGCGGGGACCGAGACCGAGGTTGTAGATCCTCGGGTGGTTGGTCAAGTGGTGCAGGCCGGCGTCGGTCATCTCGGTTCCACAGAGGTTCAGCACCCTCAGGTTGGTGAGCGAGCGAAGCGAGGCCAGGCCGGCGTCAGTGATCTTGGTGTTGGCCAAGTAGAGGACCTCGATCCGGCGGAGGTTGGGGAACTCGGCCAGGTTCGCGATGCCGCGGTCGTCGAGGCGCGTGTCGTCGAGGTTCAGGTTGGAGAGGCGCGCCAGCCCGGCGAGGTGGCGCAGCCCGCGCCCGTCGATCGAGGTGCCTTTCAGATAGAGCGTTTGCAGCGCCGTATTGCCCGCGAGATTCGCGAGTCCGGCGTCGGTGATCTTCGTGTCGTTCAGCTCGAGATGATGGAGCTTCTTGAGTCCGGCCAGGTGTTTTAGCCCTTCGTCGGTGACGGCCGTTCCGTTCAGACGCAGCAGCAGCAGGCTCTCGACCTTGCCGACGTGAACAACGCCTTCGTCGGTGATATCGCGTGTGCTGAGGTTCATGCACTCCAGGGCCGGGAGGTTGTCGAGGTTGCGAAGCCCGGCGTCGGTTATCTTGGCGTGGTCGAGGCCCAGGCTTTTCAGGCGCGTGAACTCCCCTTGGCGCGTGAAGACGGCGAGCGTCTCGTCGGTGGCCCACCACGGCAGCGAGAGGGCGGTCACCCCGGAGAGCTTTCGGATCGGCTGGAGCTGCTGGGGGGTCAAGGGCCGCTGCGTGGGGAGGAACATCTGGTTTACCCGGCCGTCGGTGAAATTCATTCCCACGCCGAGCGCCATCAGACTCTTGGCGATCTCGTACTCGTCCTCGTGGATGCGGTAGAGGGAATTGCCCACGTGCAGCTCGATCAGGTCGTCGTCGGCCCGGGCGGGAACCCCGGCGAGAAGCGCCAGCAGCAGTGTCGCGCCGAGCGACCGGCGGCCCGGATTGTGCGCGCGTGATCCGTCATGGTGCGCAGAGTGGGTCGCCGGCCGCTCTTGCACGTGGCCGGAGCGGTTTGTGGCTTTGCCCGTCACGAGACCCTCGTACGCGTCTCAGGCATGACCGCTTCAACGGAACACACTACTTCTCGCCCATCTGGCTCTGGATGGCTCCCTGGACGGCCTCGGCGAGCGGGGCGGCGGCCGCTTCGGCCGCGGCGGGCGCTTCGGCGGCCAGCCGGGCGTGCTCCTTGACCACGTAGGCGTCGCGCGCCGCGGCCAGGTCTTGGA
>Ga0180438_10002406_pt1 | contig 30642 bp, 18 predicted proteins | sample SS_ome_12_FD_132455 | JGI IMG/M metagenome (GOLD analysis project Ga0180438, IMG submission 132455) | Hypersaline lake sediment archaeal communities from the Salton Sea, California, USA - SS_3_D_2 metaG | ecosystem: Environmental > Aquatic > Non-marine Saline and Alkaline > Hypersaline >...
TGTGATCAGCGACCGTTGCACGGCGTTTCTCCTCGATCGGGGCAGTCCCTCACGACGTCGGATCCGAGCCCTTCGCCCGCGCGCAGGATTCAGCCACGACGTCTTCCGGGACCATCCACGTCGTTTCAGACACCCCGCGCGGGGGGTGGTTCCCTCGCGGATCTGCTCTCGGCCGCAACCGAAGCTCATGCCGTCGCAGCCGCCTTCGCCCTGGACCGGGGAAGACCGTCGGGGCCCATTGCTGCTCTGCGAAGTAGCGCTTGCTGCTCTGCGAAGCGGCGTTTGGCTGCGAAGCACGAGCCGCTGCGGAATCCGCCCCCCCCTGTGGCTCGAAGACTCACCCGAATACCGCGGCTACCCGTCAATCTCTCCCTCGCGCCGAAAGAGGGGACCGTCCCCTTCGGTGCGCTGCGGGCACGACGTGAGCGGACCGATTCACCTCCCTCGCCAAACCAAGCCCGAAGCGCCCGGCCGCTGCTGCCGGCGGTCAAACCGCAGCCACGAGGCTCTTGACACAGCCGGGATCGGGAGTATAATGCGCATACCGAGCTCGGAGACGGTCGGCGAGATGCCTTCGTGGCCCCGACCACGGGCAGGCCGAGCTTCCGAAACGCGATAATGGGCCTTTTGGGGCGGGATCGTGAGGGATCGTGAGGGGCAATGGTCCGTTTTCCGCCCTTCGGCCCTGACCGAAGACTCACGCGAGGCCGGAGTCCCGGCCAGTCCATACATGGCAGATGATGCAGGGAGCCGCTGCATCACCAGCGAAGGAGGGCAACGCAATGAGAGAGGCAGGAGTGTGGGCAGTGATTCTCGCGGTAGGCCTGTTCCCGGGAGTCCAGACGGTCTGTTCGGCGGCGATCCTCAATGACGGGCAGGTGCACACGATTGATTACACGGTGGATTTCGTGGATGTCTTTGACGGTCCCGACCCACCGCCTCCGGACGTGACCACGGTCATCCTGGTGGACGGAGGGGAGGTATCCGATGCGCTGGAGGCCTTTGAGCATAGTGAGGTCTCGATCCTGGGCGGGACCATTGGAGCGGACCTCGAGGTACATGACCAGTGCCAGGTCCTTATCTCGGGCGGGACGATCGGGGAGGAACTACAGGTACTTGACGATTGCCGGATCACCATCACCGGGGGGGATTTGCGAGACGGGATAGAAGCCTATGGCCAGAGCGAGATCACCATCACCGGTGGGTTGCTGGGGCTTCGATTCTATGCCGCAAATGACTGCCGGATCTCCATCTTCGGTACCGATTTCGCCGTCGATGGCTCGCCGGTGGGATACGGTCCCGTCTCGGCTCCCATAGGTGAGTTGACGGGTACTCTCCAGAACGGCGATCCCCTGTTCGCCATGTTCATGGTCCAGGACAATGCCTCCGTCATCCTCCTCCCCGAACCGGCTGCCTTGCTGCTGTTCGCTCTGGGGGGATTGGCTATACGGAGAAAGCGCAGGTAGAGAGACCGTACCGATGGGGGCAGGCCCTCGTTGTTCGTCCAACGCCACCGGGGGCCGGGACAGCCCCGTAGCTGCTGCTCTCACCTCTCACCTCTCACCTCTCCCCCTCGGCGATCCATCTCCATCACGCGCCGCCGGCCTCCATTTTTTCCCCGTTTTCTTCCTGGCGGATGCTAACCTCGGACCTTGCCGACCTATCCTGTCTGCGGAAAGGGACGAAATGGACTTTGACGATCTGATCAAGAAGGCGAAATCCGGCGAGGTCGAGAGCTACGGGCCGATCGTCACCGAGTTCCAGGGACGGCTTCGGGCGTTCATCGCGGCCTTCTGCCCCGACCGGAACCAGGTGGATGAGATCGCCCAGCGGACGTTCATCTGGGCCTACGAGCATCTGGGCCAGTACGAGGTGGGGACGCGGTTCTACGCCTGGCTCAAGGCGATTGCCCGCAACATGTTACTGGCAGAACTCGAGACGCAGCGCCGCGAGGCGCGGAACCGGCGGCGACACATGGCCCATCTCCAGGCGACCGCGTCGGCCGACCGTCTGGCGGGGGGAGACGACCGGCGGCTCGAGTTGGTGGAGGCCCTCCAGGGGTGCCTGGACAAGCTGCCGCCCAACTCCCGCCGACTGATCCGCCGCCGTTACGAACGGCCCGAGCCGATCGCGACGATCGCGCGGGACCTCGAGAGGTCTGAAGGGGGCGTCAAGGTGACGCTCTTCCGCATCCGGCAGGCACTGAGAAGGTGCGTGGAAGGTCGATTGGCCGTCGCCGAGAGCTAGACGCCGATGGACAAGCACATCGAACAACTCGTCGCCTCGTTCCTCGAAGGCGAACTGGACGAGTCGGGCACGCGGCGTCTGGTCGCCCACCTCCAAGGCCACGCCGAGGACCGGGAGGAGTTCCTCGCCCTCGCCGCCCAGGCGCGAGCGATGGAGGCCCTGTTCGCCCCGTCCGGCGACCTCGCGCCATCCGTGCTCAATGAACTCCGCGCCCGGGAAAGCGGCGGCCGCTTCGTCGGCAGGGTCATGGCGCAACTGCCGAGGCGATCCCGTCGATGGTGGCGGTGGCAGCCGATGGCCCTGGCCGCGGCGGCTTCGGTCCTGCTGGCCGTCGGCGTGGCGATCTGGCTGGCCGGTCCGGACAAGGCGCCGCACGGGCCCGACGGGCCCATCGCCGCCGCGCCGCTGCGATCGGCCGCCCTGGCGCCCGGCTGGCGGGCCGAGCAGCGCGGTGCGGAGTACCGGATTGTCGAACCGGGGTTGGTTCGGCTCGAGCGGGGCGAACTCTTCGTCGAGTCGGTGCCCGTCGCCCCGGCCGACGAGCCTCGGGGGACACTGAAGATCGAGACGGCGGCCGGCGTCGCGACGGCGACCGGGACGAAGTTCTACATCGGGGCACATGCGGATACCTCACAAGAGAAAGGAACACCGATGGCACGAATGACGAGAGTACTGGTTTTGGCGGGTCTGGTCACGCTGGCCAACCCGATGGGCACGGTCACCGGCGGGCCCGACGACCTGCTGGCGGCCGAGGTGGGCGCGGCACCCGTCAAGTACGCCGTCCGGGCCAACAGCGACTTCGCTTTTGACCTCTACGCTCAGTTCGCCAAGGAGAACGCCGGGAAGAACCTGTTCTTCTCGCCCTACTCGATCTCCAACGCGTTGGCGATGACGGCCGAGGGCGCCCGCGGCGAGACCGCGCTGGAGATGGGCCGGGTCTTGCGCTTTCCCGAGGCGGCGCGGCGCGTCGGGGCCGACGCGCAGCTCATCCCCTGGCGGACGGCACTGATCCACACGGGCATGGGCAAGTTGAACGACCGCCTGACGGCCGTCAGGGACGAGGCCGATCTGGAATCGGCCCGGGCAAGGATCGCCGAGCTGCGCCAGGACATCGAGTCCGCCAAGCAGACGGTCCTGCGGCTCCGCGGGGACCGGAGCAAGAGGAGGCAGTACAGCGCCGCCATGGCCGCCGGGCGGAAGGCGACCGCGGAACTCGAGGAGGCGTTGACGAAGGTCGACCAGTATGAGCTGCGGATCGCCAACGCGCTGTGGGGCGAGAAGACCTATCCGTTCCTGGACGACTACGTCCACACGATCTCCAAGCACTACAAGACCGGCGGGGTGTTCCCGGCGGACTTCAGGACCAACGCCCCCGCCGAGCGCGACCGGATCAACGCGTGGGTGGAGCAGCGGACCAACAACCGGATCAAGGAGCTGATTCCGGCCGGCCAGGTCGATCCGCTCACGCGCCTGGTGCTGACCAACGCGATCTACTTCAAGGGGCAGTGGGCCAAGCCGTTCAAGGAGTCCGAGACCAGGCCCGGCCCCTTCTCGTTGGCCAACGGCTCGAGAGTGCGGACGCCGATCATGTACGCCCGGAACCTCGAGGTCGGGCGGTACGCGGCCTTCAACGCCGACGGCTCGCCATTCACGACGCCCCGGACGGTCCGGCGCGGGCAGACGAGGGGGCTGTACCCTGCCGCCGGGGGCTTCGCCATGCTGGAGCTGCCCTACAAGGGCGAGGACCTGTCGATGGTCCTGATCGCGCCGAACCGCCCCGGCGGCCTGGCCGCGATAGAGAGAACACTGGACGCCGACCGCCTCGCCGCGTGGATCGGCAAGCTCCAGAAGCGCAAGACCCACGTCTTCCTGCCCAAGTTCAAGATGGAAACGGACTACAAGATGAAGCGGACGCTCCAGGCGATGGGCATGGTGCGGGCGTTCACGGACCCCCGCGACCCCGCAAAGGGCGCCGACTTCACCGGCCTGTGCGCCTCGGGGGACCCGAGTCAGCGGCTGTACATCTCGGCGGTCCTGCACAAGGCCTTCCTCGAGGTCAACGAGAAGGGCACGGAAGCGGCCGCCGCCACGGCCGTGGTCACCAGGCTCGGCGGGGGGCCGCCGGCCGGCCCCGTCCCCTTTACGCCGACGTTCAAGGCCGACCGCCCGTTCCTGTTCCTCATCCGCGACGTCAAGACCGGCAGCGTCCTGTTCGTCGGCCGCATGATGAAGCCGGCGGCGAACTGAACACCCCGCCCGGCCGCCCGAGCGGCATCACGAACGAAGGCCCGCGGCGCACGCGCCGTGGGCCTCTCCTTTGTCCGCCCGGCACGCGTCCGCAGCTCCGCCCCAACGGAATGGCGTGCTCCGTCCGCTAATTCACGCGGCGGCGCAGCAGCAGGGCCAGGCCGGCCGGGGCCAGCAGCGACAGCGTGGCGGGCTCGGGCAGCGTGGCGTCGGCGCCGACGGAGGTGTAGGCGATCTTCAGCGCGAGGTAGTCCGCCGCGCCGAGGACCCCATCCCCGTCGCAGTCGCCGTCTCCCCACTCCATGCCCGTGCCGCCGAAGGCGTCCCTCACCGTGCAGTAGTCGTCGAAGTCCACGTCCCCGTCCTGATCGGTGTCGCCCGGTGAGGGGGGGGCGATCCGCGCGGCGATCTCCGTCCAGAGCGTCCAGGCAGCGTAGGCCTTCCGGTTGCCGTTCAGCGGGTAGCTGTGGGCCGCCGAGCAGCTGTACCAGTCCACGTCCTCGACGTGGCCTTTCTGCCATTCGTCCGCCCAGTTCCGGTCGCGCGAGCCGTCGCCGTCCGAATCGTACCAGCAGTCGTCCGTGACCCGCTTGTCGCCGTAGTACGCGCCGTCCGGGTCGTAGCTCTCGATGCCGGCGAAGTCGTACAGGATCTTCCCCCCGGCCGTGCAGTAGTCGCGGATCTGCTGGTTGCGGAGGAACAGGTTCTCCGTCGTTGCGCACCCGTTGACGTGGCCGGTCATGTAGACGAAGCAGACGTCCGGGTAGTCGGCCTCCAGCAGGCTCATCGTGCTGAGGTAGAGGCTGATGTTCGCCGCGCTCGTGTCGGCCTGGCCGCACCAGGACCACATGATGACGTTGACGTCGCCGTTGGCCGCCTCGCCCAGGTAGTCCCGCGTCCTGACCGCCCAGGTGGTCCGGTCGGGGTTGCCCAGATCGCCGCTCCTGAAGCGGTCGTGCAGGTCCAGCGCGCCGCCGGCGCCGCCGTTGTTCCACGCGAACAGATCGTCGGGATGGGTCAGCCCCAACCCGCCGCCGTTGACGAAGTCGACCAGCCCCGTCATGCCGTCGGTCACCTGGCTGCCGTGCGAGGTGTGGCCGTAGGCGATGTGGAGAAGCGACTTCGCCTTGTTGATCGACGCCTCGGACAGGGCCGTCAGGTCCGTGTCGTCGTGGTCGATGGTGATGACCTGCCCCAGCCCGGCCGCCGCGGGCGCCACGGCCACCAGGGCCCACAGCACGATCGACAATCGGTGGGCTCTCATCGCGGTCCTCCGTGTCTGCCTCGAGGGCGGGTGCATCCTCTCCGGTTCGGGCGCCCGGCGAGAGGGCGCAAGTGCGAACGCCAAGCGCATACGATGATACCAGACGCCTTGCGGACAGCCAAGAGGGCATTGCCCCGGGCGCAGTTGCGCACGCGTGGGTCGTCGCGGCGGACCCGCGAGCAAGCGCCCCGGGAGCGCCGCATAGACCGCGGCAACGTCTGCGTCATTGCTCGGCCGCGGGCCGGCCACCCCGGGCCGGCCTTGAACTGCCCCGTGTGGCGGGGCCGTAGTTCCGCCCGATCCCGGCGATGCATTTCTGGTTCGCGGCGGCGCCAAAGGGCTGGGTGAAGTCGTACTCGGCCAGTTCGGGCACGTGGGGCCGAAGCATCGAGACCGCCTGCTGCCGGAAAAAGAGCGGGGGATCCTCTTGGAGGAAGCGAAGCGCCATCCCGAGCGCCGCCCCGTCGCCCAGCTCGCACGCGCGCTCGATGACGCAGAGGCGGTCGCCCGGCTCCGAGGCGCTCTCGAACAGCGGCTCGAGGGCGGCTAGGTCGGCGGCCTTTGCGAGCCTGTCGGTCAACGGAAGCTCCAGGGCGGGCGGCACGGCCGGGAAGCGCCCGGGCGCGGGCGCCGCCCGCGGACCCGGCGGGGGCGGGGGCGGCTTCGATCCGGCCTGGCCGGGGTGCGGCCCGCCGGCCAGCAGCAAGAGGCCGTAGGCGAGAAGGCTCGCAGCGATCAACGCGGCGCCGGTCAGCCTGCGACACCGTCGGGCCAAGGCCGCCACGATGAGGGTCGCCCCCAGCATCGCCGCGATGGCCGGCCCCATGGAGAAGTCCAGGCGTCTGGCGAACACCAGGCCCAACAACGATGCGCCCCCCCCCGCCCCCCAGGCGACGGCCAGTTGCACTTTCGTGCGCTTCGTCAGCAGCGCGGCGATCACCGCCGGGATGATGAGAAAGGCGAAGACAAGGACCACGCCACAGATCTCGACCGCCAGCGTGATGACGAGCCCCGTGAGGCAGTAGAACAGGAAATCCCATGCCAGGACGTTCACGCCGGCGGCGACCGCCCCGCCGTAGTCTTCCGACAGCCGGGCGAATCGCTTGCGCAGCATGCCGAAGCACATGCCGACAGCCGCAAAGACGCCGAGGCACCAAAGCAGGTCCCCGCCGGTGACCCACAGGAGGCTTCCCGCGAGCATGTGCTGGACGTGGACGTGGCCGCCGGGCGCCACGCCCACCAGGAACAGCGCCGCCGCCGCGGCGATGGCGTAGGAGACGCCGATCACGGCTTCCAGCGGGATCCGATGCAGGTGTCTGCGGGCCACCGCATAAAAGCCCGAGGCCAGGAACACCAGCCCCAGCGCACAGGCGAGGCTCCACACGGAATGGCCGTGGACGTGGAAGACCACGTGCGCCATGATCGCGCCGACCACGGCGATCTGTGCCAGGGCGATGTCGATGAAGATGATCTCGCGCTTGACCACGTGCAGACCGAGGTAGCCCAGGATGCTGACCATGACAAGGCAGGTAAGGAACGGCAGTAAGAGCAGGTCGATCATCTCGGCCATGTTCAGTCCCCTCCCGCGGCCGGCGCGCGGCTCGACAGCGCGATGCGGACGAACACCGCGCCGACGAAGGCCGCGCCGAGACAGAGAATCAGCGACGGTCCGTAGGGCCAATCGAAGTAGTACGATCCGGCCAGCCCCGTCAGGCACGACAGCAGCCCGACGGACCAGCCCAGCAGAAGCGCCGGCCCCCAGTCGCGCCGGAACAGCGCCGCGATGGCGGCCGGGATCATCAGCAGGGCGTACGCCAGGAGCACGCCCGCGATCGGGACGATCAGGACGGTGATGACGCCCTGGGTCGCGAAGAACAGGAAGTCCCACAGCCTGGGGCGAGATGCCTGCCCGTCCTCCCGGGCCAGCGCGATGAACCGTCTTCGAAACGCGTAGTGGAAGGCGATCAGGACCGCGTACACGGCGAACGTCGTCGAGACGAGCGGCCAGGTCACCCACAGCATGGACCCCGCGAGCGTCTTGGTCAGATGGACCCCACCGCCGGTCAGCTTGTCGCCCAGCAGCAGGCAGGCGACCAGGGCCATCGCGTACAGGATGCCGATGGCCGCCTCGCGTGGCACGGCCGTCCGCGCCGGTCGGACCAGCGCCAACATCGCCGCACCCAGCAGGACGAACCCCAGCGAGACCAGGTAGGACAGGCCCGTTCCGTACTGCACGCCCGCGGCGATGCCCACCATCGCGCCGAAGGCGGCCAACTGATCCAGAACGAGGTCCGAGAAGATCAGCGTCCGCCGGATGACGTGCAGGCCCAGGTAGGTGTGCAGGATCAGCACGACCGCCAGCAAGGCGGTCTGGACCGCGAAGAAACGTAAGGCTTCAGACATAGCGAACCACTCCCGTCAGGCCGATCCTCGGCGCGGGCCTCATCGCCCGCGCCCGGCCTTTGCATGGGCCTCGACGAGCCGATCGGTCCAGGTGTCCACGAGCTTGAAGTAGTCTTCCACGCCCGGGGCCCCGCCGACGTAGAGGGGCACGATCACGGCCTGCGCGTCGACCCGCCGGGCGACCGTTCGGACTCTCTGCTCGTCGAAGTAGTTGGCGGCGAGGACCACGCCGATCCGTCGCGTGCGCATCAGCTCGACGAGCTGCGTGACGTGCTTCGGCGAGGGGGGCACGCCCGGTTTGGGCTCGACCGTCCCGGCCTCCTCGATGCCGAAGAGGCGCAGGAAGTAGATCCAGTTCTTGTGGTACGTCACAACGGGCTTCCCCCTCAGGGGCATCATCCGTTTCATCCAGCCGCCCAGGTAGCCCATCAACGGCTTGCCCTGGTACTTGTGCTTCTGGAGGAAGGGGATCAGCCTCTGCTTCTCGGCCAGCGTGCAGAGCGTCGGACCCCCCAGCAGCTTGACCAGCTCGGCCCCGAAGAGGCGCCGGTCGATCTCGTCGAGCAGTCCCCGGAGGTTCTCCTGGTAGACCGCCCGGCCGGACGGGTCGTTCTTGATCAGCCCCGCGGCGATGTTGCGGGCGGCGACCTTCATGTTGAGCGGGCTGCACGTCACGTGCGGGTTGCCGTAGATGTGCACGCCCCCCTCGGAGCGCGAGATGATCCGGGGCTTCTCCAGCAGTTGCATGTTCTGCGCGGCCGCCACGTACCCGACCTGCCCGCTGGCCACGCGGCGGTTGCCCGCCTTGTCGACGACCGTCGGCAGCCAGAGCTCCAGGTCCAGGCCGGTGGCGATGAGCACGTCGCAGCGCTTGACCATGTCCACGAAGGACGGCTTGGGACGGATGAAATGCGCATCCTGGTCGCCGCGGACGATGGTCTGGACCGCGGCGCGCTGACCGGCGATGCGGCGGGCGAAGGAGGCGTAGTCGGGAAGCGTGGCGACGACGCGCAGTGGACGCGGCGTCGGGGGCGGGCCGGCAAGGGCGCCCGTCGCCAAGGCGGCCGCGGCCACGAACGCAGGAATCCTCGGATGGCTCATGGGTAGTCCCTTCTCAATAGCGGTCGTGCTTGTGGGGTCCGGCGGCGAAGATGACCTGGAGCATGACCACGTCCTCCGGGTCGTCCATGCCGCTGCCGTCGAGGCGGTTGTACTCCATGCGGTACCGAACGAACGGGCTCTGGTGCCACGTCAGGTACGGCCCGATCTGCCAGAAGCAGGGGTGCGAATCGCGGTAGGCCAGCGGGGCCAGGCCCCCCGCCAGTCCGCCGTAATCCTTGGAGTCGGCCATGTAGTAGTCCAGCCGCAAGCCCAGATCCAGCGTTCGCGTGACCTTGGACTGAACGTAGGTGTACGCCCCCCACGCGTTGAGGGTGTCCCTGCCCGAGGCGTCCGGCGCGTAGATGCCGCGGTTCAGGAGGTACGCCTCGCTCCGCCATTCGACGTTTCGGTGGCGCATCCGCTCGGTGGGCTCCCAGAGCAGGGAGAAGTCCAGGCCGAAGACGCGCGTGGAGAGGCTGTCGTGGACCGTCCGGGCCACGCCGGCACGCGTCACGTTCCACTCGTCGTTCCAGCCGATCAGGCCCGTGGCGCCGAACTCGGCATACGTGTCCTTGGACAGGTCGCGGAAGTTCTTGTAGTGCGCGAGCAGTGAAGGGGTGTTGTGCTCATTGCCGCCGAAGAGCCGACGGTTCCCACCTCGGGTCAGTTGGAAGGTCAGCTCCTGGCTGGCGCCGCGGAGCTTCGGCAGGGTCCAGTCCAGCGACAGCCCCGTCTGGTTCAGCCCGCCGTCGCCGAAGATCATCCGAAGCGGCAGGGGGAAGTCCACCTGGTCCAGCGCGTGCTTGTGCCAGCGGTTGACCACGCCGAACTGCTGCCGGAACTTGCCGATCGTCAGGTTCAGGTCCCTGGCGATCCCGAACCGCGTCATGTACGCTTCCCCGAGTTCGGCGCCGTTCTCGTTCACCGGCACGGCCGCCTTGAACTTCGTGTACGGGTCCAGGTACGACTCGAAGTGCAGCCCCAACCCGCGGAAGACGAAGTCCGACCGCTTCCGTGAGCCATCCTGGTGCCGCACCAGCCCGATGATGTCACCCGTGATGCTGATCTCGGGGTTCAGTGCCTGAAGGCTCAATCCCCGCGCCTTGAAGGCTTCCCGTTTTCCGGCATCCTCCAGGGCGCTGTCCTTGGCGGCCTCCAGCTCGGCCAGACGCCGCAAGTCCTCGATGAAATCACCGGCGGGCTGCTCGGCCGGCTGGTCCGGCTCGGGAGCCTCTGCCGGCCTCTTCAACCGCCGGATCTCCTCTCTCAGCTCGCCGATCTCCCGGGCGTGCTGCTCACGCACTGCCTTGATCTGGGCCGCCATATCCGCGAGCTGTTGTTTCAGCTCGGCCAGGTCCGCCCTGTCGGCCTGGCCCGACTCGGCCCGGCTTCGAGGGACCCCCGTCGCGGCAACCACGGCCGCTACCACAAGAGCAAGAGGTGTGGTACGCATTGCCAGTATCTCCCATCAGACATTGTCCCTTGGCGCACCATATCCGCGGACGTGGCAGACCTTCGCTGCGGTGTCGAAGCGCCCTGCCTCCGGAGAGGAAGTCGCCGCCTCAGTGCGGGTCAGGCACCCGGCCGGAGGGCGAGGGGCATCCGCAGCGCACGGGCTGTCATGCGCCGCAGCCAGAGGTGGTGGGGGGGCAGCGGAGAGGAGGACCGCGCGGGCCATGCGTCAGAGGCAGGCGGGAGTCGGGGCAGCAGACGGGCCGGGGCCCCTCGGGGCCCAGAGCGACGAGGACCCCAATCCGCAGTGGAAAGCCGCCACACCACTGGGTGGGGTACCGCTTCAACAGGGCGCAGATGTGACAGCCGCGTGTGCCCGTGAGCCGGCCGTGCCCATCGCCCCGGGCTTCGGGCGCGACGGCTTTGCCGACGATCGCTCGGCCGTGAGTCTCGTCGCCGTCGTGGCCCCGGGGGCGGGAAGGCCCTGCGCGGCCGGCGCAGTGCCGATGAAACCACGGGTGCACCACGTGCACGGCGACGCTCGCGCCGAACATGGCTGCCAGCGCGAGCACCCCAGCCGTTCGATTGAGCTTCGTCGAGGTCACGGGGCCGCTCAGTTCCTCGAAGACCGCAACAGGCCAAGACGGCTCGAGGATGATCGCCGCCGGGCCTGCCCGAGTCAAGAGGCATGTGCTTCTTCGTTCCGGACGGGGGCTCGCCGAGCGTCAGGGCGCAGAACGGTGAGCGACCCGCCCAACGAGCAGCGGACAACTGGCGCGAAGGTGCTATAATGCCGGCCACAGAAGGAAGGAGCGAAGCATGTCAGACGAGAACGTGAATCGGCGCGGGTTTATGAAGAGGGCTCTGCTGGCGTCGGCGACAGCGGCCGCGGCGCTGAGCCTCGAGGAGAAGGCCCTGCTGGCAGCCGCGGACAGACCGGCAGCCAAACCGTCGGGCCCCGCGTCACCCGGGGCCATGCCGATGGGCAAGATCGGCAAGCTCGAGATCAGCAGGCTGATCTGCGGGGGCAATCTGACCAGCGGCTTCGCTCACAGCCGTGACCTGGTCTACGTCTCCTCGCTGCTGAGACACTACTTCACGGATGAGAAGGTCTTCGAGACGTGGCGGATCTGTGAGGAGTGCGGGATCAACACCGCCATTCTGAGGCTTGACGACACGGTCCTGAGGCTTCTGAACAAGTACCGCAGGGAGAGGGGGGGCAAGCTTCAATGGATCACGCAGATCAAGGCGAAAGACGACCGGTTGACGGGCGACGCGAAGAAGGCCATCGACAACGGAGCCGTCGGCGTCTACGTCCAGGGCGGCGTGGGAGACCGGCTTGTGAAGGACGGCAAGCTCGACCCTCTCGCGGAGTTCGTCGAATTCGCCAGGAACAACGGCGTGATCGGGGGGATCGGCTCTCACTCGCTGGATGTGCCGATGGCGTGCGAGAAGGCCGGCATAGAAGCCGACTTCTACATGAAGACGCTGCACGGCACGAACTACTGGTCCCATTCGCTGGACAACGTCCACGACAACGTCTGGTCCAGGACGCCGGAGAAGACGATCGAGTTCATGCAGGACGTGGCCCGCCCGTGGATCGCCTTCAAGGTGCTGGCCGCCGGCGCGATCAGCCCGACGGTCGGCTTCAAGCACGCCTTCACCGGCGGGGCGGACTTCGCGTGCGTCGGGATGTTCGACTTCCAGGTCGCCGACGACGCGAAGATCCTCAAGGGCCTGTTCGCGCGAGGCATCAAACGCCGGCGTCCGTGGCTGGGCTGACGGCGGGGCAGCCCGCGAGCGTCGCCGCCACGAGGCCGACAACGCAGGCGGCCGTCAAGCCCGGCCGGACTGCCCCGCTCGTGCCATGGGGCTCACGGCCGATTTCGCCCTCGCGCGGCTGGACGCCGACAGGGACCGGAAAGTCACCGTGATGGAGTTCGGCGAGAGCCCCGGGATTCACGGTGAGACGGAGGCTCGAGAACGACCGGATCGAGGCGTCGGGCTGGGCAACCGGCTTGGGCGGCAGCTTCCGGCGATGCGCCGGCCCTTTACTTCGCCATGTCCTTCAGGGCCTTGAGGGGCCGGATCTTGATGACCTTCCGGGCCGGCTTGGCCTTGAAGAGCTGCTCCTGCTTGGTGAACGGATTGATGCCCATGCGTTCCGGGGTCGCGGGCTTCAGGACGACCGTGATCTTCATCAGGCCGGGCAAGGCAAAGACACCAGGACCTTCGCTGCCCACGGCGGCCTGGATCTGGCCGGACAGGGCATCGAATACGGACGCCACCTGCTTGCGGGAAAGCTGCGTGGCCTCTGCGATGCTGGACAGAATCTCACTCTTCGTCGGGGGTTTGGCACTCGTTGCCATTCTGCTGCTCCTTAGCAGGGGTTCGAAGACCAAGGAACGACCGTCCATAGCGGCGGTATTCTACGGGGGCGAGCTTCCGGGGGCAAGAAATGCTCGTGCTTAATGCCGTGGGCATTCCGGCGCGGCCCGGGCCTACTGCGAGCCCCGCCCCTTGGCCAGCAGCCCGTTGATCACCAGCGCCACCATCAGGACCGCGCCGGTCAGCAACTGCCTGGCCAGATCGTCGATCCAGTCTATCTTCATCAGCCCGACGTTCAGGACCGTGAACGTCAGGACGCCGACGACCGTCCTGCCCATCGAGCCCTCTCCGCCGAACAGGCTCGTGCCCCCCAGCACGACGCACGCGACGGCACTGAGCAGCAGGTCCTTGTTCTGGTCCAGCGTGACGTTCGTCATCCGCCCGGAGTTGACCAGCCCGCCGATTCCGGCCGCCACTGCGCACAAGGCAAGGCAGGCCACCACGATCCACCCGGTCCGCACGCCCGCCAGACGGGTCGCTTCGCGATTGCCACCGGTCATGTAGACGTACCGCCCAAATCGCGTGTGCTGGAGCACCCCGTGCCCGGCCAGCATCACGAGCCCCGCGAGCATCGCGCTGTAGGGCAGCATCAGTCGCCCGCCGAGGGCGATCCCGTCGTTGCCCAACGTCGCCAGCAGGGCCGGGACCTTGAACATCCGGCTCTGCGTGAGGTAGCGGGACAGACCCTCGGCGATGAACATCATGGCCAGGGTGATGATGAAACTGGGCAACCGCGCCCAGACCGTCAGCAGCCCCGAGAGAAGCCCCAGCAGAAGGCACGTCAGAAGGGGCAGGACGACAGCGGCGGCAGTTATCAACGGCGGGGCCGTCGCGGCCCGGGCGGGGCTCGAGGCGAGGTTCTCGTACAACCAGCCGCACGCACAGGCCGACCAGAGCGCCATCATGCCCACCGACAGGTCGATCTCGCCGCACAGCAGCACGAACGTCAGCCCCGCCGCGACGATCGCCAGCACCGAACTCTGCTTGAGGATTGCCACGATCGTCCCGGCCCGCAGGAACCCGGGCGCCGCGAAGCTGAAAAACGCCACCAGCACCGCCAGGGACACCAGCGGCGCCACGTCCCGAGCACTCCAACGCCGGAGGCGCGGAAGAGAGGAAGCCCCTGTCAGTTGATCGGGTGATTTCATGCGTGTCTCAGCAGGACTGCATCAGCATGGGTTTGCTCACTTCGATACCGGCCAGCTCGCCGGTGATTCGCCCGCGGCTGACGGTGAGGACCCGATCGGCATGGGCCAGGTGCATCTCCGGCTCGACCGACGCCAGCACGACCGCCAGGCCACGGGCCTTCAGATCGGCCACCAGACGCATCACTTCTTCCTTGGCCTCCACGTCCATCCCGCGTGTCGGCTCGTCCAGGACCAGCACCTTCAGCGGCCCGAGCATCCACCTGGCCAGGGCCGCCTTCTGCTGATTGCCCCCCGAAAGGTCACCTGCCGCCATCCGAGGGTCGGCGAAGCGGCAGCCGACGCGCTGTAGCACGGGCGTGGCCGCGGCGATCTCCCTCCCGGCCGTCAGCCACTGCCCGACGGCCCGATGGAGGTGGGCCAGCGTGACGTTCTTGTATAGCCGGCCTCGCATGAACAAGCCGCGGGCCCGGTCGGCGGTCACGAGGGCCACGCCTCGCCCGACGGCGTCGTGGCAGCTTCCGGGCTTCAGAGGCCGGCCGTCCAGAAGCACCTGCCCGCCGCCGCGGCCAACGGCCCCGGCCAGCGCGTGGGCGAGCTGCTGATGGCCGGCCCCGACCAGCCCGTAGAGGCCAAGGCATTCGCCGGCATGGACCTCCAGGCTCGCGTCGAAAATGGCCCCGGGCACGCTCAGCCCGCGCGCAACCAGCGTCGGCCGACCGGTCGGCTTCGGCGGGAGTCTCGCGACCGTCTCGTAGCCGGCCTCCGCGCCGGCCAGGTCGTGTTGCAGCATCGTGCGAATGACGTAATGCCTGTCCAGCTCGGCAGCCGGGCTCGTCTGGATCCGCCTGCCGTTTCGCAGGATCGTCACCCGGTCGGATATCTCCAGCACGTCCTCGATGAAATGGCTGATGAACACCACGGCCACCCCGCCGGCGCAGAGCTTGCGGATCAGCGAGAACAGCCGGCCTGTCTCGGCGGCGCTGAGCGCGCTGGTGGGCTCGTCGAGGATCAGCACGCGCGCGCCGCTGTGGATGCCCCGTGCGACCTCGACCATCTGGCGAATGCCCAGCGGGAAGTCCCCCAGCCGGGCCGTCACGTCCACGTCGATGTCCAACTCCCTGAGCTGCCGCCTCGCTCGGCTTCGGATACGGGGCCAGTCGACCAGGCCCCATCGTGTCCGGGGTTGACGGCCGAGGCAGACGTTCTCGGCCACCGAGAGCTGCCCGACCCCCGAGAGCTCCTGGTAGACCATGGCGATCCCCCTTGCCAGGGCCTCCCGCGGGCTGGACAGCTCGACGGGCCGGCCGTCCAGCAGGACCGAGCCCTCGTGATCCGGCAGGGCGCCGGCGAGGATCTTCATCAGCGTGCTCTTGCCCGCCCCGTTGCCGCCGACGACACCGTGGACCTCGCCGGCCCGCAGCGTGAAATCCACGTCCGCCAGAGCCCGCACTCCGCCGAAGCGCTTGCCGACCCGGGCGCACTGCAACAGCGGCCTGTCGGGTCCGTCGCTCATACCAGCCCGTGCCTGGGGTCCGCCAGGTAGCGGACCCTCGCCAGGTTGCCCGCCTCCTTCGATACCAGCGGCGTCGGCAGGGGGATCTCGGGGGGCACGTCGTCGATCTTCTCGCCGTTGACGACGATGAACCGCCCGATGACCAGCGACATCATGTGCACCATCGAGGCCGGGTTGATCGTCGTCGCCGCGATACGCCCGTCCTCCACGGCCGCCAGCCCGATCTCCTGGCCGTCGACGGAGGCGATGACCATCTTCTCGTGGATCGTGCCCTTCAGGGCCGGCACGGACGCCAGGGCCATGTTGTCATTGTGGAAAAACGCCCCGGCGATCGGCTCGGCGGACTGCTGGAGCATCGCCTCGAAGTTGTCGCGGGCCTTCTCGGGCTTCCAGTCACACCAGCGCACCCCCCCGCCGACGACCTCCACGCCCGGATACCGGGCCAGGACCTGCTCGAACCCCTTATTGCGCCCGCGGGCGCCGCTGTGGGCGTTGGAGCCGCCGATGTGGATCACCTTGCCTCGCCCCCCGATCCGCTGCATCAGGTATCGCGTGCTGGAGACGCCCATCTGGACCTGGTCGGCCGAAACGTGCGTCCAGACTCCGCTCTCGCGCTGGAGGTGCTGCTCGGCCAGCAGCGTGTCCATCGAGATCACCGGGATGCCGCGGCGGGCCAACTGCTTGGCCGGCTCGGCCAGGGCGCCGGTCTGAAGCGCCTGGAAGCAGCAGAAGTCCCAGTCGTCGTCGACGATCAGCTCGATCCGCTGGCGCTGCGTCTGGGGGTTGTTGTCTCCGTCGAAGTTGACGACCTCGACGTTCAGCAGCTTGCCCCACAGCTTCGCCGCATCCAGGCCCGTTTTGCACCACGGGTGGAAGATCCCGCCGTTGGAGAAGGCCGCACGAAGCCGCCTTCCGCCCCCGCCGCCCGCCGGCCCCGTCCCGCCGCCCCCGCAGCCGGCCAGCAGGGCTCCCAGCCCCATCCCGGCCCCCAGCGACGCCTGCTTGAGAAAACTCCGCCGCGAACTGGCCGACGATCCGTTCCGTGCCATCGCCTTACTCCTTTCTTCAGCCCGTACGGTCCCAACGTTCGGGCGCAGCGGCAACCAGCCGAGCCGCGAAGGAGCAAGCTACTGGATCGACAAGTCTCCGCATAGCGAAACTTGCCCTTGCCCGCCCCCGGATAGGCCCACTGTGCCGACCGCCATCGGGCCGATGGCTACCGGGGCCATGTGATCTACTTGGCAGCCAAGGCGGGGGGCGGTAAGCTCCCGGGATTGCGGTAGTGGAAAGGAACGGACCATGTCAACCTCCTCGCATCTGCGCCTGAGTGGGATTACCGTCGTCGCCTGCCTCGCCGTCGCATCGGCCGCGCCCGCGCAGATGGGGCCGCGCGGACTCTCCAACCGTCTGATCGCCGCCACGTTCGACGGAAAGGGCCTCGTCAGCGTCCGGGACCTCGCACTGGGCTGGACGATAGGCTTCAAGGGCGATACGTGGGCCGTCGGCATCGACGGGCGCACGGTCGTGCCTGCCAAGCTGGGCAAGCCCACCGTCACGCGGGGCGATACGCGGATCGTCTACTCCTTCGGATCGAGGGAGCCGAAGATCGACGTCGTGTACGAGCTGCGGCCGGGTTGGCGGTTCGTGACGAAGCACTTGCGAGTGCACGCGCCGGGCCAGTACCGCGTCCGGAGCGTCACGGCCTTCGACGCGACGCCGGGCGCCCCGGTGGCCGACCGCCTTGCCTTGCACGGGGGGCGGTACGGCATGCTGCTGCGCTTCGACAAGAAGGTCGGGATGTTCGCCTGCCTCCAGAACCCGTACAACCGGATCTCGCTGGATGACAGCGGCGGCAGGCTGTCGCTGGCCTATGACCCCGACATGCGGTGGGACGCGGCGTTCGGGCCGTTCGAGTCGGACCGCGCGTGCCTGGGAACCTATGCGCTTTCGGGGGCGACGTTCCCCGCGAGGATGCTGCCGGAGTGGCAGTACCTGGCCCGGCCGGAGGAGTTCGGCAAGGGCTCGCCCGCGTTCGACGTCAACGAAGTGCTCGCGATGGCCGACTGCGTCCGGGCCTTCACCACGTACAAGCCGAAGAAGCCCGCACGCATTCACGTGGATTGGTGCGAGAACGCGTATCAGCTCGACATATCCAGGCCCGAGCACTGGGCCGAGTACAAGCGGATCATCGTCCGGGCCGCCGAGGTCGGCTGCGACCACCTGCTGTTCAGCCCGCACGATTCCCAACTGGCCCCGCTGCGCGACAGCCGCGACGCCTGGGGGTGGGAGTCGCTGCTGTGGCTGAACCTCGGCCAGAAGATCCGCAAGGGCCAGTGGGTGCCCGGCAAGGACCCGCTGCCCGCCGCCGTCAGGCAGCGCCTGGCCTTCGCGAAGCGCCACGGCATCCGCCTCGTGCCCTACGTGTACCCGTCGCTGCCGTTCTTGCAGGACCCCCAGTGGACCGCGTGGGTCGGCCGGCTGAAGGGCTCGCCCAAGCCCGGCGGATACCGCACGGTCGACACCGGCATGCGGAGCTTCCAGGACTGGTTCGTCAAGCAGTTGGTCGCCTTCCACAGGCAGACCGGCATCGGCGGGTACGCGATCGATCACTGGTGGATCGCCTACCCCGAAACGTCGTCGAGCAAATACGCCCAGTGGTACGGGTGCCGTCGGATCCTGCTGGAACTCCGCCGCCGGTGCCCCGACATCCTCGTCGACGGGCGGCAGCAGTACCACCACTTCGGCCCCTGGACGTGGCTGGGCGGCTCGTACCCGCACCCGATGGCCTCGGACGAGCAGCCGGGCAGCTTCCGGGCGTTTTCCGACCTGCACTTCTCGCGCGTCTCGGCCGACCGGGCCCGAAGCCGCAACTTCTGGTACCGCGTGCACAACTTCGCGCCCGTCGAACTCGTGCCCGGCTATATGACACACCAGACCATGCGCAGCGACCGCAACCGCAAGATGCGCCGCGATCCCTACCGCCGGGCCGACTGGGACTACCTCGGGTGGAAGTACTCGGTCATCTCTTCGATCGCCGCCGCGCCGTACAACCACGTGGTCAACTACCTGCCCGCCAGGAAGGCCGAGGAGTTCGACGCCTTCGCCGAGGCGGACAAGAAGTGGTTCCGCGACTGGCTCGATTGGGTGGACAGCAACATCGAGGTGCTCGGCAAGGTTCGCCCGATCATCGGCCAGCCCATGATCGGCCGGTGTGACGGCACGGCCGCGATCGACGGGGACCGCGGCTTCGTGTTTCTGTTCAACCCGAACTACCGTCGGATCAACGCGGCGTTCAGGCTGGACGGATCCATCGGCGTGACGAAGGGCGAGAGGTTCATGTTCCGCCAGCTCTACCCCGACCTCGGCGGGGGCCGGCTGGTCGGGCATCCGCAGCACGGCGCGTGGAAGCTCGGCGAGCGGGTCACGCTGGCGATGACGGGGGCGTCGGCGATGGTGCTGGAGCTCCTGCCGCTGCCCGAGCGAATCGAGCGGGCCGTGTTGCTCAACGCCGTCGGCACGGCGGCGCTGGACGGCGCGAAGCTGACGCTGACGGGCGTGGCGGGCGAGCCGGGAGACAAGGCGGAGTTGGCGGTGCTCCTGCCCGCCGGGCGGAAGGTCGAGGCGATTTCGGTCAACGGCCGATCGCTCCCGGTTGCCCGGTCCGGCGAGGTCGTCACCGCTGCGGTGCGGTTCACGGGGGAGCGGTTCGGCAAGTGTCAGCAGGTCGGCCGCTACGATGCGGGCTTCAAGGGCGGCCTGTTCAAGGGGGCCTTCCGCGTTCCGCGGCGGGTCTTCGGCCAGTTGGCGGCCCGCCGGCAGGCCTGGCCCATTCCCTACGACGACGAGGAGATCGAGGCCACCTGGAACGCGCCGCACCGGCTGATGCTCTTCGTCAACATCGCCGACCCGGCCGACCAGATGGCCGTGTCGATGAAGATCGACGGGCAGGCCGTGGAGGTGAGAAAGGCCTACAGCAGCGTGCATCCGCAGGGCGCCAAGCGGACGTTCGTCGGCTTCTACGCCGACGTATCGGCCCTCGAGCCCGACCGGCAGCACGACGTGGAGCTGAGCCTGCCCGAACTCGAGCCGGGCCGGTTCCAGGGCCTGTTCTTCGACAACGTCGAGCCGGTGCACACCGACCGTCTGCGCTGAGCGGCGAGGAGATATCCGGCCGCCCCGGGGGGTCGCAGGTCGTTCCCGGCGCCCGGCCGTCTGTTTGCTGCCGTCATCCCGGCGCCGGCTTCTGCGGCTCGAGTGTTGAGGCGCACTCGAGCGTGATCTCGCAGCTTTGCGGGCACGTCTCGTCGACGCGATAGCGATCGAGCTTTCCCGGGCGGGCGCGGCTCAGTAGGACAGCAGCACGTCCACAGTCTGCCCGGCCCGGAGCGTGACGGGCCTGTCCAATCTGAGGCGGACGCGGCCCGACTCCACGACCGGTGCGGCGCGGAGATTCCGCCCGGCCGCCGTCACGCTGGCTTTGACGGCCTTGGCCTCGGGGGGAAGCTGGAACACGAGGGCCCGCACGGTGAGCTCGCCAAACGCCAGCTCGATGCGCTCGGTCTGGGTGTGGGCCTTGGCGTCTCGCGTCTGCGTGAACAGGCCGAAGCCCTTCGCGACCGTGAAGAAGCTCTTGTGGTCATCCGGGCGCCACACCGGCGCGAAGCCGATCCGCCCGGCCGGGCCGTCGTAGATGGCGCCCTGACAGGCCAGCAGGAGGGACCAGTTGCTCATGGCGCGGGCGTAGAACTTGCCGCACTCGTCGTCGCCGAACGGGTTGCCCGACCAGCCCCAGGAGGCGGTCCTGCTGGCCGTCAGGCCGGTGCGTTTGCGGCCGTCGTAGCGGTCGTGGATCGCGCGGGCGACCCGGAAGCCGTCCTTGAGCATTCCGGCCTGGATCATGAGGCCCGCGGCGGCGTACTCGAAGCCGGTCATCACCTCGTCGCCGTAGAGCATGCAGTTCTGTGCGGGCGGGCGGCCGCCCTTGGGCCAACGGATCATCTGCATGCCCGCGTCGTCGTCGGCGACGAACTTCCGCGGCACTTGCGTCACGCCGTGGAAGTCGTAGCGGAAGTTGTACTTCACCAGGCTCCGCATGGCCGACCGGACCCGCTCGCGCGGGAACAGCCATCCCAGGTCCAACTGGTGCGCCCACCACTGCCCGAGCATCTGGTCGATGTGACAGCCCGCCAGGTAGTCGCGCAGCCGCGTCTTGCCCGGGAGCTGAATGTAGTACTCCCCGTTGAACAGCGACTCGTCCTGCCGGGCCATGCCGGACTCGCGGATGGCGCGGTACCGGGCGGCGGGGGCCTTGGCGCCGCGGGCGGTCGCCATGCGTTCGGCCGCTCCCAGCGCCGCCAGGTACAGCGACCCCAGCCAACTGCTGGACCCGTCGATGGCGCAGTCGAGCGTGTTCCACTGCCGCCCGTCCATCACGCCGTCTTCGTCGGTGTCCCAGGAGCGGATCACGAAGTCCATGGCCTTCTTGATGGCGGGCCAGTTCCGCTCGAGCCAGGCATCGTCGGCGCTCATGAGGTGCTCGCGGTAGCTGTTGAGCACCGACCCGCACTGGCCGTCCGTGGCCGGCCCGTGCCGGGGCTGGCGGAACGGGATCGAGCCGTCGGGCGCCATGAAGCCAAACTCCTGCTCGCGCATCCGTCTCGCGATCGACGGGAACAGCCTCGCGTGGCTTTGCGCATAGTGCCACACGTGGCTGCAATTGCCATGGCAGCAGCCCGAATCGGGGCAGCAGCCCTCCCAGCCGCCGAAGTAGCCCTCCTTCGTCCAGAAGCAGGTCTGTGTCCGCAGGATGGCGACCTGGTTGGCGATCCGGTCGATCAGCCAGTGCGGCAGGTTGGAGCGGTAGAGCGTGTTGTGGTACAGCCGTGTCCGCTTCGCGTACTCGCGGCCCTTTGCCTCGATCTCCTTCGAGACGGCCATCGCGTCGGGCCACCAGTTCTGGTACATGCACCCCTTGCCACCCCACTTGCCGTGCCCGTGGCTGCCGTTGGGAAAGTGCCACGCCAGCACGAACACCACGGACGCCGCCCGGCCGGGCTCGAGCGTGATCGTGTCCGCTACGGCGGCGTCCAGCGTGGCACCTTGCGCGCTGGGACCGGCCTCGGCCGGCCCGGTCAGACTCCCGTCGGCCGACAGGTCCCCGTGCAGCGAGGCCAGATCCTGCCACGACGCCGTCGCGCTGGCGCTGTGGGCCATGGGCACCGTCAGCACCATATCGCCCGCGCCGGGGCTGTCCTCCGGCCGCCTGCCGGTCAGATGGACCCGCCAGAGGCGCTTGCCCTTGACCACCCGGTTGACGTTCTGTCCGTAGTCCTTGCACAACCGACCCGTGATGGCCGCCTTGCCCAGGTATCCCACGGCGTTCTGCTGACTGGCAAGGAAGGTGACCGTGACGGGCTTCCTGCCGGTGTTCTCGGCCCGGCAGAGGAAGACGGCGCACGGCATGCCGGACTCCCGCGCCCTGCCGGGGATCAACGGGTTGTGCACTTCCAGGCTGACCTTCACCGGCAGGGCGGGGTCCTCGAACGTATACCACCCAAAGGGATACTCGCCCTGGAAGGTGAGGGCCTCCATCGCCTCGAACGGTCCGACATCCTCGGTCTGGAGCGCCCGGACGACCGGCTTGTCCTGGCCGACTTGCGTGCGCACGGCGAGGAAGCTGTGCGGCACGTGGGCGTAATGGTAGTTGTTGAAGATCTGCCACACCGCCAGGCGGGCCTTGCCGTCCATCTGGATCAGCCCCGTGCCGATCCCGCCGACGGGGAAGCTGATCCCCTCCAGCCAGTCCCCGCGGTAGGTCTTCCGTCCGCCGGGGGCGAACAGGCGCTGCGGGTCGTTCAGTTCGGCGATGCGGAGCTTGCGGCGTTTGTCGGCCGCTTCCCGCCGTCGGGCCAGTTCCTTCGCGACGGTGAGGCGCTGCTCCTTCCAGCCCATCGCGTCGGTGTGCGCTGCGATCTGGTCCGGTCTCAGGACACGGTTGTAGACGGCCAGCTCGTCGATCTCGCAGTCCATCCACTCCTGGCCGGTCGGCGTGGACGAGCCGATCTGCATGGGCAGGCCCTTGTTGGCCGTGGTGAACACCGCCGAGCTCTTCTCCGGCAGACAGGCCGTCCCGTTCAGGAACATCCGCATCTCGCCGGGCTTGCTGGTCACGGCCAGGTGGTGCCACCGGCCCTTCTCAATGCCTCCCACAGCCGGGGTGAATCGCGAGACGGCCCGCCCGTTCCACACCGCCATACACGAGTAGTCTGCCCAGACGTGGATGCTGAACCGCGTCTTCGTGTGATCCCCCGCCGCCCGTTTGGCCACCAGGCAGGGGTTGTACCTCGCTGTCTGGAAGGTCGGCCTGAACCACAGCTCGACCGTCGTTTCGGAAACGTCGAGCTTGGGTGTCGGGCCCATTGTGACGAACCGCTTGCCTGCCAGCGCTACCGCCTTGCCGCCTCCGGGCCCTGCCACGAATCTCGCCTCGCCTCCGGCCGCCTGCCCGTCGGCGGCACCGCGAGCGTCCCTGAGATCCCCCTCGAACCGCTGCCAGCAGACCAGGCCCTTCTCCCGGCCGACAAGCTCGGCGTAGCCTTCGATCTTCTCCGCCGCCCCCACGCCGTTCGGAGAGGCCGACACTGCGCAGAAGGCAAACCACCCCAGAATCGCTCGACATGCCATGATGGATCCCTTTCCGACCCCGCCGCCGGGAGGCCGTCTCAGCGGTAGTTCCGCGCCTTCAGCTTCATCACGCTGCGCGCTTCGGCCTTGGTGATGACCGCGGCGCCGGCGTCGATGTCGGCCGGCTTGATGCCGTATCGAAGCAGCAGCGTCAGCTGGATCACCGGATAGAAGCCCTGAATGTAGGGCTGCTGGTCGATCGTGAAGCGGATCACCCCCGCGTCGATCAGCCGCAGGGTGTTCGGCGAGAGATCGAAGCCCGCCGCCGTGTAGCCCTTGCCGGCGAACTCCCGCTCCAGCGCCAGCCCCGCGCCCTCGGTATCCGCCTGGCCCGTTGCGAGGACCGTCCTGATCCGGGGGTCGTCCTTGAGGGTCTTCGCGATGATTCCCGCAGCCTTGTGCGGATGCGGCGTGGTGATGACGACCTTCCACTTGATCTTGTGCTTCTTCAGCACGTCCTGGATGCCGCGGGCGCGCTCATCCAGTGCGGTGATGCCCTCGTCGTGCTTGGTGATCAGCACGTCCGTGCCCTTCGGAATGATCTCCACTGCCCGCGTCGCGACGGTTCGCCCGGCCTGGTAGAGGTCCTGGCTGACCGTGCTCAGGCGGGGATTGTCCGTCGTGTCGTCGGTATTGAACGCCACCACCGGGACCCCGGCTTTCAGCGCATCGGCCACGACCTCGTCAAAGTCCGTCTCGTGGATAATGTCCACCGCAATGCCGTCGTAGCCGTCCTTGACGGCCTGAGCGACCATGGCCGCCTGGGCCTTCGTATCCACCCCCTCGGTGCCCGTGAAGGTCGCTTCCACCCCCATCAGCCCGGCCGCGTCCTCCATGCCCTTCCGGACGGGCTGAAAGAACTCCTCGTGGATGACCGGCGCGATGAAGATGAGCCGCAGCCCCCCATCCGCCCGCCCGGCCGACAGGTCGGAGGAACCGCCACATCCCGCCGCGCTCATGAGGACCGCGCCGGACAGCAGAATCGAGGTCGTTTTCACGGCTGTTCTCCTCATAATCATCTCCAACCGGCTACAACTTGTACTGCGGCACCTTCATCAGCTCTCCGTCCTTCAGCGCCGACTGGTGCGCCACGACGCCCGGGACGGTCATATTCAGCGACCAGGCGACGTCGACGAGGGGCCGGCGATTGCGGAGCAGCGCGGTGACGAACTCCTCCGTGAGGTACCCGTGCGAGCCGCCATGGCCGCCGGCGGGCATGCCGGGCGGGAGCTTGGGCTTGGAGAAGTCCACCGGGCGTCTCTTCAGGTCGGCGGCCGGCTCGAACCGCGTGCCCTCCATCATGCCGCGCTCGCCCCGGACATGCCCGTACTCGCCATGCGACCCCCGCGTGCCCCAGCAGACGCTCATCCGCGAGGCCCCGCCCTCGTGTGTGGAAAACAGCGCGACCTCGCTGTCGAACGGGTTCTTGTATGCGTTGGCCTCCGGCTTGAACGTCGGAATCGCGCCGCGGAAGCCCTGGCACGACACGGCCGTGAAGCTCCCGCCCGTCACGGCGACGAAGTACGCCGTCGAATGCGTCGGGTACCACATCGGGGGCAAGCCGACCCGCCAGTTCTTGTAGCTGCCCAGCGGACGGGCGAAGTAGTGGTAGTACTGCCCCTCGGAGTAGATCAGCCGCCCCAGCGCGCCGGCCCGGTACGCCTGGCGCATCGCGTAGCAGTCCGGGCGATAGGCGCTCGTCTCGAACATCATGTACGTCAGGCCGGTCTTCTTGACTGTCTCGAAGAGCTTGTCGGCATCCTCGAGGCTGCCCCAGACGGCGGGCACGGCGCAGCCGACGTGCTTGCCGTGGGACATGCAGAGAACGGCGTGCCGCGCGTGGCTCGGGGCATCGGTGGCGAGGAAGACGGCTTCGATGGACCTGTCCTTGACCATCTCCTCGAGGGAGGGGTAGGTCTTCTGGCATCGGCAGGCCTTGGCGAGGCCCGCGCAGCGGTCGGGCAGCAGGTCGCTGACCGCGGCCACTTCGACGTTCGGGTGGTTCTGAAAGCCGAACGCCGCGCCGAAGCGGCACACGCCGTAGCCGACGATGCCGACGCGCACCTTGCGGTCACTGACGGGCTTCCAGCCTCCCTTGCCCAGCTTGCCCGGGTCCGTCTCGTCGAAGCCCTGGATCTTCCCGGGCTTCTCCGCGCCTTCCGCGGCCGCCATCCATGCCGTCACGCCCAGGCCCGCCGCGGCCAACGCCTCCCGCCGCGTCGTGCCTTCCCGTCTTGTCGGTGGTCTGTCGCTCATGGATCGTGCCCTTCTGCTCTGCCTGGCAGGCGACGATGTCCTGCTCATGTCGGATTGGCCAACCAGCCGGTTCAGCAGCGGTGAACTGCCGTGCGTGCAAGACCGTGTATGGCATTCTACCGTCTCCCACACGTCCGCGACAGGTCGAGGGGAAAGCCCAACGGCGTCGCGAAGCGACCTGCCCCCCGAAGGGCTCGTCCCAAGCCCGAGTATCGGCAGCACACGGGGCCCGATGGAGAACCACGCGGGTCGCTCCCTCGGGAGCAGTCCCTTGCGTCTGATCCACCGGCAGACGGCTCGCCCGCGCCCGAACTCTCGCTTGCGGCAGGTCGGCACGGGCGTAGAATCGCCGGAGTGTTTCCCAAGGACCGACGGCCGTCGGTCGCGGTCAGGACGGGGTGGGGAGGAGTGAGGCATGCGCAGCGTGTCGGCCGGCCCAACCGCGCGATGGATCTGCACGGCGCTCGCCGCGCTGGTCTTGCCCGGCGTCACGTACGCCGCGAGCGAGGACGCCCTCTGCAAGCAGTACCTCGCCGTCGTCGACAGCGCGGTGGACCGGTTCGAGCCGCTCTGGAAAGACGATTCCTCCCGCGTGCCGAAGGGCGGCTACTACGACTTCAGCCGGTACGACACGTGGCGGCCGAAGTGGTACGCCCCGGAGATCACCGTCCCGGGAACCGGCATGGTGGTCTTCTGCTACTCGGTGCTGCTGGGCGAGACGGAGCAGGCGACGTTCGGCAAGCGCCGCGTGCCACGGGCCGTCCTGCTGGACCACGCGATCAAGGCGATCCGCTGGTGCTGCCTGACGAGCGCCTACGTCGACGACCCCCACCCCTTCCCGGTGCCGGGGGGCTACAAACGCCGCATCAAGGACGGCAGCTGGGTTCGCCCTCACGGGCATCGCACCGACGTGATGGGATGGCTGACGGTGGGCACGATGCGGCTGTGGGAGCACCTGGACGCCGGGACCCGCAAGCTGGTCGAACAGACGATGATCGGCGCCGCCCCGCGCGAGCGCCTGGTCAGGCGATGGTCGTTCGGCCAGGGGGGCAACCACGACATCGTCAAGCAGGACATGGCCAGCACGATCGGCGCGGCGTTCATGTTCCCGAAGCGGCCCGACGCGCCGACCTACCTGGACGTGATCCGCGGCGGGGGCATCGACCTCGTCTCGACCGAACACGACCGCGCGTGCCGGGCCGTCGCGGACGGCAGGCCGATCGCCGACCGGGCCCGGGGCTGGAACCTGTATCCGGATTACTCGAGTGACCATCACGGCTGGGCGCAGGTGTGGTACGGCGGCGACCTGTTGTTCGAGGGACGCTGCTACGCCGAGTTCATGAGCCGCCTGGCCGGCAGGAAGGTGCCCGAGGCCTTCACCTACGAGGGCAACGGTTTCGACGGCGTGCTGGCGTGGCAGAAGGTGCTGGTTCTGCCCGAAGGCGAACCCGCCTCCGTCCACGGGATGGAATACGACGCGTACTACGGCGCGGGGCTGCTGGCCTACTGCTACGGGGCGACCGTGAAGAAGGACCCGGTCTCGGCGGCCCTGGAGGAGCGGGCGGCGGGGCTCCTTCGGCGGCACGCGCGGGCCGTCGGCGTATACGACTATCACCGCAACTCCTGGGCCAAGGCGGCCGCCGCCTACCTCATGCACCGCCTCAGAGGCCCGCGGGCCAGGCCCGCCGACTTCCGCCAGGCGTGGGCCTCCCTGAACGGCGCGTACCACTACCGCTGGCAGAAGAACGTGATCCATCGCGATGCGGACCGTTGGGCGGCGTTCTCCTGGGGCAGCACGTCCAGTGCGGGCAAGGTCTCCCCGTGCGGGTTCGTCGTGCCGACACGGCACCTGGCGGCCGACCTGGAGCCGCTCGTGTACTTCCATCCGCGGTCGCTGACCGGCAAGGTGTCGGTCACGGCCGCCGGCAAGGCGCCGGCCCGGCCGCGGGGCGAGGCGATCTACCGGTACCGGTGCCGCGACGACGGCCTCGAGACCGCCGGCGTGGTCGGCGGCCCGCTGCTGGACCGCTACTATGCGTTCTGGTCCCTGCCCGGCGGGCCCTGCGTTCTGTTCACGGTGTTCCGCACGCGAGGCGCGTGCACGGTCACCTGGACGGGCCTGCCGGTTCAGTTCTATGTTCGCTCCGGGATGACGTCGGCGCGGCGATACGTGGATGCCGAGGGCGCCCGCCCGCTCGACCAGGAGGCCGAACGCACCTCCTCGTGGTGGTGCGTTGACGATTCGCTGGGGATGGCCGTCGCGGGCGGCAACGGGCGGATTCGTCTCGAGCGGTCGGTCGGCAACAACTGGGCCCGCACCGACGCCTACAGAGACAAGTGCGACGGCGTGTTCGCCTCGGGCCTCCGCGACGTGAGGGCAGGTCCGGAAACGACGCCCGTCGACCTGGCCGCCACCCTATGGACCGACACGCCGCGCGATCGCGTTGCCCGGGCAGCGGCGGCCGTGCAACCTCTCGACCCGCTGCCGCAGGGCTGGAAGGGGCAGGTCATCGACGACCCGCGCAGACCGGGCACGTATCACTTTACGGTCGCAAACTTGTTCGGGCCCCAGACGTCCGCCGCGGTCGATGTCTCCACCCCGCTGGGAGCCGCCGTGCTCTCGCCCGGCACGACGGTGACCGGCCGGACCGGCCGGATCTGCCTGCACCTCGAGGCCCTCGAAACCTTCGGCGAGTCGGGGCACGTCCATGCCGAGGTCCTCGAGGGCGGCGCGGTGGTCGCCCGGCGCGTCACGGCCGCGCGCTACGAGTTCCGGCCGGCCGACGGCAAGCCGGCACGCCTGGCGCTGCGGTACACCGGGCCGCCGGCCGAAGCGCTTGTCTGGACCGACGTTCGCAGCGGCAGGCGGCGGCCGCTCAAGGCGGCGGCGGGTGGCGTCCGGCGGTTCGTCGTGAGCCTCAGCGGGCCGGGCCGCCTCGAGGTCCGGCGCCCCCCCGCCGATCACGTCGGGCCGGCCGTCGAGATCGCCGACATCCGCGTGCTCAACGAGGACTCGGTCCGCGTTGAGGTCAAGGCCGCCGACCAGAGCGGCATCGCCGGCATCGACCTGTTCTGCGGCGGCCGGTCGCTGGGCGCGCGCCAGTCGCCGCCGTATGTCTGGATCCATCGCCCGGGCAAGGGCAGCCACACGTACCGCGCCGTGGCGACCGACGCGGCGGCCCGGCCTAACAAACGAAGCTCGTTCAAGCGGACGGTGGACGTCGGCGCTGGCGCCCGGTAAGGAGAACAACGATGGCAGGGGCGTGTCCTGGTCTCATGCGGACGGCTGCGGCGTGCGTCGTGTTGGCCCTCGCTTCCCTACCCGCCTTGGCAGCCGATGCCCCGAAGGCGTCGTCTCCCTCGGCCCGGCCGGCGTGGTGGAAGGCCGAAACCGCGCTGTCCGAGAAGGGCACGCTGTCGCTCTCGGACAAGACGTGGTGGGCCGAGGCCCGGGCGCTCGAGCCGGGCAAGCACAGGATGCTGCGCAGTGCCCTCCCCAACGGGGGCCGCATGCTCGTCCGCCGCGAGCGAACGAGCGCCAAGGGCAAGAGCCTGGACCGGCTCGTCTGGGTGATCGACGACGACGGCGACATGCCCGCCGGCGCCGCCGACGGCGACACCGACAGCGACTGCTACGTGGTCGATTACGGCGCCGACGGCACGGTGGACCGCATGGTCGATTACCTCGACAACGACGGCGACGACGACCCGGACGAGATGGAGATCCGCTACTTCCACAAGGGCCAACTGCGGATCGCCTGGTTCGGCTTCGACCTGGACGACGACGGCAAGATGTGGAGCCTCGCCGATTACCAGTACGACCACAACTTCTTCCGGAGCGACCCGTACGGCCAGAGCATGATCTGCGCGGGCAAGTACGACCCCGAACGGAGGCAATGGACGCCCATCAGCGAGTGCCCCTTCGCCTTCTACGACACCGACGGCGACGGGTTCTCGGAGGCCGTCGTCCGCGCCAGCGCCGTGCCCTTGGGCTTCGACCCGAAAACCGAGCGCGACCCGGGCAACTCGCTGTTCCGCCCCTCCCAGCCGTTCCAGCCGCGCATGCGCAAAATCGGCGTGGTCAACGTCCGCTACAGCATCGACCTGGACGACCTCAGCAGCAAGGCGCGGCCGCTGCACTACGACCTGGGACTCAACATGATCGGGCGGCTGCCGTACACGTTCAAGGGCATGGAGCACACGAACCGCCTCCGCCGGCCGCCCGAGACGGTCATCTGCGTGCCGCACGGCGCGGCGCGGCGCATGGCCGAGACATACCCCGCCGAGGCGACGGGCTTTTCCTGGCGCGAATATGCGGACGACACGGTGACGCTCGGTTTCGGCCCGCGGGCCGACAAGGACCGCCGGTGGGAGGGGGTGTTCTGGATCTGGCGTCGCCGGATCATGCACAACACGGGCGGCCCGACGCAGACGTGGAACATGCGCCGCGAGTACCGGCCCGCGGCGTCGGCCAAACGGGAGTTCTACTTCGCGCGCGCCGACCGGCGGATTCACCTCAAGGGTGCCGCGGAGGGCTGGCTTCGTGTCGGCCACCTGGGCGGCGGCAAGGCCTGGGGGGAGATCCGCATGTTCGACACCGACGCCGACGGCCACTTCGACCGGTGGGAAACCTACCGCGCCGGCTCGCCGACGCCCGTCCGGGTCGCCACCGTCCGCGATGCCGGCATCCGGGAACTCCCGAGCGACTGGACCCAACTGGGCCGCCTTTACACCACCAAGCTCCTGCCCGAGGCCCTGCGGGCCAATCGACAGATCATCGACGCGATGCGCCGCGTGCTGCCCGGCCATTCGACGCCTGCCTGCTTCCGGAAGGCCCTGGCCGACGCCGATGACGATACCGAGAAACACTACGTCCTGACCCTGATGCGCGAGGACCTGTACGTTGCGCTCCGCCGGCACCTCCGCGCCGCGGCGCCGAA
>Ga0180438_10002407_pt1 | contig 30637 bp, 20 predicted proteins | sample SS_ome_12_FD_132455 | JGI IMG/M metagenome (GOLD analysis project Ga0180438, IMG submission 132455) | Hypersaline lake sediment archaeal communities from the Salton Sea, California, USA - SS_3_D_2 metaG | ecosystem: Environmental > Aquatic > Non-marine Saline and Alkaline > Hypersaline >...
AAAGGAGTCTGCTTATGTCTTGGCTTCGCAGCATGTTCGTCCTGGGTGTGTCGTTGGCCGTCTGGGCCCCGACAGCGGCGGGGGCCGATGCGAATGCGTCCTGGCCGCAATGGCGCGGGCCCAAGCGCAACGGGACCTCGACCGAGACGGGGCTCCTGCGGGAGTGGCGGCGCGTGAAGCCCAAGGTCCTGTGGCGCGCGAACGTGGGGATCGGTTTCTCGTCGTTCGCCGTCAGCAACGGGCTGGTCTACACGCTCGGCAATCGGTCGAACACGGACACGGTCTACGCGCTGAGCGCCAAGACGGGCAAGCCGGTGTGGAAGTACTCCTACCCGTGCCCGATTGGCGCGGTACGGCACGAGGGAGGCCCGTACGCCACGCCGACCGTCGACGGCGACAAGGTCTACACGTTCAGCAAACAGGGCAAGTTGATCTGCTTCACCGCGGCGAGGGGGAAGATCGCCTGGCAGGCGGACGTGGCCAAGCTGAGCGGCGCGAAGCCGCCGAACTACGGCTTCTCGAGTTCGCCGCTGATGGTGGGCGGGCTGCTGATCGTGAACGCCGGTTCGAACGGCCTGGCGTTGCACAAGGGAAGCGGTCGGCTGGCCTGGAAGTCGACGGGCACGGGCAGGGCGGGGCACGCCTCGCCGGTCCTGTTCCGGGGGGGCGGGCAGCGGTGCGTGGTCATCCTCGCCGAGGGCCAGCTCAGCGGCGTCAGTCCGGTCGACGGGCGCGTTTTCTGGATGACCGCGCTGCCGAAGGGAACACTGTCCTACAAGATCTGCGACCCGGTCCCGCTGGGCGGTAAGCTGTTCATCTCGTCGTCCTACAAGAGCGTCTGCTCGATGTACCAGGTCACCTACGATTCCATCCGCGAACTCTGGAAGAGCCGCAACCTCCTGACGAAGATGCTCAACCCCGTGGTCTCGTCCGGCTACATCTACTCCAGCCACCGCGAGAGCATGTTTCGTTGCATCGATCCGGCCAACGGCCACATCAAGTGGGAGAAGGAGCTGGCGGGCAATCCCATTCTCGTTGACGACAAGTGTGTGATCCTCACGGTCGGCGGGGAGTTGATCCTGGCAAAGTTGTCGCCATCGGCCTTCACGGAGTTCGGGCGTTTCCCGGTGTTGGACGGAAAGTGCTGGACCCCCCCGGCGCTGGCGGGCGGGAAGCTCTACTGCCGCAACGCGATGGGCAGCGTCGCCTGCGTCGACATCGCAAGGAGGTGATCGGCCCGGGCGGTGCGGCTACGGTGTCCGTCGGCGGTAGAGGATGACGGCCCGGTAGTCGCCGACGACCTCGCAGAGGTCGCGCATTGTCTCGACGTGCGGGCTGTCGGCCGCGTCGCCGCCGTTGATCGTCTCGACGCGTATCCGCCGAACCGGCCGGAAAGCCCGCGTCAGCAAGTGGACCAGGAACCCCAGATACTCCGGCAGGCGGGGGTCGCCGGGCTCGGCGCGGATCGTCAGCTCGCTGCCGTGGCGGCGTGAGACGACCACGAGGTCCGGCCCGCGATAGACGAGGTGGTTGCCGGGCAACCGGGGAGGCAGGCCGCCGCGCAGCGCTTCCAGTCCCAGACCGCACACCGAGGCCGGATCCGCCGCGTTGACCCACCAGACCGCCTCGCCGTCCAGGCCGCGCTGCAACAGGCGATACGCTCGCCGCGAGGCGAACTGAAGCCCCGCGATGCCGTGGAAGAAGCACCCGCCAAGCACCTCGCCCGACAGCTCCATCAGCCGCAGCGAACGGAAGACGTCCGCCCACCGAAAGCCGGCCTCCTCGCGCCGAAGCAGCTCGCGGAAGACCACGCCATAGCGGTCCAGCAGGATTCGGGCGCGGTCCTTCTTGCGCTCCTCCGCGTCGATCAGATCGTCCCCGCGGACCCGTCCCGGAAGCCGAAGCCAATTGCCCGCCATCGGCAGCGACGCCCGCCACCGCGCAAAGGCCCGCCGCCCGCCCCGGCCCGTGAGTCGCCGGCCGGAGATTCGCTTGGGTCTCGCGGCGGCCGGCGGGACGGAGAAGTCCGTCTCGATCCCCCGGCGAAGGGCGAGGAAGCTGTCGTTGGTCACCTGCCCCCGCCAGGCCCCCCGCCAGAGCCGGCCCGTCAACTCCGCCGGCGAGAGGCCCGACGCCGCCCGAAGCGCCGGGAAGTCGTACCGGCCGGCCGGATCGTGGAAGACGTCCGAGAGGCCGTCGGCCTCGGGCGGCTCGGCTTCGTCGGCGTCACCTGTCGCCTCGCCTTCCGGCCGCATCAGCTCCAGGTCCTCGCCGAAGCAGAACGCCACACGCTTCTCGCCACAGCCGATCCAGTGGAACCCGCCTTCCTGGATGGCGCCGTCGATCCAGGCCGTCTGGTACGGCTGGAGACGGGCGGGGAGGATCTCGGCCTCCCACAGCTCGGCCCTCGCCGGCAGGCATGCGAACCGCTCCAGCCGCTCCAGCGTCGCCTCCGGGCCCTCCCCAGGATCGATCAGCCCCTGGCAGCGGGCCAGCAGCACGGGCAGCCAGTCCGTCTCCAGCGCCTCGAAGGCCGGCGCGGCCGCCGAGCGCGCCAGGCGCAGCAGGATCTCGAAGTTCTCGCTGTCGCAGATGTCCGATTCGCCGCCGCCCTCGATCAGCCGGCCTCGCACAATCCGCCGCGACTCGACGAGATCGTCCAACGCCGCTGCCAGGCGCAGCCGGTCGAGCCCGAGCGCCGCCGCGACGGCCTGCGCCGGACCCGGGCCGTAGAAGGCCAACCACTCGCCAAGCACCACGGACAGCAGCTCCTCGGCTTCGGCGGCGTCTTCATTGCCGGCAGCCGCCTGCCCGACGACAGGCGCGGCCTCACCGGTCAGTCGCTCCGCTTGGAACTCACCGTCCGGCCAGAACGCCCGTACAACGCGAGGCAGGGCTTCAGCCGCGATGATGAGCGGCTCGGCCGCGGCCGGGGGGGCGACGCGCACGAGCTTGCCCGCCAGCGGCTCCAACACGGCCTCGGCTTCCAGGCCGTGGTCCGAGGCCATCGCATCCAACAGCCGCTCCCACTCGCCCGTCGGCATGGCGAGGCGCTCGCGGACCCAGTCCAGCAGATCGCGCGGCGTTGACGGCGCGTAGCCGGGCGCCAGGCGAAGCCGCTTCCGCTCGAACTGCTCGACCAGCTCTCGCGCCACGGCCGGACGAAGACCTGGCGTGAAGACCACGTCCTGGAGCAGGTCGCGTCGCAGCCGAGACGACGCGCCGGCGCCCAGCTCGTCGGTCATGTACATGTAGGTGTTGGTCTGCTGCCAGGTGAGGCTTTGGGCGAAGGGGCTGGCCAGCTCGGATCGGGCCTCGGCCCACGCGATCGTGCCGGCCTCCAGCTCCGAGAGCACCTGGCGAAGTGCGGGCAGGTCGAACTCGTCCTGGAGACACGTCCGCCAGGCTTCCAGCAGGATGGGGAAGTCCTCGCAGGCAAGGACGGCCCGGAGCAGCTTCTGCGACCTCACGCGGGTCAGCCAGAGCGGCATCCGCCGGCCGGGCTCGCCCCGGGTGACCAACAGGGCCCGCCCGGCACACTCGCGGAACCGCGCACCGAAGAAGCCCGATCCCTCCATTCGCTCACGGAGGAGCTTCTCGACGTTCGCCGCCGTCACCAGTGAGAGGATCTCCTCGGCCGGCGGGTCGTGGTCGGTCATGAGGACAAGTGCATCATCGTCGACGTAGATTTGCGGCCGGTGGCCGAACCGACCTTCCCATGCCGCCTCCAGCGCCGTCGCCAACGGGCGATTCACCCGCGCCCCCCACAGCGTGTGCAGGACAATCTGCCGGCCCGGCGCCCCGCCCGGCGCGGCGTCGACGTGCTCGACGAGCAGCCGCCACCGGTGCGGCAGGCCGCAGCCCGTGGCCGCCTTCTGCTTCTTCAGCAGGGCGATCAGCTCGCCCGCCGACGGGGCGTCCATGTAATGCTCTCGCTCGAGCCGCTCGGCGAAGTCGGCATCCTCCAGATGCGCGTCGGCCTCCCGGAGAAAGAGCCCGATCCGTTCGGAGAAGTGGAAGTCGCGCCCGTACTGCTCCCCCCGCCAGAACGGCGGGGCCGTCACGTCTGCATTGCTCTTGGCGACCAGCACGTCGTTGTGCGTGATCTTCCGGATCCGCCAGTGCTGCGTGCCGAGGGCAAACGTCTGGCCGGTGGTGGCCTCCCAGACGAACTCCTCGTCCAGCTCGCCGATCCGCGCGCCGGTCTGCTCGTGGCGGATGTGGAAATAGCCCCGGTCCGGAATCACCCCACCCGAGGTGTACAGCGCGCGCAACGCGCCCGGGCGGGCGGAGACCGTGTTGTCCAACCGGTCGATCGACACCCGGGCCTTCAGCTCGCGGATCCGCATCTCGGCATAGCGGCCGGCCAGCATCTCCAGCACGAGGTCGAACTCCCGCCTCCCCAACACGTGATACGGCCAGCTCGCGCGAAGCTGGGCGTACAGCTCGTCAATGTCCCATACCGCCGCGCCCGCCATCGAGACGATCACCTGCGCGAGCACGTCGAGCGGGCAGCGAACGGGCCGAACGGCCTCGATGTCCTGGTCGAGGATGGCCGGCGCGAGCACGGCCGCGTCGAGGCAGTCCCTCGCGTGCGTGGGGAACAGCTCGGCCCGGCTGATCTCGCCGACTCGATGCCCGGCGCGGCCGACGCGTTGGATCGCCGACGAAATCGAGCGGGGCGACTGAATCAGCACGACCTCGTCGAGCGCGCCGACGTCGATACCCATCTCGAGGGAGTTGGTGGCGACGATGGCCTTCAGCTCGCCGGCTTTGAGCTTCCGTTCAACGGCGAGGCGGATCTCTCGCGACAGCGAGCCGTGGTGGGCGTAGGCGATCGGGCGGTCCTGTCCGGCGTTGATCCACAGCGTGAGCTTCTCAACCAGCCGCCTGCTGTTGGCGAACAGCAGCGTCGAGCGGTTCGACTCGATGATCTGACGGAACTCATCGGCCAGCGGGTCCCAGATGGTCTGCTCGGGCCCGATCCGGCGGGCCTGCTCGGGCAGGCGGACGCGGACGTCATACCGCTTCTTTGCGCCGGACCGGACGATGGCCACCGGCCGGGCCTCGTAGTGCGGGTCGGCCGGGTCGCCCTCGACGCGATAGCCGCCCACGAACGCCGCCACCGTCTCCAGCGGCCTGACCGTCGCCGACAGGGCGATCCGCTGGAACTCTCCCGACAACCGCACCAGCCGCTCGACCGCCGAGATCAGGTGCGCCCCCCGCTTGCCCGCCACGACGGCGTGGATCTCGTCGAGGATCACGGTGGCCAGGTCCGTCAGGATCGATCGCCCCCCGGCCGAGCTGAGCAGCAGGTTAAGGCTCTCCGGTGTGGTGATGAGGATCTCGGGCGGGCGGCGTTTCATGCGGCGGCGGTCCGACTGAGGCGTGTCGCCGCTGCGGGTCAGCACGCGGATTGGCGGGAACGGCTCGCCGGCCTCGGCGAACGTCCGCTCCAGCTCGCCCAGCGGGCCCAGCAGGTTGCGCTGGATGTCGTTGTTCAACGCCTTCAGCGGGGAGACGTAGAGCACGCTGGTCCGCCCCGCCGGCCGGCGGCCGGCCACGAGCTGATTGATCGACCACAGAAACGCCGTCAGCGTCTTGCCGCTGCCGGTCGGCGCAGTGATCAGCACGTGCTCGCCGCCCGCGATACGAGGCCAGGCCGCCGCCTGCACGTCCGTGGGCCGGCCGACACGCTCGGCGAACCACCGCGCGACCAACGGATGGAACTGCGACAGGATGGGCTGTTCGGGGGTCATGGGCTCGGTCGAGTATACCCTCGGCAGCCGAACGAGAAAGAGGCCTTTGCCCCTCGTTTCCCGCCGGTCGATAATGGCTGCCGACCGACCGCTGCCTGCCCGGCGGGAGCCGGCGCGAAGGGAGACCGACGATGATTCGAACAGGCCTGTTGGTTGCGATGATTGCGACAGTGGCGTCGGTTGCGGCCGCGGCGGCGCCGCTGAACATGGCGAAGGGCAAGGCGTACCGGTACTCACCGGCGCCCGGCTACCACCTGTGCACCGATCCCGGCGATCGGACGCAACTGACCGACGGCGTGTATACGAAGGGCTACTTCTGGACGCAGAGCTCGACGGTCGGTTGGCAGAACGTGGTGACGGCGACGGTGACGATCGACCTCGGGCGCGTCGAGCCGATCGGCGGCGTTTCAATGAACATGGCCGCCGGACGGGCGGGGGTGGCCTGGCCGGCTGAGATCCTCGTGATGGTCAGCGACGACGGGAAGACCTACCGCTTCCTGGGCGACCTGATGCGACTCAGCGCTGCCGAGCACGGCGGCCCGCCGGCGGGCTACGGCGTACACCGATTCCGGACGGGCCGGCTGGCGACGCGGGGGCGATGGGTCCGACTCGTCGTAATCACCAGCGGGCCGTTTACCTTCTGCGACGAGATCGAAGTCCATCGCGGCGCCGACGAGCTGCTGCTCCGCCGGCCCGGCGGGCGGGCCGTCGGCGACGTGACCGCCCACGTGCGACGTGTGATGGTTACCCGCGGCGTGCGGCGGCGCATTCGCGCCGACGCCGCGGCCGTACGCGAGGCGCTGAGGTCGGCCGAGCTGTCGGCCGCGGCCCGCAAGCGGCTGGACGCCGAACTCGCGGACGTCCGGCGGCAAGCGGAGGCGCTGACCGTCGAAGTGCGGCCGGGCTTCCGAACGGTCCTGCCGCTTAACGCCCTGCACCGCCGCGTCTTCTCCGCCCAGGCCGAGCTGTGGCGGGCCGGGCGAAGGGGCGATCTGGTCGTCTGGCAGAAGAACCGCTGGGACATGCTCAGCCCCACCGAGCCGCCTCGTGCCGGCGGGGCGCGCATCGACGTGGCCATGATGCGCAACGAACACCGCGGTGCGGCGGTGAACGTCACGAACGTCTCTGCCGAGCCGATCCGGCTGAAGCTGAGCTTCACCGGCTTGCCGGGCGGTGCTACGCCGGGCTGGATCGACGTGCTGGACGTGCCGTTTACGGACACGAAGTCCGGCGTGCCCGTCGCGGCGGCGATGCCGGCCGCAACGCGGGTCGATGGTGGCTACGAGGTGGAGATTCCATCCGGCCTGACGCGGCAGGTGTGGCTGACGTTCCGCTCGAAGGACATGGCGGCGGGTGGATATGACGGTGCGTTGCGGATCGATCCGCCCGGTCGGCGCGTGCCGATCCGCGTGACGGTGCATCCGGTGACGTTCCCGGCCGCCACGACGCTTCATCTGTGCGGGTGGGACTACACCGACGCCGACGCGTACGAAGTGACGCCCGCCAACCGAGCCGCCGTGATCCGCACGCTGCGCGAACATCACGTCAATACGCCGTGGGCCCAGAGGTCCGCAATGCCGACCGGCCGGTACGACAAGGCCGGGCGAATGACCTCCCTGCCCGACGATGCCCGCCTCAAGACGTGGCTGGCCCGCTGGCCGGGCGCGAAGATGTACCTCGTCTTCGCCGCCGTGGGCAATCGGTTTGCCTCTCTGCCGATCGGCACGCCGGCCTTCGCCCGCGCGGTGACGGCGTGGGCGAGATGGTGGTCGGCCCGAGCAAAGGCCCTCGGGATACCCGCGAGGCGGCTGGGCGTGCTGCTGGTCGACGAGCCGCACTCCGTCGAGCAGGACCGCACCATTGTCGAGTACGCCAAAGTGATCCGCGCCGCGGCGCCCGATATCGTCGTCTGGGAAGACCCCACCTGGCGCGAGCCGTGGAAGGCGACGGAAGAGCTGTTCACCCTCAGCGACGTGCTCTGCCCGAACCTGCCGATGTGGATCGCCGGCGGGAAGCGGTTCGGCGAGTTCTACGCGAAGCAGCGGCAGGGCGGGCGCGAGTTGTGGCTCTACTCGTGCAGCGGGCCGGGCAAGCTGCTGGACCCGTACGCGTATCACCGCATGCAGCACTGGTTCTGCTGGAAGTTCGGCGCGACGGGGTCGGGCTTCTGGGCCTTCGGCGACTCGAACAGGGCCAGCAGTTGGAACGAGTACCTCTCCGTCCGCGGCGCGTACACGCCGCTGTTTCTCGACGAGCGGACCGTCACGCGCGGCAAGCATATGGAAGCCATTCGCGAAGGCGTGCAGGACTACGAGTACCTGCGGATGCTCCGCGACCGCATCGCCGCCGCCGCGAAGGCCGACCCGTCCGACCCGCGCCTCGCCGGCGCCAGACGCCTGCTGGCCGCCGCCGCCGATCGCGTGACCGCGTGCATGACCGACGTCGGGCAGATCAATTGGCCGCGCGACAAGGACCGCTCTATCGCCGACCGCGTTCGCGTGGAAGTGCTGGAGATGCTCAGCAAGCTGGCCGCGCCGCGCTGAGCTTCAGTACGTCCTGCCGAAGTCCCGCTGCCGGGGGATGGCGCCGGCGCCGGGCATGTCCATTCGGGGCTTGGCGTCGAGGGCCCGCTTGCCGGCCTGGAGGGCCTCGAGGATCGCCCGGTAGTCCGCGCGCTTCGTGCCCGGGATTTGCTTGGCGCCGCCAATGGCGTTGGGGGCGGTCAGCGTGTTGCCGTACAACAACGGGAGCCGCGTCGCGCTTGGGTAGATCGTCCACAGCCCCTCGGTGCAGGAGATGTTCTTGTCCTGGTGCTTCCTCGCGTCGAACGACGCCGTCATGTCGAAGATGAAACCTCCCTTGTCCTCGAGGATCGTCTTCGCGCCCTTCTGCGGATGGGCCGGGTCGTAGATGCAGATCGCCGAGCCGACACCCGTGTTCCGCGGGCCTCGGCCGTTTCCGAGCCGTTTCCGGCCCCCACGGCGGCGGGGTGTGCAGCCGTGTCTTCGTGGACGAGAAGAGCACGGCCGCCGAACGCCGCGGCCGTAGCACTCGGCGGGCCACTATGTTAACCTGTGGTTCCCGGACCCCAAGAGGAAGGAAGGCACGATGAGCAGACGACGAACCAGCCGGCGCGGCTTTCTGAAGACCATCGGTTTCGGCGCCGCGGCCCTGACGCTTCCGCGAGTACTCGCCGCCAAGGAGGAGGCTCCCGCCCGGCCGAACGTCGTGCTCGTCATAACCGACGACCAGGGCTACGGCGACCTGGGCTGCCACGGCAACAAGATCATCCGCACGCCGAACATGGACAAGCTGCACGGCCAGTCGACGCGGCTGACGAACTTTCACGTGGGTCCCACGTGTGCCCCGACGCGGGCGGCGCTGATGACGGGTCGGTACTGCAACCGGACGGGCGTGTGGCACACGATCATGGGTCGGTCGATCCTGCGGGCCGACGAGGTCACGATGGCCGACGTGTTCCGCGCGGGCGGCTACCGGACGGGCTTCTTCGGCAAGTGGCACCTCGGGGACAACTACCCGTTCCTGCCCCAGCATCGGGGCTTCGACGTGGTCCGTCGCCACGGCGGGGGGGGCGTCGGGCAGACGCCGGACTATTGGGGCAACGACTACTTCGACGACACGTACGAGGAAAACGGCGCGTGGCGGAAGTTCGATGGCTACTGCACCGACGTGTGGTTCGACGGGGCGCTGAAGTTCGTCGAGTCCTCCGCGAAAGCGGGCAAGCCCTTCTTCTGTTACCTGCCCACCAATGCTCCGCACGGGCCGTATCTGGTCGCCCAGAAGTACATCGACATGTACAAGGCAAACCCGGACGTGCCAAGCGCCGCCTTCTACGGCATGATCACGAACATCGACGAGAACGTCGGCCGGCTGATGAAGCGGCTGGACGAACTCGGGATCGCAGAAAACACGATCCTGATCTTCATGACCGACAACGGCACGGCGGCGGGCTGGCGGCGAGGGAAGGGCTTCAACGCGGGCATGAAGGGCACGAAGGGCAGCGAGTTCGACGGCGGGCACCGCGTGCCGTGCTTCATCCGTTGGCCGGGCGGAGGCATCCGGGCCGGGCGGGACATCGGCCGCGTCACCGCCCACGTCGACCTCCTGCCGACACTGGCGGCCCTCTGCGGGATCAGGAAGCCCAAGGGCGTCAAGCTCGACGGCGACGACATCACCCCGCTGCTGAAGGGCACGGACGCCGGTTGGCCCGACCGCATCCTCATCACCGACTCCCAACGCCTCGAGAACCCCGTCAAGTGGCGCAAGAGCGCCGTGATGACCGATCGGTGGCGGCTGGTCAACGGGACCGCCCTCTACGACATGCCCGCCGACGGGGGGCAGCAGAAGAACGTCGCGGACGCACACCCCGACATGGTCAAGAGGCTCCGCGACGCCTACGAGAAGTGGTGGGCCGACACGTCGAAGCGCTTCGGCGAATACGTGCCCATCGTCATCGGCTCGCCGAAGGCCAACCCGACGTGCCTGACCGGCCACGACTGGCACGGCGGCGGCGCCAACCGCGTCTGGAACCATCGCCAGATCAACGGCGGGCCGCTCGCCAACGGCCTGTGGGCCGTCGAGGTCGCGCGCGCGGGCACGTACGAGTTGGCCCTGCGCCGCTGGCCCAGAGAGGCCGACAAGCCCATCCGCGAGAAGTTCATCGCCGTCACGCAGGCGAGGGCCAAGGTCGCCGGCGTCGAAGCCGCCGCGCCGGTCGCCGCCGATGCCAAGGAAGTCGTCCTCCGGGTCAAGCTCCCCGCCGGCGGGACCACGCTCCAGACCTGGCTGACCGACGAGAAGGGCAAGAGCAGCGGCGCGTACTTCGTCTACGTCAAGTACGTCGGCGAGTAGCGACCCGCACCCGACGAGAACGGGGACAGGCTCCGAAGCCCAGCGCGAGTGCCTGTCCCCATTCTCGAGCCCTCTGTCGGGGCAGGCCGTACGGCTATCCAGCGTTCCTGTCGCCCCTGCGGGGCTCTGTTTTGCTGGCGCGCGGTTTCCGGGGTCTCACGCCCCGGGCTGTCCATGAAAGGCACCCTTGGATCAAGGAGAGACTTCTGTTTTCCTGCATCGTTTCTGTCCGTCCGTGACCCACGACGGACCCGACCGGGGTGCGGCTTGCGGGGCAAGCCGTGCCGGTCCGCTTGTGGGGCGGCGGAGCGGGGGCCTCAGCCGAGCTTCCGTTTGAGCAGGGCGAGGAGGACAGCGTGGTCGATGGGCTTCTGGAGGACGCCCGCGAGGCCGAGTTCGGAGGTATCGGTGGCCATGCTCATCGCGTCGCCGACGGAACTGACCATGTAGACCGGCACGGTGTTGCCGATCGCCCGCAGCTCCTTGACGAGGCTCGTGCCGGCGTCCACCTCCTCCATCATCAGGTCGACGATGACCAGGTCGGGCTGCTCGGCCTTGTACTTGCGCAGGCCCTCCTCGGCGCTGTTGGCGGTGACCAGCGCGTAGCCCTCGGCCTCCAGGACGAGCTGGATGCTGTCGAGGAAGTCCTGGTCGTCTTCCACGTAGAGGATCACGTGTTTTCCGTCTTGCATGATTGGCCCTCATCGTCGCGGCGGGCGGCTCGTGCGGCCGCGTCGGCCGCCGCATCGTCGAACGATCGGTTTCTCAGTACCGTCTCGAGGAACGCCGCGGCGGCCGCGAGATTCTCCCGCGCGGCCGCCGACAACGCCTCGCCGAACTCGTTGAACTCGTAGCCCCGGATTCCGAGCATGTAGCCCTTCGTCTCGGCGGCGAACAGCTCGATCGCGAACGCCATCACGGCCGCCGCGTCGAGGCCGTGACTGGTGAACCCCAACTCGCCTTTCGGCTCGACGGGCTCGAAGCTGAACGGCTCGGGCCCGTCCACGGCGGCGTCGGCGAAGACGACCACGCGGTGCTTGGCGACCTCGGCGGCGTCCTCGACGGTGAGCTGGTAGTCGGCGTCGACGTCGACGCCGGGGATACAGAGCTCCCCGATCGCGTCGGCGAGGGCGGTTCCGAGCCCGTCGTCCAGCCGCCCGGGATTCCCGTATCCGAACACCAGCACGTCGCCGCCTTCGCTCACGCTGTGTGCTTCCGGTCCACCATGTTACCCTCGCAGTCGATCAGCTCGACGGTGAGGGGCATCTTGCCCAGTGCATGGGTGGCGCAGGACAGGCACGGGTCGTAGGCCCGAATCGCCACCTCCACGTGGTTCAACAGCCCTTCGGTGATCTCGGGCTTGCCGGAGAGGCAATCGGCGGCGACCTTCTGCACGGCGCGGTTCATCGGCTCGTTGTTGTGCGTCGTCGAGACGATGAGGTTGGCCATGGTGACCTGGTCGTCGTCGTTGACCCTGTAGTGGTGGAACAGCGTCCCGCGCGGCGCCTCGACCACCCCGACCGCCTCGCCGCGCCGCTCGCCGGTGGTCACCAGGTCCGTGCCCTGGAGGTCCGCGTCGCCCAGCAGGTCACGGATCTTCTCGACCGAGTGGAGCAGCTCGATCATCCGCGCCCAGTGGTAGGCCATCGTGATGTTGTTGGGCTTGCCGTCGGTGACGGCCAGGAATTCCTTCCGGGCAGCCTCGGCCTCGGGCGTGTCGATGAAGTCGCACGCGTTGACGCGCGCGAGCGGCCCGACGCGGTACCACCCGTCCTCGGGCCCGATCGACCTGATGAAGGGGAACTTCATGTACGACCAGCTCTTCACCTGCTCGGCGAAGTGGTCGGTGTAGTCCTGGCAGTCCACCTGGTCGAAGATCTTCTTGCCGTCGGCGTCGATGGCGCGGAGGTTGCCGTCGTAGAGGTCCATCGCGCCGTCGTCGCGGATGAGCGTGAGGTGGTTGGACGGGAACGAGCCGAACTCGGCCACGTCATCGAGGTGTTCGACGGTGTAGTCCCTGGCGATCTTCAGCGCCCCGCGTGCCCACTCGAGCATCTGCTCGATGTCGGCGAGGAAGGCGTCCCGCTGCTTGATCGGCAGGTTCTTGTTGATCCCGCCGGGGATCGCGCCGGTGCCGTGGATCTTCTTGCCCGCGGTGGCGAGGATGATCTCCTGCCCGTACTTCCGCAGCATCACACCTTGGACGGCGAGGTCCGGGAACTTCTTCGCCACGCCGATGACGTTGCGGATCGCGGGGTCCGCGTCGAAGCCGAACAGCAGGTCCGGAGAGCACAGGTGGAAAAAGTGCAGCGCGTGGGATTGGAGCATCTGCCCGTAGTGCATCAGGCGGCGCATCTTCTCCGCGGTCGGCGTGAGCTTCTCACCGCCGACGATCCGATCCATCGCCTTGGCGGCCGCGAGGTGATGGCTCACCGGGCAGATGCCGCACAGCCGCTGTACCAGCACGGGCACTTCCCAGTAGGGCCGGCCCTGCACGAACCGCTCGAAGCCGCGAAACTCCACGATGTGCAGCCGCGCCCGGGAGACGTTGTTGTTCTCATCGAGCAGGATCGACACCTTGCCGTGGCCCTCCACGCGGGTGACCGGCTCGATGACGAGGCGTTTGAGGTTGTCGGTTGCTTCGACCATTGTTCTCTCCGACGGTAATGCTCAGTCGTACTTGATCAGCTCGTAGGGAAGCTCGACGGGCTTGTCGGTCAGCAGGGCCACCAACGTCTCCCACAGCGTGTCCGCCGGCGGGGGGCAGCCGGGCAGGTGGTAGTCGATCTTCACCACCTCGTGGCAGGGGTAGACCTTGTTCAGGCACAGCGGGATTTCCGGGTCGTTGGGGGTCAGCCCGGCGGGGTTGTGGACGGTGGGCCCGTCGACGTAAGCCTCCCGGAGGCACTCGGCCAGCGGGATGGTGTTCCGCATCGCTGGAATGCCGCCCATCGTCGCGCAGTCCCCCACGGAGATCAGGATGTCGCAGTGCTCGCGGAAGTCCTTCAGCACGCGAACGTTCTCCTCGTTCGCGCAGCCGCCCTCGATCAGCCCGACCGTGCAGCGGCCGGTGAACTCCTTGATGTCGTCGACCGGCGACTTGTCGAAGTCCACCAGTTCGATCAGCTCCAGGATCCGGTCGTCGATGTCCAGCAGCGACATGTGGCAGCCGAAGCATCCGGCCAGGGAGGCAGTCGCGACTTTCGGTTTCGCCATGGTTGATGTCCTCTACTCGCTCGCCGCGGTCCGGCGGGCCTCGATGTCCGTGCCGATCGGCTCGTGGTCGTACGTCCGCTCGCCGATCGGGACGGCGTAGCCGGTGCGCTTCTTCAGGATCGCGCCGACCGGGCAGACGTCGACGGCCTCGTCGGAGACGTCCGCGTCGGTGTCGACAAGCCTCGCCTCGGCGTTGACGGCGACGCGGCGGTCCTTGCTTCGCCCGACGAAGCCGAAGACGCCCTTTCCGTCGACATCGCGGCTGGCCCGCACGCAGCGGGCACACAGGACGCAGCGATTGTGGTCGATCATGATATCCGGATGCGATGCGTCAACGTCGCGGTCAGGGAACTGATACGGAAACCGCGGCGCGGTGATGCCCATCCGGTACGCCAACGCCTGCAACTCGCAGTTGCCGCTCTTCTCGCAGTACATGCAGTAGTGATTGCCCTCGACGAAGAGCATCTCGATGATGCTCTTGCGGATGTCGCGGACCCTCTCCGAGTCGTTCTCGACGATCATCCCCTCGGCGATCGGCTGGACGCATGCCGCCTGCGGCCGGCCGTTGGCCAGCACGGTGCAAACTCGACAACTGCCGTACGCGCACAGACCGTCCTTCGCACACAGGCGAGGAATGTATATCCCCGCCTCGTCGGCCGCCTGGAGGATCGACTGACCCGGCCGACCCGTTATGTCTACGCCGTCGATCGTCAATGTGATCGTGTTGCTCATTGGTTGACTCATTTCGTTTTCTGGGCCGCTATGCGTGGACCGACTTGCGGCCGGCAGCTTCCTCGGCGTCGGCCAGGGCTTCCGACAGATCGAACGACCGCTGGAGGCCATTGGCCGGCTGGACCTTCGCTTCGTACAGCTCGCGGAAGTTCTCCAGCGTCGAGAGGATCGGGTTCGGGGAGGTTTGCCCGAGCCCGCATCGGCTGGCGGTCTTGACGGTCTTGGCGAGCTGCTCGAGGTACTCCAGGTCGTCCGGCTCGCCCTTGCCGGCGATGATGCGGTCGAGGCGGCTTTTCAGCAGCACGTTGCCCACCCGGCACGGCGTGCAGTAGCCGCAGCTTTCCTCGATGAAGAACTCCATGAACTCCGAGGCGATCTTCAGCAGGTCGCGCCCGGGCCCGAGGACGATAATCGACCCGCCCGTGGACAGGTCGTCGTAGCAGATCGACCGCTCGAAGTCCTTCGGCCCGACCATCCGGCCGCTGGGCCCGCCGACCTGCACGGCGATGGTGTCCTCGGCCCCGGCGAGTTTGAGGACCTCGCTGAGCTTGATCCCGAAGGGCAGCTCGTAGACGCCCGGGCGGCTGCAATCGCCCGAGACGCTCAGCAGCTTCGTGCCCGGGCTGCCGTGGGAGCCCATTTCGGAGAACCACCCGGCCCCGTGCTGGATGATCCGCGCCACGCAGCAGAACGTCTCGACGTTGTTGACCGTCGTGGGCTGGCCGCGGTAGCCCTTCTGGGCGGGGAAGGGCGGGCGGTTCTTCGGGTCGCCCCGCAGCCCCTCGCACGAGCTGATCAGCGCCGTCTCCTCCCCGCAGACGTACGCCCCGGCACCCATCTGGATGCGGATGTCGAAGGTGAACCCCTCCACGCCGGCGACGTTTTCGCCCAGCACCCCCGCCTCGCGACGCTGTCTGAGCACGTTCTCCAAGTGCCGGCGGAGGTAAGCGTATTCCGCGCGAAGGTACAGGATGCCCTGCTCGGCGCCGATGGCGTAACCGGCGATCGTCATGCCGGCGAACACGAGGTCCGCCTGCTCGGTCAGGATCACGCGGTCCTTGAACGTGCCCGGCTCGCCCTCGTCGGCGTTGCAGATGACGTACTTCCCGTCGCCGTTGGCCGCCCGGGTGAAGTCCCACTTCATGCCCGTCGGGAACCCCGCCCCGCCCCGGCCGCGAAGACGCGCCGTCTTGATCTCCCGGATCACCTCCTGCGGCGTCATCGAGGCCGCCCGACGTGCATCACCGGCGGCGAACGGCCCGAGGACGAAGGGCCCGGCCTGGCGAACGTTATTGTGCACTGCCGAGCGCACCAGGTCGCTGGCGTTGACACCGTCGCCGAACTTGTTGACCAGTCTGGACGGCTCGGCCCCGGCGAGCAGCTTCTCGGCGATCCGCCGGGCGCGGTCCGTGCCGAGATACGTGATCACCGTGTCGTTGATCAGCACGGCGGGGGACTGGTCGCACATGCCGATGCAGGGCGTGTACTCCAGCGTGATCCGCCCGTCCGCCGTTGTCTGCCCCACCTCGATGCCGAGCGCCTCGGCAAACGCCTCCGCCACCCGGCGGGCACCGTTCATCAAGCACGGAACGCACTTGCTGACCCGGATGACCACCTCGCCGGTCGGATGATCCGACAGGAAGGCGTAGAACGACACGACGCCCTCGACCTCGACGCGGCGGGCGCCGACCTCGGCGGCGATCAGCTCCATCGCCCGGCCGTCCACGCAGCCGAACTGCTCCTGCACCGCTCGAACGATGTCCATCAACCGACCGCGATCGTTGCCACAAGATCCGCAGATCCCGCGAATGGCACTCTCAAGACTCTCGCTCATACGATACCTCGACTTTGGGCTGGGGGATGGAGGGTCCCGGCCGGACCGGCCGGCTGTGTCGTCGGTGGGAGACCAGCCTTCGATTCCTTCCCTGGATACTTCAACTCGAAGGCCGCCTGCCTTCAGCAGCAGCACGTCAGGATGGACAGCTATCAGCTACAGCACCAGACTACATCGGGTCGCCTCAGCCACTTGTGATTTTTTTCACTATCTTTGACATTCTAGGAACCCGGGCCGTGGAATAAACGGGAATTCCAGGAAAACCCGTAGAGCACGGCGGTACGCGCACTGAAAGAGAGGGAGTCTATCACGGAATCCTGTCCTGTCAACCCTCAATTCTCCGGAATCGGGACCGGCCGGCGCGGCCGGCCGGCTGCGGCAAGACGATCATTGCGGCCTCGATCGGCTGCCTCGTTGGGTCGTCTGCTCGGGGCTCCGGAGAATGCAGTCCCGCCGCGGAGAAGGGCTACTGCACCGTCAGCTCGTATTCCTGCCCGGCCTCCGCCTCGAAGGTGGCGAGGCCGTCCTTGTCGGCTTCGAAGGACACCGTCTTGCCCGCGGCGGTGATACGAGCGATCTTCTGGCCGGCGGGGGGGCGGATTCTCAGTGTTCGTCTCAGGGACGGTCTCAGCGTCGCCGAGACGGCGCGGCCGGCTCTCCAGGCGATGTCGACTTCCGCGCCGCCGCGCGCCCGCAGGCCTTTGACGTGGCCGGTGGGCCAGGCCTTTCTGGGCCAGGCGGGCAGCAGGGCGATCTGCCGGGCGTGGCTCTGGAGGAGCATTTCAGCGATGCCGCTTGTGCCGCCGAAGTTGCCGTCGATCTGGAACGGCGGGTGCGTGTCGAAAAGGTTCGGCAGCGTGCTGCGGGCCAGCAGCTCGGTGACCATCTTGTGGGCGTGGGGCCCGTCCATCAGGCGGGCCCAGAAGTTGATCTTCCACGCCTTCGACCATCCGGTCCCGCCGTCGCCGCGGAACTCGAGGCTCTTCCGCGCGGCGGCGGCGAGCTTGGGCGTGGTCATCGGCGAGATCTGCCGGCTCGGGTGCAGCGCGAACAGGTGAGAGGTGTGGCGGTGGTGGTCGTCGGGGCGGTCCCAGTCCTCGCCCCATTCCATCAACTGCCCGTGCCGCCCGATGCTCGGCGGGAGGATGCGGTCGCGGGCGGAGGTGAGCTTCTTGCGGAAGTCGGCATCGGTGTCCAGCGCCTCGGAGGCCTCGATCGTGTTCTGGTACAGGTCCCAGATGATCTGCCGGTCCATCGCCGCGCCGATGCACACGCTGCCCCGTTTGCCGTCGTCGGTGCGGAAGTGGTTCTCCGGCGAGGTCGACGGGGCCGTCACCAAGTTGCCCTTCCCGTCGTCGATCATGTACGCCAGGTAGAACTCGCAGCACTCCTTCATGATCGGGTAGACGCGCCGCAGGTACTCCTTCTCGCCGCTGAAGGCGTAGTGCTCCCAGAGGTGCTGGCACATCCAGGCCCCGCCGCACGGGAAGAAGCCCCAACTCGCCTTCCACCCGGGTGAGGTCCAGCCCCAGACGTTCGTGATCATGTGGAACGCCCAGCCCGGTGCGTTGTAGTAGGCCCTCGCCGTCTTGCGGGCCGGCTCGACGAGCGATTCGGTCAGGCGGATCATCGGCTCGTGGCACTCGGCGAGGTTGCACGGCTCCGCCGGCCAGTAGTTCATCTGCACGTTGATGTTCGCGTGGTAGTCGGCGTGCCAGGGCATCCTCAGCCCGTCGCCCCAGATGCCCTGTAGGTTGGCCGGCATCGTGCCCGGCCGGCTGCTGCACATCAACAAGTAGCGGCCGTACTGGAAGTACAGCGCCGCCAGGTGCGGGTCGTTCGAGCCGGTCCGCATCGCCAGCACCCGCGCGTCGGTCGGGCGCCTGCGCGCCGGCGTGCTGCCCAAGTCGATCGCCACCCGACAGAACAGCCGCCGATGCTCGGCCAGGTGGGCGGCGAGCAGTTCGCTGAAAGGCCTCTTCACCGCGGCGGCGAGTTGGGCCTTGACCTTCGACGACGGATCGTCGCCGCGGTAGTTGCGCTTCCGGTCCATGACGTAGTCGGTCCCCGCGGCCAGGAACAGCACGGCCACGTCGGCACCGGAGATCTTCAGCGCCTCGCCGTCGGCGTCGACCTTGCCGCCCTTGACGACGGCCTTCAGGCGGGCCTCGAACCGCATGCCCTTCCCGCCGTCGCATCGGCCTCGCAGAACGAGGCCGTCTTTGCCGGCGGCCTTCGCGACCGCGTCGGCGGAGCGGCTGAGCGCGGCCGTCAGGGAGACCCGGCCGGGCTTGTCGCAGGCGATCCACACGACGAGCACCTGATCGACCGGCGAGCTGAACACCTGCCGCGTGAATTTCGCCCCGCCGACGGTAAAGCTCGTCGTCGCGGTGGCCGCGTCGAGGTCGAGCATGCGGCGGTACTCGCTCACCTCGCCCTCGCCGAGTTCCATCTCGAGCGTCAGGTCGCCCAGCGTCTGGTACGATCCGCTGTAGGCCCCGTTGAACCCGCCGCCCCGGTTGGTCATGTGCTGGTCGGTCAGCCGCTCCGCCTCGGCGTACTTCTTCTCGCGCAGCAGCTTGCGGATCTCGGGCAGGTGCTTCCACGCGCCGGGCCGGTCCGCGTCGGGGGCCGGTCTGCCCGACCAGACGCTGTCCTCGTTGAGTTGAAGCCGCTCTTTCTCGACGCCGCCGAAGACCATGCACCCCAGCCGCCCGTTGCCGATCGGCAGCGCCTCGACCCACTTGCCCGCCGGGCGGGTGTACCAGAGCACCCAGTCGCCGGCCGGCGGCTTGGCGGGGCGGGTCAGCTTGCCGATCGACGCTGTAGCGGAAGCCTTGAACGCCTTGGCGAGCTTTTCGGCTTCCGGGCTGTCCGGGTCGACGGGCCAGCGGGCGCGGGGAGCATCGTCGCCCTTGGCGATCTGCCACGTGCCGGCGAGTTCGAGTTGCCCGGCCTCGCAGGCGAGCGACAGCGGGCCGGAGACGATGCCCGCCCCGCCGCCGGCGTTGTAGACGCGGACGGCAATGAGGTTCAGCCTGCCCGGCCGGACGGCCTTCGCGGGGACTTGGTACGCCCGTTGGACGTCCCACGCGCCAAGGGCCTTCGGCGGCATCGAGCCGGTCGCGCCGACCTTCGTGCCGTTGACAAACGCCTCGTCGCAGTCGTCTATCTGCCCGAGATGCAGCGTCAGCGCCTTGCCCTCGAAGCTCTTAGGCACCTTCACGACGCACCGATACCACGCGAAGCCGAGGTGGCTGCCGATGGCCGCCTTCCAATCGCCGGGGACCGAGACGGACTGCCAGACGGCCTTGTCGGCGGCCGAGGCGAGACAGGAGGCGGCGGCGAGGACGGTAGCGATGGGCAACAGGTGGATTCCCATGGCGCTTCTCATGTAAGGCTCCTTCAGTGCTTGAACCGCACGCCGCGCCAAGCGTGTTGCGCGTGCAGGCCGGACTGCCATGAGTCCCTCGGCCGGCCTGCGGGGCGGGAGAAAGGGAACGGGCCCCCTCGCCGCGCTGCGGAGCCGGTCTCCTTTTTCGCGGAACCACGGCCGCATACTCGGCGGCCTGGCACGCACACTACCGCAGGTCACTCAGGACGGCGCGGCAGACGTAGGCGACGGCGCGGTCCTTTCCATCGGCGACGGCGTCGACGATGATGGTGACCAGCCCGGCGCCGTCGACGTCGATCTCGCCGTCGTAGGTCAGCCCGCCGGTGCGGCTGACGGGGGCGCGGACGTTCCCACCGATCTCCACGCCGCTGTCGGTCATGTCGCTCCACTCGTTGTCGAACCGCCCACGGACGCGCCGGGCGGAGGCGTCGGCGATCGGATCGGCGTCCATCCGAAAGGTCGCGCCGACCTTCTGGCTGCGGGTCGAGTCGATTCGTTTTCCGTCTGGCCCGATTCGCGAGGCGATGGCGAACGGCTTGCTCTCGACGACCTGGATGGTGCTCTGCTCGGTCAGGCTGACGTCGTCTTCGGCCTCGAAGAGGAGCTTCGGCTCGCCCGCGCCGGCCGGCTTGGCGTCGGGCCCTGCCCTACCGGCCGCCGCGGCAACCGCGGCCAGGTCGAGCTGCCCGACCCGGTCGGCGGGCAGGCGGAGGCGATGAAGGGTTCCGTGGAGGTGGCCCTTCGTCGCCGCCTGCCCGGCGGGCGGGGCGGCCGGCGATCGGGCCGCCGCCGGCCTCGAGGCCAGGACCACTCGGCAGACGTATGCCGCGGACGCGTCGTCTTCGGAGTCCGGCGGAGTCCGGCCGACAATGACGAAAGGCACGCCCGGCTCGGCGGGTCCGTCGAAGGTCATCTCGATCCCTCGGCTCCTCGGCCGGCGCCTGCGGGGGCCGGGCTCGTCGACTTTCGGCCCCGCTACGGCCATCTCGGCGTTGAGGCGGACGTGGAGCTTTCCGTCGACCGACTGCTCAGCGGGGGCCTGGACGAGAAGCTTCAGGTTCACCCCAAGCTGCTCGTAGGCGACCAGGTTGATCCGCCGCCCGCCTACCGCCGACCTTCGCGAGGCCATCACGCGCGGGGCGCGGATGGCGAGGGTGATCCGGCAGTCGGTCTCGGGGCCGATCGGCTGGTAGACGCGATAGACCGGCCGTGTCGGCCCGATCTTGGCGAGGGCCTGCCCGACGTCCCCGCCTTCGGCCGCCATGGCGCCGAGGCGCCCCGTGTCGAGCTGCTCGTCGCGATCGGCGGGCAGTTGGGTCTCGTAGACGATTGCGCGGAAAGCCAGCGGGTGGGCGCCGCCGTCGGGCGGCTCGACACAGCCGCCGGCGGCGAGCATCGCCGTCAGCGGAACCAGGAGCGTGTGCATCCGGGCGCGAAGGCCCGCGTGTCGATTCTGTCCGATCATGTCACTGCCCCTTTCTGCGTGCCGCGCCGCCGCACGGTCGGCGCAGGCACAAGAACTGCGCCGAACGGCAAGGCGCCGGCCCGCCGACGGATCGGCTCGCGTGGCTGCCGGCGCCGATGGCGCGGCCAGGGCTCCCGGGTCAAGCCACCGGCGTCTTCGATTGTCGGGCAAAGTGGACGACAAGCGCCAGCGCGATGAATGCGCCGATCGCGGCGATCCCGTACCAGTGGGTCTTGTTCCAGACGTTCCAGACGCTGCCGAGCCCGACCAGGCCTGCGGCCAGGAGCATCAGGACGTTCCAGACCAATCGCCGTCCGCCCTTGGGGATGTGTTCGCCCAGCAGCTTCTTCGAGTTCATCACCAGCGCGAAGGTGATGTAGGCGATCGGGATGAGCATGAAGCCGAAGACACTGGTCGGCACGGCCAGCCAGAATTGCGCCTTGCCCCCGGACCAGATGAACGGCGCGCAGAAGCCGGTGATCCCCGGCGCGAGGCAGCCGAGGCGGTACAGCCAGCCGGTCGAGGGCCTGCCCAGCATCTCGCAGACGACGAAGCCGTTGATCAGCATGAGGATGATGATACTCGAGATCGCCATGCCGACGACGCCGATGCCGAAGACGTAGTGGCTGAATCCCTTCCCGGTCAGCGGCTTGAGGCTGTTGGCCAGGGCGAACGCGTCGCGCTTGACCAGCATGGAGGCCATCTTCCGGTCCGCCTCCGGCAGCGCGGCGATCCGGACCAGCTTCTCATCCTCGGAGAGCTTGCCGAATGCCTCTGTGCCCATCTCCTTCTCGACGCGCGAGAAGGCGATCTTGTTGTACATGCCCTTGACCTTGTCGGCCTGGACGGTGAGCGAGCCGTCGCCCTTGACCCTCTTTGCGATCTCGCGGCGATCCTTCTCGGGCAGGGCGGTGACCTTGGCGCGGATCTGATCGGCGGACAGCTTCGCAAACTCCTCGGGGCCGAGCTTCTCCTGGAGGTGCTTTCCGCCCGCGGCGTAGAAGGCTGCCTGCATGTCGGCGGGGGCCTCGACGAGCCGGCCCTCGGCGTCCTCGACGGCCAGGAAGGGCGGGATCGACTGCGTGTGGAACTGCGAGGCCGACGCGATGACGACGCAGCCGGTGGCGAGAATGAAGGGGATGAACAGGCCCGTGGACAGGTCGAAGATCGCCAGCCCGCGGAAGTCGCGGTCCCAGCCCCGCTTCAGCATCGAGTAGGGCAGCAGGAACGTCATGTTGATCCCCACCGCCGTCGCGGCGGCCGAGACCATCACGTCCCGCTGCTGGCTGACGATCATGCTCGTCCAGAAGCCCTGGAATTTCGCGTCGACGGCGTCGATGTACTGGGTGAACGTGTGGGCCGGCGAGGTCAGCAGCCTCAGGTCGGGTTTGATCCCGTGGCCGATCGCGGCCCAGTCGAGCACCCGCTTGCCGTCGATCTCGCTGACGCTCATCTTGATCACCACGCCGAAGAAGCAAAGGATGATGATGGCGACCATGACCTTCAGGAGGATCTCGAAGAGCTTGATGCCCTTCCCGCCGGTGTCGTAGAACCAGACGACCACGGCGCAGATGACGAGGATGCCCACGCCGATGACGATCTTGGACGTGCCGACGTCCATCGCGCCGGCGCCGAACGTCGCGGGCAAGAGGTTCTCTCGCAGCGAGGCCGTCCCGAGGCTGAACTGCGGCAGGGCCCAGACGAGGTTGGCCATCAGCGTCGCGATCGCCCAGCCCCACCCGAGCACGGGGTTGACGTGCTTGTTGATCGCGTCGAAGGGCCTCTCGCCCGTCGACAGCGTCACGTAGCCGATCGCGCTGAGCATGACCACGCCGAGGACCATCGCCAGCGGCTGCAACCACAGCAGCGCGAACCCCGCCAGGATGCCGAGATACAAGCTGCTGGCCAACGACCCGCCGCCGAGCGTGATGGCGCTCTGGAGCCAGCCGGGCCCCGAGAGCCTCGTGTAGACGCCCAGCTTGGCCAGCATGCCTTTCTTGCTGGCCTCGAGGATGAGTTGACGATCTCTCTCGACGGTGTTCCGCTCTTCCGACATATCAGGTGCCCTTCTTGAGAGTGGCCCGGCGTCGTGGTGGGTCGGACGAGCGGACCCCGCGGCACCGGGCAGATGCGTTGTGGGATGATGCGCGGTGGGTCGGCCCGTTTCAAGGTATTCTTCCGGTCGCACCCCGGCGGGTCTCGGTTTAAGATGCGTCCGATCCACCCCGGCCCGGCCCAAAGGGATAGATGACCATGGCAGACAGAGCCATCACGCGACGCGACTTCATGCGCACCGGCGCGGCGGTGGCCGTCGAGGAGCGCCGAGAGCTCGACCGCTCGGCCGCGAAATGCGGGCCAAGGTGCCCGACGGCGATCGGCGGCTGAGGGACGGGCAGTACGTTTGAGTCAACCAGAGATTACTGTCGCGCTGGAAGGAGTGGAGTCTCCGTGAGATACGTCATCCGGCTGTCGTTGCTGCTGCTGGCCGCCGCCGCGGGAGGCGGTTGCCTCGAGCCCGAGACCAACAAGCCCAAGACCGATGCGCCCAAGGCGCCGAAGTCCGGCGACGGGTCCCCTGTCGAGGTCGCCAGGAAGCCCGCCCCGGCCGACAACTCCTTCTGCTTTGTCTGTCACCTGAACTACAAGAAGGACGAGCTGGCCCGGCGGCACGCGAAGGGCGGCATCGGCTGCACGTACTGCCACGGCGAGTCCGACGAGCACAGCTCGGACGAGGACGGCCTGACCGCGCCGGAGCTGATGTTCGCCCCGCGGGAGATCAACCCCTCCTGCATGCGATGCCACAAGCGGGAGAAGATCGCCAAAGAGGAAGCCCACGAGTCCGTCCTGGCCGAGGCGGCCGGGAAGAAGAAGCTCTGCACCGACTGTCACGGCAAGCACCGCCTGAAGGCGCGGACGCGCCGCTGGGACAAGGCCACCGGCAAGGTCGTCGCCGCCGCCGGCGTGCGGATGTCCTCCGACCACCCGGCCGACAGATGACGGCGCATTTCGGCGCCTTGAACGGGCGGCAGAAACGCAACACCAAACGAAGGAGCAGTCCCATGGAAAGCCTCAACCGATTTGCCCCCATGGCGCTCGTTGTTCTGTGGATCTGCCTTCTCGCCGGCCCGATCGTGGCGGTCGAGAAGGCGCCCGCCGCGCCGGCGCCCGCGAAGCGGAAGATCAAGGCCGTCGTCCTCACCGGCGGGCACGGGTACGACAAGAAGGCATTCCCGAAGCCCTTCGAGGGCCACGCCGACATCGCTTGCGAGTTCACCGCGCCGCAGAAGGGCAAGCCCGGCCTGTTCGCCGACGTGGACAAGTGGGCCTACGACACGATCGTGCTGTACAACTTCCGCCAGAAGCTCTCGAAGGCCGAGCGGGCCAACTTCCTCAAGCTGCTCGACCGCGGCGTGGGGCTTTTCATTCTGCATCACGCCATGGCCGCCTACCCGGACTGGAAGGAGTACGAGAAGATCCTCGGCGCCCGGTACTACCTCAAGCCGACGGAGGTTAACGGGGTCATGCACCCCCGCAGCATCTGGAAGCACGACGTGGACATGAAGATCCACGTCGCCGACGCCGACCATGCGATCACCAGGGGCATGAAGGACTTCGTCATCCACGACGAGACGTACGGCAAGTGGTCGTACTTCCCGGCGGGCAGCCGGCTGCTGTTGACGACCGACACGCCCGGCAGCAACAAGCAGATCGCCTGGGCGCGGTTTGCCCGCAACAGCCGTGTCTTCGCCCTCCAGCTCGGCCACGACGGCAAGGCTTACGCCGACCCGAACTTCCGCCGCCTGATCGCGCAAGGCATGCGCTGGACGGCGGGGCGAATCGGCAAGGAGAAGCCCCGGAACGCGAAGAAAGCGGGAAAGGAAGGGAAGTAGTCGTTCATAGATTGGACGGATTCCGCGGCGCCCTGGAAAAACGCCCCGCCGGATTGCTTCGCCCCCCGCCAGCCGGTACGCTGTGGCCGACGGTTGAGCGGGGCGGAACCCCGGTCCGGCCCGGCCGTTCAACAGTAAGCACCAAAGGGAACACTCGGGCGACGAGGCCCGACCCGGATAGACAAGACACCGCGAGAACCAACTGACAAGGAGAGATCGATGGTCCGCAAGACTTCCGTGATGACGGTCGTGCTGGCGGCAAGCGTCGCCTTCTGTGGCGTGAGCTTCGCTGCCGAGATCGACAAGGCCAAGCTGGACGCCGCCCTGTCGGCGCTGCCGAAGTACGATTGGGGCGCCAGCCGAGAGCCCCTTAATGCGATTGACGAGGCCATCGTCGCCTCCTACGGGCAGGCCGGCGTCCGCAAGGGCCTCGAAAAGAAGCTGACCGCCGTGCTGGGCGGCAAGGCGACTCGGGCGGCCAAGCAGTACGTCTGCCGGAAGCTCGCGATCATCGGCTCGGCCGACTCCGTGCCGGCGCTGGCGGCCCTGCTGACCAGCGAGGAGCTGTCGCACATGGCGCGGTACGCCCTCGAGCGGATCCCCGACGCGGCGGCGGGCAACGCCCTCCGCGGGGCGATCGGCAAGGTCATCGGCAAGCTCAAGGTCGGCATGATCAACTCCGTCGGCATGCGCGCCGACGCGAAGGCGGTCGCCTCGCTGGCGCCGCTGCTGGCCGGCCCGGACAAGGCCGTCGCGTCCGCGGCGGCGGCGGCGCTGGGCAGGATCGGCACGACCGAAGCGGCCGCGCCGCTGGATAAGTTCCTCGACTCGGCCCCGAAGGAACTGAAGACCGCCGCCATTGACGCCTCGCTCGACGCGGCCGGCCAACTGCTGAAGAAGGGCAAGAAGGCCGAGGCGGCCAGGATCTACGAGAAGCTCCACGCCGCCAACCAGCCGCCTCGCGTCCGCCGGGCGGCGATGCAGGGGCTGGTGGCCGTCCGGCCGAGCGAGTCCACGGGGCTGCTGACGAAGGCGCTGTCCAGTGACGACCCGGCCTCTCGCGGTCTGGCGGTCCGGATGATCAAGGAGATCCCCGGCACCGAGGCGACGACGGTCTTCGCGGGTCTGCTGCCGAAGCTGCCTCCCGTCGGGCAGGTGGCCTTGCTGGACGCATTGGCGGCGCGGAAGGACGCCGGCGCCCGCTCGGCCGTGCTGGGCGCGGCCAAGAGCGGCGACGCCACCGTTCGCGTTGCCGCGATCAAGGCCCTGAGCACGGTCGGCTCGGCCGCCGACGTGCGGATGCTGGCCGGCAAGGCCACCGGGGCCGACAAGGCCGAGGCCGATGCCGCCAAGGCCACCCTCGCGCGGCTGGGCGGCAAGGACGTCGACCCGGCGATCGTCTCGTGCATCAGCGGCTCGAAGTCGGACGTCCAGGCGGTGCTCCTGGGCACGCTGGCGGCCCGCTCGGCCACCGGTTGCGCGGCGGCCGTCGCCCGATACACCGCCGACGGCGACACGGCCGTCCGCCGGGCCGCCATCGACGCCGTCGGCGTGCTCAGCGACGCCTCGCAGATCCCCTCGCTGGTCCGGCAGGTGAAGTCCCCGAAGGACCCCGGCGACCGGGCGTCGCTGGAGAAGGCGCTTTCGGCCATCTGCACCCGCGTAAAGGAGAAGGGCGCCGATCCGGTCATCGCCGGGCTGTCCGGCGCCGACCCCGCCGCCTCGGCCGTGCTGCTGCGGGCGCTGGGGCGGGCCGGCGGGAGCAAGGCGCTCAAGCGCGTCATCGGCGCGACCAGGAGCTCCGACGCGACCGTGCAGGACGCCGCCACCCGCGTGCTGGTCGACTGGCAGACCGCCGAGGCGATCGCGCCCATCCAAGCCGTCGCCGAAACCACGGCCAACAGCACCCACAAGGTGCTCGCCCTCCGCGGGTTCATCCGCCTGATCCGGGCGAACAAGGCGGGGAACGCCGAGCAGCTCGCGCGGATCAAGAAAGCGATGGACCTGGCCCCCAACGCGGGCGAGAAACGCGGCGCCCTCGGCGCCCTCGGCGACGTGCACACCGTCGAGGCGCTTAAGCTCGCCGCCCCGCTGATCGCCGAACCCAAGCTCCGCGAAGAGGCCTGTGCCGTCGCCACACGCATCGCCGAACGCGTCTGGAACAAGGACAAGGCCCTCACCCGCGAAGTCATGACCGAGGTGGTCGGCAAGACCAAGAACCGCCGGACGAAGGGCTCGGCGCAGAAGGTCCTCAACCGCGTCGCGCCGAGGAACAGATGACCTGACCCAATCGGCCCGACCGGGGCCGAGAGCAGACCGACGAACCGGCCCGCGCGCCCCACGGCCCGCGGGCCGTTCGCTGCGCCGACCCGACACATGGCGAGACGACACCGCTCTGCCCGAATGCGTGGGACGCGCCGGCCCACGTTTCCACGCCGGTCCTTGCCCGCGATTCGCCATCCCTGCTCAAACACGCGTATCCTGCGCCGGTTCGCCGTCTTGGCGCCGCCGGCCGGGGCTTGTCCGGCAGCGGGGTCGCCGGTACGATGCTCCCCAACATCGTGGCCGCAAAACGGGGACAGCTACCCGCGCTGGGCTCCGGAGCCTGCCGCGCCGGGACAAGTGGAGCACGCGATGCCGCCTTTGACCATCGACGCCGTCGAGACGTTCATCACCCAGCCGAGCCGGGCGAGGCTGATCGTCGTCCGCGTTCGCACAAGCCGGCCCGGGCTCTATGGTCTGGGCTGCGCGACGTTCACGCAGCGTCACCTGGCCGTCAAGGCTGCGCTGGACGAGCACCTCGGACCCTGGGCCGTCGGCAAGGACCCGCGGAACATCGAGGACATCTGGCAGCACGCGACGGTCAGCGGCTACTGGCGCAGCGGGCCGGTGCTCAATAACGCCATCGGTGGGCTCGACATGGCGCTGTGGGACATCGCGGGCAAGCTGGCAGGCGTGCCGTGCCATCAGCTCTGGGGCGGCAAGAGCCGCCCGGCCGCCGACGTCTACGTCCACGCCAACGGCACGGATCCCGACGCCGTCGCCGACGCCGCGCTGGCCCACATGGAGCGGGGCTTCCGTTTCGTTCGCTGCCAGCTCGGCGGGTATCCGGGCGTGGCGTCGGACAATCTGAGCCCCCCGCCCGGCGGGCTGGACGGGCAGTACTTCGACCCGCGCGAGAAGATCCGCCGCATCCCCGCGCTGTTCGAGCACCTGCGAGGCCGGCTCGGCGAGCAGGTCGAGCTGCTCCACGACATCCACGAACGGGTCCCGCCCATCGACGCGGTCGCCATCGCAAAGGCGCTCGAGCCGTATCGCCTGTTCTTCCTCGAGGACATCGTCGCGCCGGAGGACGTGGAGTGGCTGCGGTACGTCCGCCAGGTCTGCGCCACGCCGATCGCCATGGGCGAGCTGTTCTGCAACCCCCGCGAGATGATCCCGCCGATCGCCGAGCGGCTGATCGACTTCATCCGCGTGCACGTCTCGGCAATCGGCGGGATCACGCCGGCGCTGAAGCTCGCCCACCTCTGCGAGGCCTTCGGCGTCCGCACCGCGTGGCACGGGCCGGGCGACGTCTCGCCGGTGGGCATGGCCGCCAACGTGCACCTCGACCTTGCCTGCCACAACTTCGGCATCCAGGAGTGGGCCTTCCGCACCGACGTCGAGCGCGAGATCTTCCCGGGTACGCCCGAGATCCGCCGCGGGGCCGCCTGGCCCAACGAGTCGCCCGGCCTCGGCATCGACTTCAACGAATCGCTCGCCGCGAAGCACCCCGCCGACAACCACCTTCCCGACTGGACCGCCGCCCGCGCCCCGGACGGCAGCATCCGAAGACCCTGAGGACGCGCCGCCGGCGGACCATTGGGGACATCTGGCCGGGGCCACAGCGTCCTGCGCGTGGTGGCGCTACTTGGCTGGATCCTTGTGCGTGCGACGTTCCGACGTCGTGGGCGACCCTTGCATGCGGCGCTGAAGCAGTGGCACGATCGCGGGGTCGAGGTGCTTCATTGGCGGCAGAGGCGGCGTCCGCCAGGCCTTGCCGGCGCGTTTGGCCAGGATCTTCAGGTACAGGTACGGATCGGGCCAGGTCATCGCCGGCTCGATGACCGTCGTCTCGGGCCATTCGTTGAAGGACGTGACGGCGACGAAGTCCGCCCCGGCCTCGTCGGCGGCGGTCAGGAAGCCCTCCAGCGTTCGGCCGGACCGTCGCGGCATGATGTACGGCTTCTTGTTGAACTTGCTGTTGTTCAGCCCCGGATGAACGGGCAGGAGCACCTTCCTGCCGCGAGCCCGGGCCTGCTTCGCCAGCCGGCCGAACAAGACGCGCAGGTCGCGGAGCTCGTGGACGCGCATGTTCGAGAACGTCGCGTAGCCGCCGAGGGCGTCGATCTCGCCGATCTTGAGCCATTCGTCGGGGAAGTAGAGTTCCCGGCCGTTGGGGGAGTCCTTGGCGAGGCGGCAGCGCATCTTGTCGACGATCCAGAACACCGGCCCGACGCGTTTTTCCACCGTGCGGATGAGGCGCCGGCACTGGGTGGGCGACATCTTGCCCTGCCAGACCTGGTAGACGTAATAGGCGGGTTGGCCGTCGACGTGCAGGTAGGCGGGCGACCGGCGGAACCGGTCGAGGTACTGCCCCGCCCAGTCGACGACCTGGTCGAAGCCGTTGAAGAACTGCGGCAGCTCGTCGCAGAGGCAGACCTTGAAACCCTCTTCCTCGGCGATCGGCAGGAGGACGTCGACGAAGGCCTTGTACGTCTGCCCGGACGGCTTCTGCCAGCTGCCCGGCCCCCACCAGCTCACGAGGAACCCGTCGATCCCGGCGGCCTTCGCCAGGCGGACATGCCAGCGGACGACCTCGCGCTGGCGGCTGTCGTAGGGCCCGATCAGCGGATAGGCCGCCGAGGCCACGTCGCGCATGCCCGGCTCGAACCAGATGCGGTTCGGGTCCGTTCCCTGCGGCGCGAGAGACCCGCCGGTCGGCTTGCCCCAGTGCGTCCACTGCCCCGCCGGGCCGAACGGCGTTCCATACCACACGTAGTAGAACGCCAGCGTAAGCGGCCGCTTCCTCTCGGGCCTGGCCGGCCCGGCCTGCGACGGCCCGGCACACGTGGTGACCACAGGCCCCAGAACCAGCGCCAGCAGAAGGCCGGCACTTCTGATGGATGGACGTGTCATGGCAGAGATAATCTCCTCAAACATCCGCCGAGCGGATTCTACCGCGCAACGGCCGCTCGTGCGCGGGTACCTCCACCACCCCCGCGCCCGGACAGCAGCCTTGTGGCAGTCTGGCGACCGGGTAGAATCGAGGGTCGCGTCTTGAGATGTCAGATGGCCCGTAGTGCCCGGCGTGGGAAGAACGCAGCGCCGTCGTCTCGTGGTTTTCGGAGGCTCCGCATGGATCGTCGCATGTTTCTCGGGGCGGCTGTTACGTCGGCTGCCGCCGCCGCCGTGCCGGCTGCCGCGCATAACACG
>Ga0180438_10002410_pt1 | contig 30588 bp, 40 predicted proteins | sample SS_ome_12_FD_132455 | JGI IMG/M metagenome (GOLD analysis project Ga0180438, IMG submission 132455) | Hypersaline lake sediment archaeal communities from the Salton Sea, California, USA - SS_3_D_2 metaG | ecosystem: Environmental > Aquatic > Non-marine Saline and Alkaline > Hypersaline >...
ACAAAATCATTGTTGGTTGAAAACTCTTCGGGTACCGACGCTCTTGAGGTTACTGATGATGGTAACGTTGGTATTGGACCTGGTAGCCCATCACAAACTTATAGTAGATTAAATATTAAAGGTCTAGGTACGGATAATAGTACTAGAGCTGTTAACATACAAACAAGTGGTGGAGTGACTAAAGCTATTATTTGGGATGGTGGTCTTATAGGGTCTAATACAACATCAACATCGGTTAATAGTTATGAGTCATATAATTTTGCCGGAAGTGCGAGTATAACAGAATCTACAGGATTTAGGGCGGGTACATCCACAAACTTTACTGTGAATCCAGCTTCTAATGGTACTATGAGGGCTATAGGTAACTATAGTAGATTGACTAAGAGTGGTAACAATAATATGACCACTTTAGCGGGTACATTATCAAACACACTTATCCAAGGTAGTGGTAATATATCATTAAGGAGTTCAGGTTTAGAAGCATCTATGCAGAATAATAGTAGTGGGACCCTTTCAAACGTTTTCGCTATATCAGCAAACGCTCAGGTTAATGGAAACTCTACGATGTCTAATTTTGGTGTTGTAGATGTTAGGATGGAACAAGTGGCGGGTGCAGCAATTACGGACCTGTACGGTATTAGGATTAACACGCCTAGTAACGTTAGTACTACAGCAATCACCAACACATATGGCATAAAAATAAACCCTAATACAATAGGTACTAATAATTTCGGTATATACCAACAGGGTAGTGGTAGTGTGAATGTCTTTGAAGGTAATGTAGGTATTGGTTCAACAAACCCTTCAGCGACATTAGATGTTGTTGGAACATTCCAATACGTAGATGGAAACGAATCTAATGGTTATGTTCTTACTTCAGATGCAAGTGGTAACGCAACATGGCAAGCTTCATCAGGAGGTGGTTCATTCACAGGAAATACTTCAGGAGATTGTATCACAGATTTGTGGGTGACAAATATTCATTCCTGTTCACCACTTAATATTAACCCTAATGAAGAGGGTAATGTTATTATTGGGTCTACTAGTAATAATATTACCATAAAACCTACTAGTAGGGGTATAAGTATTGGGGACAACTCAAATTATGTCGAACTTATTGTTGGTTCTGATGGTGGATGGAGTCTCGGTGGTAACGGTACAGGTGGCCAAAATAGAGTCCTTATAGGTAAAGGTGTTAATGGAGGTTCAACAGTAAGTGCACAAAACGTCGCTATTGGACTTAACGCTGATGCGTCAGGTGCTGGTCATCCTGTCGCGATTGGAGGTACTTCTCAAGCACTAACAAGTAGTTCTGTCGCTATCGGTTATAACTCAAGAGGTAACGCAAACGGGGCTGTCGCTATTGGTAACGGTGCCTCAGTAACAAACTCAGGATTCCCACTAGGGAATGGTTGGGGTGTTGCTATAGGTCAATCAGCGTCAGTAACAAACTTTGATGGTATTGCGATTGGTAGAAGTACACAGGCAACACAAAATGGTTCATACGCTTTAGGTCATCTAGTACAAAATAATGTTGGTAACAGTTTCGCCGTTGGTTGGGACACAACAACACCGTACTTCTTATTCTCTAAAACAACTGACTCATACCTTAATGGTGATGGACAGGTTGGTGTTGGTATGACATCTCCGACAGCCAAATTCCATATACAGGGTGATGGGTCAACAAGTACAACTGACGCGTTCATAGTACAAAATTCGTCAGCAACGGATATGTTCCACATTGAGGATAATGGTAGGATAGGTATGAACAATAACTCACCATTAGAACTATTACACACAAAAGGTGGGGCAGTTAAAATTGAGAAGGGTCAAACATTTAACCCTAATAACGGTTTAATACTATATCAATCAACACCTACCGCAGGAAACGATTTCAATATACAATTCACCACTATAGATGGTACTAGTACTGAGAGGGAAGTAGCATTTATTAGAGGAACTAATTACGCTCACGGACCTTCAGCCGTGGTTAGTGGTGATTTAGCCTTTGGTACAACATATAGTGGTACATCAGCAACAGAGGGTATGAGATTAAATCAAAGAAGTACTCTTGAAACGGCTGGTGTGTCTGTCGATACTAGATATGATAATCTATTAACCTCGACAACTATTGATTTAACTTGTAGTGAACATGTGGTATTCACTAATGTTACGGGTACCGACTCAAGAGCCGGCCTTACTGTAGCGACTTATAATTTACCAGACACATCTGTAGATGGTGTGGTTGATGGTCAGGAATTTATATTTAGACCACTAACCTCCGTATTCGGTAATGTTGTCGTAGCGTCAACAGATGGTATTAGAATTGTTGGTAGTACTGGTACTGTAACATCGTTAACTATACACGCCAACGCTGGTGCTGACCCTGTAGACGGTAACACTGTAAGGAAGTTTGTATATAACACTACCTTAGGGTATTGGTTAGAATTAAATTCATTATAATTATGGGACAAGGTATACAACACACGGGTGACGAATTTAAAAATTCCACACTAACATTTCACACTAATAAAATAACTTCCGATTTCTTATCTTATGAAGTAATGATGGATTGGGAGGACCCATTGATGTCTCACCACGCTGATATAGTGTGTCATAATCAGGGTGATATTTTAGAGATTGGTTTTGGTATGGGTATTGCATCAGATTATATACAATCACTAAACCCAACATCACATACTATTGTGGAAATACACCCACAAATATTCACTAATTTAGAGGCTTGGGCTAGTGGTAAAACGGGTGTGACAATACATAATTCTGATTGGTTTGATATAAAAGACACTCTTGGTCAGTATGATGGTATTATTTATGATGGTGTTTATGATATTAATATAGCTCACTTCTTTTCAACATTTGTACCGTCACACATAAAATCTAATGGTAAGTTTACTTACTTTAACACTTACGGTAGTCAACAAATTTATGGCTTAACGGGTACCACATTTAGTGGTGTTACTATAAATCCACCGTCTAATAGTTACTTTACAGATACCACATATTATATTCCAACAGTACAATACTAATAATCAATAAAAAATTAATAAAAAGATGACACATCAAGAAGCATTAGACATTTTGGTACAATCAGTTAGAGTAGCTAACAAACGTGGGGCTTTTGAGTTAGAGGAATCCTCTATAATCGCTGAAGCTATTAAAGTTTTCACACCACAACAAGGTGATGTACCACAAGAAGATGAAACTATTACCACAGAAAGTGTTGATAACCAAGAATAAGGACATATTTATAAAATAAAAAGAAATGGCTTTAAGAATTAACGATACAATCACAACTAGGGAAGGATTCACAGTACCATCGGGTACTATAGTGATGTTTAATACTATTTTCCCTAAAGGTAGTACTGAGGTACACTATAATATGGAATTTTATCGTAATCAACAGTCTGTTGATGATGGTGAATCTAATTATTTCCCTGTAACACCACAAACTATGGGATATGTTGAGACTGTAGAGATGAATGTGTACACAGGATTAACACCAACGATAGTACACCAAAAACTTAAAGATTATTTAGGTGGTATTTTCACAGGTGGTACTATAGATATTATAATCTAAGCAGGTAAAGTATGGGTCAGTTCTATGATTTTCATGAACTGACTTTTTTCTGCCTCATAGTTTAGTTTCTCTAGGTATTCTTTTTCCTCCTGCACCTTACACCATTCTAAGTATTCTCGATACATTTCTAACTGTTCTTGTGTTATGTGTTCATCCATACTACAAATATATGTTTTTTAATTCACTTTATCACATAAAATAGTAAACTTATTTTATTATGAGTAATGAACAAGTTGAACACCCAACACACTATAATCAAGGTAAGGTTGAGATGTGGGATTACGCCCACGACCATAACTTAGATTTCTTCGAAGGTAACATTGTGAAGTACGTTACTAGATGGAGACATAAGAATGGCTTACAAGATTTAAAGAAGGCAAAACAATATTTAGACAAATTGATTGAATTGAATGAGAATTCATGATATTTATCTAAAAAGTATTATTAATGTCTAGAAGAAATACAAAAAGAATCTTAGTTGAAACGGGTATTAGAAATATTCGTGAATTATCTAAGAGATACGATAAGGCGAAAATTTATTTCCACCAAGACTTAGATGGTGTTACTACAGCACTAGCTATGAAGAAGTATCTTGAGGACAACGGTATACACGTTGTTGATGCTGAAATCATTCAATATGGTGATAAAGAGTTCGCAGTTAAAAAACCAATGGCACGTGGTGATATCATGCCAGTCCTAGTTGACTTCGCACATGGTAAACCAATGTTCGTTATTCATACGGACCACCACGACAAACAAGTAGGTGCAGAGAAAGACGCATCAAAATCATTTAGACACGCACGTTCGAACGTTGAAACAATCTCTCAAATAGTCGCACCAAGTGATATATTCCCTGCTGATGATATTAGAATGATATCTACAGTAGATAGTGCTGACTTCGTTAGACAAGGTGTTACACCTGAAGATATTATGAGATATATCTTCGTATTAAACAAAGAGAGGGGTTTTAAGGCTAACAAACAGATTATGGCTTTAGTAACCAATAAATTATTGTTGGCTTACAAGAACAAACCTAATTTCCTAGAGAGGTTGGTATTAGAATCAACACCGTCATTGGTGAACATTTACCTTAACATTGTTAGGATAGCTAAAGAAGAAGGTTATGCAACACCTGACCTTATGACGGCTAACCTAGAGAAGTATATTAAATCACAAAAAGGTAGTGATAAGGTAAAATATCTTGAGGACCACGGAATCATTGCCCAATATGGTGGTGGAGCTTTATTTAAACCTGGTTCTTATGATAGATATGTACCATTCAAAAATTACCCTGACGCAAACTTCTTAGTTATTGTATGGCCACTTGGTCTAATGCAATCTAGTTGTAACCCATTTAAGAAGGATAGGTCACTTAAGGGTGTTAACCTAGGTGAGATAGCACAAGAGATGTTATTATCTTTTAAGGATGAATTAAAAAATTATTTGATTACCGTTGATACGGTAAAATATTTTGCTGAGAAACACAAGAGTTTTAACCCTGATAGTGTTGGTTTCGGTTATTCTGATTTAATAGCCCTTTATGAGGATACTGATGAGGGTATTATCGGACTAGAACACCCACCAAAGGGAGCACCAGCAGATTATACTACAGAGAGATGGCAAAACGCCATAAAGACAATTATGGATAAACCATATAAGATGTTGTCTGATAGAGAAAGAAAGGCCCTTAAAAAGTTAAAACTAACGGGTTGGGATATGATTCAGGCTAATTCAGGGGGACATAAATGTATTACCAACGTAAGTGGTTTAATGTATTTCGGTAAGGATGGTGTTCCATTCTTAAAGAGGATGGCTAAAGAATTCATTGGTATACTGAAATCCAAGATTGATGAAAATACAGATATTTATAATCAGATATGAAAAGAAGTTTAATCAGACAAATATTAAGAGAAGAGTTTCTAATGGAAACCGATGCTTCGGAAGCGTTGGTTGATTTCCAAACTATCTACAGTAAAATGTGGGATAAGATGGTTCGTAGTGTTTGTTTAAAATACACTAACGATATTAATAAAGCTGAAGACTTCTGTCAAAATGGTTTCATGAAGGTTTATAAGAACCTACATAAGTACGATGGTGGTGGTTCACTAGAAGGTTGGGTTAGACGTGTAATCCAAAACAACGTACTAGACGAACTAAGAAAGAAAAAAATCGAATATACAAGTGATGAACCTGATTGGGGTAGAGTTGATACTGATGACGAACCTTATGAAGAGAAGTACTCTGTAGAAATGATTGAGAGTGTTTTAACGGATTTGAGTCCGGCATACAAAACTGTATTCGAGATGTACTACTTTAGAGGTATGACTCACAGACAAATAGCCAAAAAGTTGGGTATTAGTGAGGGGACATCTAAATCCAACTTATCAAAGGCTAAAATTAAAGTAAGAAAACTTATCAAGGATAAGTTTAATGTTTAGGGTATGTAACAAATAGTTGTGGATACTTATCTTGAGTCTCCAACATTATTTGACGTATCGACTGATAGGTACCTTCAGCGTAGTTATCCTTCAAATATTGCATATACTCTTCCCTATTATCTATCTTCCTAGTGTAAGCGTTCTGATATAAAGCGTAATCCATCACACTTTCCCTCCAACTTCTATAGTAGGCGTGACCATGTTGTTCACCAAGACTAGTTGTTGCTCTAACATTGGCGACCTTCATACCGAATAGGTTGTTATTATCTTTGAATATGGTACTCTTAAAGTTACCACTCTCATATCTAGCTTGGGAAAACACGATATCAGGGAATTTAACATTTATCTCAATTAAATAATCGACTAGTTTTTGTTCAGTAAATGAATCCTTCTCTGTGACAATAACCAAAGCCTCTTCATAATCTATATTATCTTTAACTTCCACGATTTGGGTTTTATAAAAGGTGTTACTACCGACTAATAACCCTATTAAGGTGGAACCTATAATACACGCTAATAAAATTAATATGATTTTGTGGTTGGGGATTTTCTTATATGTTAAGTCTTCCCTATTAAATTTCTCTAGATGTAATTTTGCCATAAAATTAATTAAAAGATAAAACCCCCTCTGTTATAATAACAAAAGGGGTCTTATGTTTATATGTAGGTGATTTACTTTGCTTTGATTACTTCAACAAAAACGTTTTCTTTCTTGTATCCTACCTTGATGGTGTCACCTTCCTCAAGACCACCCTCCAACATCTTCTCAGCGATTGGGTCCTCGATGTACTTTTGGATAGCTCTGTTCAATGGACGAGCCCCATATCTTTCATCGTAACCAACATCTGCCAAGTAGTTCTTCATGTTAGATGTAATCTTGACAGTGTACCCCAAGTCTTTCATTCGGTCAATTAAGTCCTTAAGTGGTAGGTTAACAATCTTCTTGATGTCCTCTCTCCCAAGAGACTCAAAGATGATAATATCGTCAAGACGATTCAAGAATTCAGGTGAGAATGCCTTCTTCACTGACTCTTGGATAACGTTTGCTCTAATTTCCTCTAGGTTCTCTACTTTAGCTCTAGTACCGAAACCAACTCCCGTACCAAAGTCTTGTAGTTTTCTAGCCCCTACGTTAGAGGTCATGATAATCAAGGTGTTCTTGAAATTAATCTTTCTACCCAAACTATCTGTTAGGTGACCCTCATCCAACACCTGTAATAGGATGTTAAATACGTCAGGGTGTGCCTTTTCAATCTCATCCAAAAGAACTACAGAATATGGTTTTCTTCTAATTCTTTCAGTCAACTGACCACCTTCTTCATGTCCCACGTAACCAGGAGGTGAACCAATCAACTTAGAGATTGCGTGTTTCTCCATGTATTCTGACATGTCCACACGAATCATTGATTCTTCTGAACCAAATACTTCCTCTGCTAATTTCTTAGCCAAGTGGGTCTTACCAACACCTGTTGGTCCAAGGAAGATGAATGAACCAATTGGTTTGTTCTCATCCTTAATACCCATTCTATTTCTCTTGATAGCCTTGGTGATTTGTTCGATGGCGTTATCTTGACCAATAACCTTCTTCATCAATTCAATCTCCATACCAAGAAGTTTCTCAATCTCGGTAGTGGTAACCTTACTAACAGGGATTCCTGTCACCATTGCCACAACTTTAGCCACCTCTTCTTCAGTAATTGACCTACGAGTTTCATCCAACTCTTTTCTCCAATTCTCATTAGCGACCTCCAAGTCTTCTTTTAATTGTCTTTCTTCGTCACGAAGTCTAGCGGCGTCCTCGAATTGTTGTGCTCTCACAACTTCATGTTTCTTGGTATCGATTTCCGCTATCTTACCTTCCAATTCAACAATATGTGCTGGTGGTTCGATGTGAACTTGTGCTCTCGCCCCAACCTCATCCATAATATCAATGGATTTATCAGGTTGTTCTCTATCGGTGATATATCTATCAGCCATTTTCACACACGCCTCGATAGCCTCTTGACTATAAGACACCTTGTGATGGTCCTCATACTTTGGTTTGATATTTTCCAAGATAACCAACGTATCCTCAGTAGATGGTGGTTCAACCATTACAGTTTGGAATCTACGAGTTAATGCCCCATCTTTTTCGAAATTCTCACGGAACTCGTCTAAGGTTGTTGCTCCAATACATTGGATTTCACCTCTTGCTAACGCCGGTTTAAGGATGTTTGATGCGTCTAGAGAACCTGACGCGTTACCAGCACCTACCATGGTGTGGATTTCGTCGATGAATAGAATCACATCATCAGTCTTTTCCAATTCCTGCATGATTCCCTTCAATCTTTCCTCGAATTGTCCTCTATACTTGGTACCTGCTACCAATAGAGCCATATCCAAGGCTACAATTCTTTTGTCGAATAAGATACGTGGACATTTTCTCTCCACAATCTTTAGAGCCAAACCTTCGACGATAGCTGTCTTACCGACACCTGGCTCACCAATTAGGATAGGGTTGTTCTTCTTACGTCTACTCAATACCTGAGAAACACGTTCGATTTCATCACTCCTACCGATGATAGGGTCAATCACACCTTCTTCAGCCAACTTAGTGATATCTCTACCAAAGTTGTCTAATACAGGGGTACTTGATTTACCCTTAGTTTTTGAGGACTTAGCTCCTCCCATTTCATCATAATCACCTGTAATACTCATATTTATTTCGTTTTTAATTTGAGATAATGTTCTCTTAAATGTTTTATAAGTTATTCCTTGTTGTCCTAACAATCTAGTCCCATCTAAAGTTCTATTCTTTAAAATGGCTAACATTATATGTTCGACTCCAACGTATTCGTCACCCAATTTATCGGACTCTAATTCTGCCGTACTTACAACACTCTTTGAAACATCACTTAGTGGTATAAGTTTTTTCTTCATCTGAGGATTCTGTTCCGTTATCCGTATCTTACCCTCAACCCTTGAGATTAAGTCTTCGACATCAGACCCCATAACCCCCAAAACGTCGACAACATCATTTTCATCGTCTAGTATGGCGAGAAGAATGTGGTCGGGTTGTATTTTGTTAGCTCCTAATCGTAGGGACTCTTTGAACGAGTTCTTTAAAATTGTTCTAACCTTTGGTACAACTGGTTTCATTCAACACTTCAATATTAGTAATAATTTATTTACCGAACAAGCGGTTTCTTTTAAAAAGAAATATATTTACATTTGGTAAATAATTAAAGTGAACGATATGATGTTATTAACGAACATACTTAAACAAGGTAGAATCTGTCTACTAAAAAGTCAAATACGTAAGGAGAAACGTGGTATTAATAGTATGCGTTCACATATTATATACCGTAACAATAAATTCCACGGTGGTAGATTAGAGGTTGATGAGATTTTAGAGAACTCTACTGAGAAAGAAAGACTTAAAATCTACGGCCTAAAAAGGAAGATTGTTAGTAATAGGTAACGTTTACCTTATTCCATGAAATATCTATCTTTTAATAAAAAAAGATGGTATACGAAAAAATCACATTAATCATTAAGAATAAACCAGATTCCTACGAGGAGTTTGATGGTACGTATTCAGTAGAATATCTGAACTGTTCATATAAGTTAACAAATGAACATATGGTTGTATTGGCTGAACACAAGGATAATGTGATAGGTGAGATTATACCAATAAAAGCTATTAAAAATTTTAAGTTAGATGGGGGTAATCCAAAAAACGGAGAAGGGTGATGTTATTGAGTGTTTGATAGATTCATCAAACATTATTATGTCTGAGTATAACCAAAAGAATAAGTCTTTGGTCATCACCTTCAAAGCAGGGACACAATACAAATACTTTGATGTCCTACACAGAGACTACATGAGGTTTGAAATCTCGGAAAGTCAAGGTTCGGTTTTCAACAAAACCATGAGAAAATATAAATACGAGAAATTAGATGCTATCGATGTAGCACCATTAAAAGAACAAATAGAAAATATTAAGAATGGAACAGTACAAAGACTTAGTGAAGAAAATACAGGAGGAGGGAGTACAGAAGGGTGATAGAACAGGTACAGGTACCAAATCTATCTTTGGACATCAAATGAGATTCAATCTTAATGATGGTTTCCCTTTGGTCACTCTGAAGAACACCTATTGGAAGGGTGTTGTACACGAACTCCTATGGTTTCTAAACGGTGACACTAACACCAAGTACCTAGTAGACAACAAAGTACATATTTGGGACGAATGGGCTGACGAGAATGGAGACCTAGGTCCTGTATATGGTAAACAATGGGTTGATTGGGGTGGTTATTACTCTAGCGGTCATTGGAATTCTGAAACCAACGAAACAGGCAAACATTGGGATGGTATTAATCAGGTCCAAAATGTTATCGACACATTGAAGACTAACCCTGACTCACGTAGAATGATTGTCTCAGCTTGGAACGTGGGTGAGTTAGACCAAATGGCTTTAATGCCTTGTCACGCTTTCTTCCAATTCTATACAAGGGAATTAACACCATGGGAGAGAATGAAAATTTCTAAAGATTATGGTAATACTAACAATATTGAAGCTAACTGGGATGTTAGTGAGGGGTTGATTGATTATATGTGTGATAAATGGGGTGTCCCTAAAAGAGCTGTATCACTACAACTATATCAAAGAAGTTGTGACACGTTTCTAGGATTACCGTTTAATATTGCATCATACTCATTGTTACTAATGATGGTTGCACAAACTGTTAACATGATTCCTGAGGATTTTGTATGGACAGGTGGTGATGTACATTTATACTCAAACCACATGGAACAAGTAGAACTTATGTTAGAAAGACAACCAAAGGTATTACCTTCCGTTAAATTAAACCCTGATATTGATAATGTGTTTGATTTTACGTATGATGATATTGAATTGGTGGGGTATGACCCACACCCAACGATAAAAGCCCCTGTAGCAGTATAATGGAAATATTACAAGACGGACATCCGATATTAAGAGAGATAGCTAAACCACTAGAATCCAATCTATATATTGACCTTTTAGTTGAACAAATGACTGAGGCAATGAGAGAGGCTGATGGAGTTGGTTTAGCTGCACCACAAGTTGGTCACTCTATTCGTTTGTTCCTTGTATTGGATACTGAAACAGATAAAGTGAAAACATTCATTAATCCTGAAATTATAAGGAAGAGTGAACAAACAGTTACGTTTGAAGAGGGGTGTCTAAGTGTGGCTGATGTGACAGGTGAAGTGAGTAGACCTGAAAGAATAATGGTAAGATATAAAGATTTAGACTTTATTGAACACACCGAAGTATTCGATGGTTATTTAGCTCGTATCATATTACATGAGTACGACCACTTAGAAGGAAAATTATTTACTGATTATTTAGTGTAGGCTTGAACGTCATAGATGTTTAGACAAGGAATGTCACCTGACTCACTTCTAGCCTTAGCAACGAATATAGGACCTTCTGTATAAATTAGATACATTAGGTCTTTTTCTTGCTCTGTATATCCTAAGAATTTAAGTCTAACGTCTTCGAAACCGAAAGAAGATATCTCTTTAGTCATTAAGGATTTCATATCCTCTCCTGTACATTCAATAGATTCTAGTTTAGATGCCATATCTTGAGCACTAACCTCATGGATTCTATTCTCTAATAATCTCTGTAATTGAGATTCGTTCACTATTATTGTCTTCTTACTCATATTATTAAATATCTAGTTCTGCGTCGTGTCTATTACCTGACTCATCATAATATATAATCTCTAAACTTTCGATATCACCATCGATACCCCAATCCCACTCATGTTCGATTAATCCCATATCTCTCGCTCTTTCACAATCTTGTTCACTTAATTCTAGTTCACCACAATAATCTTCATAACCATATCTTGGGTCGACTTTCTTCAATAAGTTTATTGCGAACTCTAAATCATCCATGGTGTAAGTACGATAAGCGTGTACTCCGTATTGGTGTTTATTTTTAGAGTCCTCAGGGTTGATGAAGAACCATATATCGTTGTTTCTATACATGTCACCATCACCAAACATGAACTCTATCTTTATATTAACAGCGTTTTTAGGTGAATTCAACTGTTTTTTCAATCTTAATCCAGGGATTCCTTGAATACCTTGAATCCAATCAAAATCGTTCTCTTTTAATATTTTACGAATAATGTCTTTCATACGTTATTTAATAAATATCCACAATATTTATAGATATGAACCTAAATGAAAAAGAAATAGCAAAATCAGACCGTTCGATAGACCTTAGTGGTTTTAAAATGAGAGATGAACTGAATCCTAAGATTTGGGATAAGGGTCAAAAGATGAAACCTGAGGTTAGAAAAAGACTACTTAAAGTTGCTGATGATTACTTTGAGGGACTTGAGTTGCCGGGGGTTGATATTGAGGATGTAACAATGACAGGGTCCTTAGCTAACTACAATTGGTCCAAGTATTCTGATGTGGATTTACACATTATTATAGATTATAAGGATTTACCAATGAAGGAAGATATGGTTCAAGACTTCCTTAAATCAAAAAGTACATTATGGAACGATGCCCATGATATTAAGGTATATGGGTTCGAAATAGAGATTTATGTTCAAGATGTTAACGAAGAACATGTCTCATCAGGGGTGTACTCTATACTAAACAACGAATGGGTTGTTGAACCTGAAAAGAAGAGAATCAGTTTTAATGATAAAAGTGTTAAGAATAAGGCTAATCGTCTTATGGATATGATTGAGGACTTATATGATGTTTTTGAAGAGACTAATAGAAAGGGTAACGCTCTAGATTCTGACGAAGAAGACATATCAAATCAACACATAGTAGATAAGGCTGATAAGATTAAACAGAAGATAAAGAAAATGAGACAATGTGGTCTCGATAAGGGAGGTGAATGGTCTGTCGAGAATATCGTGTTCAAAGTATTAAGACGTAACGGTATGATGGAAAGACTTTCAGATATAAAAACCGTTGCCTACGATAAATCGGTAACTCTCGAAAATAACTGATATTTATTAATAAACTAGAAAAATGAACGATAGTTACGATGCAATACACGCTCCTGGTAATGAGGACTTCACTAGATACCTATATTTCGGTGTCTTAGTAGATGGGACAGCAACAATTAAAGGTAATACTATCACTACTACAGGACCAATTATTGTACCTGTTAGTATTGGTAAAGCTGGACTAGTGAGTGGTGGTGGTGTTTTAGGTCTTTTGGGTAGGTTAAATCCTGACGCAACTAGGACATTAAATACTGACGGAAGTTGGAATATTAAACATTAATATATTATGAGCAATAAGAAATTACAAAAGATGTTAAGATTGGCCGATATTAAGCCAATTACAGAAAGTACAGAGAAAAACTTGTCGTCAGTAGAAACCCTTAAAAAGGCTGCTAACGGTAAGACTTACGCTATTGTACGTGAAAACAGAAAATATTATATCAAGGTTACAGATAAGACTGAGAATCTTACTGAATCTGATTTTGACTACATTGGAGGAGTTAAGAATAAACCAAAGTATTCTTACAATTCTTTTAGTGAAGCTTCAAGAAACATGAACTATGTTTTTGAAGAGGTCAACAGAGCTCACGGTGGTGACATGGTGAACATCTTGGAATCTGACAATGATTTGTTAGGTGAAAAGAAGTACGTGCTGAAACAAAAATCAGCACCAGCTCCGAAACCAGAACCCGAACTAGATTTTGGTTCTGATGAGAAAGGAGGTGGTGACGAGTTCGACTTCGGTAGTGACGAAGACGGTGGATTTGACTTTGGTGATTCAGAAGGTGGAGAAGAAGATTTAGATTTCGGAGGAGACGACGAGGATTTAGATATGGATGATGAAGATTTTGATGATGAGGACGACCCAATCAAAAGTATTCAACAAACAACAGGTGAACTAGGGCAACAGTTGAGAGATACTGAGGACAAGTCATCTGACCTACAGAAATGGGTTGCTAAATCTGTTTTAGCAGCACTTGATTTAGATGATATGGAGAAGGCTGATAAAAAAGACCTTATCAAAACAATCAAAAAAGGAAACGAAGACGAAGAGGAAGATGATGACTTCGGAGGTGGTGACATGGACTTCGGTGGAGAAGACATGGAAGAAAACTACGACAACTATATGGATGACGAAGAGATGCCACTTTCAGATGTAGACATGCCAATTCAAGATAAAGCATATTTGAATATCGACCCTGACGTATTAACATCAGATGATTTATACGGAGCGAGTGGTGAGTATGACAACTACATGGACGACGAAGAAGATACTGAAGGAATGTGTACACATTGTTCAGGTACAGGTTGTTCACATTGTGCGGGACTTGGTTACCACGATGTACCAATGTCTGACGTAGACATGTCAATCCAAGATAAAGGTTATTTAAACCTTGAACCAGGTGTAGCATCAGGTATGGATGTTGATTATGATTCATACATGAATGATGAAGAGGATTACGCTAAGTCATACGCTGATAAAGATATTCGTTCACATTATAACAAACCTTCTTTCGATGAAATGGAAAGAGGTCACGCATTACCATATGATACTGAATTTGATTGTATCCACTGTGATAACGCGGGATGTGAAGAATGTGATGGAACATTGTATCCTAACCAAGATATGATGGATGACATTAGATTCGAAGACGAATTAGACGTAGCTAGAGGTGGAGAAAGGTTTGACACAGATGATATTCTTTACGATAGTTACATGGAAGAAGATGATACCGAATCTTTTGCTACAATAGAAGACGAATTAGGTTTACCACCAGCAACCCCTGAGGTGGATGAGACTGATTACGCTCACACTGAAATGATGGGAGAATCCATTGATGATGTTGACAGTTTAATGGAATTTATCGATATTGATGAAGAATTAAATGATGATGAAGATATGGAAATGAACAACCCAGCACCAGCAAAAGAACCAAAAACTAAACCGGCTCCAACAAAGCCTGATACAGATAGACCGGCTCGTCCATCAAGAAGACCGTTTACCCCACCACCACATATTAGACCAGGTGAAGAACCTAGACCTAAGGCGGATTGGGATGATGACTCTGACGTAGAATTCGAGTAAGATGAATAGAAAAGATTTATTCTTAAAGGCTATCAGTACTATGTTACACTCATGGGGTGGTGATACACCTCCTGAAGCTTATTGGACTCTAACTGAGTTAATTGAGTGGTATGAAGCTGAGTACGGTGTACAATTAGATATACCCGAAATAGAAGAAAACTATGAATGGGCTGAAGCTGTGGTTAACGCTATCAGGAATGATGGAAATATGAATGAAGATTTAAATAGATTTAATCAACTTATATAATGTATTTAATTTACATAAATAAAGTTGGTACAACATTTAAAGGGGAACACATGTTTGAGTTCCTCTTTTCGGCTTCTACCGATTGGGAATGGGATGATGAATGGTATGAATCCTCAGTGATTACAGATACCACAGATTTATCACCCGATGAAAACTTTGTCAAAATCATTGGTTCTCTTAAGACAGATGAAATTGACTTTGAATTGGTACAAGAGTCAGGGGTATTCGATGTTTATAATGCTGTAGAAGGTATTATAGCTTTAGGATGGGAGAAATTAGAAGACGATGACGATTATCAACACGATGACAGAATGGTCTTTAAGTTTGGTGATTCGAAAGAGTCTGTCGACATAAAGTTGTTAGAGTATGATTTAGCTCTAACCTACAAAGAGAACAAAGTAAAACACTGATGGCTGACAAAGATAAAAAGTATCTGATTCAGGATGATGAATTAGGTGAAGAGGAAACTAAAAAGGTTACTCAATACGACTTCTCCAAATCAGGAGATGTTGAGAAGTTCAATGATGATTTAAGAAGAAAGAAACCTGACGCAGAAGAAATTACTGTCGGTGGTGAAGGTGCTCAAATAGAAGAGGAAGATAATATTGAAGAGGTTGAACAAACTAGAGTTATGAAGTTTGACCTTAAGAAAAGTGCTGATATTAAACAATTACAACAAATGTTTGATAAAGGTGTTGATTCTTCAAAAATCACTGTTGGTACTGACGGTACTATCCAAGTGGCTGAGAACCAAGAGGATGTAATAGGTACTAGATTACCTGATAACGTTAGGTTAACAATGGAGGATTTTAAGAAGTTAATTGATGATAAATCAAAGATTAACTTGTCGGAAAGTGAAATAATGAGTATATTGTTTGAGTCTGAGAATCCTAGGATGTCGAAGGCTGAATTAATTGAAGAAATTAGTAACCAAATAATATACGAAGCAGATATGCACGATGACGTAAGAAGAAAATTTGACTCAGGTGAACATGACTATTCGGGACATTTAGATTCTGATACAGTTAGAAATATTTCACAGGAGATTTTTGGTGACGTACAAAGAAATATTAGAGAAAAAACTGGTAGACAAAACGTTAACATGGATGACGTACAAATGTTACTAGGACATTCTCTTATGTCAGCAATCCAAAAGGAACAGAGAATTGGTACGGGTGTTCTTGAACAAAGAGCCATTCAAATGATTAGAAATCAATTCAATATCCCTGAGGACGCTGTAGACTTTGACGCACAAATCACAGGACTACCACAACTAGGTGGTACAGCAATCCAAAAAGGAAATTTACAGTACACTAAAGGTACAAAGACTCCACCACAAGGTAAGTCTGAGGAAGAGTTAAAACCTGAAGTTACTAGACGTAGGTTGACCAACGCTATGATGCATGGGGCAGCTAGAAAATCACAAAACTTACACCACTTGTCGGATGAATTAAGAAACGACGACCCAACATTAAACAATGACTACAGTAAGATTATGGCAGCAAACGACGCTATGTATTGGATGATGTCTGATGAGTCTATCGAGAATGAGGGTAGAAATGGTGTACACGCAGGAAACGTTAGATTGGACTTATCTAACCCCGAAAAACCAAAAATCATTGCACAAGGTATTGTATTCCCAATATTACTTCACGAATTAGCTAAAGGTGTTATGGAATTGATGGCACTTTGGTCACTTCCTGAGGATAAAGATGTGAGAGATTATGTTACCGATAAAACTGACCACTTACAGGCAGAAACAAACGATATTCGTTTAGGTTCTCATATTTGGGGTAAATTCGTTGAACAAATCCCTGTAGATAACCAAGAAGTAATCTCATTAACATTCAATATGTTACAACAATTACCAACAGACGAGTTCAACAATGTTATGTCAGGTTTGGCAAACAACCAAGAACAAGCTAGAAGTGTTGTTAGAGATTTGGCACAACAAGCTATTGACGAGTTGAGTAGAGAGGACTACGAAGACGCTATCGGTCAATATGGTGACGATGAAGGTGAGGTACAATATGGTGATGACCAAGAACCTGATGATGTTGATGACATCTTAGGTGGTGGACAAGAAGTTGATACACCAATGGACGAACCTGTAGACCCTTCTACTTGGAGTCAGAAAGAAATACAAGATGAGATTGATGCAGCGTTAGACGCTGGAGACTACGAGACAGTAGCCAATCTTTCAAAATATCTAAGATAACGGACCCCTCACGGGGATTAGGACCGTTATAGTCTACGGACTATTGAAACCCACCCCATAGCGATATTGGGTGGGTTTTTTGTGCTTAAACCCCTTTTTCTGATATTTATTAGGAAAGGGATTATGACAAAAGCTGAAAAACTTATAGAACTAGCGAAGTGTATGAAGGACCCCATATACGCTATTCAGAAGTACTTAGAGACTGAGGATAGAACACAGGGTGGATTCGTACCATTCAATCTATTCCCTAGACAGAAAGAACTAGTTAAAGGGTACCAAAAGTACCAACATAATATAGTGATGAAACCTCGTCAGGCAGGTATCTCAACAACAACCGCGGCATTCGCCGCAATCCTTACCGCTTTAGCCTCAAAGAAAGCTCCTGAGAAGATTCTAATTGCGGCTAACAAACAGGAGACGGCTAAGGAATTCTTAAAGAAGATTAAAGATTTTACATATCAATTACCGGCATGGATGGATGTGAATCGTCCAGCAGGTGCTGACGGTTGGTTCGATAAAGAAAAGAACTCAAGTTCCCACTACAAACTATGGAATGGTTCTGAGGTGAAAGCGGTAGCTTCATCTAAGGATGCTTTAAGGGGTTACGCACCATCTTTGATTATCATTGATGAGGCAGCCTTTATCGAAGGTAGTAGAGGAGAAGAGTTCTACGAAGCGGCACAACCATCACTTTCTACAGGTGGTCACTCAATCTTGATTTCTACACCAAACGGTTACGACCCATTATACCATAAAACATATAAACTCGCTAAGGAAGGTAAGAACAACTTTAACGTGGTTGAGATGAGATGGTATGAAGACCCTAGATATAATAAGGGTCTTAAATGGATTCGTACTGAAACCGTTGATGGTGAAGAGGTTACCGAGGAGATGATAGAACTAGATAAATCCAAGTGGGATGGGATTATGGCTGAAGGTTGGACAGCAACCTCTCCATGGTTCGAAAACATGTGTGCACAACTTAACCACAATGCTAGGTCTATCGCACAAGAGTTATTGTGTTCATTCCTAGGTTCAGGTGACCAAGTAATTGATGACAAATACAAGAAGAGACAAGAAAAGGAAAACGTTAAAGACCCAATCCGTAAAGAATGGATTGATGGTAATATGTGGATATGGGAAGACCCAATAGAAGGACATAGATACATTATGGGTGTTGATGCGGCGAGTGGTTCGTCCGATGACTTTGGTTCTATCTGGGTATTAGACTATGATACAGGGGAACAAGTTGCTGAATACCACGCAAAAGTACAACCTGACGTATTGGGTGAGATTGCCAAACATTATGGTGAATCTTATGACGCGTTTGTAGTTGTCGACTTAACAGGTGGTTACGGTATTTCTACAGTACTTAAGATGTTAGAATTAGGTTACCCAAGTAGAAAGATGTATTATGACACCGCTTTCGGTATTGATGCATTAGAGAAGAATAAACAATTGGAAAAACACATGAAGAACGGTAAATTGCCGGGTCTTAATTTCCAAGCTAAAAGACATACAATCATCTCGGAGATGGAACAGGCTATCAGACTTAACTCAATTAAGATTAGGTCAGTTAGAACATTAAACGAGATTGACACATTCGTTTTCATTAACGGAAGACCTGACCACATGAAAGGTTATCATGATGACCTTCTTATGGCATTAGGTATGTGTAACTTTGTGGGTATGACCTCATTCAAGGATTTGGAGAAGTCTAAGGGACAAGCTAAAGCTATGGTAAATAGTTGGGCTGTAACATCTACGGGTACTGAAACAATTAGTGAATTAAATTCTACAGGAGTAGCAGGGTTTTATACCGATAAAGGTAATAAACAAACAATCGAACAAACCAAGGAACATATGTGGGTCTTTGGTGGAATGATGGGATTTAAAAACAAAAAGTAATGGCAAAACCAAGTTCAAATAAAGCATTTAGAAATCAGAAGAATACTAGGGCAATGGCTGGTCCTATTAAGTATTCTTGGAAACCTGTACCATCCACTAAAAGGTCAAAACCAACTGATAGGGCACGAGTACCTTTCTGTGATAACCTCACAGGGATTGATAATGTGGTAACCTACGTATTTGATATATTACCTGATGGTAACCATTCTATGTATGTAGAATGTGATTACGTAGATTAATCGTGAATATTCAGATTATTTGAAGGTCCTTCTCTTTCGATTACACTACTAGTATCTATAACTGACACAGGTACAATCTCGAAATCTTCGGGGTTAGCCTCACCTGGTTGTTTCAGGATTTCAACATCATGTTCTAACTTTTCAATTCTATACCTATTTTCACTAGGTGAGTTTTCCATGAATATTTGTGCCGCATTATTAACACCCTCTACTTGTCCTTCTAGTTTAATGATTTTCTCGTATTGAGATTTATTCTCGGTTTGTAGAGTAATAATTTCCTCTTTCATTTTGGATTTATCTGAAACCCATAAATAAGCGGTAACACCCCAACCTATTACGGATATCACAATAGCGACAATCCACTTAAGGTCTTTAAACGATAGTGTGATGTGTTTTTTGTTTAATTTATCTTCTAAATCTTCTCCCATTATATTGCTTTCATTTGGTTCCACTTAATCCAAACCTTAGGATATTTTGAAGTGGACATAAATCGTAAACTTGTTGGTGCAGTTTCGTTATAAAAAGTGATACCTATACTATTTTCATTTTTTGAGGTTAGTTTCCCATCCACATATACATATACGTATTTAATATTTGTTGATGTGTAAGTCGCGTTATTACCGTCCCAATAGTAACTGTTACTGTAGAACCATACATCGTAGTAATAGTATCCACCGAAAGTTTCTTTAGACCTAGAAACCATATAAGAAAAATCGTTATATGTGTAATACGTTTGGTATTGCACCCAATACCCTACACCACTATGTTGCCATGGAACATAAACTTCGGTTTCATAATTACCGTAAGCCTCCTCAAACTCTGTTTTAACCTTGTCAGTGTCTTCCATCATACATGAAGATGATGTCATTAGGAAAACAGTTAATAATAAAAACACATACTTAAAAACTTTCATATCAATAATAATTAATCTTTGTCATCATTGCGAAAACGTTCTTTTATATTGATTAAAACGTATTCACCTATAATCGTAACCATGGAACCTAAAAGGAATGCTATAATCTCCTCTGTTTTGCCAGTGGCGTCACGTCCGAGGAAAACACTAGATATAGTAGATGAGACTAATACCACGGATACCGTTAGTACTAGAATCAACATGATTATATCCTTTGGATTCCAGCCTTTCATATTAATAAATATCACCATTCACATTTGAAGGGTTACTATTACCTTTAAATTGAATATTTATATGTAAATAACAGGGTTTTAACCTAAAATTTTATGGCTGAAAAGAAAGATAATTTAACAGTATTTCAGAAGATGTTTTACGTCTTCGGACAAGGTGGTGGACCAAAAACCAATAAAGCATATGATGCTAGGTACCAATTCACTAACGATGATTTACTTGTTACAAAATCTAGAGAAACATACGAAAAGGAGAAACTACAACTCCAACAACAAAAATATCTAGAAGGACAGTGGGCGAAGGTAGATAATGAACTTTACCAAAAAGCTGTTTACTATGAAACATCTAGATTGGCTTCATACATGGATTATGAAGCAATGGAATTCACACCTGAAATATCGGTGGCTTTAGATGTTATGTCGGAAGAATCGTGTACACTCAACGAACAAGGTGAGATTATTCAAATTTATTCAGATTCTTCACGTATCAAAAAAGTACTTAGGGATTTATTTTACAATGTACTAGATGTTAATTCAAACCTACCAATGTGGGTTCGTAACACATGTAAGTACGGTGATAACTTCGTTTATCTAAAAATTCATCACCAAGAAGGGATTATTGGGGCTTCACAGTTAACTAACATTGAAATGGAGAGAACTGAAACAGGTTTATTTCCATTCCAAACACAAAACAAAGAAGCTAGTGCTGAGGAGATGAAGAAGAAAGAAGTTAAGTTCATGTGGAAGGACAAAAGTCTAGAATTTAACGCATGGGAAATAGCTCACTTCAGATTACTAGGTGATGATAGAAAACTTCCTTACGGTACATCAGTACTTGAGAAGGTAAGACGTATTTGGAAACAATTATTACTTGCTGAAGACGCGATGTTAGTTTACCGTGTAACTAGAGCACCTGAAAGAAGGGTATTCAAAGTTTACGTAGGTAATATTGACGATGATGATGTTGAGGCATATGTACAAAAAGTTGCTAACAAATTTAAGAGAACACAACAAGCTGACCAACAAACAGGTCAGGTTGATATTAGATACAATACTCTAGCGGTAGACCAAGACTTCTTCGTACCTGTTAGGGATGTTAATGCTTCTAGTCCGATTGAAACGTTGGAAGGGGCTTCAAATCTAGACCAAATTGCTGATATCGAATTTATTCAAAGGAAAATGGTTACAGCACTTAGAGTACCAAAACCATTCCTAGGTTTTGAGGATACTGTAGGTGAAGGTAAGAACTTGGCTTTGATGGATATTAGATTTGCTAGAACAATCAACAGAATACAACAAGCTATCATTCAAGAATTAAATAAGATAGCAATCATTCATTTATATATTCTAGGATTCCACGATGAACTAGATAATTTCAAGTTAATCCTTAATAACCCATCTACACAAGGTGAGATGTTAAAGGTTGAACAATGGAAAGAGAAAGTACTTCTTTACAAAGACCTTGTTTCAGCTATCGACGGTGGTATTGCTCCATCATCACATACATGGGCTAAGAAGGAAATCTTTAATTGGTCAGAGGATGAAATTAGACTTGACCTTGAACAACAAAGACTTGAAAGAGCTGCTGGTGCAGAACTTGAGAGGACTCCTGAAGTTATTAAGAAAACAGGATTCTTTGAGAAGGTTGATAAACTTTACGGTGAACTACCAATGGACCAAGGACCTGATATGGAAGAAGGTGAAGGTGCTGAAGGTGAAGGATTCGGCGGAGGTGAAGACTTCGGAGGAGGAGGATTCGGAGGAGGCGGTAGCCTTGACTTCGGAGGTGAAGAAGACTTCGGTGGTGATGAGTTCGGCGGAGGTGAAGACTTCGGTGGAGGGGGTGAATTCGGTGAGAGTTTCAGAGGTGACGAAGACGTTATCGATAGACTATTAGTAGAAGGTAAGAAACGAAACGAAGACATCCTAGCCATGACCCAAGGTATTGATGACCTAATTAAAGAGGATGATGAAGATGTGGATGAAACCGACCTCTTAACCGAATAAGGCATATTTATTATAAAAATAATGATATGAACTTCGGTACTATAAAAGATATATTTGCATCACAATACATTGAGTCTCACATTTTAGGTGAAGATAAGGGTAAAAAACTTTACAAGAAATTCGTAAAGTTAATGTCAGAGAATGAGGTATTAAAATCTCAGTTTATCGTGTACAAGAATGTTGAAAACAAGTATTTCGACAGTGAAGTTACAGCATCCGACTATCTTAAGGAAAATATTTCAGTACTAAAAAAGTACTCGAAAGAAGATATAGAAAAAGCTAACAATAAGTTAGTTAAGTTGTTAGAGAGTAATGGTATTGATACCACTCCTGACACTTATAGAAAGTTACACGAGAGTTTACACACTCTAATCATTGAAGATAAATCAGCCGTAAACATCAACAGATTACACGAATCTTTTAACGTTGTTAAAGATTGGTTGTTGGTAGAGAAGGTTGAGGACGAAAAAAGTGAATATGTTAGAGAAGGTGTTGACCATAAGGTTTTCTTAGATTTAGTAGTAGAAAAATACAATGAAAAGTACTCTGAATTATCTGAAGAGGACAAGGAAATTGTAAAAGTTTTGAGAGAGGGAGATGAGAGTTCTATGAAGTCCTTAATGGATAAGTTAATAAAAGAGAATATTGACTTGATAAATCAACATCTAGAAGAGTATGGTAACAATATCGATATAAAAGAGAAGTTACTTGAGGCTAAAGACGTTGTTTACAAGATGGTTGATAATGATAAAAGTTTCGGTGAGAATGTTTTAAAATTGCTGGAACTTAAAGACAATCTTTAAACAAAATGCGTAACTTCTTTAATTACATCGTTAGTAACTTCGGATTCGACGACCTATCTGACTTTACATCATCATTACTACATCCAAAAGCAATGTTACTTACAATACCTTTTGCTGGGTTATCCTCGGTATTTGAAACGTATTTTGGATTACAGAGTATCACGATTTTTTCATTTGTCTTATTGGTGACACTAGAACTGATTACAGGTCTAACGGCTTCAAAGGTACAGGGTAAACCAATAGAGTCTAAGAAATTTGGGAGATTCGGTTTAAAAGTATTCGTATGGATTTCACTCATATTTATACTAAACTCATTAAAAATAGAATACCGTGGTCATGAGGACACAATAGGTGGTTTGGCTTACGGATTGTTAAATTGGTTACATGGAACCTTGTTCATATACATTTGTATTGAATATTTGATTTCGGTCCTAGAAAATATGGGAGCTATCTCAGGTAAGAGTAATAAGGGGATTATAGATAACATAAAAGATAAGTTAAAAAGTTTTATGGGTAATGACAAAAAAAAACAAGAAAGATGAAAATTAAACAGTGGTTTTCGAACGTAGGTAAGAAGATTAAATGGTTTTTTAATGAGATGATGAAAATTTACTCTAATGAACCATCTTACTTCTCGAAGAAAAGAATTGAGTCAGGTATCGCATTTATTATCGGACAATTTGGTATGGTGTACTACCTTGTTACACATACTATGGACTCACAAGACTTAGGAATTTGGGCTGGTATTGAATTCTTGATTGCTGGATATACCGTAAGACAAATCCAAAAAGAAAAGAAGACAAACACCCCAACAGATTCAGGGGATGACCCAACACTACTTAACGATTAATAAGGTATAATAGAAAGCCCTCCGCAATGGGGGGCTTTTTTTATTGCGATATTTTTCGTAAAATTATACATAATAACTAGAATGGCAAAATAAAAAACAAAAATTATGAAAGTTTTTTTAGAGTACCTTTGGTTGGATGGGGAAGAAACCCAAAAAGTCAGAGGTAAAACTAAAGTTGCAGACACGTCAGAATCGAGATGGGAAAAACACAATGGATTCAAGAACGTGATGAACTACCCTGATTGGTCGTATGATGGGAGTTCAACAAAACAAGCCGAATCGGGTAAAGGTAAAAATACTGACTGTATACTAAAACCTGTTTTCGTATGTGATGACCCCTTTAGAGGTACACCACATAAATTAGTTCTTTGTGATGTGTATAACCCTAATGGGACACCACACAAAACAAATCAACGAATAAAGTTAAAGAATTTCTTGGATAATAACAACCTTAAAGAAACCATTGATTGGGTAGGTGAAGGTAAAGTTGTTAGACAACTACATAAAAAGAAAGATTTACCTTGGTTCGGTTGGGAACAAGAATATACGTTAACCACAAAACCCAACTTTCAGGAGGGTGAGGGTCTACCACTAGGATTTAGACCAAATGAACAGCCTAGGGCACAGGGTGATTATTATTGTGGTATCGGTTCCGATAATGTTGTCGGCCGTAAGATAGTTGAGGAACACTTAGAAAAATGTGTCGAAGTAGGTCTAGACGTTTCAGGTATAAACGCTGAAGTACTACTTGGTCAATGGGAGTATCAGATAGGTCCCGTTACATCTTTAGATGGTTCAGACCAATTATGGATGTCTAGATACATCTTACATAGAATAGCAGAAAATCATGGTGTAATTATCTCCTTCCATCCAAAACCTATTGAGGGTAATTGGAATGGTTCGGGATGTCACGTTAACTTCTCCAATAAAGAGATGAGGGAAGAGGGTGGTCTTGCTGTGATATTACAAGCTATGGATGGTCTTAGAGTAAACCATAAGGCTCATATCGACGTTTATGGTTTAGACAATGAAAAACGTTCTACAGGAGAGTTAGAAACAGCCGATATTAACAAGTTTAGTTTTGGTTATAGCACAAGAGATACTAGTGTAAGAATTCCTGTACAAACGAAGAATGAGGAGAAGGGTTATTTTGAAGACAGAAGACCAGCATCTAACTGTGACCCTTACATGGTATCCCTACGTATGTTAGAGACCGTGTATAATGCTGTGGCAACGAGCCAACAGTAAAGGAAGTAACCAAATATTAATGAAAAGAGGAAAAGAAGTGAAAATTAACCTTCCATATCAGTACAATGTTGTTACGGGAACAGTAGACAACAAGAACCCAAAGTCAATTTATATACAAATTTCGGCTTGGGGTAAACCAAAACAAAAACACGAAAGTGATTATGATTCAATTATAAAAAGAAAATCTAAAAGAGTTAAAAGAAAACTTTATGAGGTGGTAGATGATAATCGATTCCATAAAAACAGGTCCATTGTGGATTTCAATATGGCGTCGTCAGGAATCAATTACGGTAAGAGGAGTTTTATGTCAGTAGAAATGACATTATTCCAAAAGAAGGAACCAATGTTACCAGTGAACTCTGATGAACTTAAACCAATTCTTGAGACAATATCTAGAAAGATAATTAATGATGTTTTTGAGGTTGATGAGGACTTCGAGTTCTATCAACGTAAGAAGTAGATGAAAAGGGGACCGTAAAGTCCCCTTTTTTTAATCATCTAATATTTCAGGGTTACTCTCTTTTTCTTCTTCACACGGTGGACCTATAATCTTTTGTATCCCTATCCCAATACCTATACCTAAAATCACACCTGCGAACCACAACCAAAAACCATGTTCTATGGTAATGTGAGTAACTAATTCCATTAGTCTACTTCTTCAGCCTTCTCACTCTTTAAGGAAATGGTAGGTTGGATTTCCTCATAAAGAGTCTCAATATCGATACCCGTGTCTTTGGAGATTTTGTACAACTTGTCGATTGTACCCTTTTTGATTGAGTACTTAGTTACACACTCGATAAGGTTCTCCTTATCTTCTTCTGTGATATCCTCACAATTCTCAATCAGTTCAGCGATAGTGTCCTGATTTCTCTCCAACACAGTCATGTTGAATTGGAACTTAGTATCCTCATCTACGATACCATCAATAACGTTCCCATCTTCATCAGTCTCACCATAAGTTTCGTTGAGATATTCCGCTCTCTCGGCGTCGATGGTTTTATACTTATCCATTACGGTAACCAATACGGAACCATCGTAATCCGTACTTAAAATATAAGAAGTCTCTCTCTTACCTGTATTTTCTAACAGTTTAATGAACTCCTCTTTACCAATAGCCTTAATGACGGAATCATATCCAGCCAACTCTGCCTTGAGTTTGTTTTGTTCTTTTTTAATGTGGGCAAACTTTGCCAGTTTATTGTGGAACTCCTTCATTTGTTCATCGGCAGTCTGATTCTCGTTATCCTCAAATTTTGGGGTAACGTTTACTTTATCAGTCGCCTTCTTAGTTGTTGCTTTTGGTTTGGCTTTCGCCTTCGAGAACATGTTTGCCATAGAAATATAATATTTTTAGAGGTTAATAATCTTTAGAACTCCTCAAATATAGAACAATGTTTTAGTTTGGCAATGAACAAGACTGATTTTTTGCATATTTATTAGAAAACTATCTATATGAAAATACTTAAACCAGGACAAACAGGGCACGGATTTTTAGTTGAGTATGATTCAGGGTATATTTCACCTGAATTGACTTGTGCTGACGGTGTCTGTTCAAATGAGAATATATTGAAAGAGTTTAAATCGGGTACTAACCTAGGAAGTGGTGATTTACCTGACGTTATAGAAGTATACGCCGTATTACAGAAATATGGTGTCGAAAACAAGAATGGTAGAATCTACCCAAAAGAAATACTAGAAAGAGAAGCTAAAAGATATCAAGAGTTTATTAACATGGGTACATCCCTTGGGGAACTTAATCACCCTGAATCATCTATTATTGATGCTGACCGTGTGTCACATATGATTACTGAGATTTGGTGGGAAGGTAAAACTCTAATGGGTAAACTAGAATTAGATACTACACCAGGATATCATAAGATGGGTGTTATTTCTTCAGTTGGAGATAAGGTACTTAATATGATTAGAAAGGGTTGGACCGTTGGTATCTCATCAAGGGGTGTTGGTTCACTTAAACAAGAAGGTGGTAAAAATGTTGTACAAGATGATTTTGAATTAATCTGTTGGGATATTGTTACTTCACCATCTACACCTGGAGCTTGGATTTCTACTAGTGACGCAGACTTAAAACAATTTACAGAAAATACAAGAAACAGAGGTACTATCTCTAATTCACCAACATATTTATCTGAAAGTGAAGAAAAGATAATGAATGGTCTTAAAAAATTCCTAAGCTAATGAAAAAGAGAGTAGTAAGATTAAACGAAAAGGATATTGAAAAGTTGGTAGGTAAAATCATGAATGAAAACTTACCAAGAAGAGAACGTGAAAGACACGCAAATCAATTTGCCAAAGCAGCGTTCGAACCTTATGATAGAGAACGTGAAATTATGAACGCGTTCGGTCCTTATAGAGATGATGTTCCAGCAAACGTTATTTCTTACCTTAGAAAAAACCCAAGAAACTTTTTGAAAAGATTAACAGCTTTCTATGGTATGGATAAGATGTTAGATTTTATTGGGTACCAAGAACCTGAGATTGGTGAGGGGTACGATGATGAAATGGGTGACGACACTTGTAATGAGTGTGGCAGTATGTATTAATATATACTATTAAATAAAAATATTAAAAGCGCGCTGCAGCAAGCAGCTAAGCAAAAAGCAAGCAGCAATGAAAAAAAGAACTATTAAACTTAATGAATCTGATTTAGAGAGATTGGTTGAAAGAATCATGACCGAAGAAACTGACTCCAACACTGAGGATGAATTTCTTAATATGTTAGTTGAGAATGTTATCAGAGAAGAGGAGGGTGAAGAAAAGAATGATGACCCTCAAGATGTTCAAAGGTTCTTAGACTTAGCAGATAAATATTTGTTCAACAGATATGGTAAGTACGCTGAGAAAATTAATACCCCTCAAGAGAAAGCTACATTAATTGCTGCATTAGCACAAAAATGGGGTGTAGATGTAAATGACTTATCAAGAGTTAAAAGATACCTAACTAAAGAACAGAGAGAACAATTAGATGAAATCGGATACGATTCTCCTGAAGTATTTGCACAACATGCAGGTAGTCTAATGGGACAAGTTAGGTCTATGTTCAATAACCTAACCCAAATGGTTAAAGAAATGGAACAGAATTTAGATAAACCAAAAAGTGTAAATCTACAAACACTTAACAAACTTACAGGTGGAATTAATATGTTATCAATGTTATTGGAAAGAATGATTCCTGAAATGCCTGAAGATGATTTAGGTAGTGCTAGTGAAGAGTTTGTTGGGGTACTTAAATCATTCGAAAGAAGAATTAGAACCTTAGTAACAGCAGCAACTGCTTATTCCGATAAAGACTTCAGTGAACAGTTAGAGAAATTCTTGGTTAAGTTCACAACTTCAATGATGAAGTATGGTAAAGTTATTCTAGATGTTGACAAAAGATTATACCAAAGAGCTCAAGGACGTGGTCGTGGAGACTATGGTTCAGGGTATGATTTAAATTAATCAAAACCATTCACATATATATCTGAAATAGGTATTCTTACTACATAATTAATCATAAAAAAAAATAATTGATATGAATGACAGTGTAGTACAATTCTTCCTAGTTAAAGTTGAATTCGAAAGTATTAACGAAGCTAACGGAAGACCAAAGAAAATCAAAACACAATATCTTGTAGACGCTATGTCTTGTACTGAAGCAGAGGCTCGTACAACTAAGTATCTAAAAGATTCTGTATTGGATTATGAAATTGTTTCGGCAGTTAAGAGTCCAATCGAGGATACTATTATGAGAGAAGAGGCTTAATCCCTTCTTTCTATAGGAAGACCCATTTTCTCAGCTAAAGTATTGAACAGACCACTATGTTCTTTGTGGTCAGGTAAATCTTCACCTATTGCAGCATGGATTAACTCGTGTGTAATCACATCTTCGAGATAGTCCATGTTGTTTAGTGCTTTGGGTTTTATACCTAAAACACCATTATCACCATTATGGTCAGGGTGAGAAAACCCCCCAATTTTACCATCTTTTATGTTTGGGTCGAGTTTTACCTCTATTTTTGGTAGGTATAAGTCCTCTCCTGTGACTTCTAAATACGCTTGGCTTAACTTTTTTTCCACTTTTTTTACTAGATGTTTTAACGTCTCAATCTCCGTTCCATATTCTTCATATATGGTAAAACCTCCGTTTTTTGGTGAATTTCCAAGATATTCACGAACTATATTTCTTATTTGGTCTCTCATCATACTATAAATATCCCATAAAAACCCTTCCTAATCGATTTTATTTAATGCTTTTTGGTTTTTCCTTGCATATTTATTGGAAAACCCACCTTTTTATTAGGGTGTGTTTGATAATTAACAAATTTCTAAAAAGAAAAAGAAAAATGGCTCAAAAAGGAAAGTCTATTATCGACAAAGCTCTTCTAGAAGCGGAAGAAATTGATAAAGCTTTTGAGGCCAACGCGAAAGAAATACTGTCCCGTTCAATGGGTTCAGAAATTGAAGAAATGGTAAAGGAATCTCTAGAAGGTTCGATGGCTCTTAATGAAGACGATGACGATGTAGAATTAGAGGTGTCAGACGAAATTGACATCGACGCCGACGATGACGGCGAAGTAGAACTAGATTTGGAGTTGGGGGATGACCTTGACGACGAAGATAACGACTTAGATGTTGATGATGAAGCCGACTTAGATATGGATGACGAAGTTGAGACTATCGATTTAACAGGTGCTGATGACATGGATGTTATCACAGTTTTTAAGAAAATGGGACCTGAAGATGAAATCGAAGTAGTTCAAGACGGAGACTCAATCGATATTAAGGACAC
>Ga0180438_10002412_pt1 | contig 30577 bp, 26 predicted proteins | sample SS_ome_12_FD_132455 | JGI IMG/M metagenome (GOLD analysis project Ga0180438, IMG submission 132455) | Hypersaline lake sediment archaeal communities from the Salton Sea, California, USA - SS_3_D_2 metaG | ecosystem: Environmental > Aquatic > Non-marine Saline and Alkaline > Hypersaline >...
AGTTTCCAATAAATAAGTTTTTCCGGAGAAATATTTCTTTCTAATCCCATCTCCTCCATCTTCTGTTTTAGGCGATAAGCTTTTTCAACCGGCAGGACATCGGCCCAAAAACCTTCTTGATAATAGAGCAAATTTGGCAGAACAGTACTTAATCGCTCGGCATTGGCTTCGCCGTTTTCTTTAAGACTATTGGCAAACTCAATTAGTTCCTGACTGGCCAAGCCAACCTTGTCGCGATGGGCGAGTTCGGCAACTTCGGCCAAACGACGCGACATATAAAGTTGTTTTAATGCTTCTTGTTTTTCAGTATCACCGGTAACGGCCAAACCAAGCCTTTCACTTAGCCGCTGCAAGCCGAAAAACGGTGAATCAGGCAGAATCTTGATAAAACGTCTGAGCTTATCGCGGCGCAGGCCCCAAATACGCTCAACAAAATCTTCGTCCATGGACATATTCTTTAAATACCAGTTGCTTTTGAGCTTTTCTTCGTTTATTTGTCCGGGTTCAACATCAAAAATATCAACAAAAGGATCATTTGGCCCTAGATTTTTAAACCCTGGGCGGTTAATAAAACGGCCGGCCTCAAGTTTGAGCTTTCGTGGGTTGGCAGAAATGATTTCTCCAGTGCCGCTCGTGATTTGGAACATGGTCAGGTCAACCATGTCCTCGGTAACATCAATTTCCGCCTCTCCCCGGTCGTCAACGCTCATGGTAAAGGCAGTACCGCGCACGGTTGCCACGACCGATGAAGTCTGCACCTCATAGCTTGAATCAAGATCGAGTAGGTTCATTATTCGTGACCAGGCACGACCGACAATCAATTCAACGCTAACTTTTTGGTCAAGATAATTTTCCGAATCAATTACGAGTTCTGATATTTGAATCTCCGTACTCTCATCCAGGCGCATGACTGAATTGTCATAAAAAATTATGCTGGCAGAAGAATCTTCAAGCGTTCTTACCCGGTCTCCGGCCAAAAGGGTCGCTCCGTCTTTGGCCCGCTCCCAAGTACTACCATCAGCCGGCCAAACCTCAACTCCACCCTCTTCAATCTCTAAAATCACTTCCGGAGTCTCAAGATCAGGTGTGGCCGTCACCGCCCGAACCCCCAAAATTGTGAAAACAATCAGGGCAATAAGCAGGATAATTCCGAATATAATCAGTTTTTTCATAATTTGTGTTTATTTTTTGAACAAGGCTATTTTAGCACAAAATCTATTGAGTGAATAGTCCATATTATTTAAATAAAATATTCACTAAACTCTTGACAAGGTTCTTAAAATCTGATATATTTACTTTTGCCCCTATAAGCCAGATGATCGCCCTTAGCATTATAAATGCGAGGGAGGAAAGTCCGAACACCACCTGTTTTTTCAGGTAAGTGGGTAGTCGGTAACGCCGACCGGAAATTTTGATGAAATAGAAGTTCTCGAGACTTCTGTTCCATTCAGGATTACTCTAGGGAAAGTGCAACAGAAATTACACGGCCGATGGTCCTTGTGACACAGGCAATGGTGAAAACGTGAGGTAAGAGCTCACGCGTTTCCGTGGCGACACGGATCTGTGTAAACCCTACCCGGTGCAAGCGCAAGATTGGTAGCGCGCATGAGCCATGTGGCAACACGTGGCCAAGATAGATGATCATCATCCTTCGGGATACAGAATTCGGCTTATCAGCTTATTGGGGCATTAAATACTCTCATTTTACATGGGGGTTTTTTAATTGAATCCGTAAAAAATTTATGCTAAAATTACAATGTTATGAAGAAGATTGAACTATTTTTTACCGCAATGCTGGTGCCACTTGATTTTATAATGCTCTTAGTGGCGGCTCTGCTTGCATATTTCCTGCGGTTTGAGTCCGTGGTAACTGAGCTGAGGCCGGTAATTTATGAACTCCCCTTTGGTGAATACTTTGGCGGAGTTATTTTAATTGCTCTGTGTTGGCTGGTGATTTTTGCATTAGCCGGACTTTATCAGATTAAACGCCGCAAAGTATCAAATGAATTTGTGAGAATTTTTCTGGCCTGTTCCACCGGTATTCTGGCAGTGATTGTTTTAATCTTTTTCCAGCGGGAACTTTTTTCATCAAGATTTTTAGTGCTTGCCGCCTGGGGCCTGACCATACTTTTTATTACCATTGAAAGATTTTTAATCCGCTATGTCCAACACTCGCTTTACCGCGCCGGTATTGGCCTGCGTAATGTAATAATTATTGGCTCAGACAAAACAACCCAAAGCATTGTAAAAATACTGAAGGCAAATCCTGGGCTGGGCTACAAAGTTTTGGCCACCTTTAACGGCTTTGATTCTGAAGTTGAGCAGGCGATTTTAAAAATCGACAAACGTTATGGCGTGGATGAGATTATTTTAACTGAACCAACCGCCTCAAAGAATCTGGCGCTCCGGATCTTGGGTTTTAGCGACGCCAATCACTTTATTTTTAAATATACGGCTGATCTTTTCGCTACCCAAGCAACAAATATTTCAATTGAAACTTTGGCCGGCGTGCCAATCGTTGAAATGGCGCGCACGCCTTTGGATGGCTGGGGTAAAATCTTTAAACGTATTTTTGATATTATTGGTTCAGTCTTTTTGATTATTATTACCTCTCCAGTTATGCTCTTGGCGGCTTTGGCAATTAAACTGGAATCAAGGGGCCCAACTATCTTTAAAAATGAAAGGGTTGGCAAACGCGGTGATAAATTTTTAACATACAAATTCAGATCAATGTATGCCAAATTTAGTATTGGTGAGCAGTTTAAAAATCAAAAGAAAGCATTAGAGCTTGAAAAAGAATTAATAAAAAAGAAGGGCATTAAAGAGGGCCCGGTTTATAAAATCGCCGACGACCCGCGCATTACCCGCGTCGGCCGATTTATCCGTAAATATTCAATTGATGAACTACCGCAGTTCTATAATGTATTGCGCGGTAATATGAGTCTGGTTGGCCCACGGCCGCATCAGCCGAGAGAGGTTGAGAGCTATAAAAAAGAACACATGCAGATTCTCTTTATCCGGCCGGGCATCACTGGATTGGCCCAAATTTCAGGCCGCAGTGATCTGGAATTTGATGAAGAGGCCCGACTTGATATATACTATATTGAGCATTGGTCACCCTGGCTTGATATGTGGATACTCTTAAAAACACCATTTGTCGTTTTGCAAAGACGAGGCGTTTACTAAAACTTATGAAAATTGCCCTTGTTCACGACTATTTAATCCAAGATGGGGGGGCGGAAAAGGTGCTGAAAGCTTTCCAGGAAATCTGGCCGCAAGCTCCCACCTATGTGCTTTTGCACGACCGGGAAAAATCAAACCCGGTGTTTTTGAATAAGGACATTCGCACTTCCTTTTTACAAAAAATGCCCGCTGGGCTTGAAAAATACCAGTGGTATTTACCTTTGATGCCTCTCGCAACCGAACAGCATAATTTGGAGGATTATGATGTAGTGCTTTCAAGCTCATCGTCTTTTTCAAAAGGTATTATTACAAATCCTGGAACACTGCATATTTGCTACTGCCACACGCCGACTCGATTCTTGTGGAGCGACATGCATCAATATATTGAAGATTTGAATTATAATCGTTTAATTAAAAAAATAATTCCGATCGTCCTTAAAAACCTGCGGCAGTGGGATATGATGGCCGCACACCGGGTTGATACCTTTGTGGCTAACTCTGCCACTGTCAAAGACAGGATTGAAAAATATTACCGCAGGAAGTCCGATATTATTTACCCACCAGTTGAAACAAAAAAGTTTATCACCAAAGAGCCGAAAAATTATTTTTTAATCGGCGGCCGCTTGGTTGGCTATAAAAGATATGACATTGCCGTAACCGCATTTAACAAGCTTGGTATGCCTTTGAAGATTTTCGGCACCGGACCGGCTTTACCCAGGTTAAAAAAGATGGCAAAAAAGAATATTGAATTCTTAGGCAAGGTATCAGATGATGAGCTCCGTGATCTTTATGCCGAGTGCCAGGCATTTATTCATCCGCAGATTGAAGACTTTGGCATTACCGCGATCGAAGCCATGGCCTCAGGCCGGCCAGTGATTGCCTACGGCGTGGGCGGAGCTCGCGAAACCGTGGTGCCTGGCCAGACTGGTGAATTTATGGACGAACAATCCTGGGAAGAACTTGGCAATCAGATCATTCGTTTTGAAAAAGAAAAATATAATCCCGAAACCATTAAACAATACGCCCACCAGTTTGATGAAGACCGATTCAAAGCGCAAATAAAAGATTTTGTTGAACTCAAGTGGCGTGAGTTTGGTGAAAGAAAATAATATGAAGATTGGTTTTGACATCAGGCCACTTCAGGAATCCAAAAAGAGCGGGGTTGGCGAGTATGTTTATGAACTCTTGACCGCGCTTTTTAAAATTGATACGCAAAATGAATATTTTCTTTTTTCAAATGCAAAAAATCTTAAAAAAATTGATCTGCCGGCCCAAGGAAACGCCAAAGTAATTCATAAACACTTTAACCTTTCAAACAAATCATTAAATTTTCAATTAAAATTTCTAAATTCTCCCAAAATTGACCAGATGCTTAAAGAAAAACTGGATGTGATGATTTTTCCAAATATTAATTTTTACTCCCTCTCTCCTGGCATTAAAAAAATTTTGGTGGTGCATGACCTAAGCTATGAAATTTTTCCGGAATTTTATTCAGCCAAGAGCCGTCTTTGGCATAAGATAATTAATGCAAAAAAGTTTTGCCAAAATGCTGACCAGATCATCGCGGTATCCAAAAATACAAAAAAAGATGTGCAAAACATCTTTAAAATAAATGACAATAAAATTAAAGTTATTTATCCGGGAATATCTGATCGATTTAAATCAGGCAGTGGTGATATAAAAGAAAAATATCAGCTTCCTGAAAAATTTATTTTATATCTTGGAACAATTGAGCCGCGAAAAAATTTAATTGGTTTGATTTCTTCTTTTGAAAAAATTAAAGAGAATATTCCACATCACTTGGTAATTGCCGGGGCAAAAGGATATCAGGCTGATAAAATCCTCAATCACTTAAGTGAACGCATGCACTATATTGATTATGTTGAAGATAGTGACAAGCTTGCGCTTTACAAATCAGCTGACATATTCGCGTTTCCAAGTTTTTATGAAGGCTTTGGTTTTCCACCTCTGGAAGCACTTGCCTCAGGTACACCAGTAGTAGCAAGCCACACCGGCAGCTTGGGCGAGGTTTTGGAGGGTGCCGCACTGCTAGTAAATCCTTACAAAGACAGTGAGATTGCTCAGGCAATTAAAAATTTTGCCACAAATTCTGAACTTCGCAATCAGCTTATGGAAAAGAAAGAAAAAATTCTTCAAAAATATTCTTGGGAAGAAAACGCAAGACAATTTCTTGAATTCATGCAAAATTAAATAATTCGTCATAGGCGCAGGTTTTGCGCCCGAGGCGCATCTGCCTCAGGCATGACCATACCTGCGCTTTTTAATTAGGCGAAGCCTGATCAAAAATATTCGAAAGCCAAAAAATAAAAGAACCCATCATGGTGATGGGTCAGTGTATGAGCTTGGCCAGTCGCGTGGCCGGCCGCATGGTTGGCCGGGGGTGCCGGCTTTCACCAGTGATTGCCTCGATCAGCATCTCCTGGATGCGTTTCCAGACATTCTGGATCGCCTGCTTGCGTAGCTCGCGCCCTTCAGGCGTCTCGAGGTCTCCTCCGACCTCAAACTGCACCATGGCGTGCCAGCGCATCTGGCCATCCTTTTTCGGTGACATGGGAATTGGCGCGGACACGAATTGGCACTTGTCCAACGCTTTCTGAACCTTACGGCCTACCTTGGCCGGAATGATCACCACCAGATTGAACTTGGGGCGCTCGGCCTCGTAAAGCTGAGACCGCAGATCTTCGGCAATGCGGATCTCGACCAGAGGCGTATAGAACGCCACATCACGGAAAAGATGTTCGTCAACACGCGACGGAATTATTTTATCTAAAGGGCTATCCATTTTCTCCTCCTTCCATAATAAGAACATAGCACTTTATCACAAAAAAATCAATTTGTCAAGGGTGGAAAATTAGGCTAAAATATACTCACTTATGCGTATTGGTATTGATGCACGCTTATTTGGCCCAAGAACGGCTGGTGGCGGGTTGGGCCGCTATATTCAACAACTCGTTACTGAACTTGAAAACATTGATGATGAAAACGAGTATGTTTTATTTTTGCGAAAAAGCAACTGGGATGAGTTTGAAGAGACGCCTAGATTTAAAAAGGTAATGGCTGATTATCAATGGTACACTTTGGAAGAACAGATAAAGATGCCGCAAAAGGTTAAAGAAGCCAAAGTGGACATTATGCATTTTCCACATTTTAATGTTCCCTTAGCAGTTAAGGTGCCGTTTGTGGTGACAATTCATGATTTAATTCTTTTAGAACACCCAACCCAGCGCGCTTCAACCCTTGGGCCGTTAAAGTATAAACTTAAGTATGCCGGATACAAAAGAGTGATTAGCCAGGCACTCAAACGAAGCCGCGCCATCATTGTGCCGTCTGAATATACTAAACAAAGTATTTTAAAATATTTTCCCAAGGCCGATGAATCAAAAATCAAAGTTGTGTACGAAGGTTTAAGCCGTTTGGGCCAGGAACAAACTCCTGAGCCAGAAAAAGACATGGAATTTTTAGCATGCCATAATATAAAAAAACCGTTTTTGCTCTATGTTGGCAATTCCTATCCGCATAAGAACCTGGAAGCTCTGGTGAGGGCCTTCCAAAGAGTACTGGACGTAAAACCTGACTGCCAGCTCGTGCTCGTTGGTCAGAGAAATTATTTTTCCGAACGCTTAGAAGAAGAAACGCGTGGTTTGGGATTAAGAGTTCCGGAAGAAATCAACTTTACTGGATATATTGATGACAGAGATTTGGCAAAACTCTATCGCTCAGCCAGCCTATATGTATTTCCGTCGCTTTCTGAGGGCTTTGGTTTGCCGCCGCTTGAGGCAATGAGCTTTGGCTTGCCGGTGGCATCATCAAACGCCTCTTGTTTGCCCGAGGTTTTGGGCGGTGCGGCAATTTATTTTAATCCAAAAGACACACAAGAGATAGCAAACGTTATTTTAGAGGGACTCGATAACAATAACCTGCGCTCTACCCTCACACAAGCCGCCCGGTTACAAATCCAAAAATATTCCTGGAAAAAAATGGCTAAAGATATCCTGGAAATCTATAAAAAGTCAGTTTAAATTTTTTTTAATGACGGCAAGAGCGTGCGCCGTCATTTTGTGATTAAATTGCTTTGTTAAAAGGCCTAAAATTTGCTATAATTTAAAGGCTTTTTTAGACAATAAAATGGCGGTAAAAAAGACAAAAACCAAAAAGGCAGCTCCAAAATCTCGATCCACCTCAGGCGAGAAGAAGACTGCCAAAGCAACTAAGAAACGAACCACAACTTCGAAGGTTCGTTCTTCTGTTTCTAAGAAAAAAACCGCTAAAAAATCAGTAAAAAAGGCAGTCAAGCCGGTACGCAAAACCAAAGCCCGTTCTACTTCAAAGAAAGCTGCTCCGAAAAAGGCTAAAGCTAAAAAGCCTTTGAAGAAGAGAACTGTTCGCAAAAAAAAGGTGATAAAAATCCAGGCAGAACCTGAGTTTAAAACCACTTCAATAGTTGCCGACGTGGCAATTAGTGCGGATAGTAAAAGATCTCCTCATGATGTCCCGATTAAAATTGGCCAGACCGCTAAATCGCCCTACGTGGTTGATATTTATTTTGAGGATGAAAAAGCACCTCGTTTTGAGGGGATGGAAAAAATTTCGCCTGACGCCAGCCTGGGCATTGACGAGACATTGGACGCGCTTCAGCTCGCTGAAAAAGAAAGTTTGACCGTGGGTGATCATGAAATCGACATGGATGAGATAATGACTGACTTTCAAAAAGAGCGCTCCGCATTCGGCTCTGAACTTGCTCTTTTCGGGGTGGCAGAAATTATTGGAGTTTTACTTTGTAAATTTCAACAAGGCATGGTTTGGCCTTTTTCATTCTTGCGGCCAGTGGCAGACAGCTTTCGAGAGACGGCGGTCGAGACTCCGCTTGAGCGGTTAACCACTCCGATTGTTATTGAACCGCCGGCCGGCTGGGCAAGGGCACTGGTTTCTTTGGCCGGACTGGCGCTTGTGTTTATTCTCCCTTTCCAAGGATGGACTTATTACAAAAGCCTGCAGGAGAACAAAGCCGACATTGAACGCCACGGCTTAAGCGCGGTTGAACATTTAAAAAATGTTGAGGGTGGTGAGGATTTAACCGCTGCTCTGTTTGCCCTGAGCCAGGCGAATGAATCTTTTAAGCTCGCTGGTGAGGAACTGAGCCAGGTCAATGGCTTTGTCCTTGAATTGGCCTCACTTTTACCAGAAGCGGGTAAAAAAGTACAAACTGCCGAAGCACTGATTGCCCTGGGTGATAATTTAACCGCGGCCGCGACCCTGCTGGCCAAGGGAGCCCAAGGCCTGCTTGAATCTGAGGAAACAAACCTGGTAACCAAGGTAGATATTATGATTTCTTATGTTGAACAAGCCAGACCCTTGATACTTGAGGCCGAGGCCCAGGCCCAAAATGTTGATATTAATGCTCTGCCAAAAGAATATCAGGATAGTTTTTCACTTGTTTTTGAAAACCTTGAATTTATAAAAGACAGCCTTGATGATTTCTTGGCCCTGGGCGAAACCATGGAGCTCTTTTTGGGTAAAGAAATGAAACAGCGATACTTGTTTGTTTTTGAAAATAATAATGAGCTGCGGCCGACTGGTGGATTTATGGGTTCTTTTGCACTGATTGATATTAACCAGGGTGAAATCACAAATATCGAAGTGCCGGGTGGCGGTACTTATGACATGCAGGGTAGCTTGGATCGCGACGTAATTGCGCCCGAGCCGCTGCGCTTGATTGCCGACCGCTGGGAATTTCAGGACTCAAACTGGTTTTCAGATTTTCCCACTTCCGCCCAAAAAATGATCTGGTTTTATGAGCACTCGGGCGGACCGACACCGGACGGCATGATTGTGATTACCGCAACGGTAATGGAGAAGCTTTTGGAGATTTACGGCCCGATCCCAATGCCTGAGTACGGACGTGAATTTACTGCAGAAAATTTTATTGAAGAAACACAAAAAATTGTTGAGCTTGAGTATGACAAGGAAGAAAATAAACCTAAAAAGGTTATTGGTGACATGGCACCGATTCTTTTAGACAAGATGCTCAACGCCGACCGCACTCAATTTATCAAAACCATTGAGGTGTTGGGTGAAATGCTTCAACAAAAGCACGTTCTCCTCTACCACCGCAACCAGGAAATTCAAAAAGAACTAACCAGCCAAGGCTGGACTGGCGAAGTAGAATCCAATGATGAGGACTTTTTAATGATTGTTAATGCCAATATTGCCGGAGGTAAAACTGACGGCGTGATTGATCAGGACGTTGAACTAAAAACTGAAATTTCTGATGACGGTGAAATCATCAATAGCCTTACCATTACCCGGACGCATAATGGAATTAAAAACGAAGGTTTTTCCGGAGTTAATAATGTGAACTATTTGCGCGTCTACGTGCCAAAGGGCGCAGAACTGATCAATGCATCAGGGTTTAATCCGCCGGACCAGGAGCTTTTTGATGAACCGCGCGGAGGCGCGATGGTTGACAATGACCTGGCTGAGATTGAGGGCAGCTGGAGTTTTCATCATTCCGGCGCCAAGATAAACAACGAGTTTGATAAAACCGTATTTGGTGGCTGGACTCAGACCATGCCGGGCTTGAAAACGGTCGTTACTTTCAAATACCGCTTGCCGTTTCGTTTAAAAACCGGTGATGAAAATGATTTTATTTCTACAGTAAAAGAGAAACTGGGGTTTCCGGTTACACAAACCTACACCCTGCTCTGGCAAAAACAGCCGGGTGTAAAGAGCATTAATTTTACTCAAAATGTCGTATACCCGGCCCGATACGAAATACTTTGGTCTAATGTGCCCGAGCTGCTTCGCGGCGTGTGGAATCAAGACCTGACCACTGATGCATTTATTGCCCTGCTCTTAGAAAAGAAATATTAATTATGCCTGCCAAAAAGAAAGCAAAAAAACAAAGCGCAAAGAAAAAGATCAAAGAACCCAAGGTCGATGCTGTAAAGTCTCCAGAAAAACCATTGTCCAAGAAGAAAGAGCCGGCTAAACCAAAAATCACTGATCAGCCGAAAGAAGTGATTAAAAAAGTTTTAAAGCGCGCGCCAAAGAAACTGACCCCGATAGAAAAGCATGGGGAAGAAATTGAGGAAGAGCTAAAAGAAATCTACGAAGACGAGGGCGAACTGCCTGACATGACAAAGCTCGAACGCAAGCCAAGACGCTGGTGGCTGATGGGCGTCCTGGGGATTGTTCTTTTGGTAGCAATCTCCGGTGTAATTTATGCCGGCTGGGCATTTTGGAAACCGTGGGAGCGGCCCGAAGCCGGTGGGGTCAACATTGAAATCAAGGGCCCGAGCCAGATTAAAAATGGCGAAAAAGTCCTTTATATTATTGCATATAAAAACCAGGACAAGGTCCCGATGGCTAATGTTGAAATCCAGGCAAACCTGCCCGAAGGATACAAAATTCTTTTGGCCGAGCCGGAACCAACCCAGGATGATAACATCTGGCAGATCGGAAGTCTGGGAACCGGCGAAGAAGGTGAGATAAAACTTGAAGGATACTTTGCCGACACCGTAAAGGAATCACAAAACATGCAGGCCCTGGTAACATACAAGCCAGCTAACTTCAGTTCGGATTTCCAAGACATTGAAACATTAAGCGTTTTAATAACCGACAGTCTGCTCGACATATCAATTACCGGCCCGACCAAAGCAATTCCGGGCGATGAGATCGAATATGAAATAAAATTTTCAAACACCAGTGAATTTGCATACGAAAAAATAGAGATCCAGGCCGTGTATCCGGAAAATTTTATTTACAATGAAAGCGAACCAACGGCAATAACTGAATCCGGCAACCGGTGGCGTTTTGACGGACTCGCCACTGGCACTGAAGAGATTATTAAGGTGAGAGGTAACTTTTCTTCACAAGGCGAAGGCCTGCAGGATATGGCCTTCCGCTTGGGCTTTGTACCTAATGATATTTTTAAATTACAAAAAGAAATAATGCACCAAACCGAAGTACTGGCTGGTGATCTTGAAACTCATCTTTTTATCAATGGTTCAGAATCAAATCAAAATCTAAATTTTGGCGAAAACCTGAGGCTTTCGCTCACCTATGACAACACCAGCGGTGAAAAAATGGAAGATGTTGAATTCACGGTTCATATTGAATCAGATCCCAAAGTTGGTTCTGAAACATTGGTACAATGGGACAAGCTTTCAATGGAGAGCGAACGTGAAGGTACGGTTGGTAATCAAACTATTAAATGGGACATGGATAATATTGAGGAGTTGGAAGAAGTTGATAAAGATGCCGAAGGCGTAATTGATTTTTCCATTCCGCTTGTCACTGGGCCGCTTTCATCTCTGGATGGTAAGTATGAGGTCAATGTTTGGGTAGAGGCGCGTATTGGAAAAATTGGTGAGTCAGAAACTAATCGTGAAATTCAGACTACTCCGATTGTCCTTGCATTAAACACTAATCTGGATTTAAGTGCGTACGGCCGTTACTTTAATGAAGCGGGTGAAACACTGGGTTTTGGTCCCCTGCCGCCGCAGGTAAATGAAACAACTGGTTATCATATTTTTTGGAACATTACAAACTCTTTACATGAAATTCAAAATGTTACAGTAAAAACTACGTTGCCGCAAAATATTACATGGACCGGCCGAAAGCAAGTTGGGGCGGGTGAGCTTCGATATAATGAATCCGGCAATGAAGTAATCTGGACCATTAATCGTTTACCTACTTCAATTAATAATATTACCACAAGCTTTGAAGTGAGCGTGCGGCCGCGTGAAGATGACATTGGTACATTTGTAAAACTGGTAACCGAAAGTACGCTTGAAGCACAGGATCAAAAAACTAAAGACACTCTAATAATAACAACTGATCCAATTTCAACCGACATCCCCGGAGATGAGGGAGCCAAAGGAAAAGGGGTGGTGATTGAAGGAGAAGACTAACGTTCTTTAACCCCAGCTCGCGAGGAAAGGAGTCGACGATGCCAGAGCAGTGCGAGTTACCCGATTGGGATATTGATCGGCTTTTTGCCGACACCAAGGATGACTTACCCCCGGCTGATGACTGGGAAGAGGCTGACGCTTTTTTAAAACAGCGTCTCAGCAATATGGCATATAATTATCTGAACCTGCCAAGAAAAAGTCTATCCATGGAGGACGCAATTCACCTTGTGAAGCAACTCGGCGACAAACCCTACCTCAGGTTGCCGAGTTAGCTATGGCGCTGGCCAAATTCAGCCCAGCTTTTTGCTGGGTTTTTTATTCTGTAAAAATTGACAGTTCCTTTTTATTATATTAAGATTGATTAACCGTACCTTCAGCAAAAAGGAGGACGAAAAATGAACAAAAAATACTCAGATGATGATCTGGAAACCACTCATATCGAAATTGTTCCAGACGATCAGTTGCGAAAAGAAAAACAAAAGTCTTTGCCACCGCCTGGCGCCACCACTGACTGGCAAGAAGCTGATAAGTACCTTAAGGACAATCTGCCGCCAGAAGTGTACGCCAACCTCAAGGTCGACCACCAGAAGCTCACCATGGAGCAGGCACGCTTACTGGTTACCCAGCTGAAATATGGCAAGGCAAGAATCAAGGAGTAGAGCACTCACCCCGCAATGCGGGGTCTTTTTTATCGGTAAATACTTTTATCACAAATAAAAAAACCGGCCTCAGCGAGACCGGAAGTTACTCTTCGCCGAAGACGCGGCGGCGGCACTCTGCCTCCCATTCTTCAGCCGTCATGTCAGGACTGGGCGGGCCGCGGCGAACCATGATGCGAAAGGTGTCCTCCCTCTGCTTCTGATCCTCTTGCGGAGTCCTTACCACCAGCGAAGGCCCGAGCACCCTTCTGATCATTCTTTTATTTTCCTCATCCTTCATCATTACCTCCCTGCCCCTCCTTGGGAATAAGATGATTAAGATCAATTCTGGCTTTTTCACTATCAACTCGGATTCTCTTGGCGCGTTTTTTGCTTTCACGCTTCTTGTCTTCCATGCGCTTGCGCTCAACTCGCGCTTCTATGCGCGGCAGAATAACAAAGATCACAATTACCCAGACGATCAGGGTAAGGCCAGCAATAATTGCGATTGACGTCCATTTGTCGGACGCCATTTGCAGAAAAATCATGACGCCCTCCTTGGTGTGGGGTTGTTAAGATAAAAGTATTTTAATATAATGTATCGTATTTTTCAAGTCGAACACTTGATTTTTTTATAAAATTATGCTATAATCAGCAATAATGCGCCTGTAGCTCAACGGATAGAGCACTGGTCTTCGGAACCAGGGGTTGGGGGTTCGAATCCTCCCGGGCGCACCATAAAGACCTCAGACAAGATATACGTTTGAGGTTTTTATTATTGTGAGTTTCGTGGATTCGAATTGGGGGATGGTAAGGGGGCATAGCCCCCTTACATAGTGAGGAGGGTTATTCGGGAACCCGAAGGTTCCCGAACGTGTGAGATTTCCTCCCGGGCGCACCATAAAGACCTCAATAAAATTGGGGTTTTTATTTATTTGACAAATAATTTAAAAAGTATAAAATACGAACAACTAGAAGCTTAACAGAAAAAAGGAAGGGTGAATAAAGTGCCAGAAACGCAAGAGTATATCAAAGAGTATCAGAAGCGTGGTGCGCTCTGGATCCATGACAATAATCCAAAGCGGCCCCATGCCCTGCTTACCTCGGGCAAGCACTCGAACGGCTTTTTCAACAGCACGCCGATTATCCAAGAGCCGGCACTGCTGCACATTGCCTGCTATGACCTCTTGTGGGATCTGCCCACTAGGCTGATCGAGATCGGCTATAAGCCAACCAGCAGCAAGGTGAGCCTGCGCCTGTGCGATCTCGGCATCCACTGGGTATTTGGCTCAGCCATGGGCGCGGTCAACATTGCCTACGAAATTGCCGGACAGCACGGCTGTAAAGCCGGCTACACCGAACCGGTGATTGAGTCAGGCGAAAAAAAGATGATCATCAAGCGCTTCAATATACAGGAGGGAGAACGAGTGCTGGTGGTGGAGGATGTGATGACCACCGGCGGTACTACTAAAAAAACAATCAAGGCGCTTGAGGAGCGCGGCGCCAGGATCCTGCCGGTGATACCATTGCTCGTCAACCGTTCCGGCAAGAAACGGCTGATGAAAAAGACAATCAAGGCGCTGATTGACCATCCCATGCCCATGTGGAAGCCAGAGGAATGCCCGTTGTGCAGACAGGGTTCGGAGGCAATCCGTCCCAAGGGTAACTGGGATAAACTCACAGCTGATTACTAATCCCCGATTGGGGATTTTTTTATATTAAAAAACGCGGGATGAAAAACCCGCGTTCTTGTGATGTGTTTTATTTCAAACTCTCTTCCAGCACGTAGGTCTGGGCAATGTCTTCGGTAATCAGACCTTCTTTGATCAGGCGTTTCAGGTCTTGCGCTAAAGTGTTCATGCCCATCTGGGCGCTGGTCTGAATCACGCTCTTGATTTGCGGCACTTTGTTTTCACGCACCAAATTGGCAATCGCCGGATTCATAATCATAATTTCACGCGCCGCGGCTCGTCCGCCGCCAACCCTTGGCAAAAGCTGCTGAGAAATGACACCACGCAAGGTTAAGGCGACCTGAAGACGAATTTGGGTTTGCTGGTGCGGCGGAAAAACGTCAATCAAACGGTCAATTGTCTGGGAAGCGCTGTAAGTATGAAGGGTGGCGAGCACCAAATGTCCGGTTTCTGCCAGGGTCAAAGTAGTGGCAATGGATTCTAGGTCGCGCATCTCACCAACCATAATCACGTCCGGGTCCTGACGCAGGACGTGCTTAAGACCCTCGGAAAAGGTAACCATGTCGGAGTGTAGCTGGCGCTGCTCAATCACGCAGTTTTTTGATTCAAATAAAAACTCGATTGGATCTTCCAGGGTGATAACGTGCGCGGTTCGCTCTTCATTAATCAGATTCAACATGGCGGCCAAGGTCGTCGACTTACCCGAACCGGTCGGACCGGTCACCAAAATAATACCGTGCGGCATTCGCGTAAGCTCGTAGGCAATCTCGGGCATCATCACGTCTTCCATGGTCGGAATGGTTGAAGGAATGGCACGCGCCGCCATGGCTACGTTATTTTTTTCATAATGAACATTGACCCTGAAGCGCGCTTTTTCTACTTGATATGCAAAATCAAGATCTTTATTTTGTTCAAAATAATCCCGCTGTTCTTGAGTAAGAATCGCGTATATCTCATTGTAAGCATCTTGTGAAGTAAGCACCTTTTCCGCTTCAATCGGAGTTAAGGCACCGTCAATGCGGATAATTGGCTTATTGTTTGCCACCAAATGGAGGTCGGATGCCCCCTGGCTCACGGTATACTTTAGCCATTTATCAATATTTTTTTCGCCATTAGTCATATTTTTGTTTTAAAAAATTACGCTCTATATTTTTATTTTAATACAAAAAACGCCCTATTGCCATCCTTTTGTCTCCAGGGCATTTCTGGCAGCATCGATCTGCGCTTCTTGTTTTGATGAGCCTTCGCCAATTGCGATCTCTTCATCACCAATTGATACCATTATTTTAAAGTGCTTGGCATGATCCGGCCCGGTTTCGGATACTACCTTATAGCTTGGGGTGATGCCGTACTGTTCCTGAGCAGCCTCTTGAAAACGGCTCTTTGGATCAAGGTAAAGCTTTAACTCCAAAATGGTTGGCAGTTTGGTAAGCAGTACCTTATTGATAAACTTATCCGACACGTCCCAGCCCTGGTCAAGGTAAACCGCACCGATCAAAGCCTCGACTGCGTTGGCTAAAATAAATTGGCGGGCCTTTGAATCCTTATCTTTTTCTTCGCCTTTGGAAAGGTAAAGATAATCATCAATGTCCAGCTCGCGGGCCAAGGTGGCCAGCATGTGGGCATTAACGAGTGCGGCGCGCCAGTTGGTTAACTCCCCCTCGGGATTGTCGTAATTTTCGTATAAATATTTTGTAACGACGAGCTCTAAAACTGCGTCGCCCAAAAACTCCAGCCGTTCGTTGTGCCCCAGATGAAAATCCGGGTGCTCATTAAGGTAGGATCGATGAACCATTGCCTGACGCAGAAGTTCAATGTTCTTGAACTTAATGCCAAGCGATGCTTCCAATCCTGATAAATCTTTTTCTGCCATAATGTTTATGCGGCCAGACTTCACGGCCAAAATCAGGAAATATTTTGACCTAAAGCCTGAGGCACAATTTAATTAATTATTTTTCTTTGATCGTTGTATCTTTTTTAGCTTTGTTATTTTCTTGGTCAATCTCTTTTATTTCGCCTTTGTCCACCATGTCGCGGTAAATTGCGCCCAAAACGCCATTAATAAACTTGCCGGATGACTCGCCGCCAAATGTTTTGGCAAGTTCAATTGCCTCATTGATCGCAACCTTTGACGGGATATTGGGTGAAAACTTCAATTCAAATACTCCCAGCCGCAAAATGTTGCGGTCAATTGTGGTGATCTGATCAATTGGCCAGTCCGGCGCGTATTTGGTAATCAGCTTGTTGATTTCATCCATATGATCCATTACACCCTGGGCAAGCTCGCTGATAAAACCCTTATCATCAAAATCCGGCGCAAACTCATCCTTGTTGTGGCCGACAATTTGATCAAGCTTGGTCTTATGACCGCTGGTTGTTAAAAAATCCCATTGATAAAGAGACTGCATGGCGATGGCTCTCGCCAAGTGTCGATTAGACATAAGGAACTATTTAAAGAACTTGAATTAAAGATCGAATTTTTAAACTTGTACTTTTTTTGCTTTTTTGTCTTCTTTTTTTTCTTCTTTTTTTGCCTCCTTTTCCCGTTTTGCTTTTTCTTTTTCCATGCGCTTCAGTTCTTTTGCCTCTACCTCAAGCACCTGACGGCCGCGGTAATAACCACAAGCCTGGCAGGCTCGGTGCGCTAGAACCGGCTTATCGCAATGACTGCATTTGGTCATATTTACCTTTTGCAAGGCAAAATGTGATGCCCTCCGTTTCTTTTGAGCTTTCGTGCTTCGCTTCTTTTGTACCATATTTCCTAATTAATTATATCAGATATTATTAATATTTTCACTTATTTACAGCAAGGATACGCTTGCCACCTTGTCTTTTGGATCTTTGAATTTCATGACCCGGACGCCTTGGGTGGCGCGGCCAATGGTTGGCACGCTACCAAATGGCAAACGGATTACCTGGCCCTTTTCCGAAATTACCAAAAGATCTTTTTCCGTATCGATTTCTGCAACAAAAGCATTAACAATCTTACCGTTCTTGGGGGTAATCTTGGCGGTCTTGATGCCTGAGCCGCCCCGGCTCTGGAGGCGATAATCTTTTAAGTTTGAACGTTTGCCAAAACCCTGTTCCATAATCGTAACAATTGATAATTTGCCTTTTTTGACCAAGCCGGCGTCAAGCACGCCCATACCGACAACTTCGTCGCCTTTTTTAAGACGGATACCGCGCACGCCGGCGGCGGTACGCCCCATTGGACGGACTCCTTTTTCATCAAACTGAATTGCCTGACCCTGTGCGGTCACAAGAATTATATTATTTTTACCGCTTGAGGGCTTTACCCATTCAAGATTATCTTCAGGTTTGATTTTTAAAGCAATTAATCCAGAGCGTCTGACTTTTTCAAATTCCTTAATATCGGTTTTTTTAATCACGCCTTTTTTAGTTGCCATAACAAGATATTTCACGTCTTCGGGCAGATTATCAAGCGGCAAACATGCGGTGACCAGTTCACCCGGCGCGAGTTGAAGGAAGTTAACGAGTGCCTGGCCCTTAGCGGTGCGCGTGGCTTGGGGCACATCATATGCCTTGAGCTGGAACACGCGTCCTTTAGTAGTAAAGAATAGAAGGTCGGAATGAGTGGTGGTGGTAAAAAATAATTCAACCACGTCTTCTTCTTTGGTGGTAAGCCCGATCACGCCCTTGCCGCCGCGGGACTGGGTGCGGAATGTTTCCGGCGGCAGACGTTTGATATAGCCGTCGCGGGTGATCATGACAAGAGTCGGCTCTTTTGGAATCAAGTCTTCGACTTTAAATTCTTCAACACCGTGCGGCACAATCTGGGTACGGCGTTCGTCACCAAACTTTTCCTTGACTGCAACCAGCTCATCCTTGATCATGCCTTGCATTTTCTTTTTTGATTTTAACAACGATTCTAATTCCTTTATTAATTTTTGCTTATCTTTTAATTCCTGCTCGATTTTTAAACGTTCAAGACCGGCCAGCTGCTGCAGCTTCATCTCAAGAATGGCAATTGCCTGTGGTTCGGTTAGTTTAAATTTTTTAATCAAATTGGCTTTGGCAATATCACGGTCTTTTGATTTTTTAATTGTATCAATTACCTGATTGATCTTGAGCAGTGCCAATTTCAAGCCTTCTAAAATATGGGCACGTTCTTTTGCCCGGGCCAGTTCAAATTCGGCACGGCGGCGCACCACTTCTAAGCGGTGCTTGATATATTCCTCAAGAATCATCTTAAGGGTGAGCACGCGCGGCTGAATACCGTCAACCAAAGCAAGCATGTTCACGTGAAAAGTTTCTTGAAGAGCGGTCAGCTTAAACAAGCGGTTTAAAACTTTTTTAGGATATGAATCGCGCTTTAGTTCAATTACAATGCGTACGCCTTCTTTTGAAGATTCATCGCGGATATCTTTAATGCCATCAATTTTTTTATCCTGAACCAGGGTGGCAATTTTTTCCAGCAACGTGGCTTTATTAACCTGATACGGAATTTCATGAACCAGAATTTTAAATTTATTGCCTTTTTCTTCTACAATTTCGGTTTTGGCGCGCATCACAATGCCGCCCTTGCCTGTTGCATAGGCTTGTCTGATTTCTTTTGGATCATAAATGAGACCGCCGGTTGGAAAATCAGGACCTTTGATGAATTTGCATAAATCAGCGACTGAAGCTTCGGGATTGTCAATCAGGTGAATAACGCCGTCGCAAACTTCACTTAAGTTGTGTGGCGGAATATTGGTAGCCATACCCACGGCAATGCCGAGTGTGCCGTTTAAAAGAAGGTTGGGCAGTTTGGCCGGCAAAACACGCGGTTCTTTTTGCGTGCCATCATAGTTTGGCATGAAATCAACTGTGTCGCGCTCAATATCAAAAAGCATTTCCTCGGAAATGTGCGCCAGCTTGGCCTCGGTGTAGCGCATTGCCGCGGCCGCGTCGCCGTCCATTGAGCCAAAGTTACCTTGGCCCCATACCAATGGATAACGTGAGGCAAAATCCTGGGCCAAGCGCACCATTGAATCATAAACCGCGGCATCACCGTGCGGATGATATTTACCAAGCACCTCACCAACCACAGTGGCCGATTTTCTGAATTTGGCTGACGGCTTTAAACCAACTGTCCACATTGCATAAAGAATGCGACGATGCACTGGTTTCAATCCGTCACGAACATCCGGAAGAGCACGCGCAATAATTACGCTCATTGCGTAATCAAGATAAGAAGATTCCATTTCATCAACAATTGGCAAGGATTCAACTTTGCCAATTGCGCCCTTTTCAATAACTTCCTCTTCTTTTTCTTCCTTTTTCGACGCTGGCCCGCCTTTGCGTGGCACGGGCCTTGCCTTAGGTTTTGTTTTTTTCTTTTTCGGCATTTTATTCAATTATCTCGTCGGTGGTGGTAGGTGGGCTGAAAATATCACGCCCCTCTTCACCAACCGCTTCATCGGTTGTGGTAGAATTTTTAATTTCTTCAACCAAATTCTCTAAAGTGTCATCTTCAATTTGTGTCTTTTGTTCGTTTTGCTCTTTTAAATCATCTCGGATATCCTCAAGTTCGTTTTTAATATCTTCGGTAAGCTCGTCAATCCGGCTTGGCTGGTCATATTGGGCATCAACTTTTTTAAGACCGAGACTGCCGCCGATTGTCAGTACCCAGCCAAATATTATCACAACCGCACAAAGTCCAACGCTTGCCCAAAGCAATATCTTTCGGTAAATACTTACCTGCTCGCCGTTAGTCATATAGACGTCACCAGTGGCCGGTGCAGCAATTGACGGAGCTTCTTCCTCTGCTGGCTCAGGTTCTTCGGCTTCCTCTGCCGGGCGGGAAAAAATTCTCCGGTCGCTTAAAGATTCAGTTTCAATCAGGCGATCAAGCTCTTCACGGCCGGATACTTCTTTCTGAGCTTCAATGTCGAACTCAGGTTTTCTGGCAAGAGCGGCTTCTTCTTCAGGTGCAAGCTCCTTTTTTTCAACTGGAGCAACTGCTTTTACAACTTTCTTCTTTGCTTTTGGCCTGGCTTTCTTAGTGGATTTCTTAGTAGTTTTCTTTGCTACTTTTTTGGTGGGCTTTGCTTTGCCGCCCTCCTTTTTGGTTTTTTTTGTTTTCGGCATAGCTTAGGCTTTTTCAAGTACAATAACCTGCATGTCGTCTTGCGGCAGGTCTTTTTTATTAATCTTTAATTTATTCGGTCGCTCGGCCTGGCAAACTCCGATCTCTTTGCAGAATTTATCAACTTTTTCAAATTTTTGTTTTAAGTTAGGCAGATGATGGTACATCGGCAGAACAATCCTCGGTTCAATCTGGCTGACCAGGTTGTCAGCCTGCTGAGGTGAAATTACGGTTCCGCCGCCAACCGGCAGGGTCAGAATATCAATGTCGCGCAAACCAGCCAGCTCGGCATCTTTTAAAGATGCTCGGTAAAGCGAGCCGAGATGAGCAATGGTGATGCCTTCCAGTTCGATGCGGTAAATCAGGGGCCGCCGGCCTTCTTTAACATCGTCACCGTTTTTAAAAATATTAATGCCGTAAATAAAAGCCCCGGCAACTTCAAATTCGCCAGGATGCTTAATGATAAACGGGTTTCCGCCGATTGCCTGAACATTATTTTGCTCCGGCCGGTTCTCTGAAACAAGAGCGATATCAGCCGTCATGGTCCGCGGAAAACGAAGACCGGTTTTGTTGTCGTATGGATCAGTGACAATGGTCACGTCCTGACCACTAACCTTACCAGTGATTTTAAAGCAAGCTAAGCCGTGCCAAGAAATCTGCATATTTTATCCAAGTTATTAGGTCATTGAATGCATTTATTTTACCACATTATTTACCCCGTGTAAAGTGAAAAATGAGGCAAAATTACCTCATTTTTTTGGCTAAATTTAGCGAAAAATTACTCAAGGCCAGTTACCCCCTGCCAATACTCAATTTCATGCTTTAATTTATCCTCATCAAAATCGCGTTCCACCACACTCCAGCCCTCTTCAAACTTCTTAATTTTGTCCAAAATTTCCGGCGCCCATTTTTCAGATTTTGCAGCAATCTCCTTAAGGCTCGCAATCATGTTGGCTAAATCCTTTTGTTTTTGCTCGAAAATTTTTAGACTTTCCTCATACTCTGAACGCTTATCATTAATGATCCCCTGCAAAAAAATCTTTACCTCGTCGTGAGCTGTGAACAGCGCTTTTTCAATAGCCATATTCTCTTCTGGTGTAAAATATTCTTCAAAATCTTTGGTCCGACGATAATCTTTTATATTTCCTCCCTGCTTTACAAACTCCTCATATTTACCAAGTACAGCCTTATCAAGATGCATTTTAAAATATTCTTCCAGCTTATCCTGCGCGTAATTCCTGACAAATTCCTCATAGGCCTTACGATGCGGCCACGTGGCTTTACCGATTTCAATAACCAGATTATCAATACCCTCTCTTTTGACTTCTTGATTGGCTTCAAAAAGATGATATTTATCTTCAAACTCTTTTTTCTCTTTTTCCGGATAAGTAAACGGAATGCGTTCAATGGTTTTTTTGAGCAAAAACAGCTCATTTTTTAATGGATGCTCCATATATATAAATTGTATCGCATTTTACCAAAAATAAAAAGACGATTACATCTGTCAAGAGACTGGGTGTCTTGTAGGACATCAAACAAAAAAGTCCCGCAGTGCGGGACAAGTGTTTAGGGTGGGGAGGGGCAGTTACTGTACTAGCCCTGGATCTTTTTTGCACGGTTCCTGGCATTTACACCAGGGGGAAGTACCGGCTGTTCTGGACCCAGAAGTGGCGCCACTTGCGATCAGGACGATCGGGCTATTGCAACACCAGGTGCTGACATTTCCCTTTCGGTACTATGCGGCCTTACGGCCTGGCTGCGTCAGCTTCGTCGCTCAAGCCTCGCCAAGATCAGTTCGTGGCCGCTTTTGGCTCTACCGCGGAGCACTTACCCCTCCCCGGTCATGCTAGAATAATATAGATTAGTATGGATTTTGTCAATAATCTCCCCCTCTTGCCAAAATTCAGGCTTTAGGCTATACTTTCTATACTTAATAACTCCCCTTAAGGGGGCTCATCTTTAGCCGGATGAGTTAATACTAATAATTAACATGGCTACTTTAACTAAGACTAAAGATAAAATAGAAGAGGAGAGTGAAATGAAAAAACTTCTCAATGAGAAGGAATTTTTAAATATCCCAAAAGTTGGCGACGTGGTCAAGGGTACGGTAATTTCAGCTTCTAAAAACGAGGTTAAGCTTGATATTCCCGGATATAACGTCGGCGTGGTTCGCGGCCGCGAGCTTTTTCAAGAATCAACCGAATATGGAAAACTTAAACCGGGCGACGAAGCCGAGGCAACTGTGGTTGAACTTGAAAATGAGAATGGTGAACTTGAGCTTTCTTTCCGCTATGCCGGCCACCAAAAAGCATGGGAAACATTAAATCAATTACTCGAGAGCAAGGAAATCACTTCAGCAAAAGTACTTGATGCCAATAAGGGCGGCTTGATCATTAAGCTCGCCAGTGTAATCGGCTTTTTGCCGGTTTCCCAACTTTCACCAGAAAACTATCCCCGCGTTTCGGGCGGTGACAAAAGTAAAATCCTGGAAAAGCTAAAAGAATTTATTGGCAAGAACGTTGAAGTCAGGGTAATTGATGCGGACGAAAGAAATGAAAAATTAATTGTTTCAGAAAAGGCCGTCTGGGAAGAACAGCAAAAGGGCCTGATTGATAAATACAAGGTTGGCGACACAGTTGCGGGCACCGTCACGGCGGTGGCTGACTTTGGCGTCTTTGTTAAGTTTGACAACCTAGAAGGCCTGGTTCACATTTCTGAGATCGCCTGGCAACGCATTGAACACCCGAAAGATATTGTAAAAGTTGGCCAGGACGTAAAAGCGGAAATCATTGCGATCGAAGGTTCAAAAATCTTTTTATCAATGAGAAAATTAATAAAGGATCCATGGGCCGAGGTAAGCAAGAAATACAAGATTGGCCAAAAAATAAAAGGTAATATCTTAAAGATAAATCCTTTTGGCCTCTTTGTTGAACTGGATAATGACATTCATGGTTTGGCCCATATCAGTGAACTTTCTGACAAACCAGTTAAAGATATATCAGAAGTTGCCAAAATCGGTGAAGAAAAAGAGTTCACAGTTATCTCGGTTGAACCAGAGCATCACCGTCTGGGCCTGAGCCTCAAAAAATCAGCCCCAAAATCCAAGGAAATAGAAGAAATAAAAGCTCCAAAAGAAAATCTGGCCAAAGAAAAAAAGGCTGAAGAGCCAACTGCTGAAGAAAGGTCTGAGGACAAACAAGAAAAAGAAAAATAATTATACAGGCCGGGTATTATGCCCGGCCTAGTAATTTATTAATAAAAACACTATAATATAGTATAAGAGCCAACATGAAGAATATACTTGCAAAAAACATTTTTTGGCTTATCCTGGCCATCATGGTAATTGCGCTTGTGATGGTAAATTTTAATTTTGATACCCGTCAGACGATTGATATTTCAGAATTTGTCGGCCGAGTCAAAGCCGGCGAGGTCAACACGGTTGAGGTGAACGGTCAGGAACTGGCAATTACCTTTTCTGATGAAAGCCAGGCACTGGCTTACAAAGAACTTGATGAATCACTGGTTCAGATGCTAAATAACTACGGCGTGGCTTCGGAACAGGTTGCAGGAATCAATATCAAGGTTGAAGAAACCAAGACCGAGTGGTATGTTTTGATTTTGCCGTATCTTTTGCCCTTGCTTCTTCTCGGTGTAATCTTCTGGTTCTTTTTCAGACAGATCCAGGGCCAAAATACCAAGGCAATGAGTTTTGGTGAATCACGCGCCCGCGAAACTTCAAAAAGTGCCAAAAATAAAATCACTTTCAAGGACGTGGCTGGGGTGCTCGAAGCAAAAGAAGAGCTCCATGAAGTGGTTGATTTCTTAAAAAATCCAAAAAAGTTTGTTGCTTTGGGCGCTAAGATCCCCAAAGGTGTGCTTTTGATGGGCTCACCGGGAACAGGTAAGACCTTACTCGCCCGCGCCGTGGCCGGAGAGGCACGAGTACCGTTTTTCCATATATCGGGTAGTGAATTTGTTGAAATGTTTGTTGGTGTTGGTGCGGCCCGGGTACGCGATTTATTCACCAAAGCAAAAAAGAATGCGCCCTGCATTTTATTTATTGATGAAATTGATGCAGTCGGCCGCCAGCGCGGAGCTGGTTTGGGCGGCTCACATGATGAACGCGAACAAACCTTGAATCAGATTCTGGTTGAGATGGACGGTTTTGATCCGCACATCGGCGTGATCGTGATTGCCGCCACTAACCGACCGGACGTGCTTGATCCGGCACTTTTACGGCCGGGCCGATTTGACCGCCGGGTGATTCTAGACCTGCCGGACATCAAAGACCGCGAAGCAATTTTAAAAATTCATGCTAAGAACAAACCATTGGCCGAAGGGGTTGATTTGAGAAGGGTGGCTGAGCGCACCCCGGGATTTTCCGGAGCTGATTTGGCAAATCTTTTGAATGAAGCAGCAATTCTGGCAGCGCGGCGCGACAAAAAGAAAATTGAAAAAAATGATTTGTTTGAAGCAATTGAAAAGGTTATGATTGGACCGCAGCGGCGCAGCCATATTTTAAATGAACATGAACGCAAGGTAACGGCATATCACGAAGCCGGCCATGCCCTGGTGGCACATATGCTCCCCCATGCTGATCCGGTTCATAAGGTTTCAATAATTTCACGTGGTCCGGCGGCCGGCTATACCCTTAAACTGCCGACCGAAGACCGCCATTTGCACTCTAAGTCCGAATTTATGGCCGAGCTGGCAGTAATGCTGGCCGGTTACTTAACCGAGGACATGATTTTTCATGACGTGACCACTGGCGCTTCCAATGATCTTAAACAGGCAACCAAACTGGCCCAGCAAATGGTAAAAACCTATGCAATGGCTGATGATCTTAGAACCTTTGGCCAAAAAGATGAATTGGTGTTCCTTGGCCGCGATCTGGCTGAAGAAAAAGATTACTCAGAAAAAACTGCAGAAAAAATTGACAAAGCAATTACCGATCTCTTAAATGATTCCAAAAAAGCAGCAGAAAAGATACTAACCGATTATAAGGATATGCTTGAAATGATTACTGACCGCCTGCTTGATAAAGAAACATTGGAAAAAGAAGAATTTGAGAAGCTGTTCAAAGATGAGAATATTAAAGTTCCCAAAAAAACTAAAAAAATCTCTAAAAAATAATTAGGAGGTAGGAGGAATATGAATAAACCAATTTACCGCCAAGTAATTAAGGACGCCTGGCACCTGGCCTGGCGCAACAAGTTCCTATGGTTATTTGGCTTTTTTGCCGGCATATTAATTAATGCCGGAGTATATGACCTGGCAATAAAGATGTTTTCCCGGGTCACAACCGCAAGCATCACCTGGGATTCGTTAATCAATAACATTGCCCCGCCCTATGCTTTTATTGGCAAATATGAAGCCATCAGCGCGCCGATTGAGAACCTGGGGCTGATGAGTGTTTGGGTCGTGTTAATGATAATTACGATTCTGGCAATTGGCTTGTTTTTAATCTGGCTATCAATCATATCGCAAGGTACATTGATTTCTCTGGTTGCCCGTACCCACAAAAAGAAAAAGGATATTCGCCAAAGGGCCATTGAGATTGGCTTGCAAAAATTCTGGCCCATACTTGGTGTCAATGTCCTCCTTAAGGTGACGATTGCGCTTCTGGTTATATTCACCTCATTCCCCTTAGTGCTGCTATTGAGCCAGAGTGCCGGACTGAACGCAATTCTCTACCTATTTTCATTTTTAATATTCATTCCTTTGGCAATAATTATTTATTTTATTGCCATACTTGCGAGCTGCTATATCATTCTCCGAGATAAATCACTCGGCCAATCATTATATCTGGCCTGGGAACTATTTAAACGTAACTGGCTGATCTGTCTTGAGCTCGGACTTCTCCTCTTTATTATCGGATTCTTGGTAGGACTAGCCGTACTCTTAATGTTCTTGGTTGCATCGATCCCAGTAGTACTGCTCTTGCTCGCGGCGCTGGCACTTGGCTCGCAAATTGCCTCGCTCGTGGTCATTGTACTGGCAGTAATTATTCTGGTGGCCCTTCTGGTGCTTTCCGGCGCCTTTATCGTCACTTTTCAGTATGCGTCATGGGTTCTCTTATTTGAAAGACTGACCACACGCGGTGGACATTCAAGATTAGTGCGTTGGATTAAGGGGCTGGAATCCCTTCATGGAAAACCAAAGCCAAAGAAAAAACCAAAAAAACGCGTTAGTATAAAACGCAAGAGATAATTTGTCACTATGGCAAAAGACCGTCAATCAATTGAAGAATTATTAAAAAAAGGTAAAAAACCTGGCAAGGCTGAGGAAAAGCTTAAGGAAAAAATGGAAGAGGTGCGTGAATCAGAAATCGAGCGCGAAGCTGAGAAAAAAGCCAGTAGTCTTGGTGTTAATTATGTTAACTTAAAAGGCTTTGCCGTCAGTCCGGAAGCGCTTTCGCTTATTCCAAAAGAGCAGGCAGAAAAATTAAAAGTACTCTGCTTTTTGCACACTGGTCCGGAAACCCGACTCGCGGCAATTGATCCGGAAAGTGAAGAAGTAAAGGAGCTTGCTCATCAGCTTGAGGAGCGCCTGCACACTAATGCGGATATTTATCTCGTGACCGAACAGAGCTTTAAGCACGCGTTTAAGCTTTATGATGTTTTACCTACCCCGCGTAAAATTGTAAAAGGCGTTGAGATTACCGAGGAAGATCTTTTGAAATACCAAAAAAAGATTGGCAATTTTGAAGAAATGCAGGCCGAGTTAAACCGCGCCAGCACAACTGAGGTGGTTGCCCTGATGATCGCCGCCGGATTAAAGCTCAAGGCATCTGACGTTCATGTTGAGGCGGAGCAGGACGGTATTAAAGTCAGGCTGAGGATTGACGGCGTGCTTCAGGACGCGGCGGAAATTGAACAACGCCGCTGGAAGCAGATTATTTCAAGAATTAAACTTGTTTCGGGTTTAAAAATTAATATTACGGACAAACCCCAGGACGGACGTTTTACAATTTTCCTCAAAGAAGAAGAGGTAGACATGCGTGTTTCAACTATTCCGACAACTTATGGTGAATCCGTGGTCATGCGTATCTTGTCTAAGAAAGCGATTCGCTTGGAGTTTGATGATCTGGGGATCCGCGGCCGTGCCCTGGAGCAGCTGCAAAAAGAAATTGCTCGGCCAAACGGCATGATTATTACGACCGGTCCGACCGGTTCTGGTAAAACCACCACGCTTTACGCGATTTTAAAGAAAGTAAACAAACCGGAAATAAAAATTATTACCTTGGAAGATCCGATTGAGTATCGCTTGGAAGGTATTAACCAATCCCAGATTGAACCGGAAAAAGATTATACATTTGCCAAGGGCCTGCGCTCAATTCTGCGTCAGGACCCGGATGTAATCATGGTTGGAGAAATTCGTGACCAGGAAACCGCTGATATTGCGATCAATGCCGCCCTGACCGGCCACCTAGTTGTTTCAACCATTCACACTAATAATGCCTCAGGTGCGATCCCCCGCTTTTTGGCAATGGGTGCCAAAGGGTTCTTGCTTGCTCCGGCATTGAACGCGGTGATTGGCCAGCGACTCTGCCGCCGCATTTGTGAAAAATGCAAAACCGAAGATAAGCTCAAGGCAGAAATGGTTGCCAAAATCAAAGAAACGCTTGAAAAAATCCCGGAAAAGTCGGGCTTCAAAGTCGACATAGCAAAAATGAAATTCTACACCGGTAAAGGCTGTCCGGCCTGCAACAACACCGGCTACAGCGGCCGCGTAGGTATTTATGAAATATTTATTGTTGATAAGGAAATTGAAAAAACTATTCAAAAAGAAGAAGTGGCTGAATATAAAATGGAAGAGCTGGCCATTGCCCAGGGAATGATCACCATGGCCCAGGACGGACTTCTCAAAGCGCTTGACGGCGTTACCACGCCGGAGGAGGTATTCCGAGTGACTGAGTAATATGACAAACCGATTTTTTGTTTCCTCTGATACGATCTCAGAATTAAAATTTATAATCAAAGACCCGAGTTTACTCCATCAGATGACTCGGGTTTTACGTTTTAAGCCTAGCGAAAAAATCCAGCTCTTGGACAATACCGGTAAAATCTATGAAGCTCGGGTTATGGAAATTAATGAAAAACAAATTTGCGGTAAAATCGAAAATATTATTGAAAAACCGGATATGCCAAAGTATAAAATAAATTTATGCATGGCTTTGTTAAAAAAAGACAAATTTGAATGGGTTTTGGAAAAAGCATGCGAACTTGGAGTTTATGAAATCACGCCGATTGTCACTAAACACTGCGTTAAAAAAATTGATAAGATTCCTGAGCGTTGGCACAAAATTGTCCGGGAAGCGAGTGAACAATGCGGCCGCACAATCTTGCCGAAGATTAACAACATCGTTGCATTTAAAGAAGCAATGAAAAAATATTCGCCCGGAATAATATGTTACGCCGATACAAAAAACTCTATCCACGACATTGAGTTGCCTGAGGAAATAAATCTCTATATTGGTCCGGAAGGCGACTTTACGAGCGAAGAAATTTTACTGTCTGGCCAAAATAAAATCGAGCCAGTTAATCTTGGCTCGAACGTTCTGCGCGCCGAAACCGCGGCAATCGCAACAATGGCAATACTAAATATCTAAAATCGGACAATACGCTCGTTTTCTTTTTTGCCGAGTGAAAAACGAAACCATTTTGTTCTGCCCGAGGGCAGAATTTTTTTAATTTTTTCGGCCCACTCAATTGCCAACACTGATCCGTCTTCAAAATAATCCTCAATACCCACTTCCTGAAGCTCGGCCTCCTCAACCCGATAGGCATCAACATGAACAAACTTTGTAAATTTTTGATTTTTAACTTTGTAAGGCTTGAATAACACAAAGGTCGGGCTGATAATGTGGCCGGTAATACCCATGGCCTTGGCTAAGCCTTTGACAAAAGTGGTTTTGCCAGAACCAAGCTCGCCCGAGAGCGCCAAAATATCACCCGGTTTTATCTTTTTTGCAACCTGGCGGGCAAACGCGTGCATTTCATGCTCAGATTTTATGACTTTTTTCATATTCAAAAGACAGATTAGCCAAGGCTTAAGTTTGGATCAACGTCAATCTTCTCCCATTTTGTAAAATTCTTCTTCTTAGCGTGAAAGACACCAGCTGCTCCAACCATGGCGGCATTGTCACCGGTATATTTTATTTCCGGAAGCACCACATTCACTTTAGGTAAAAATTTCTTTACGCCAAGCTGAAGTTCGGTTCTCAGCCATTTGTTGGCCGACACACCGCCGGCCAGCATAATTGTTTTCACCCTATGCTTTTTTGCGGCTTTAATGGTCTTTGCCACGAGTGTATCTACCACGGCTTCCTGAAATGAGGCGCATACATCAGCAACATATTTTTTATTATTAGCCTTCTTCTCATTCCGTTTCACTTCATAAAGCACGGCTGTTTTGAGTCCGGAAAACGAAAAGTCAAAATTTGGTTTATTGATGAGCGGCCGTGGAAAATCAATCGCATCGGCTTTGCCTTTTTCAGCCCATTTAGCAATGGCTGGTCCGCCTGGATAGCCGATATTAAATATCTTGGCCACTTTATCAAAAGCTTCACCAGCTGCATCATCCAAAGTCTGGCCGATTTTTTTATACTCCCCTTTCTTTTTCATAAGGATAAGCTCGGTATGCCCGCCTGAGACTACCAGAGCCAGAGCTGGAAAAATAATTTTATTCTTCTTAGTTAACCAATTAGCTAAGATGTGGGCTTCGATATGGTTGATGGCAATTAATGGCTTTTTCCATAAAAACGACAATGTTTTTCCCAGTTCTACTCCGACACGGAGCGATGTTACCAAACCTGGGCCGTTTACTACAGCAATCGCATCAATACCTTTACCCGTTTTGGTGCCAAGCTGATCCAAGAGTGATGGCAGTTTTTCAACATGGGCCCTGGCTGCCACCTCTGGCACCACACCGCCAAACTTTTTATGGATTGGAATTTGCGAAAATACTAAATCTTTTTTAACCACAAAGTCCTTGCCATCGGACTCAATAATGGCTAAGGCAGTCTCGTCGCAAGATGTTTCA
>Ga0180438_10002414_pt1 | contig 30546 bp, 22 predicted proteins | sample SS_ome_12_FD_132455 | JGI IMG/M metagenome (GOLD analysis project Ga0180438, IMG submission 132455) | Hypersaline lake sediment archaeal communities from the Salton Sea, California, USA - SS_3_D_2 metaG | ecosystem: Environmental > Aquatic > Non-marine Saline and Alkaline > Hypersaline >...
CAACAGATTTCTTCAAGAAACTGCGCCTGTCAAGTCGTCTTGACATGGTTTACTCTCCCAAACCTGGCTGTTACGCCTCCAAGGCCGTTCTCTCTTGGTATTTGCCAGTATTGCGTTAGCGATCTCCACATCGTCAACGATCTGGAAATCGAACATACCTACCGTTATAAAATCTGCGCCGCTTTCAAAGGCATACTTAAAACACCTCTTCGCAAGAATAGCGCCCGCCGCCAGCACCTTGTACGCGATCCACGGTTTATCCAAAGCCCTCATGAACTCGATGGTCTTCTCCGGTTCCACACACCAGTAGTTGTCGGCCCGGTTCTCGATGACATCGCGTGTTTGATCTTCGCGTTGTGCTGACCAGTAGTCGCCGCTGTGGAGGGTTTTCATGTAGTAATCTGGGTTGACGCCGGCCTTTTCGCACTCGATCGGCACGCTCAACGAATGGCAGGCGACCCCGGCGGGCAGACCGTTTTCCTGGATGAACTGGACAACCTTACCGATCAGGTCAACTCGACCGCGTTTCACCCAGCTGTCCGAAACATTGCCCTGCAGATGGACCGCGGACGCGCCGTTATCGATGGAGAACTGGATTACGGTTTTCACGTCGTCCAACGTCGGCTTGTCCTGCGTGATCCACTGAATCTTTCCGCCCCTTTCGCGCCAGTACTTGTTGATGATGTCGAATCCGTCCTTACCTTCCGTCATGACCGTGTTGACACCGTTCTCTTCAGCTATCTGTAACGTCTCTAGGATCTTCTCCTCCGTAAAGTAGCTCTTGAGCAACCTCGACACGTACAGCAGATCCCGGGAGTGAGCGTAACCGCCGATCAGGTTGCCGCCGCAGATGACTCTGCTGACCTCAAGGTCGCCGATCTTTCCGGTTGGAAGGCTGTTGCCGGCGCTCGCCGCCGGCGTTTCGGCTTTTTCCGGCGGCGCGTTGGCGAGCAGGATCTCCTCTTCACGGCTCAGGCCGAGGGCGATGCCGGCGGATGCGGCCACAGATCCTTTCAGAAAAGCGCGGCGGTCCAGGTTTTTCGACATGGTTTTGGTCTCTCCCGTTCTCGCTTGGGTTTCCCAACATTACAGGATAGATTAGATCAATTCCTGCTGATTTTCAAGTCCGGCTGGCCGTTCTCATGAAAGACCGCACGATCCGATGCGGACAGATCTTGAATTCCGTCCGAGCCATTATGTATGATGCAGTTGCTTACGGACTTCAGAGCGCGATGAACGGACACGGGTGATGCTGTGTGCATCGAGGAGATATTGATCAAGTGAAAGGCGAGCATCGGGGCGGCAGGAAGATGAATCGGCGGACGTTCCTGGCATCGGCTTCTGCGGCGGGTGCCGGTTTGGCGGTGGCACCGGCCGACGGCGGACAGCCCACGGCAGCTCGAACGGACGATTTGAACATCGCCGTGATCGGCGTCGGCGCGCAGGGACGAATTCTCATCGACTCGATCCTGAAGATACCTGGCATCCGGTTCAAGGCGATCTGTGACATCTGGTCGTACGGTCAGCAGTACGGCCGCAACTACCTCAAGAAGAACGGCTACGAGGTCAGCGTCTATAACGATTACCGCGAGATGCTGGCTGCTGAAGAGGATCTCGACGCGGTAGTGGTTGCCACGCCCGATTGGATGCACGCAGAGCACTCGGTCGCATGCATGGAAGCCGGTTTGCACGTATACTGCGAGAAGGAGATGTCCAACTCGCTTGAAGGGGCGAGGAAAATGGTGATGGCTGCCAGAAAAAGCGGCAGACTGCTCCAGATCGGACGCCAGCGGCGCAGCAATCCGCGTTACATCCATGCTATCGACAATCTGATCCGCAAAGAGAGGCTTCTCGGACGTATAACCCAGGCTTACGGCCAGTGGAACCGTCCGAAAAGCGGCGATCTGGGATGGCCGAGAAAACATGAGATGAGCAGCGCGCTGCTGGAGAAGTACGGTTATTCTTCGATGCGCCAGTTCCGCAACTGGCGGTGGTATCGCAAGTACGGCGGCGGCCCCGTCGCGGATCTCGGTTCCGACCAGATTGACGTTTTCAGTTGGGTGTTTGGCGTCGAACCGAAGTCGGTGATGGCCGCCGGTGGCGTTGACTATTACCCTCACCACGAGTGGTACGACAATGTGATGGCCATTTTCGAGTTTGAGAACGAGCACGGCGTCGCACGTGCGATGTACCAGGTGCTTGCCACCACAGGACATGGCAGTTTCTACGAAGCGTTTCTGGGCGAGGACGGCTCCGTAGACCTCTCGGAGGTGCCGGAGCGGGGTAACGTCGCGCGTCGTGAGGCCCATGCGGACGTGGCCAAATGGAACCAGTTGGCTAGAAGAGGGTATCTGAAAAAACCGAGGGTCCCGATACAGGAAGGCGTCACAAAAAACATTATCATCGACGTTCGGGAGACCGCGCCGGTCGGGGCCTGGACGCTGCCTATCGAACTTCTCGAACCGCCGCACCAGCCTCATCTCAAGAACTTCTTCGATGCCGTCAGGACCGGTGAACCGCTCAACTGCCCTGCAGAAGAGGCTTACAAGACGGCCGTCGTCGCGTTCAAAGTCAACGAGTCGGTCGAAGCCGGACGCAAACTCGAATTCCAGCCGGGGAGCTTCAGAGTTTGAAGAAAACAGCTCTCGTAACCTCGCTTCTCGCAGTCCTGGCGACAGTCGTCATAGCACACGGCGAAATAGAACAGGGCGGTCATTGGGACGGAAGCCTGACTACGCCGGTGCATCGCATCCCCTTGATTGACGACGAGGATCAGGAGGTATCGCCGACGTACGGGAGTACCGTGCCCTTCTCAACGCGCAAAACGTGCGGTCCCTGCCACGATTATTCAACGGTCGCGGGCGGGTTTCACTTCAACTCCTCCAAGAAAGGCGCGTCAGCCGGGAGAGGCGGTGAGCCCTGGATCTGGGTGGACGAGAGAACCGGAACACAGCTTCCGTTGTCCTACCGGGGCTGGCCCGGAACCTGGAATCCGGAGGAAGTCGGCATAACCGAATGGCGGTTCACGCAGTTGTTCGGCCGGCACATGGCCGGAGGGGACATGGGCGAGCCTGCAGACACTCTTGCGGACCCCCGTTCGAGGTGGGATGTTTCAGGCACCGTTGAGATAAACTGTCTGGGCTGCCACGGTGCTTCGCCCCGCCAGGACCACAGTGAGTGGGGCAAACAGATGGCCAGAGAGAACTTCCGCTGGGCGGCCACCGCCGCCAGCGGAATCGGCGCTGTGACCGGTGTAGCATCCCGCCTGCCGGACACGTGGACAGTACACGACGGTCCTGACCCGGACGACGCCGAGTATGCTGTTCCCCCGACGGTCCAGTACGATCCGGGCCTCTTCGACCATAAGGGTCGCGCACTGTTCGAGATGAATCGCGAGCCGCCGGATCGGAATTGCCTTTACTGCCACTCGGTGTCGCAAGTTGACATGGAAAAATGGGAGATGGACAGCGACGTGCATTCGGCTTGCGGTATGAAATGTGCCGACTGTCATCGGAACGGTCTGGACCACAACATGGTTCGCGGCTACGACGGTGAGGCAGATGAGCGGGGTGACCTTGCCGTCGCTGAATTCTCGTGCGAGGGCTGCCATCTGGGCGTTCCCCAGGGCGCGCTGGGCGGTCGTCTGGGCGCTCCCCGACCGTCACACAAAGGCATTCCGCCGGTTCATCTTGATCGGATGGCCTGTACCGTGTGCCATGCGGGAGCCGGGCCGGCGAAGATGCCGGTGCGCGTGCGTACGTCCCGCTCGAATCGCCTCGGTATTTACGGCGTTGCGCAGTGGTATACGGACTCTCCCTACATTGTTGAGCCGGTCTACGTGAAGGAATCTGACGGGAAGCTTGTGCCTCATCGCATGATGTGGCCGGCATTCTGGGGACGGCTCGAGGGCGAGACGGTAACGCCGCTCTTGCCCGACGAGGTGGGACCGTTTGCGGACGGGATACTTGACGCCGAGCAGCAGATCGGCAGGATGCTGACATCTTTTGGCGAGGGTCTCGCTGCTCTGGCCATGCTTTATCCGGATCAGGATCTGGCGGGCGAGCCGGTGTTCGTGATCGCTGGAAAGGTGTACCGCCTCAACGTGGATGGTGGTTTGGACGTATCGGATTACGCTGCACCCGTCGGTGCTCAGACCGGACATTGGGCCCAGGTGAGAGACGGTAAGGTTCTGCCACTGGTCCCGGACTTCGATCCGGAAGCCGGAGACGTCGAGATTCTTGTGGAACACGCGATAGTCAGTATCGTCGAATGGCTGGCTCCGGAGGAGGACCCAAGAGGCGAGCCGGTTTACGTGCGTGGCACGAGGGTTTATGGGCGTAGCCTGGAAGGGTTCCTTTCCGTTCTGGACCTCCCGGACACCCAGGCCGATACGCCGATATGGGGGTGGCGCAGGTACGACGAGATTGCCCCGCTTGTGCCCGAGTTCACGATGCGTGCAGTCGAGGAAACCGTCGGGATAGAGGAACAGTTCAACGAGGAACAGGTGGTACTGATGCTCAAAGCGTTGAACGACGCTGCAGAAGAGCGAGGAGATGCAACAGGCGAGTTCGTTTACGTTTGCGCCGGGAAGATGTTCCGGCTGGATGGAGCAGGAAAGCTTACGGTGTCGGATCATCCCGCCGCCGCACCTTGTTCCTGGCCGATAGCGCACGACGTGCGTCCTGCCGGCCAATCGCTGGGGGCCGGGTCTTGCACGGACTGTCACGGGCCGGCCGCGCCGTTTTTCTTCGGCGAGGTCAGCGCTTTCGGCCCTCTCAAGACCGATCACGTCGCTGTCAGAATCATGCACGAGATTCAGGAGGCCGACCTGGCGCTCTTGAAAGCATGGGCCAGGGGCGTGCGGCTGCGGCGGGTGTATGCTGTCGGTGCCTGGGTTGTTGCCGCGCTTATGGCCGCGGCGCTCGCGCGGTACGGCTTCGCGGGGCTGGAACGGGCTGTGAGGGCGCTGGCGGTTCGTAAACCGGCGCGACTCGATTAAGGGAAGTGACATGTTTCGGTTGATTTCTCTGATTGCGGTGGCCGGTACCGCGGCACTATGTGCGCTTCACTATGCCACGTTCGGTACCAGGCGTTGGCGACCGGGCGAGAGTGGTCCCTCGGTCTACCGGTTCAGCGTTTGGGAACGGCTAATTCACGCGTTCGGTCTCCTTGCTTTTCTGACGCTCGCCGGGACGGGATTCTGGACGGTAGTTGTCCGTCGTGATCCGCTCGACGGCTGGTTGTGGATGGTCCACGCCGTGGCGGGCTGGGTTTTCGGCATCGCGATGGTTCTTATGACGCTCCTATGGGCTGTGGATTGCCGTTTTGCGAGCCACGACTGGACGTGGACTAAGCGGTTCGGCGGCTACCTGGGCGGCGGCGGGAAGCTGCCGGCCGGCCGGTTCAACGCAGGCCAGAAGGTCTTTTTCTGGTGCAGCGTGGTGCTCGGGTTGGGAACTCTGGCATCCGGTCTCGCGCTCATGTTGCCGGTGTTCGACCCGCCCTTCCAGGAGTCCATCTGTCAGGTTCACCGTTACGGCTCGTTGCTGTTTGTCATCTCGGTCATAGTGCACCTGTACGTGGCAACGCTGGCCAATCCGGGCACGGTGCGTTCCATGGTAGTGGGCACGGTCGACGCGGAATGGGCGGAGCACCATCATCCGCTGTGGTTGGATGATACCGGCGGAACGCATGACGGCGGTTCCCGTGAATAGCGTCTGTGACGACAGGGTAGGGGGCCAATTATGGCTGAGCTTCACCGATTTGCCCACGAAGCTATGGCCACCACGTTCGAGATCCTCATCGCGAGCGATGATACGGTGGCCGAAAGCGCTGAATATGCCCGGCAAGCCTCGCAGGCAGCTTTCCATGAGGTAGACCGGCTTGAGAAAGATCTGAGCCGGTTCATCGAATCGAGCGACATCTCGCGGATCAGCAAGCTCGGCGCCAGACAGCCGGTGCGGGTGAGCGTCGATACGTTTGAATGTCTTCAACTGGCCGCCCGTCTTCAAAGAGAGACTGGCGGAGCGTTCGATGTGACAATTGGGGCCCTCCTGGCATTTTGGCGGACGCCCGCTGGTGAACTTCGCAATCCCACCCTAAAAGAGGTTGCGGAGGCGAAAGCGCGAACCGGCATGGAACAAGTGGTGTTAGACAGAAGGAACTTTACTGTTCGACTTAAGACCGACGGCGTGTTGCTCGATCTCGGCGGGATCGGCAAGGGATTCGCACTGGACAAGGCCGCCGAGACGCTGCGCGAGTGGGCCGATGAAGGATGGGGATTGGAGGCCGCGTTGCTCAGCGGAGGACAGAGTACCTTGTTGGCTATGGGCGCTCCGCCGGGAAAGCGCGGCTGGACGGTGACCGTGGGTGCCGACGTGCTGGACGCGCCGGAAGAGATCCTTCTGCGCGACAGGGCGCTCAGCGGTTCGGGAACGCGGGTGCGGGGTCGGCACATTATCGATCCGAGAACCGGCCGCCCCGCCGGAGGTCCTCACGTGCGCGCCTGGGCGTCCTCTCCGTCGGGAGCCGTTTCGGATGCGCTCTCGACCGCGTTCATGATAATGGGTCCGGCGGAAACCGAACGCTACTGTGCCGAACACGCCGACACGTGGGCCATACTATTGATACGAGACGCCTCGGGCCGTCGGCTCAAACGTGTCGGCAAACGATGAGACTCTCCTGTCCCGGCAGGGTTCTATAACCCTCTAACGACGAAAGCCGGGAATCTGTCGATAGACCTCTTGTCGAACGGTTTCAGTTCTTTTTTCTCGGTCGATTCTTCGCCGGCTTATTGTATTTGGCCATGTCGACGTTGGCCTCAAAACTATCCGTTCTGAACGGAACCGCGGGAAGTCCCTCGACATTATACAGGTTGCAGAGAGGGAAGTCCGACCAGGCGTACCGAACGGCGACCGGCTTTGACACCTCGGGACTGGAAACCACAACGGTACCGCCGACGATCTCAGCATCGGCCCATACGAATTTCCTGTCCTCACCGCAAACGGCGAATCCTTTCAACTCGTCCGCGCTGAGATGGTACTTGTCGAGTACCACGTCTTTAGCGACGAGCCCGCCGGCAACGTTGTCGAATTCAACAACCGCCTTGTTCCCCTTGATCTCCATCTTCTTGAATGTGGGACCGGATGCTATAACGTCCATACCGTAAGCGACCCGTTTCGCACCCAGCGCCAATCGTTCCGCAACGGCTTCTTTCCGATACGGATGAATGTCGTCCTCCTCGCCAAGGTCGATGGCGACCGCCATACCGGTGTTGGGAAGCAACAGCGCTTTAACCTGCGAGTCGCGCAGCAGAGGCCACAACTCGTCCACCGGTTCTTCCGCCTTCTTTCGGAACGAAGCCAGTTGGACGAACAGAAAGGTGAAATCTCCCTGTCCCCAGTCGCGCCGCCAAGCCCTTATGAGATCGGGGAACGTGGTACCGTACGCCAGACAATCCCGGACTCTCCCCGCGTTGGATTCGCCCTGGTACCAGATGACGCCTTTGATGGCGAAAGGTTGCAGCGGGGCGATTATGCCGTTGTAAAGGGAAGACGGTCCATCCTCACTTGGCGGCGTCCCGCTGAAAAGATCTATCGGCATCCACAATTCCGCCCTGGTGCCGCCTTTGTTTGCGTCAATCAACCCGATCGGAACACCGAGATCCTCATTGAGTTTGCGGCCGAACATGAAACCCAGCGCCGAGAACACAGCAGTGTGTTCCGGACGGAGTTCCTGCCAGGAATTATCGAACTCCTTGACAATCTGGATATTCTCCTGCGGTTGCGCTCTGGATATCTTGTCAATCAGCATGAGGCGCAGGTTTCGGTGTGATGTGTCGGCGATCATTCTCTCGAACTGCTCAACCACGGCTTCCGGCCGGTTCTTGCTCCGATCGGCATATGCCTGCATCTGGAAGTGCATGTTGGACTGGCCGCCGCAGACCCATACGTCGCCCACCAGAACGTTGTGAAGGACGATTTCGTTGTTGCCGGAGATCGTCATCTCATAGGGTCCCCCGGCATTCGTGGGCTTCAAGAAGACTTTCCATCGGCCGTCTTCGGCGGTTGTGCGGACTGTCTGACCGTTGAACAGCACTGTCACCACTTCGCCCGGGTCGGCCCAACCCCATACCGGCGCTTTGATGTCTCTCTGAAGCACCATGTTGTCCGTGAACAGCCCGTGCAGTCTGACGTCCGCCCGACCAGCCAAAGGCAGACTGAGTATCGCAACGGCAACCCATACCATCAACACATTACGTTTGCGCATAAGTCTGGTTCTCCCTTCTTTTTGTAGGTTACAGCTCCTTACTGGCTACCGCGCATGCACACGACCCTGCCGTCGGTTGTGGATATGTACAAACCGCCGTTAGCCGCGGTCATACCATCAAACACAGGCGGCGAATCCAGCTTGTACTCAGCCAGCTTAGTCCCGTCTTCTGCCGAAACGGCCCACAAGACAGCGCCTTTTCGTCCCTCGAATGCCGCCAGCGGGTCGTTCGGGTCGAGGACATCCGGCGGCCCGACAGCAAATAGCGTCTTGTCCGCGACCGTCATTGCCCGGACGCGAATCGGCACCCATACGGCCCATTTTGGAGGCAGTGCTCTCGTGAAGCCGGTTCCCTTGTCTTGATCCACCGCCACACCTTCAAGCTTATGGCCGATTTCCTTAGGTACATCCGGGAGCCACCTCACCGGCTTAAACTCGCGATCTTTGCCTACGAGCGCCGGCTCAGTATCGTTGTCATCGGCAAACAGCAGATAACCGTCCGTGCCAGGGAAGAACATCGGGCTGTGACGGTTTCTTCTGGTATACACTTTTACTGCGTATGTGCTCGCGGCGTCGAACACGAGAAGCTGGCCGCTCTTTGGTGCCTGGTTGGCGATGTAATACCCGGGCCACGTCTCGGAATACGTCCAGAATGTGCGATTGAACCACGAATCGTCCAGGAACCCGGCGGTTGAGAGGACGTGCCGGCCAACCTTCCGGTCGCCCATTGAACTGACGCGCGGTGCCTCCTGCTCCGCCAGGGTGCTGTCAAGCACAGTCTGTTGCATATGCAGGAAGGTGCCGTCCGTCACCAGAACGTCCGCCTTCGTCCCCTCCATATCGAAAGGTCTACCGGTGTCCGTGTTGAAATCAGGGTACGGGCCCTCGACACGCGCTTCATGGAGCAGCTCGCCCGTTGTCGGGTTAAGGCCATAAACGTGTATGCCCCCGTCCAGATAGGAAGATCGGCCCGCGGCGAAGTATACGACGTCGTCCTTCAGGAGGACGCTTCCGTGCACCGGCCAGGGTGACTCCAATTGCCCGAACGCCACCACTCGCCGGTCGTCTGGCGCGGCTCGAAAACGCCAGACGAGCACTCCATCGGAGGCCCGAATACAGTAGACCCAGCCGTCCGCGGACCCAAACAACACGAGACCTCTGTAGACGGTCGGCGGTGAGTCCACCCGCCCGCCTGCCGTGTAACTCCAGAGCCGCTCTCCCTGCTTGGCGTCCAGGCACCAGACGGTGTGGGCATCGACCGAGGCGACAAAGACCTTCCCTGCCGCGACCACAGGCTGGGTGACTCTACCGCCCAGATCGGTCTGCCAGAGATCAGCCAGCCTGACCGGGACCGCCGACGCCGTTGAGCCACTGCGTTTGGGATCATGCCGATACGTCGGCCAATCGTGCGCACCTGTAGCCTCCTGACTGCCGGTCGCCGCGTTGTAAGCAGGACCCCGCTCCAAAGATTCGCTGTGCCGCCTTTCCGGTCCACGACGTCCGGTCTGGACGCGGGCGGCCAGAGCGTTGAATCCATTCAGTTTGACTCCCGGATAACAGAAACACTGGTGCGGCGGCACATAGAGCAGTCCGTTGCACGGCATCAACCCCAATCTGCACGGCGCTCGCAGCCAGTCATGCCGCATATGGTCGTTTGATTTCAGGTCGATGAATTCTACCCCGCGTTTGGGCCATAGCAGGTAACGCTCCGTAGCCTTGCTTCTGTAGCATCGAAAATGGTGGCCTGGAGTAATCAGATTCTGACATTCGACTATCCTCTTAACCTCACCTGTCCTGGGATCGTAGCCTGACTTCCTAACGTCGGTTGCCGTCCTGATCTTTCTGCGATCGCGCAGGCCGTCGAATCCTCCGTACCAGACGAGCCCGTCGGCCACGAAGACGTCGGGAGGATTTTGAACGCCAGGTCCAGAAGTGCCGGGCCCTGTCCACAGGACCTTCCCGGTTTCAGTTGAAAGCGCCTCCAGTTTTCTTGGGCCCAGAGATAACACCACCCCGTCGTGCACAACGAGCGTTGTTGCCGGCGTCCAAATGTCGCCCTCTGCAACCTTGCTCCGCGTCCTCCACACTTCCCTCCCCGTTTTCAGCTCCAGACAGACGATTTCCTTGAAGTTGTGGAAAAAGACACGATCTTCTCCGATGGCGAGAGACAGTGGGACTATGCTCTCTTCCTGGGCCTTCCAGAGGATCTCTCCGGTCTGCGAGCTGACTGCAAAGATCGAATCGGGCGGACCTCCTCTTGCATCCCGGTTGGTTTGCTCACCAGACCCTCTTCGGACGCACAGCGCCAATATGCCGTGGCTGCACACGATTTCATCAGTACTGTCAGTACCTTCATACTCTCGGACGATCTCGCCGGTGGCCGCATCGATGGCTGTGACGGGGGCGTCGTATCCGAGTGTGGCGTAGACTCGATCCCCTTCGGCAACCAATCGTCGCGGAAGCACGCTGGGCGAGTGAATCCGCTCACCTCGAAGCGTCGTCCAGTCCTTTGCTTCCAACTCCGCCCTCTTCCACTCTCGCCAACCCCAGCGGGGTATCGGGCGTTTCCACAGGAGCACGCCGTTGAACGCATCTCGCGCCACAAGGTACCACTGTGCGGGCAGTCTTTCGTCAGTCACACCCGTCAGACCTTCATCGAGGATGTAAAAGAGACGTCCCCGGGCGGAGACCAGAGCGCTGACACTTGAATCGATCTCGTGGCTTCTACAGTAGAGCGGTTTCGCAACCCACTGCGTGTACCTCGGCGGTCCGACACGCGTGTCCTTGGCGACGGCGTTGTTGGTGGCATCATGCAAGTAGTGAGTCCATTCATCGATTTCGTCGGGCCATGGCTTTACCCTCTCTACCCATCTACCCTCTTTTCGTGTATACGCCACGCCGTTGGGACACAGAACACGCATCACCTCATCCACGGATACCTCGCCGAGATCTTCCGACACAATGAGATTCACAAGGTTATCGGTGTAGGGAAGACGGTCGCCCTCAAACCGTTCAACCGAAACCTTACCGTAAAGGCCAAGGGAACGAACGTGCTCGCGAGCCTTCTCGAAATTCGCCGGATCAGCGTCCAGCCCGTGGACGAGATAGCCGTCGTTGGCGTACAAAGCGGCCGTCAGCTTCCCATCGCCGCAACCGATGTGGACCACCAAGCCACCCTTGACCCCGGTGGTCTCCAGGATCTGCCCGGCCTCCGGCGTTTTCGCCACTGATAACGTGGGCAACATCCCGAGCAAAATGACCGTGGCTATGGCCGATCGTATTCCTTTCTTCATAATCCCTCCTCGTTTTCGCCCACGAATGCCCCCACCACACCGAGCAAATCCTGAAATCAAAAAGATGCTACCTTCGTCTTGGAATGTCCATTACGTTGGTCTTAGGAAGCCACCGTGCCAGTCTTTCCTTGATTTCGGAATACTGTGGATCTTGAGCGAGGTTGTTCCATTCCAATTCGTCGATCTTGTGATCGTAAAGCTCTTCGGTTCCGTCCGAGTACCGAATGTAACGCCACCGTTTGGATCTAATCGAATGGTTGTTGCGTCCGTGAGTCGTGAGCGCGGGCCTCTCCCATTCGGTTTCAGGATTCTTGAGCAACGATATGAGACTGGCACCTTCAAGTCCTTCCCGCGGCCTGAGATCGCACACGTCAATGAGCGTGGGGTAGATATCGAGCAGATTGACGGGCGCGTCGCATCGCCCGCCGGGCGAGGTGACTCCGGGCGCCACGACCATCAGCACGTTATGCGTTGCCTCCTCCCAGAGGGCGAACTTGCGCCAGTGAAGTTTCTCGCCAAGATGCCAGCCGTGGTCGGACCACAATACGACGACCGTGTTGTCGCGGTGCGGGCTCTTGTCAAGAGCGTCAATAACGCGGCCGACACACTCATCAACAAAGCTGATGCTGGCGAGGTACGCTTGAACAGCCTTGCGCCACTGTTTGTACTTGATGACTTTGGCGTGGTCCCTCTGAGCCCCTGCCATACTCCTCCCGATCTCGGGAACGTCTTCCAGATCGTCGTCATTGACGGTTGGGAGGGTAACCTCGTCGACGGGATACAGGTCGAAGTACTTCTGCGGCACGTACCACGGAAGGTGCGGGCGGAAGAAACCGCATCCCAGGAAGAACGGTTTGTCGTGCAGTTGCGCCAGCTGACCGATAACCCAATCGGCAACCTGCCAGTCGCCCATCATCTCCGGCGGCACGTCGATGGGGCCCCAGTCGAAGTGGCTGGCCTTCGGGAAGCCGTTTAGCGGCAGTTTGTCATTGGGCGGAACTGGATCCGCTGGTTTGGTTACTGTCTTTGACGGCCAGTAATCGTTCCACGACTCCGGGTCGGGAAACCGGCCATGATATATCTTCCCGCTGCCGACCGCTTTGTATCCGTGCGCCATGAAATGTTGGGGAATTGTGACGGAGTCCTTCAGGACAGGGCTTTGCCGCCATGGGTGGGAGTTGTGATAGACACCCGACGTTGACGGACGGATACCGGTCATCAACGCTGCCCGTGAAGGATTGCACGCTGGGGCGGCACAGTACGCGTTTGTGAAAAGGACACCGCGTCGAGCTAGACGGTCCAGGTTGGGCGTTTTGACGTCCGGATGACCGCCGAGACAGCCAACCCAATCGTTCAAGTCGTCTATTGCGATAAACAATACGTTCGCTCTGTCTTTGGGAACGCCGCCGACCGAGAGAGCGCTAGCCGCATATCGCGGCAGCGTCAGAGCTGCAGCGCCCATACCCACCGTTCGCAGAAAATCACGTCGTGTATGTTCGTGTGTGCTCATAACGTTCCGCCCGCCCCTTTCCTCTTCCCTTCCGAGCGTCTAATTCTCCGGCACCTTGTAGTAGGCGCGCAGCCGCTTTAGTTCCGCCTTGAGTTCAGCCACAATGCCGGCGTATTCCGGATTATCATACTCGCTCTTCATTTCATTAGGATCTTTCTCCAGATCGTAGAGTTCCCACTCGTCCAGATCGTAGAAATGTAGCAGCTTGTAGCGCTTGCCGGCGACACCCTCGTGTCGTCGGACGCTGTGCACCGCCGGATATTCGTAGTAGTGGTAGTACAAGCTTTTCCGCCAGTCGTCCGGTGTCTTGCCGAGCATGATAGGTTTCAAGCTTGCACCCTGCATATCGGACGGCTGGTCGACCCCTGCAATATCGAGGAACGTCTGGGCGAAATCGAGGTTAGAGACCAGGTCGTCGTTCGCGCGTCCTGGTTCGATCACACCGGGCCATCTGGCCACTAGCGGTGTGCCGAAAGATTCCTCGTACATGAAGCGTTTGTCGAACCACCCGTGCTCGCCCAGATAGAACCCCTGGTCGGACGAGTAGATGACGACGGTGTTCTTCGCCAAACCGGATTCGTCGAGATAATCGAGCACCCGGCCGATGTTGTCGTCAACGGAAGCGATACAGCGCAGATAGTCTTTCATATATCGCTGATATTTCCAGCGAACCAGGTCTTTTCCCTCGAGATTGGCCTTCTTGAAAGCTTCATTCTTGGGCCCGTAAGCTGCATCCCACAACTTGCGCTGTTCGGCAGTCATACGCGCGAACCTGCTTTCGAACCGTTTGTCCGGTTTATCGGGCGTGACCTTGAGATCGGTCGCAAGCAGCATAGTTTTGGCGATAGTCATATCCTGCTTCTTTGCGGCCGTGCCGCGTCCTTGATAATCGTCAAAGAGCGTTTCGGGCTCAGGGATGGTGACATCGTCGAACAAGTTCAGATGTTTAGGGCCGGGCGACCACTCACGATGCGGCGCTTTGTGTTGGAGCATCATCATGAACGGTTTGTTCTTGTCGCGTTTGTTCCGCAGCCAGTCGAGACCTTTGTCCGTAATAACGTCGGTCGCGTAACCGATGACGTTAATCTTGCCGCCTGGCGTCCGGAAGTCCGGGTTGTAATAATGGCCCTGTCCAGGCAGCACTTCCCAGTAGTCGAACCCTGTCGGCTCGCTTTTAAGATGCCATTTACCGACAATTGCCGTCTGGTAGCCTTCTTTCTGCAGCAGCTTGGGGAACGTCTGCTGCGAGCCGTCGAATCTAACTGCATTGTTGATGACCCCGTTGAGATGGCTGTGTTTGCCGGTCAGGATCACCGCGCGTGACGGCGCACAGATGGAGTTCGTCACGCAGCACCTGGTGAACAGCATACCTTCTCTTGCGATACGGTCGATGTTGGGTGTGGGCGCTACCTTCGCCAGACGTCCGCCGTACGCGCTGATGGCCTGACGAGCATGGTCGTCGGTGAATATGAAGATTATGTTCGGTCTGGCGCCGCTCTGATTCGCGGCGAACGCCGTTCTACGTGCCGCCAGCGCCGCGGCACCGAACCCGACTGTCTTAATGAAATCTCGTCTTGTGGAATCCGTCTTCATCGCTGTCGTGCCTCCTTCTTCGCTTCGTGCAGGTTCAATCAGCCCGTACCTCAGCCGCCCATCGTTCGTGCAGTTCCGTCAACCGCTTGACCAGATCGGGCCGCCGCATCGCGAAACTGGTCCGCTCCGTCGGATCTTCCGCCAGATTCGCCAGGAACGGTTCTTTAAGAACGGTAACATCGCGTCCGTCGGTCGTATCGTTGGCGTTGACAATCAGCTTCCACTGGCCTTCGCGCACGGCCCACTGGTTGTGTAGTTGCCAGTGCCACACTGTGTGTGGGTCGGGTGCCTCCGCGGACCCTATCACGGTAAGGATACTCACTCCGTCGATCTTCCGCTCGGGTAACGGTGCGCCGCAGAACTCCGCGATAGTCGGCAGCCAGTCGCAGCCTGTACAGAACTGGCTGCGCACCTCGCCCTGGGGTATCCTGCCGGGCAAGCTTACCGCGGCCGGGACGCGCAGCCCCCCTTCGAACAGGCTCGCTTTCGCTCCACGGTAGGAGCCGGCGTTGCCCCCGCCGTAGTTGGCGCGCGCTTCGGTCGAATGACCCTGGTCCGACTGGAAAATGATCAATGTGTTCTCGCGCAGCCCGAGTTCGTCAACCTTCGCGAGTATACGTCCGACCTGCTCGTCCATCGTCGATACAAGCGCCGCGTAAGCGCGTCTGGGCTCGGGCAAGCTCTCGTAATGTTGCCAATACTTGTTGTAAGGTTGCATCGGATAGTGCGGCGTTCCAAAAGCCACGTACATAAAAAACGGTTTGTCCGCGTTTGTTTCCATAAACGGCGTCGCACCGCGCACGATCAGGTCGCCCGAATGCGTGCCGGATTCCCAGACTTCTTTGCCGTTATGGTACCAGTCGTGACGTTTCGGCGGACTGCCCCAGGCTGCGCCGCCGTAGTTGAAGTGCGACCATTTGTCGATGCACCCGCCAAGGAATCCGAAACTCTCGTCGAATCCCGAACCGTTCGGACCCGGGTTGCCGCCCAGATGCCATTTGCCGAAATGGCCGGTACGATACCCAACAGCTTTGAGCATCTCGGCGATGGTGACTTCGCTCTCGGACAGCCCCCGTCCCGTTCCGAAGGGCGGCCGTGACTGCGCATTACCGGGGACTCCAGCCCGATGCGGATACCGGCCCGTCAACAGTGCCGCACGCGATGGGGAACATACCGCAGACCCGCCGTAGAACTGTGTGAACCGCACGCCACGCTTCGCCAGCGCGTCGAGGTTCGGCGTGTGCAGATCGTCCGAGCCGTAACAGTTCAGGTCGAGAGTGCCCTGGTCGTCGGTGAAGATGATGATGACGTTGGGACGGCGGCTTGGTGCTCGTTGCGCCGCGGCGAACGCTGCTCTGTGCCCCGTTGCAGCCACGAAACCCGCCGCTAACCCGGAAAGAAACTCGCGTCGTTTCATACCGCACTCCTTTTGCGAGAAGACAAGCCCGATCAAGATGCGATTATAAGGGAACAGACCCGGTCAGTCAATGCCCGAGAGCGGCTGACAGAAAGGAATGTCTGTCCCACCAACCTTCGGAGCCGTATGCATAGGAGCGTGGTTGCGTTCACCCTCACCCCGGCCCTCTCCCAGAGGGCGAGGGGTCGCGAGCGATTTTGGGAGGGCGAGGCTCCTGCCGAGCCGCCAAGTGCCGCGATGCCCTTAGAGCTAGCAGCACCTGGAGAAGCCGCTGACAGAAAGGAATGTCTGTCCCACGGAGCCGTGTGCACGCGAGGGTGGTTCCGCCGGCCCTCACCCCAGCCCTCTCCCAGAGGGCGAGGGAGCACTGCGAGCTCGGCATCCGCCGGGGTGAATTATTCGTCTAAGAAAAAGGGTACAGACACGTCTCCGGCCTCGCTGCGGCCTACTCCGCCGAAGTAGCCTTGGGCTACGAAGGCCGGGCTTGTGTCAGTCCCCATTTTCTTAGGAGGCAATATCTTGATTCCTGTTAGGGTCTTGCTGTACTGTAAGACGATGGTACGGGCAGTACGGTCGGGGTAACCGTGCGATGGTGTCCAGCGCGGCTGTTTTTACTTTCGAGGAGTGGACGTGATGGAGCGACGCGATTTTCTGAAAACGGTTGGTGCGGCAGCGGTGGGAGGGAGTGCGTTTGCGGCTTCGGGTGCGAAGGCGGCGGATAACCGTCCGAACATCCTTTTCGCCCTGGCGGACGACTGGTCCTGGCCGCACGCTAGCATCGCTTGCGACACGGTTGTCAGGACGCCGACGTTCGACCGGGTGGCTCGTGAAGGCGTCTTGTTCCCGAACGCGTTTGTCTCGTCGCCGTCGTGCACGCCGTCGCGAGGTGCGATTCTGACCGGACAGTGGCACTGGCGATTGGAGGAAGGCGCGAGCCTCTGGAGCACGCTACAGACGAAGTTCGAGGTCTATCCGGACCTGCTGGAAGAGGCCGGGTACCATGTCGGTTTCATGCGGAAAGGGTGGGGGCCGGGCAACTTCAAGGTCAGTGGCCGAGCGCGTAACCCGGCCGGACCGGATTTCAGGGATTTCGAACGGTTCATTCAGGCGCGGCCCGCCGGCAGACCGTTCTGTTTCTGGTTCGGCAGTCACGATCCGCACCGTCCATACAAGTGGCAATCGGGTATTGAGAGCGGCATGCGACTCGAAGATGTCACTGTGCCGCCTTGTTTGCCGGATTGTGAAGAGATCCGCACCGACATATGCGATTACTACTGGGAAGTGCAGCGTTTCGACCGCGAGGTCGGCGAAATGTTGAAGCTACTTGAGGAAAACGGCGAGCTGGACAACACGTTGGTGGTGATCTCCGGCGATAACGGCATGCCGTTCCCTCGGTGCAAGAGCAACCTGTACGATCTGGGCACCAACGTGCCGCTGGCGGTCCGCTGTGGTAGCGAGGTGAAGGGCGGCCGGGTCGTGGACGACTTTGTCAGCTTGACGGATCTGGCCCCGACGTTCCTGGAAGCCGCCGGGATGAAACCGGCAGCGGCGATGACCGGCCGGAGTCTCGTCGACGTGCTTACCTCGGGTAAGACCGGTAGGGTCGATCCGAAGCGGGACAGGGTGTTCACCGGCAAAGAGCGGCATACTCTCTGCCAGCAAGACAGCACGGCCGGGTACCCGATGCGGGCGATTCGGACGCACGATTTCCTTTACATCCACAACTTCAAACCGGACCGATGGCCGGCCGGTCATCCGTCGGACGGTCGGATCGACCCGCGCGGTTACGGCGACATTGACGCGTCGCGCACCAAGGTCTACATGCTGGATCATCGGGACGATCCGGCGGTCGGAAGACTGTTCGCGCTGGCTTTTGGGAAACGTCCTGCGGAAGAGCTGTACGATCTGCGCAGAGATCCCGGCCAACTGAACAACGTTGCCGACAATGCTGATTACGCTGCGATCAAGGAGAAACTTGCCGCCGATCTTATGGGCGAACTCACCGCTACCCACGATCCGCGCGTGCTGGGCGAGGGGGACGTGTTCGACAACTATCCTTACTACGGCGGGACGAAGCCGAAGAGGAGGGGGAAATAGACGTGAACCACCACGAGAACACTCGCCGCGACTTCTTGAGGACCGTGGGCGCCGGTGCGGCGGCGTTGACGATGCCGATGTGCGCAACCGCCGCCAAACCGCCGAAGAAGCGGCCGAACATCCTGTTCTTATTCTCTGACGACCAGCGTTTCGATACCATCAACGCGTTGGGCAACAGCCGAATCATCACGCCGAATATGGATAGCCTCGTGCGTGACGGCACGACATTCCTCAACGCGTATATCATGGGGTCGATGAGCGGCGCAGTGTGCATGCCGAGCCGCGCCATGTTGATGAGCGGCCGGACGCTGTTCCGTTTGTCGGGCGACGGTGGGGGGATTCCGCCCGGCCATGTGACCCTACCGGAAGTTCTGCGCAACGCCGGATACAGGACATTTGCAACCGGTAAATGGCACAACGACCGGAGGGCGTATACGAGGTGTTTTTCGGACGGCGGCAAGATCTTCTTCGGCGGTATGAGCGACCACTATAAGGTGCCGGTTTACGACTTCAATCCGGAGGGTAAATATCCGAAATCGAAGCAGTACGTCGATGAAGGGAAACATTCCAGCGAGCTGTTCAGCGACGCCGCGATCAAGTTTCTGCGCGGTTACAAGGACGATGCGCCATTCTTCGCGTACGTATCCTACACCGCGCCGCACGACCCCCGGCACATGCCCAAGGAGTACATGGACATGTACGATGCCAGAGCGATTCCGCTGCCGAAGAATTTCCTGCCGGAACACCCGTTCAACAATGGCGAGATGGTGATCCGGGACGAGAAACTGGCTGCGTGGCCGCGTACGCCGGATGAGGTGCGCGAGAATATCGCCGCCTATTACGCTATGATCACACATCTGGACGCGCAGATCGGACGCGTGCTCGATGCTTTGAGAGAGACGGGACACGCCGATGACACGATCGTCGTTTTCTCGGCGGACAACGGTCTGGCCGTGGGCCGGCACGGGCTGATGGGCAAGCAGAACCTGTACGAACACAGTGTGCACGTGCCGTTGATCATGTGCGGTCCCGGCATACCAGAGAACAAACGCCAGGAGGCACTGTGCTATCTGCTGGACATCTACCCGACACTGTGCGACCTCGTCGGGTTGAAAGTTCCCGACTCGGTCGAAGGCATAAGTCTCGGGCCGGTCCTGCGCGGTGAACGTGAGAAGACGCGGGACGCGCTTTTTTTCGCCTACAAAAACTTTCAGCGCGGTCTGCGTATCGGTGGATGGAAACTGATCCTGTACAATGTAAACGGCAGGAAGACCACACAATTGTTCCACATCTGGCACGACCCTTGGGAAATGAACAACCTTGCCGACGAGCTCGCATACGCCGGTACTGTCAGAGACCTGATCCCGTTGATGAAACACTTCTGCGAGGAAGCGGGGGACAGAGTCGATCTTGATAAACCGGACTGGGGAGTGGCGGCGGCAGCACCCGGAGCATAGAGGGTGAAATGAAAATGGGAGATCGGAACAAGATGGGCAAGACGATCAGCCGGCGGGGATTCGTGGGGACGGGTGCAGCGCTCGCGGTAAGCGGAATGCTGTCCAGCGTCCAACGCAAGACTGTCCACGCAGCCGCGACCGGAGGGGCTACCGGTCCAAATGTCCTGGTAATCCACACCGACCAGCACCGTCTGGACTGTCTCGGCGCGTACGGCAATCCGGACATTCGTACGCCGAACGTGGACCGGTTGGCGGCGGACGGCGCGTTGTATCAGAACAGCTTCTGCCCGTACCCGGTATGCACACCTTCGCGGTACTCATTGCTTTCCGGGCTTTATGTGCACGAGCACCGCGGGTGGAACAATCACAGCACTTTGCCGCCGGGTACGGCGACATTCCCCTCGATCCTTCGGGACGCTGGTTACAAGACCAAAGCGGTGGGTAAAATGCACTTCACGCCGACGTATCTGGACCTCGGTTTCGATGAATTGGTTTTGTCCGAGCAGAATGGTCCCGGGCGGTGGGATGACGACTATCATCGCGAACTGAGCAGCCACGGGTTGGTGGACCGCAACGATCTCGAAGATCAGGAGCGGGAATATCGAGACAAAGCGCGGCCGGAATACTGGGAGACGTTTGGCGCGCTGCCGTCGAATCTGCCACTGGAGTTTCATTCCACTCGGTGGATCGGCGACCGGGCAGCGGAAACGTTACAGGGATGGGGAGCGTCCGGTAATCTGCTCATGGTCGGGTTTATCAAACCGCACCATCCGTTCGATCCACCGCAAGAATGGTGCGATGCTTACGATCCCGGAAAACTGACCATCTTGCCCGGATGGACGAAAACATGTCTCCCGCGAGACCTGGCGATAAGCAGGGGCTATTTCCCGCATGAGAAGCTTTCCGAGCCGGCTTTACGGCGAGTTATGGCGTACTACTACGCCACTATCGAGCACATAGACCAGCAGGTCGGCAGGATGGTCGAAATACTCAAGCAGAAGGGACTGTACGAAGACGCGATGATCGTCTTCACTGCCGACCATGGCGAGTATCTGGGGTTCCACCATATGCTGCTCAAGGGAAACTATATGTATGACCCGCTCGGGAAAGTGCCGCTGATCATTAAGTATCCGCGCGGCGGGCAACGGGGCGTCGTGTCCGACGCGCTCGTGAGCAACGTCGATGTCGCTCCGACGATCGTGAGGCATGCCGGGCTCGAGCCAGCGGATCGGATGAGCGGCCGCGATCTTGCCGGGACCGGCGCCGACCGTGAGATGGTGTTCGGCGAAAGCCGGGGCGGCAGGCATGTGATGGCGCGGTCGGATACGCGCAAACTCATCCTTTCCAACCGAAAAGGGGCGTCACTGTTCTTCGATCTCGAAAAGGATCCGCTTGAGACGACGAACCTTTTTGAGAACCCTGCGCACAAGTCCGAGATCAAGGCCTACACGATGGCCGTCGAGAAGTGGCGCGGCGTTGACCCGCTCCCGAAAGTCTACCTCGACGAGGACGCGCCCCGGATTAACCAGCCGAACGTGCCGCCGTTGAGAGATGGACATCGTGACGAAATGCAGGCCTACTGCGCGCGGAAAATGCAGGAGGTGTAATCCCCTCTTTCTCAGATTCTCAACACCTTTGCCCCGCGAATCTTTCTCATTTTGAGCTCGACCAAGGCCTTGTTGGCCTCTTCCAGAGCATATTCCTGAACTTCCGGTTTGAGACCCATCTCAGCCGCGAGCGTGAGGAACTCGCTCACGTCTCTCCTCGTGACGTTGGCTACACTCTTGATCTCCTTCTCAAGCCATAGATGAGCCGGGTAGTCCAGTTGCAGCAGATAGTCCTTGTCCACTTCCTCCTTGCGGATTGCGTTGATGACCAGCCGTCCGCCGGGCTCGAGACTCTTCAACGCTTCCACCACCGGCTTCCATACAGGCGTGGTGTCGATGATACAGTCGAGCTTCTCGGGCGATTCGTCGGCGGTATCACCTGCCCAGACAGCGCCTAGCTCCTTCGCAAACGCTTGCTCCTTCTCGCTCCTGGCAAAGACGAAGACTTGAGCGTTCGGATACCGGTGTCTCACCATCTTCAACACGAGATGAGCCGAAGCGCCAAAACCGGTCAGGCCAAGGTTCTGACCGTCCTCGATACCGGTCAGTCTAAGCGACCGGTAGCCAATCGCCCCGGCACACAGAAGGGGAGCTGCTTCTGTGTCGGAGAAGACGTCGGGGATGGCGTAGGCGGACCCTTCCGGAACCGTCATGTACTGTGCGTACCCACCGTCGGCATCTCTGCCGGTCGCCTTGAAATCAGTGCACAGATTCTCGTTGTCCGCCAGACAGAATCTGCATTTGCCGCACGCGGAATAGATCCAGGCGATACCGACCCTGTCCCCGATCTTGAAAACGCTCGCGTCGCGCCCCTGCTGTTCGACCGTGCCGACAATCTGATGGCCAAGTACAACTGGCAACCTCGGCGGCGGCGTTCGTCCCTCAATCTCGTCCAGTTCCGTGTGGCACACGCCGCAAGCCGAGATTCTCACCAGGATCTCTTTCTCTGCCGCCACGGGATCCGGCGAATCCGTCAGCTCCAGCGGGGCCTTGTTCTCTTCGACACTGCAGAGCTTGTTCAACACCATCGCTTTCATTTCGGTTTCAGACCCTCTTGTCTTGATTAACAACGTTGCGCCGGCTAACGTTAAAGCTCAGCGGCGCAGTCCGCTGGAGCGCTCGGTTAGGCATTGCTTCTGTTTCTTGGAGAATACCACCTTCATTGCTCATCAAGTAGCCGTTTTACTGCTTCCTCCACCGCTTCGAGCGCGATGTCCTGGTACCTGACCTTGCCCTCGGCGTCGATGATGAACACTGCCGGAACCCTTATCACCTTGTACTTCTCGAAGGTTGCACCGGGATATTTGGTGTATGACGCTGCGTCCAGGGCAACTCCAAACTCGACTCCCTCTTTGCCCACGAGTTCCTGCAACGCCTCTGGGTCGCCGTTAGCGGCGTGCACAGCGATTACTAGGACATCGCCGTGCTCCTCAGCAAGCGATTTCAACCTTGCAGTGATCTCTGACGAGGACTCATGCCCAGAATCCCAGAACGCCAGCAGCACGATCTTCCCAGTAACCCACTGCGCCGAAGGCGGTTCCCCGTGCACCCACGCAGCAACTTCCAACTCCGGCGCGTCCTTGCCCGCCAGCTGCAATTCCTCACGTTCTTCGGCACCGACCTCACGCACGATCATAACATCCGCATAAGTGTCACCCGCCCTAGCCTCTCGAAGCTTGACTGGATACTCATGGGTAGGGCTACTGACCTGAATCAGAACCTCCTCGTTCACTATATTGTCCAACCGATAGCGCCCTTTCTCGTCCGTCCTCGTGAAGGTTGCGACCGTGGCCCGGCCACTTACAAGGACATGAGCATTCACCGCCGGCTCGCCGTATTGGTCGAAGACCAAACCCTCAATGGACATATCGGCTGGCTGCAACACCAAATCCCGTAAGGTGTAAGCTTCTGCCTCCGCAACCGAAAAGTCCTCGACAATGTTCCGTCCATATCCCTCGGCTCTTGCCTCCACGCTATAGGACACCCCACAAGCAATGCCTTGTATCTCATACCGCCCTTTAGCATCGGAAACCGCTTTCCTATCAGGAACGAGCAGGACGGTCTGTCCTCTCGGGGCTCTAGGGAACCTTATCGATGCGATGACATCAGCCGTTTCCAAGGGCGTTCCGCCCGTCTCCACGACGCGGCCTCGTACCACGGCCGTCCGTTTCATCCTCACCGCTCCCTGCGCGTCGCCCTTGCTTTGAAACGGCTTGTCAAGTATCCCGCGATAATTGTGCATGTCCTCATGACGCACCTCTATCAAGAGACGCTCATAGTCGCCTGGACGTTGATCCCCGAGTGGCAACTCGAAAGTGCCGTCGGCCTTGGTCTTCACTGGCTCAATCTTGCTAGGTGGTAAGAGACGTACAGTCGCTCCTCTCACGCCCCTACCATCAGGCTGCACCACTCTGCCCTTGAACGTGATTGGCGCCTGTAGGACCAAGTCCTCAAGTTCCTCATACCCTGGCTGGCTGAGTAGCCCGACCGCCATACTGTCTCCGCCATAACCGTCTGCAGATGCATGAATGACATACTCATAGCCAACCGGCAGAGCTCTAAGCTCGTACCGGCCGGCACTGTCGGTCGGTCTGAACTCCGTGTAACCGAACCCTGCCCAGTATGTCTCGATCCTCACCCGCGGCTGGACATCGGCTCCTGCGACGGGAGCCCCTGAGTCATCAACCACACGACCCGTAAGCGATGCACCGGGTGCGAGCGCGACATCGAGCGGTATACTCTGGCCCTCCAGATCTACGGCTACGGCGAGATTACGCTCAGGCGAGCGAACAAACAGGGTCAGGATCAAGCGGTCTCTCGACGGGCCTTCAAGCTCGAACGCGCCGCTTGCGTCAGTCTCGGCGGGATAGCCGCCGTGCGGCAACGGCAGCACGAGCGCTCGCGACACGAGCTTGCCCGCTTCATCCCGCACTACACCGCTGATCACCTTGGATCGTTTCAGGTCACTTGCAGCTTCGGATTCGCGCGCAGTGTCAGCCTCCGCCATGCCCGGCACCCTCATCAAGACGGCATACGACGTCAACACCACAAGTACTCCGACAATAACGACAGCACGCGCGGCAATGCTTTCCTTGAACATCACAATGCACTCCTTCTCACAGTCCGACCGTTCCGACAACTTGATGGCCAAGAACAACCGGCAACCTCGGCGGAGGCGTTCGGCCCTCAATCTCGTCCAATTCCGTGTGGCATACACCGCAAGCCGAGACTTTCACTAGGATCTCGTTCTCTCCAGGCACCGGATCCGGCAAGTCCCTTAGCTCCAGCGGGGCCTTGTTCTCTTCGACACTGCATAGCGCGTTCAACACCATTGCTTTCATTTCGGTTTGAGGTCCTCCTTGGCTTGGTTCATAGCCTTGCATGCCCTGGCGTCCCCCCCATCGGCGGTGCCATGCACAGCCGGGTGTCCGGTGAAGGGGCATGTTAGGCTGTTCGTGGCTCTCTCGCACAGTTCCTCGGTACCTTCGGGTAGGCCTGCTAGGGAGTGGATTTGTGCTGTTGGCGCGATCCTACTCAACTTGTCCCTAAGGGCAACGCTATCGGGATCGAGGATAAACACTTCTTGTAGCCGAGAGCGTGACGCTCTCCTGAGCATTTCGAGGATGGCGCTGTCATACTGCGGCAACGAGTATCCACAGACGATCCAGCAGTCAGCCTGCGAGAGTCCCAGTTCGGCTTCGTCCCAAATAGGTTTCAGCCACTCAGGGACTTGCTTCTGGCTAACGGGCGGGACAATTGCGGCATCGCCGCCACGCCGGAAGGCCGGACGGAGATCTTGATATAATTCTAGCATGCCACCACTCCATGACCAGCTCAGTGAGCCATGCAGCTTGAAGATAGGGATTGAACCGGTCAGTTCCACAAACCGCTGGGGATCCGTTACGGTGAATGGCAGAGCCGAGCCCTTGAGCACCTGTGGCCGCTTCAGACCGCCGTAATAGAAGCCGGGTCCGAACGCACGCTTCATCGGCTTGTGCCGCAGGCATCGCTCAATCAGCAAGTCGTAGTTTGTGGTAATGGCGGTAAGGTGCTGAGACACGGAAGTCACAGACTTCCAGAAAGTCGCGTGGTGCACGCACCTCGAAGGTTGTGTGACACGAATCCCGTATCGCGGATTGGTGCTTCTGACGTCGCTCCCTCGCGGGGTAGCGACGACTGCTGCCAGTAGTTCTATCGCCCACGGGAAGAGGTGTTCCCGAGCCGTTCTCTGACCATTGTACAGATCAGCCATATACTCCTCGGGGTTCCTTGACGGGTTCTCCCCTCGCCATTCGTCATAATCTCGCCAGACGGTTTCGAAGCGCCGCTCCGCACCCTTCGACGTTACGAGAACTTCCCTGGTCAGCAAATCGCTCGTGAGGGGTAAACCAGCTACGAAAGAATACCCCGCGCCGACGATGCAGCATGTGGATCTCATCTGATTTCGGAGTGCATCACCCTAATTGGGTCTCATACGGTTTCCGCGTAACGGTAACTATATAACCAAGGCATAGCCTCTGATAATAAATGCCCCTAGTGCTGCTGAAAAAAACCTTGTACAGACACGTCTGCGCTCCTACCTCCTTGCGCTTGTGTCAATCCCCATTTTCTTACGAGCGTCCACCCCCTGTCGTCATTGCGAACGTAAGTGAAGCAATCTCGGTTTGTGCCGCGTGCCACCCAACCAGATTGCCCGTGCCTGCGGCTCTCCACGGCTCGGCAGGAGCCTCGCCCTCCCAAAACCAGATTGCCCGTGCCTACGGCTCTCCACGACTCGGCAGGAGCCTCGCCCTCCCAAAACCAGATTGCCCGTGCCTGCGGCTCTCCACGGCTCGGCAGGAGCCTCGTCCTCCCGAAACCAGATTGCCCGTGCCTGCGGCTCTCCACGGCTCGGCAGGAGCCTCGCCCTCCCAAAGCCAGATTGCCCATGCCTGCGGCTCTCCACGGCTCGGCAGGAGCCTCGCCCTCCCAAAACCAGATTGCCGCGCTCCGTTCCGTCGCTTGGTTCAAATATTCTTCGGCATGTCTTGGGCGCCGACCCGCTTGCGCCAGGCTGCGAGTTTGTCTCGCAAGCTGGCGGTCAACTCAGAAACGGAGTCGGACAGGTTGTTTTGCTCGCCGGGATCTTCCTTCAGATCGTACAGCTCGAAGGCGCCGTCCTCGCTGTAAGCCGACTTCTCGTACCATTCAATCAACTTGTATCGTCCCTGACGAATAGCTCCCTGAGGGCCGAGGCCGGCGGTATGGTAATGAGGGTAATGCCAGTAGACTGCATCGCGATTCAGTCCGGCTTCGGGGTCTTTCAGCAGTGACACCAGGCTCAGTCCGTCTATGTCAGCCGGTGTACCGTTCGCCCCGGCAATTTCACTGAGCGTCGGGAAAAAATCGTTGCTGATCACAACTTCTTCGCAGACACTTTCTGCCGGCACGACTCCCGGCCATCGAACAATCAGGGGCATACGGATTCCCCCTTCATAGAGGTCTCCCTTACTGCCTCGTAAGGGCGAACCGGGCCCCTCTTTGGTTCCCAGCTGGCCGTTATCGGAGAAGAAAACGACGACCGTGTTCTTCTCGAGGTCCAGCTCCTCGAGTTTCCGAAGAATCGTTCCGACGCTGCGGTCTAACGTCTCCAGCATAGCGGCTTGTATCGGGTTGTGTCTGCTTCCCTGCCGTGCGTTGGGCTTTGCGCTGTACTTTTCAATGAGTTCCGTTCTTTCCCTCTCGGGAGAGTGGATGGTGTTGTGAGGTATGTAGCAGAAGAAGGGATGGTTCCTGTTCTTGTCCATGAAATCGACTGCTCTCTCGGTAATCTGCCGCACATGATGCCAATCGTTTTCGTATGTGCTTTCCGGGCCGGCGCCCGGTTTATGCGTGGTCAGCACATCGTCAAATCCCTGCGAGCCCGGATCGCCGGGCCGTCCGAGTTTGTAGTATTTGTCCTTATTCAGATGCCATTTGCCGAAATGTCCTGTCACATACCCCGCGGATTTCAACGCTTCGGCGACGGTCACTTCTTCCAGAGGCAGATACTTGGTCCATTCAGGTGTCAGCAACTTCCTGTCGGTTGGCGCGTTTCCCGCGATATAGTCCGTCAGGTGCAGACGTGCCGGATACTTGCCGGTCATGATACTCGCTCTGGTCGGAGAACATACCGGGCACGCCGAATATGCTTTTGTAAATCTCATTCCCTGTTTCGCGAGCCGGTCAATGTTCGGCGTCTCGTAGAAGCGGCTCCCGTAGCATCCCAACTGATGCCATCCCAGATCATCGGCCAGTATGAATACGATGTTAGGTCGCCGCACAGTCCCTGAGATCGTCTCGGCGAAACCGGGTACGCTCAAAGTTCCCATCCCGAGACACAGGAGTCTGAGCAATTCGCGTCGCGTCGTCTCTATGTCCGGCACCAATAACTCCTTAGTGATATTCGGTTGAGCACGCAAGTGTCGCTACGAGCATTATCTCACGTCGCCTGAATCCGATCAACACCGCCACTAAGTGAGGGTCTTGCGATAGAGCTTTTTTCGTGGGTAGAGCCGGCCAATAATGTATGGCGACGAGTAACACCTCGGGTTTGTTACCTTCGTCACCGGCCCTCCAGTCCAGACAAGGGGTTGCAACCCCTTGCCTCAACGCGGCGGGGGACGTGTGGTCGCGCGTGGCAACGCCTCACACGTTGGAGCGCTATGAGCGCTCTGTCCGCGTCATTCACCGATGATCTTGACAAGCACCCGCTTCTTACGACGGCCGTCGAACTCGCCGTAAAATATCTGTTCCCACGGTCCGAAGTCCAGTTTCCCTGCGGTCACAGCAACGACGACTTCACGTCCCATGACCTGCCTTTTCAAATGCGCGTCGCCATTGTCCTCGCCGCTGAGGTTGTGACGATATCGGCTCGTAGGCTCGTGCGGCGCCAACTCTTCGAGCCAGTCCTCGTAATCCTGATGCAACCCGCGTTCATCGTCGTTGATGAATACGGACGCGGTGATGTGCATAGCGTTGACCAGCGCCAGCCCTTCCCTGATACCGCTGTCACGCAAACAGGTCTCGACCTGGGGCGTGATGTTGACGAAAGCCCGCCGTTTGGGAACATTGAACCAGAGTTCTTCTCGGTAACTCTTCATAAAGATCACCTCCTGGTGCAATTTATATCATATCGAAACGACGAATTCTCTCTATAGAAAGAAAGTACAGACACGTCTCCGGCCTCACGGCGGCCTACTCCGCCAAAGTAGCCTTTGGCTACGAAGGCCGGGCTTGTATCAGTCCACATTCTCTTTGCAGTAATGGGTCTTGAAACATCTTCCAGCGAGCTACCCTCTGGCCCTCGCCATCTCCCGGTACAGCGCGGGTAGATCGGGCAGACGGGGGCAATCGTAACCGGTCCAGTTGTCAAACGGATCAAGAAGCACCGCTCGGATGCCTGCCGCCTCAGCTCCCACAATATCTGCATAGTACATGTCGCCGACGTGTAGTGTGCGGCTCGCGTCGGACCCCGACACAGTCAGCGCGTGTTCGAAGATCCGGGGATCCGGCTTCGCGTAGCCGATAACGTGAGAGTCGACTACCGCATCGAAGAAGGGACGGAGGCCGGACTCGTGCATAAGCTGTTCCACGGTTCCGTCGGAGTTGCTAACAACAACCATCTTGAGATCCATGGCGGCGAAGTGCGGCAGCGACTCACGAACGCCGGGCAGCACGTAAGACCACAGCTGGTTGCTCCTGCCGCCCGGCCGAAGTATGGGAGCCAACTGTTTAGAGATCGTCGGGATGCTGATGCTCGCGTCCGCAACCTGCAGCGAAAGCCGTTCCAGAATGGTTCGGAGGAAGAACTCGAATAGATCGAGCCCTTCGCCGGCGCCCGGCTCAAGCTCGGCCAGTTTCTCGGACACGATGGGTCTCGCGGCAGCCTCCGCTCGCTGCAACTGTTCGAAGTTGCATTGGACACCGAATCGAGACAGTTCTTTGCAGACCCGAGCGAAGTCGATAGAGACAAGCGTGCCGCCTGCGTCGAAAAACAGCGTGTCGATGTCACTGTACAAGGTGTTGTGGAGTTCGTTGTGCATCAGCCTCAGAGCATTATGCCGCCATGTTCACCTTCTGCGATCCTGTCTACGCGGAACTTGTTTCATTCGGAAATAGGTCTCCTTTCGATGAACCGGCTGATATGTTCGGCGATCTCTTTGCCCTTGTCTTCCTGAAGGAAGTGACCGGCGTCGCGGATGACGATCTCCGGTTCGCTCTTGGCGGACGGGATCAACGCACGCATGAGCTTGTCCCCTCCGCGCGTAATCGGGTCGGAATCCGAGAACATGACCAGTACCGGTTTTGTCCACTTGCTGAGCGCCTCCCGGGCCTTTCTCATGGCTGGGGCCGCCTCGTCGTCGGGCGAGATCGGGACCAGCAGCGGAAATGTGTGGGCGCCGGCCTTGTACGACGCATCGGGAAACGGCGCTTCGTACGCGGCGATGACCTCGGGCGGCACAGTGCTCACCGTCGCACCTTGTATAATCTGCCCGATGTCCATATCGGTCGTCCTCGCGGTGAATTCGCGCCACTGGATGAACGCGGGAGGCATCGGCACGTCGCCGGCGGGCAGACCGGTGTTCATGATGACGAGCCGGGCGAACCGGTCCGGCATCTCCGTGGCGATAGGCAGGCCCAGCAGCCCGCCCCAGTTCTGGCAGACCAGCGTGATACGTTTGAGGTCAAGCGCCTCGATGAACGCCGCCACCGCGTCGTGATGGAGCGCGTACGTGTAGTCGGGTTTCTCTGCCGGCTTGTCGGACCGGCCGAAACCGATCATGTCGGGCGCGACGACACGGTTCTGCTTCGCCAGGATCGGGATCATCCTGCGGTAAAGATAGCTCCAGGACGGTTCGCCGTGCAGGCACAGTATGGGATCGCCCTCGCCTTCATCCACGTAGTGCATACGCAGGCCGGTTACCTCAACGTAATGGGGTGAGAAAGGAAATCCAGGCAGGTTCTCAAACCTTTCGTCGGGCGTGCGCAATATCCTCATCGGCTTATCCTCCCCATCTTTGTTCGCGGCGGATGCAGTCGCGCCAAGCGGCCCCAGGGCCAGTGCCCCGGTCACTGCTGCGGTTCGCCTGAGAAACTCGCGTCGGGTACTTCGTCTTGTCATCCTTCTACCTCTAAGTCACGAGTCCATGCATACGGGACATACCGCCATACATTTGATGCATGCATACTGGAAACCTATAAACGAGGCCTGGTACAAGCTCATGAACATGGGATCGCGAAGCATCGCTTTTCGTTCATCCTCGGGAGCCGCCAGCAGTTGTTC
>Ga0180438_10002415_pt1 | contig 30540 bp, 25 predicted proteins | sample SS_ome_12_FD_132455 | JGI IMG/M metagenome (GOLD analysis project Ga0180438, IMG submission 132455) | Hypersaline lake sediment archaeal communities from the Salton Sea, California, USA - SS_3_D_2 metaG | ecosystem: Environmental > Aquatic > Non-marine Saline and Alkaline > Hypersaline >...
CCCCCCCCGCGGGCTGCGCCCCCCCCCCCCCGCCCTCACCTTAAAGGTTGAGCGCGTGCACGGCTCGGCCCTCGGCATGAAGCGCCGCCTCCATGGCCGCTTCCGAAAGGGTGGGATGGAGATGGACAGCCGATCCCACATCCTGCAGGGTCAGGCCGCGCGTCACCGCCAGGACCAACTCGCTGATCCATTCCGAAGCATGGGGAGCCAGGATGTGGGCGCCGACAATACGGTCATTGCGGTCGGCCACCACCTTGACCATGCCATCCGACTCTCCCATGGTCAGCGCGCGCCCGTTGGCCTGCATCGAAAATACCCCAGTCTTGATCCCGTCGCCTAACCTTTCCTTGGCCTCGGCTTCCGTCATGCCTACCGATGCATACTCGGGATCGGTATATACTGCCGAGGGGACCGTCAGTTCCCGCCGGTCATGCCCGGCGCCTGCGATGTTTTCGACCGCCAGGATCCCTTCGTGGGAGGCTTTATGGGCCAGCAGCTTGCCTCCGACCAGGTCGCCGATGGCATAGACTCCCGACAAGCCGGTTGCCCATCGATGGTTCACCTGCAAAAAGCCGTCTTCATTCCAATTCAGGTCAGGATGAGCGCATCCTTCCGACTCGGCGGTGCGGCCGGCAGCCATCAAAACCGTATGGGCGGAAAATGAAAAGGACCTGCCGTCCTTGAGATTGACGCCTCGCAACTCGACGCCGGACCTGGATTTGTCCGCTCCCTCGATCCGCATACGGGTATGGATGTTTATCCCCTGTGATTTTAGTTGCCGTTCCAGCCTTCGTGCCAGGGTCAGGTCTGCACCGAGTAAAATCTGCGGCAGGATCTCCAATATCGTCACCTCGCAGCCCGCGCGCTGGAACAGGGAACCCATTTCTAATCCGACCGCCCCGCCTCCGACCACCAACATGGTGGGCGGAACTCTCTCCAGGTCGAGGACTTCCCGGCTGGTTAGGACGCGATCCCCATCCGGACGGAGAAACTTGAGACCGGCGGGCCGGCTGCCGTTCGCTAGAATAACATGGTCGTTTTCGATGGCGACATCATCCGCCGTTCCCTGGCATCGCACCTCGATTCGGCGGCCATCCCCCAGCGTGCCTGTTCCCGTGACCACGGTAATCCCGTTTTTTTGCAGCAAGAACTCGATCCCCGTGATGAGCCGACCCACACGGCGCCGTTTTTCGGCTTGGACTTCGGTCCAGTTTAAACCGATCTCAGCTGCCGGCCCGCTCAGCCGTGAATTGTGTTTCAAGGCCTGATACAGGCGGGTCTCATGCAGCAAATATTTGGTGGGGATACACCCCCAATTCATGCAGGTCCCCCCGATCCGTTCGCGTTCGATCAAGGCGACCCGTTTCCCCAACTGTGCAGCCCTGATGGCTGCCACATAGCCTGCCGGCCCGCCCCCGATCACGGATATGTCGAAACGCTGCATCATGACTTCCTCTTGAAAATGATTTGTGATTGTGTCCTATGATTATATCCATTTCCCAGTGGATTGAAAACCCTTCGGAAGGCCGCCTCGGCCATGCAATAAGGCCGGTTTCTCCCTACCGCTTCGGATCCATCCCTTCAACCTTGAACATTTGACAGCGGGATTCACCACGATTTCGAGAAGATTGTCGCCCTCATCTTAGGCTTGACACCCCGGGGGAAAACGGTCATAAATAGAGGAAATCAACGGCATGAAAGGAGATGTGGACTGCACTCCCGCGATTTCTTGATTCCCCTCGGCCTCCTGCTGTACCTGCTCCTGAGCTCTTTGCCAGGCGACGCTTCCGCAGCCCAGGATCACGCCGTCCTTTGGGGTGAGGTCCTTTCGGCGGAGGGTCGACCATTGGGTGGTGTTCGTCTGATCCTCACCCGCACCGGCGATCCCGAGGAACTGCTCCAGCGATCGTCCCCGCGGGGACACTTTCAGATCACCGGCCTCGATCCGGGCAGCTATACGCTGCAGGTCGAAGCATCTGGATTCCATCCTCTCATCCGGCGCGGGATCCGCCTCGCTCCGGGCCATGCACAGCACATGCGTATCACGCTGCAGGCGTTGCAGGTCGAAACGGCCTCGTCATCTCACCTCGTAAGTCCGGACTATACCCAACACAACCACCGCACCCTACTGGATGCCGGTTCTATTTATGGACTGCCCCTGGCACACAATGTCTGGACCCTGGTGGAAAATCTAGACCTCTCCGCAACCGTCAACCGCATCGACGTGGGCGGATTATGGAGCGGGATTCCTGCGCTGTTCAGCGGGCGTGGCAGCATTTCGTGGACCCAGAGCGTTTATCGCCTCAACGGCCTGGATGTGACCGATCCCTATGAGACGGGCCGGCCTCTGGCCTATCCGGATTTCTACGGCCTCGACTTCAGCCTGCTCAGCAATGGAGGGCATCCGCCCGACGGCGTCTCACCTGGAGGATATCTCAGTCTATTCACCCCACAAGGAGGAGATCGCCTGCACGGAGGCGTTTCCTTATTTTATATGAACCACAGCCTTCAGAGTTCCAATATCTCTCCTGAACTGGAACGCGAAGGATTATTCAAGAGCCATGGATTCCACTATATGACGGACGGCAATCTCCGCCTCTCCGGCCCCTTGATCCCGCGCAAACTGCATTTTTTTTCTTCACTGACGGCCTTTGACCTGTCGCGGGACCTGGCCGAGTTCTCAGCCTACGACACCTCCACACTGATTTCCGGAACCCTGGGCCTCACCCTCTTAGCCGGCCGCAGCCGCCTCCGGTTCTTTTGGACCGGGCAGAAGCTTTCCCACCCCACCTATGGCGCGGAGCGCAGGATCGCCGCCTCCGCCACCAATGACCGGCGCGAGCTCTTCAATGCCGCGCAATTGCGCTGGGAAATGCGGTTCCGGCCCAATCACCATCTCCGTATCGGTGCGGGTATTGTGCAGGGAGACATTCGTTCCGATTTTCAACCCGACATAGGCCGGCCCTACACGACCGATATATTTCAAGGAAATCCTCTTGGTGCTGCCGCCCTGGCAAGCGACGATCTCCGGAGGGCCTTCACCCTTTACGGCCGCGGAGACCTGTGGCTGGAAAACGCACTCGGCGCCCGCCATCGTCTGCAGTATGGATGGCAATGGAGGCTCAGCTCGGCCTCCTCGGAAAAAGAGATTCGCGACAACCTTCATCTCCGCTTCTACCGGGAGCACGCGCTGGAAGTGGTACGTTACAATACGCCTCTGCGGCACTTCGAATCCGGCCGTGAATTCGATTTCTACCTCCAGGACACGCTCGTATTCAATAATTTGCTGACATGCTATGCCGGGCTGCTTCTTTCGACCCGCACAGCTTGGGTGCCCGAAAACTCGGAAGCATTTTCTCAGGCAGCTCCGGGACTCGGTCCTGATTCCGGGGATGAAATCCGGTGGTTCGATATGGCTCCCCGCTTAGGACTCGTCATCCCCCTTACACCGAGTCGGGCTGCGGCGCTTAAGATCTCGTATGCCCGCTATTTCTACAGTCTCCCCTTGAGTTATCTCACTTATGGCAATCCTCACGCGCCGGCTGGCCTGGTTTTTGCATGGAACGACCAAAACAGCGACGGGATCTTCCAGGACCAGGAAGCGGGCCGGCTGATCCGTCGGGAAGGTCCTTATTTCAGCGCGATCGATCCGGACCTCCAACGGCCCCGAACCGATGAGGTGGCCGTATCCTATTCCACCGGTTTCGGAGGATGGTCTTTCGTCCTGTGCGGCTACACCCGCAACACCAAGAATCTGATCCATACCGTCAACACCGGCGTTCCCTTCAGCGCCTACGATCCCGAGTATCATATCGATCCCGGAGATGACCAAATCCCTCTATCCTATGACGACCTGATCTTCACTGTGTTCAACCAGAAACCGGAAACATTGGGTCAAGACTATTTTGTGCTGACCAATGTCGAGCCTGACACCCGTAACACCGTGTATTTCGGCGCCGACCTCAACCTGGTCAAACGGTTCGGAGATCGATTCACCTTTTTTCTATCCCTGACCGCCATTCAAGCCGACGGCAGCACCAATCCGGGGAACTCGGAATTCGAGAACGATGACGGCATGGTGGGACGGCTTTTCGACGATCCCAACCCATTGATCAATGCCGAGGGACGGCTGCGTTTCGACCGCGGATACACCGGCCGCCTCGGTTTCAACTGGCTGTTCCCGTGGGACATCCGGCTGGGCTGTGTCATCAAATATTACGACGGACAGCCCTTTGCCCGGAAGATCATCATCGAAGGATTCAACCAGGGGCCTTTTTATATACAGGCTAATCCCCGCGGGGCCTCGCGATACGAGTACAACCGCACCATCGACGTCCGGATCGAAAAGATCCTACGTTGGGGCGATTCCACCCGGCTGCGGTTCATCCTGGACGGCTTCAATATCCTTAACCGCGGTCTGGCGACCAAAGAGAACGAATGGTCGAGGCCGGAGTATCCGGAACGTCACGCCACCGAAATCCAATCTCCCCGGATATTCCGGATGGGTCTGGCCTTTGAATTCTGATCAGGAATCGGGCCCGATCGGGCCGATCCCTAAAAGGAGTCATCATGCTCACGCCACTGGGAAAAGGGATATTCGCCTTGGTCATGCTGGCCACTTTCATCGGCTTTTTACTCCCTGTCATCCGTCGCATCCGCATCATCCTCTCGGGACACCCGGATGAACGTTTCCGCCACTTCGGGCGCAGGCTGGCTTCCGCACTCTCCAAGATTCTGCTCCAGCGCTGCACCCTGAAAAACGAACGGGTGTTCAGCGGCTTCATGCATGTCTTCATCTTCTACGCGGCCTTGACATTCGATACCATGACCGTCAACCACACCCTGGAAGGCTTTTTCGCCGGCTTCTACCTGTTCGGCGATACGGGCTTCGGCTTGTTGTTCTCTTTCTTAGTGGATTGCTTCGCCGTCCTGGTCCTGATCGGGATTCTGTTCTTCGCTTTCCGCAGGTTCATCGTGAAGCCCAAGGCCTACGCCACGACCCCCTTGGACTCCTTGATCATCTATGTCGCGTTGACGCTGGTGACACTGAGCTACATGTATTTCGAGATTTTTGCCATCGCCCTTCATCCGGAATCCGCACGCCTGGCATTTCTCGGGGGATTCTTATCCGAAAACCTGGCCGCCGGCCTTCCGGCCGCATCCGTCGCCAGCCACTTTCATGCGGCATGGTGGCTCCATATCCTGCTGGTCTACGGATTCATCGTCTATGTGCCCCACTCAAAATACTTCCACATGTTCGCGGGATCCTTCAACCTCCTCGTCAACCGCGATACTCCTATGGGGGAACTCAAGGCCTTAGACATCGAGAACTCCGAGGTGTTCGGCATAGAGAAAGGCCTGGATTACACCTGGAAAGATCTGTTGGATGCCTTTGCCTGCATGGAATGCGGACGGTGCCAGGATGCATGTCCCGCCTTCGCCAGCGACAAGCCTCTTTCGCCCAAAATGATCATCTGCAACCTCAAACAGCACCTCCTGCGGGACGGTGGAAAATACCAGGCTGGCGACCGGGAATCATTGGGTGCCTTGATGGACGGCGTCTTTTCTCCCGATGAGATATGGACCTGCACCACCTGTGGGGCCTGCATGCACGTGTGTCCGGTGGAAATCGAACACATCCCCAAGATCGTGGGCGTCCGGCAGGGACAGGTCTTGATGGAGAGCAAATTCCCGGGCGAGCTGAATTCCTTCTTCCGGAATATGGAAACCAACAGCAATCCCTGGGGGATTGGATTCTCCGACCGCGCCGCTTGGGCGAGCGATCTGGATGTCAAGCTCCTCCGTGACCACCCCCAAGCCGCCTATCTGCTCTGGGTGGGATGTGCCGGATCCTTCGACGAGGAAGGGAAAAAAATCGCGCGCGCGCTGGTGTCCATCTTGCACAAGGCCCATATCGACTTTGCCATCCTGGGGACCGAGGAGAAGTGCTGCGGGGATTCGGCCCGCCGGCTGGGGAACGAATATCTATATCAGATGCAGGCCGCGGAAAACATATCCCTCTTCCATAACTACCAGGTCCAGAGGATCATTACATTCTGCCCCCACGGCTACAATACATTCAAAAATGAGTATTCCAAGCTGCTCCCGCTTCTCCCCGACCTCCCGGCGGAGGCGGCCGATGGTTTCCGCACTCTCGAGGTCATCCACCACACACAACTGATTGCGGAACTGGTGCGCACTGGGAAGATCCACCTCGGATCGAGTCGGTTACAGTCGATGACCTACCATGATTCGTGCTACTTGGGCCGGCACAACGGCATCATCCGTGAACCGCGAGAAATCCTCGCCAAGATGAGCGGAGTACGTTTTCAAGAGCTCCCCCAAAACCGCGAGCACAGTTTCTGCTGCGGGGCGGGCGGAGGCCTGATGTGGACCGAGGAATCCTTGGGAACACGCATCAACCACATGCGGACCGATGAGGTCATTGCCGCTGAACCCGATGTTGCCGTTACCTCTTGTCCTTTCTGTCAGACCATGCTGGTCGACGGACTCAAAGACAAGGAGAAGTCACAGATTGCGGTCAGAGACATTGCCCAGTTGGTGGCGGATTCCCTGGAGGACTAGGCGCCGGTCAGTTCAGCAAGATATCCTTGAAAGCGGCGATGGCACGCTCTACGTCTTCATCCCCCACGTCCTTGTTGGTCACGAAACGGATACCTTGGGGAACCGGCAGGGCCAGGATCTTGAGGGCCTTGAGTTTCAAAAGGAATTCGCTGACCGTAATCCGGGGATGCTGGAAACCGAAGATGATGATGTCGGTCTCCACATCCTCGGGATCCAGGTGTATACCGGGAAGCTGTGCGATGTTCTGTGCCAGGTGTCGGGCTCTGGCATGATCCTCAGCCAGGCGGTCCACCATCTGGGTCAGGGCGATGATTCCGGGGGCCGCCAGGACTCCCACCTGCCGCATTCCTCCCCCCAACGCCTTGCGCACCCTACGGCTGTGGGCGATAAAATCCGCCGGGCCCACCAACATGGATCCAACCGGGGCGGAGAGTCCCTTGGAAAGACAGAACATCACGGAGTCTGCGATGGCAGCATAGTCCCGAACCGGGACGCCGGAGGCTACGCTGGCATTGAATATACGCGCTCCATCCAGGTGAATCCGGATTCCGCTCCGGTCTGCGACGTCACGAATGGCACGCAGATTATCCAGGGGGATCACGGCCCCTCCCCAGTTGTTGTGGGTGTTCTCCACACAGATCAGCGAGGTTCGGGGTAAGTGTATAGATGCCTTTTTAATGTTACTCTCCACCAGTTCGGGATCCATGGCCCCGCGCCGTGAAGGCAGGGGCCGCGGATTGACACGGGAAATAAATGTCATGTGGGTGGATTCCATATTGTATATATGGGAGCGGGCTTCCACGATGACCTCATCCAGTTCTTGGGTCCAGGATTTGACGGCCGCGGCATTGGCCATGGTCCCGGAGGGAAGAAACAATCCCGCCTCTTTGCCCATCAGCCCGCAAGCCAATCGCTCCAGTTCCTGTACGGTGGGATCGTCTCCCAAGACGTCATCTCCCACCTCCGCATGGGCCATAGCCTCCCGCATCTCAGGAGTGGGACGGGTGACGGTGTCACTTCGAAAATCGGAATATTGGTGATCCATGCTTCTGTCTCCTCTTAGATCGCTGCCGCTCATTATAAGACAAAGCCGCCGCACGCGGCAATCCGATGCCCACGCAAAGTAAGGTATGCACAGAGCAGACATGGATTCGGGATAGCTTTCACCTCGCAAAGGATATTCGCCCGGCTTGCGTACGAGCCAGCCCTAAGTCCATGTCATGAGGGCCTGCCGCAGGGTCTCTCATGGAATCGGAAGGGCTCTCCCACTCGGGGAGGCAACGGTTTGAAGGTTTACTTGGTTTTTAAACTGTGCTTTAATAGAAATCGTATCTTAAAGTTGCAGATGACATAGAATATGCCGAAAAAGCTGTACGGTTTTTTACTTTTTTCTCTGCTGTTCCTCAACGTGTTCTTCCTCACCGCCGTGGTGTCATTCCATGTGACCAAACGAGGGGAAACGGTCTCGGTGCCCGACCTATCCGGAATGAGCCTGGAGGAGGCGCGCGGCGCATTGGAGGAATTGAAGCTATCCCTGATACAGAGCGGCATCGAGCTTCACGCCCAATATGAAAAAGGCCAGATCATCGCCCAAGCTCCTCTCCCCAAAACCCGCTCGCATTTGAACACCGTGGTTCGGGTGGTGGTCAGCGCCGGAAAAGAAAAGGTTACGGTCCCCGATTTCCAGGGACGCTCTTTGCAGGCCATCCTGCCCTCTCTGGGAAGCACCGGAGTCCGCAAGGGAAACATCACACATGTGCATTCTTCCCGTTATTCCGCGGGACGCATCATCGGGCAGTATCCGCTGGCCGGCCAGGAGGTCCCCGTCCAATCCCCGATCAATTTCCTGGTCAGCGAGGGAGAGGAAGAGGAGACATTTTTGATGCCCGATCTTTTGGGCCGACAGGTATCCCACGCGCGAAAAATGCTGGAAGACATGGGGTTCCGGTTGGGCCCAATCCGCAGATCTTACTACCGCGGCTACGAGCCGGGCATCATCATCAACCAGTCTCCCAGCCAGGGCAGTATCATCAAGAAAAGGAACACGATCATCTTAGAGGTCACAAAGTAATGGTCCGGATCGCGCCCTCCATCCTCTCGGCTGACTTCACTCGAATCGCAGAGGCGGTAAAAATGGTGGAAGATGCGGGTGCCGACCTTGTCCATGTGGATGTCATGGACGGGCATTTTGTGCCCAATCTGACCTTTGGCCCCCGGTTGGTCTCTTTCCTACGCAATCAAACCAAGCTTCCCATCGACGTCCATTTAATGGTGGACAATCCCCGCCATTTCGTTCCCCAATTTCAGGAGGCGGGTGCCGACTGGATTTCGTTGCATATCGAAGCCACTGCACACCTTCATAAGGATATCAGCCATATACAAGAGCTGGGATGCCGTGCGGGACTGGCACTGAATCCCGCGACTCCCATCCATCTCATGAAGGAGATCATCAGCGACCTGGATTATGTTCTCATCATGACCGTCAATCCGGGATGGGGCGGACAGAGCCTGATCCCCTCAGCCCTGACGAAAATCGCACGGCTGAACGACTGGATCGTGGAGGAACAGCTCGATGTCGAGATCGAGGTTGACGGAGGTGTCAAACTCGAGAACGTGCTGGATTTTACCCGAAGCGGCGCAGACATCCTGGTCATAGGATCCGGCATATTCAAGCGTCCCCATCCGGCCCAGGAACTGGGAAGAATCAGACAGGCGTTGAAAGAGCAACAAGCGTCATGAAATGTCTGGTCACGGGAGCCGCGGGATTCATCGGTTCCCATCTCTGCCTCCGGTTGCTGAAGGAAGGGCATGCAGTCAAGGCTGTCGACTGTTTTACCGACTATTACGCACGTGAGATCAAGCAGGCCAACCTGACAGAATTGCAGGGTCGAGACGGCTTCAGCTTCATCCCCCAAGACCTCACCGAAATGGATCTCTCGGCTCTGATGCAGGGGATCGATGCGGTTTTCCACTGCGCAGCCCAGGCTGGAGTGCGCGCCAGTTGGGGAGCGAATTTCGATGTGTACACCCGCAACAACATCGAGGCGACTCAACGGTTGTTGGAAGCGGCCAAACAACATCCGGTGCAGAAATTTATTTACGCCTCATCCTCCTCGGTCTATGGAGCCTGCCCGGAACTGCCTATGCGTGAAACGAGCCCCACCCGTCCATTCTCCCCTTACGGGGTGAGTAAACTGGCGGCCGAGCATCTCTGTCTGCTCTATTTCAGCAACTACGGTGTCCCCGCCGTATCCCTGCGATTCTTTACCGTATACGGGCCCGGACAGAGACCGGACATGGCGTTTCATAAGTTCTTCCGAGCCATCGCCGCAGGTGATCCGATCACGGTATTCGGGAACGGGCAACAAACCCGAGACTTCACTTTTATCGATGATATCGTCGAGGCCAATGTGTCCGCCCTAGTCCGAGCCCGTCCCGGTGAGATATACAATGTGGGAGGAGGCCATCGGCGGATCCTCAAGGACCTGTTTCCCCTCTTGGAGGATATCACCCACCGGAGGGTGCAGGTGAAATGGGAAAATCCTCAAAAGGGGGATGTCCCCCACACCGCGGCGGCCATAGACAAGGCCGCCCAAGACCTCGAATATGCGCCTCGGACTCCCTTGGACACTGGTCTCGAAATGGAGTGGCAGTGGATCCAAACCCTGTATTCCCCAGGACGGGAGAAATCCAACGTTGAGATAGGATAGCAATATGAAAAGAAGTGGCATATACCTATTGATCCTGCTTCTGATCGCGACGCTCGGGATTGGATGCAAGGGGAAAACAGTGGAAATTTCGCCGGACGTGAGTTCGGACGAGGAGCTGTTTGAACTCGGCCAGCAGTTCATCAAAAGGGACCCGGAAAAAGGCCGGCTTTATTTCCGTCAGGTGATCGATTCCTATCCCCGGAGTTTTTACGCTCAGAGGGCCAAGCTCGCCATCGCCGACTCGTATTTTGAAGAATCGGATGAAGGCAGCATGATCATCGCGGCTTCGGAATACCGGGAGTTCATTTCGCTTTTTCCCTACAGCCCTTCCGCAGCCTACGCTCAATATCAGATCGCCATGTCCTTTTTCAAAAAAGCCCTGAAGCCGGGAAGGGACCAGACCAAGACCCAGCAGGCCTTGGCTGAATTCAGGCAGGTGGTCAGTAAATACGACGGCAGCGAAGAGGCCGACCAGGCCCGTGAAAAGATCCGGGAATGCGAAGAACGTCTGGCTGAGCACTCCTTCCGGATCGCCCATCATTATTACAAGCGGAAGGCCTTAAAGGCCTCCATCAGCCGACTCACGGAGATCCTCACCGAGTACCCCGGCTATACCAATATGGATCAAGTATATTTCGTTCTGGCGGATTCATACTTTCAGACCAGGATGGTCGAGCAGAGTGTTCCTTATTTTCAAAAGCTCATCTCCGACTATCCCAACAGCGAGTATGCAGAGAAGGCCGTCGAAAAAATGGAAGAGATCGAAAAGATTCAGAAAAAATAGGCACAGGAGGCATTACCCATGCAAAGACGGAAGGCGGTTTCGCTCTGGTTGTTTTTTTGCCTGACCGGGCTGGTTTCGGCCCAATCGCAGGATTCCTCCGGATGGATGCAGGACTTGGCCGTAAAGGCGAAAGCCGGATTCGAATATTTCGGACGCACTATTTCCTGGGCGGATGCAGATGAGACGGCCCAGCTGAGCGCCCTGCTGTTCACATTCCGACCTTCACTCATCGTAAGCAATCGGGTTTCTCTGGGAGCCGTGGTAGGTTATGGACTGTCCGACTTCGACACCATCACCTTCCGTGAGCTGCCCCTATCGATTGAGCTGGAAACAGGGAAAATCGGCGGATGGCTGATCGGCGGAGAATTGGAGGCTGCTCTTTGGGAGACGGGAGATTTTGAGATTGGAGTACGGGGCGGATACGTCTTCTATAAGGGAAAAGAGGACCGTTATGACATCCCCGGCCTGGCGGTGACAGCAGATGTGGCCACCGTGCCCCAATGGCAAAGGATTCGAGCGGGATTGCAGGTAACCTATATCCCCTACGCCTATTTTTACCCTTTCGTCCGCATTTCTTACGACCATCTTTGGGGCCGGTTCGAAGTCCAGCAGACCATCAGGGATCTTTCTGGCAGCCAGGACGTCGACATCACCGGTCGGGGAAAAATCCATGTCGGGATGGGTTTGTCCTACGAGCCCATCGATCGATTCACATTCGAGGGAGGACTCCATGTTATCCCTCACTCGGACAAGGTCGACTTGGGAGTGTCGGTAGGCCTGTCCTATCTGTTCTAGCCCCGATAGAGGAGGATAAAAAGCATGAAAGCGAAACCGTGGATATTGGGATGCCTGATTTTGTCGACCCTGATCCTCCAGATTCATACCCAGCAGCGGAGAGTGTTTCATCACCCGCAGCGGGGCATGCGTCATCAGCAGCTTCAGATCGCGAATTTTAAAACCTCTCCCCCCGAACAGGGCCCATCCTATGCTCGAAGTCATATCCTGGTCAAGTTCAACTCGATGGTGTCCGGGCAGAGCATTCACGACACCATGGACGCCTACGATATCCCCGACTACCGCTACATCCCGGTGGTCGATCTTTATCGCGTGGATCTCCCGGTGGGCACCTCGGTGGAAGAAATGATCCAAGTCTGGCGGCAAAACGCATGGGTGGAGGAAGCCCGACCGGACTTCACGGCCCGGATAGCCGTCACTCCCAACGATGAATTCTTCGACCGCCAGTACGCATTGTCCAACTCCGGGCAGCAGATCCCGGTTCCCGGCAGTCCCACCGGGAAAGCCAGCGCCGATATCAGTGCCACCACAGCCTGGGAAGAATCCAAAGGGAATGAGAACGTCATCATCGCAGTCATCGATACGGGAGTGGATCTCAATCATATCGACCTGAAGAACAAAATCGTCTCTCCGGGACGGGATTTCGTCAATGACGATTTCGATGCCACCGACGACAACGGCCACGGTACCTTCGTGGCCGCCATCGCCGCGGCCGAGACGGACAATCGGGAGGGGGTTGCCGGAGTCGCCTGGGATTGCAGGATCCTCCCCGTCAAGACCATGGACGAAGAAGGCGACGGATTCTACAGCGACGTGATCGACGGGATCATCTGGGCCGTGGACAACGGCGCCCACGTCATCAATCTCAGCCTGGGCGGTGGTGAGCCCGACACCGCCCTGGAACAGGCCCTGCAATATGCGGTTGAAAAGGGAGCGGTGGTGGTGGCAGCCAGCGGAAACGATTCAGGCGCGGGAGTCCTCTACCCCGCCAAGTACGACCGTTGGGCTCTGGCTGTGGCCGCGACGGATTTTAACGACCTAAGGCCTGAGTGGTCCAATTTCGGACCCGAAGTGGATGTCGCGGCCCCGGGTGAATTCATCATAAGCGCCGTGCCCACATGGTTTTTCGGGCCGGGATCTATTCCCTACGGCATCGGCGGCGGCACGTCCTATTCCACCCCCCATGTCGCCGGCATGGCTGCCCTTATCATCAGTCATAAGCCCTGGTTGTTGGGAATCGACACCTCGTCCGTGCCCTGGATTCCGAATCCCACGCTCGCGTCGGCGGGTGTTCAGGATATCATGAAGATCATCCGCTTTACATCGGAAGATGTCAACGCATCCGATCATCCCGGTCAGGATGAATTCATCGGATACGGACGCATCAATATGGCCACTGCTCTAGTGCCCATTCAGATTAAATAGGGGACATCCCCCGCGGGGACACCCTGTTGACAGGGTGTCCCCGCGGGGGATGTCCCTTTGAGTGATCCATGCTAAGGTGTCTGCATATCAAGAATCTCGCCACCATCCAAGAGGTGGAGATGGAACTGGGGCCGGGCTTTTTGGTGCTCACCGGAGAAACCGGCGCGGGAAAATCGGTGGTCATCGAAAGCATTCGACTGGCATTGGGGGACAAAGGCTCGACGGATGTCATCCGGACCGGTGCTGAAGAGACCTCCATCCAGGTCGTCATCGATAAAACCAGCGTATCAACGGCTGCGACCCAATTCCTCATCCATAGAAAGATTCCTGCCCGGGGATCAAGCCGCTGCTACCTGAACGGGACCTTGATGCCCCTTCGCAAAATCAGCAAATTAGCCGGAAATTTGGTGGACATCTACGGCCAGAATGACCACGTCTTCCTGCGCGAGGTCCGGAACCAGCTGGATTATCTGGACCGCTACGCCGGTGGCGTAGGAGTGAGGGCCCAGGTAGCGGAATCGGCAGCCGAGGTGCGCCGCCTGTTCCGACACAAACAGCAACTATTAACCTCCGAACAGGAACGGAAACGTCGGCAGGATTTTCTCGCCTTTCAGCTCCAGGAGATCGAGAAAGCGAGGCTCATCCCTGACGAAGAAGAGACCCTGCGTCAGGAACGCCTGATCCTGAAGAATGCAGAGCGGATAAAAGATTGGCTGGAGGAGGCTCTCGAGCTCACCCATTCTCGGGATCAGTCCATATCCGCCCAGCTGGCGCAACTGCTGCCCTTGGTGGAGCGGTTGGCAGAATTCGATCAGGAATGCCAAAATGCGGTCGACAACCTGCAGAGTTTTGCCATCTCCCTCAAGGAGCTCTCCCATCATCTGATCCGGTTTCGGGAAAAGCAGCAGGATTCGCCGGAAAGGCTGGAGGAACTGGAAAATCGGCTGAGTCAGATCGAGAGCCTCAAACGAAAATACGGCGGCAGCGTGAAAGAGATCTTGGATCACTTCCAAAACTGCCAGGCAGAACTAGCGGATCTTGATGCCAATGAAGAAAGACGAGAGGAATTGGACGAGCGGCTGCGCGAACGATTCGGAGCCTATTCGGAGTATGCCGCAAGCTTGCGCGCGAAGCGGATTGAGGCGTCGAAAAAGCTGGAGAAAGAAATCGAACGCGAGATCAGCCAACTCGGCATGAAGAAGGCCCGTTTTTCCGTCGATCTTCGGGAAATTCACTCCGATCCGGCCCGCTTGGATCTCCTTTCCGATTCGGGGACCGAAGAGGTTGAATTCCTGCTCAGTCCGAATCCCGGAGAAGACCTCAAACCCTTACGGAAAATTGCATCCGGCGGAGAACTCTCCCGCTTCATGTTGGCCCTTAAATCGGTGGACAATGAAACCGAGGAGTCCAGAACCCTGATCTTTGATGAAATCGATGCCGGCATAGGAGGGAAAACCGCAGAATTCGTGGCCCGTAAACTGCTGGCCCTATCCCGGCGCAATCAAGTTATCTGTATCACCCACCTGCCGCAGATCGCATCGTATGCGACGCATCACATCCGGATCGAAAAGAACGTCAAGCACAACCGCACCTTTACCACCGTACACAAGCTATCCCCGCAGGAGAGAGTAGAGGAGATCGCACGTTTATTAGCCGGAAGCCGCGTCACCTCCGCAACCCTAAAGAGCGCTCAGGAGATGCTGGAAAACAAACCCCAGGAAGACTGATCCGCTGAATCTGGGCTTGCCCGGAACTGGCCTCCACACCTGATTTGCTGTACAATAGGACGGTTTTTTTCACAAGGAGTCGAAATGTCATGAGTCGCTACGCAGAAATAGCGGAGGATACTTTTCGGGAGGGATTCAGCTGTTCTCAGGCGGTGTTGAGCGCCTTCGGCCCTTCGCTGGGACTGGATCGGCCGACGGCGTTGAAACTTTCCCAGCCTTTCGGGGGAGGCATGGCCCAACGCGGAGAAACATGCGGGGCCGTTACCGGGGCTTATCTGGTTATCGGCCTCAAACACGGACGCGTTCAGGCCGAAGACACCGCCGCCCGCGACCACACATATGCGGTGATGCGAGATTTCATCTCCCGCTTTCTGGCCGTCCATGGAACCCTCAAGTGCCGCGACCTTCTGGGATATCGCCTCGACGATCCGGATGAGCATCGACGAGCCGAGGAGGAAGGCAAGTTTCAAATCCTCTGCCCGGGACTGGTCCGCACCGCCGCCGAAATCCTGCAAGAGATCCTTGCTTTGCCCGCATAGAATCCACGTTCGGATCATCGGTCTATTCACGGTGAGAACATCATGACGGCGCCCCGTCCCCTAAAGCCAATGCCCCCTTTGGAGCCGTTTCACTTTTACATCTACACCTTCGGCTGTCAGATGAACGAAAACGATTCCGAACACATGGCGGGGCTCCTTATGGCGGAAGGCGCACTCCCCGCAGCTGTGCCTGAAGACAGTGATTTCCTCATCATCAATACCTGCGCCGTACGCGCCAAATCCGTTGACAAAGTCTATTCCCTCCTGGGGAGGCTGAAGCGTGTAAAGCTCTCTCGAGACGCCAAAATCGCGGTGACCGGTTGTGTGGCTCAACTATTCCGGCGGGATATCATGCGTCAATTCCCCTATGTCGACCTGATTGTGGGCCCCGACAACTACGCCGCCCTGCCCGCGCTCCTGAAGAAGAGCCGCGAAAGACCGCAGTCCGCTACGGCCTGGCACAGCGAGTGGCAGGAACTGCCCACCGGTTTTCGCGCCAAAGGAGTGAGTGCCTACATCACCATCATGGAAGGCTGCGATAATTTCTGCAGCTACTGTGTGGTTCCGTTCACGCGGGGCAGAGTGAAATTCCGACCGCTCGAACACATTCTAGCGGAAGCCGAAGCGGCATTGGCTCGGGGATATAATGAGATTCAGCTGCTGGGCCAGAATGTGAATATCTACCGGGACCCGGAAAAAGGATCCGACTTCCCAATGCTGCTGAGGACATTGGGCCGCATATGCGAAAAAAACTGGATCCGCTTCATCACCTCCCATCCCCGGGATTTTTCGCCGGAATTGGCGGAAACCATGGCGGACACTCCTTCGATCTGTCATCAGTTGCACCTTCCTATTCAGGCAGGATCGGATTCGGTTCTGAGGGAGATGAACCGCGGCTATACCCGCGCCCAATACTTGGATAAAATCCGCCTCCTGCGGCAGCTCATGCCGGACATAGCCTTAAGCACCGATATCATCGTGGGATTTCCCGGAGAGAACGAATCGGACTTTCAACAGACCCTCGACATTCTGGAGAGCGTGCGCTACACCAGCATTTTCTCTTTCCGCTATTCTCCCCGGCCGCAGACCGCCGCCTCGCGCAACCTTCCGGATTCCGTTCCTTTGGAAGTCAAACGGTCACGCCTCATTCAAGTTCAAAGCCGCCAAAAAAAGATCCAGCAAGACCTGCACAGCCATCAAGTCGGGCGGATCATGAAAGTCCTGTGCACCGGGCCCGGCAAAAAAGACGGGTCCGCCTACACGGGCCGTAACGCCGCCAACCAGGTGGTCAATTTCAGGGCCCAAACCGATCAGACCGGCCGTTTCGTTGAGGTCGAAATCACCTCATTTGGACCCTATTCCCTTCGAGGCTCCACCATCCCCGCCTCTCCCCCTTGATTGCCGCCTTTATCGTCTCCCATCCTTTAACAAATCCTTATAAGGAGAATCTCCGCGGCACACGGGATTCGAGAGGACATTGCATCGGACCGGCTTTTATGGTATAAGCATCGGCATTAAATTACGGAATTAATGGTACACAGATAGATCAAGATAAAGGGAAGGAAAAATGAATATCGTGGGTGTGACAGAGTACGTCTTTATCCTTGGAATGATGGGGCTGATATTTGCTCTGTTGATCTATTTTCTAATCAAACGCCATCCCGATGGGACACCCACCATGCAGGAGATCGCGGAGGCCATCCACTCCGGAGCCATGGTCTTCCTCCGGCGCGAATACATGTTCATATCGCTTTTTGTGGTCATTCTTATTGTCGTTCTCTGGAGGCTCTTTTCCCTTTATACCGCCCTGGCTTTCCTCACCGGGGCCGGCTGTTCCATGCTGGCCGGCTTTATCGGGATGAAAGCCTCCACCCGGTCCTCGGTAAGGACCACTCAAGCCGCCAAGCAGGGGGGCTTGGCCGCGGCACTGTCATTGTCTTTTCAGGGCGGCGCGGTCATGGGAATATCTGTAGCGGCCATGGGCGTGGCCGGAATCGGACTCATCTATCATTTCACACATGATCCCATTATCATCAATGGATTCGCGATGGGAGCCAGTTCCGTGGCGCTCTTCGCGCGCGTCGGTGGGGGCATCTTCACCAAGAGCGCGGATGTCGGGGCGGATCTCGTGGGCAAAGTGGAGGCCGGCATACCCGAGGACGATCCCCGCAATCCGGGAGTCATCGCGGATAATGTGGGTGATAATGTGGGTGATACAGCGGGAATGGGAGCGGACCTCTTCGAATCCTATGTGGGATCGGTCATCGCTTCCATGGCCCTGGGCGCCACCCTGACTCCGGCCTTAAACCACATGTCACTTCCCTTGCTCCTCATCACACTGGGATTGATCTGCTCACTCCTGGGAGTCCTTTCCATGCGGTTCATGAAGCGGATGAACCCGCAATCCGCACTGCGCAACACCTATTACTTTGCCGGAGTGCTCTTTTTGATCGGCGCCTTTTTCCTCATCCGGACGGTGTTGAACGACCTCAATGTCTTTTGGGCCGTCCTCAGCGGCATGTTGGCCGGGGCTCTAATCGGTCTGGAAAGCGAATATTTCACCTCCGGCCCTCCCATTAGACGACTGGCACGTACCGCCCAGACCGGTAGTGCACCAACCATCATTACCGGGATGGCACTCGGATTCGAGAGCACGATCCTACCCCTATTGACTATCGCCGGAAGCATCTTTGTCTCCTACAAACTGGCCGGCCTGTACGGGATCGGTTTGTCTGCCGTGGGGATGTTGGCCACTATCGGCATCGTGATGACCACCGATTCCTACGGCCCCATTGCCGACAATGCCGGAGGGATCGCCGAGATGTCGGGAGCAGGTCCAGCCATCCGCAAGATCACCGATCGATTAGACGCCTGCGGTAACACCACCGCCGCCATCGGCAAGGGTTTCGCCATCGGTTCAGCAGCCTTGACGGCACTGGCTTTGTTTTCGGCTTTCCAAAAAACAGCCGGGCTGGATTCCATCGACCTGACCAACATGCCCACTATCGTGGGGCTGCTGATCGGCGCTCTAATGCCCTTTGCCATCACCTCCATGACCCTTAAAGCTGTGGGACGAGCCGCAGACAAGATGGTCATCGAGATCCGCCGTCAATTCCGAGAGATTAAGGGCCTGCTGGAGGGAAGTGCGAAGCCGGACTCAAACCGCTGCATCGATATCGTGACGCGCAGCGCCCTGTTGGAGATGATTCTGCCCGGGATCAGCGCGGTCCTCACTCCACTTCTGGTAGGTTTTATTCTGGGGGCCGAATCCTTGGGGGGTTTCCTTGCCGGAGCGACCTCCTCGGGAGTGCTGTTGGCCATATTCATGGCCAATGCCGGAGCCTCATGGGACAACGCAAAAAAATGGATCGAAGAGGGAAACCTCGGCGGCAAAGGCACTCCGGTCCATGCCGCCGCCGTCATCGGCGATACTGTCGGCGACCCCCTGAAAGACACTTCCGGCCCCAGCATGAATATCCTGATCAAGCTCATGGCGGTGGTCAGTCTGGTTTTCGCTCCACTTTTCATGTGAAGGTCGACCTGCGGCCGGTATCGATCGATTGAATCCGCCTCATGCGTCCTGTCTAGGATCCCGTTCACCCTTGGATAGGATTCCATGCATTGGTTTGCTATTCTTCGGGAATTTGGTTATAATTCACGCCTGTTGATTCACCGTACAAGGCAAGATAGCCCAAGGCGAGATCGCGATAATGAAAGTCAATGTGTGGAACACCATCCAGCAACTCAGCCGGGAACGCGGTGTCGACACCAAGGTCATTGTCGCCGCCATCGAGGAGTCGCTACGGGTGGCTTCACAGAAATATTTCTCGCACGGAGAAGAGATACACATCGACTTCAAACCGGCAAAAGGGAACCTCCGGGTCTATTCCGTCAAGACGGCCGTTCAGTCCCCTAAACATCCCGGCACCGAGATCTTGCTGGAAGAGGCCCAAAAGATCGATTCAAAAGCCGCGTTGGGCGACAGCATCGAGCTCGACCTCCCTTCCGAGGATCTGGGGCGCATCGCCGCCCAAGCCGCTAAACAGGTGATCTTTCAAAAGGTGCGGGACGCAGAACAGGAGCGGATATACAACCAGTTCGCGCCGAGAATGGGAGAGATCGTGACCGGCGTGCTGCGGCGGATCGAGAGCAATAGAAACATGATCCTGGAGGTCAACAAGACCGATATGCTGTTTCCGGACCGGGAAAAGCTTGTCACCGATGACTTCAGGCGGGGCGATCGAGTCAAGGCCGTGATCATCCAGGTGCAGAAGGACTCCAAGGGAGGCCCTCAGGTGATCGTGTCCCGGACCGACACCCGTTTCCTGGCAAAACTCCTGGGACTGGAGATTCCCGAGATCGCCGACGGCAACATCGTGATCCGGCATATCGTTCGACAGCCTGGAGACCGGACCAAGGTGGCGGTGGTATCGAGGGAAAAAGACATCGATCCGGTCGGAGCGTGTATCGGGGTCAAGGGACACCGCATCCTGGCTATCAGCAAGGAACTGGGAGGGGAAAAGATCGACGTCATCGAATGGTCGGAAAATCCTCTGGCCTTCGCGAAAGCCGCCCTCAGTCCGGCCCGGGTGGGGAACGTATTCTACCTCGACAAACAGGCAAGACGCCTGCAGGCCCGGGTCAGCAAGGATCAACTCTCGCTGGCAATCGGCAAAAGAGGAATCAATGTCCGGTTGGCATCCCGTCTGGTGGGATGGAAAATCGAGATCAAAAGTGACTAGGAAAACATAAGCTATGAGCACCAAAGAACAAAACAACGACGCGCCCAAAGCACAGATTAGAGAGGGGACAAACCTCAAGGACTTCAGCGAGAGCCTCGGGATTCGAGCCAAAGACCTGATCCAAGCCCTCCGCAAGCAGGGAAAAGACGTAGGTGTCAATCAAGACATCACTCAGGATATCGCCGACATCATCACCAAGATCTCCGGGGTGGAAGTGGCTATTCTCAGCGTGGAAGAAGAGGTCATGCAAAGGGCGCTATCGATGCCTGAACAGCTGGTTCCCCGCCCTCCGGTCGTCACCATCATGGGTCACGTCGATCACGGCAAGACCACTCTGTTGGACGCCATCCGGGAATCAAACATCGTCAATCAAGAATCGGGTGGGATCACCCAGCATATCGGCGCATACCGGGTCGAGCACAAGGGGCGCGCCATCACCTTCATCGACACACCGGGCCACGAAGCATTCACACGCCTTCGGGCGCGTGGCGCCAAGACTACCGACATCGTGATTCTCGTTGTAGCCGCAGACGATGGGGTGATGCCTCAGACCAAAGAAGCCATCGACCACGCCAAAGCCGCCGGTGTCCCGATCGTGGTAGCCATCAATAAGATAGACAAGCGAGGAGCCGATCCCGACAAGGCCAAACAGCAGCTCTCTCAAGAAGGGCTCTTGGTAGAAGATTGGGGAGGCGACGTCGTCAGTGTCGACATTTCCGCCAAGGAAAAGACCAACTTGGACGAGCTGCTGGAGATGGTGCTGCTGGTGGACGAGATGCTGGAGCTCAAGGGGAATCCGCATGTGCCCGCTCAAGGCGCGGTTCTGGAGGCCCGCCTGGATCCTCAAAAAGGACCGCTGGCGACCGTCATCATCCAACATGGCGTATTGAATTGCAGTGACTTCTTCATCTCCGGAACCCATGTAGGAAAGGCCAAGGCGCTTTTCGATGAGAACGGCAAGGCTCTGAAAAAAGCGGGCCTGTCCATGCCGGTCGAAATCATGGGATTTTCCCAAGTTCCCCAAGCCGGAGACCTATTTCAAGTGGTTCCGGATTTCGAAACCGCCAAAAGGATTGTCCAATACCGCCAGTCCCTGGAACAAAAGGACATTCCCCAAGCGAAGAAAGAGCACCTCACTTTGGATCAATTGTTCAAATCCATCGAAGGAGGGGGAATCAAAGAGCTCAGACTTATTGTCAAGGCGGATGTTCAGGGATCGGTAGAGGTACTCAACGACATTCTGCCTAATCTGAGCACCGATGCGGTCAAGATCGAGATCGTGCATGCAGCGACCGGAAAGGTCACGGAATCGGATGTTTTGTTGTCATCCACTTCCGATGCCATTATCCTGGCCTACAATATCAAGTCGCAACAGAGCATTCTGGAGCTGGCGAAAAAGGAAAACGTCGAAATCCGCAGCTATTCGGTTATCTATCAGCTGACGGAGGATATCAAAAAGGCCATGACCGGGATGCTCGAGCCGGTGATCAAAGAATCGTTTCTGGGCCGGGCCCAGATCAGACGAGTCTTTCAGATCCCTCGAGTGGGAGAGATCGCCGGCTGTCTGGTCACGGAGGGAAAGATCACCCGAAACGCTCATATCCGAATCCTGCGCGATGATGAAGTCGTTCACGAGGGACGCATATCCTCTTTGAAGCACTTGAAAAACAACGTCACCGAAGTGAAGAAAGACTACGAATGCGGTATCGGTATCGATCGATTCAAAGGGATCCAAGAAGGCGACGTCATAGAGGCGTACTTGATGGAAAAGGTTGCGCCGGAATAGAACGCTTCCCATGATCATCGGCTGCCTGGTGTTGGAAATCTACCTTCCCTACTCCCATTCCCTCAAAGAAAAGCGCCAACGGCTTAAACGTCTAAAAGACAGGCTCAAAACCCGCCATAATGTGGCGTTCTCCGAGTTGGACTATCAAGATAAGTGGCAGCGGTCGAGGATCGGGATGGTGACGTTGAACAGCCGGAAGGTCGTGATCGAAAAGACTTTCAACCAGATCATTCGAGATACCGAAGAATGTATCGATGGCGAAGTGCTCAACACCGAAATCTCTTACCTTTGACGACTTTGGGGCCGGAAAGGGCATCGATTCCGCTTTCCGGCAAAATCCTCTCTGGGAGTGCTCAAGATGAACGAAAGCCTCAGACAGAAGAAAGTCGCTAGCTTGATTCAAGCGACTCTGAGCTCTCAGTTCATCCATCTGTTTCAGGACATATCAGCCGGCCTGGTCACGGTGACCCGGGTCGAGATGACCAAGGATCTGAAGACCGCTCGCGTGTATTTCAGCGTTTTGGGGAAACTGGACGACGACTCCGTGCTGCATCGCCTGGAGAACAGGCAGGGAACACTCAGGAAAGCGGTTGCTTCACGCACCAAATTGAAGTATAATCCCAAGCTAATTTTTTTAAGAGATCTGGCATTCGATCATGCCGAGCGAATCGATGAACTCCTGAATGATATGAAGAAGAATGAGCGCTGAAATCATCGACCGGATCAAGTCCAAAATCATGGAAAGCCGACGCATAGCGGTGACGTCTCACCTGCGTCCAGACGGCGATTCCATATGCACCAGTCTGGCGCTGCAGGGCATGGGTGAAATGTTGGGGAAGCACGTGGATGTATTCATCAAAGACCGCATCCCCTTCCCCTTCAATCTGTTTCCGGACATAGACCGCATCCAGATCGGAGAGATGCCTTCCGACGCCCATGACTGTGTCATCCTGTTGGAGTGCGCCAATGTGGCCCGTTCCGGACAATCGCGGATCGAAAACCATTTCAAGATTAATATCGATCATCACCACTCCAATGATTATTACGCGGAGATCAACTGGGTGGACCCGGATGCAGCCGCAGTCGCCTGCATGATATTCAAATTGGGTGAAAAACTGGATATCGAATTCACCCCTCGGATCGCCACCCAACTGTACAGCGCCATCGTCTCCGATACAGGATCGTTTCAGTTTTCCAATACCAAGGCACATGCTTTCGAAATCAGCTACCAGTTGGTCAAACTGGGAGCCGTGCCCATCGAAGTCTCCGAGATGCTTTTCAACAACCATCCCTGGCAAAAAATCAAGCTTTTGGGCCAGGTGTTATCTACGTTGCAGATGAACACAAGCGGCAACATCGCGATCATCACCATGTTCAAACGATACCTCGAAGATCTGGATCTGAAGGAGATCGACACCGAGGATATCACGACCCTGGCCCGCTCCATCAAAGGTGCACAAATGGTGCTATTTTTCAAGGAGATCGGGCCGGACACGTATCGAGTGAGCATCCGGTCAAAAGCTTCCGCCAACGCCGCTCTGGTGGCAGAACATTTCGGCGGCGGAGGACATCTCCATGCCGCCGGATTTACCGTAATCGGACCATACGCCGAGCTGATCAAGGAGGTCACGGATACCGTCGGCCGGCTGCTTAAAGGCAGCGGGCAGGTGTAACGCGATCCGCAGTGTGGATAAAACCACGCGAATTTTGTTGCCATGGACGGGATTATTTCGGTCCACAAGCCGCCCCAAATCACATCCCATGATGTGGTCAAGCGAATCCGAATCCTATTGGCTCATTCCAAGGTCGGACACTTCGGAACTCTGGATCCCATGGCCACCGGACTGCTGTTGGTGGCCGTGGGAGCGGCGACGCGTCTGTTTCCTTTCTTTTCGAAGCTGGATAAAACCTATACCGGGGAGATCCGCTTAGGATTTGCGACCGATACCTATGACGCCACAGGCATCGAGATCTCATCCCGCAGTTCCCGTATTCCCGGGAAAAAGCGCGTCGCACAGGCCATGCATGATTTTTTGGGAGACCAGCTTCAACTCCCTCCCCCCTTTTCGGCCAAGAAATACAAAGGCCGTCCGCTATATCGCCTGGCTCGTGCCCGGCAGCCCACTCCTCTATCGCCCAGCCGGATCACTGTGTATTCCTTTTCCTTGGATTCCTATCACGCTCCGGACATCCGGTTTACGGTGCGCTGCTCATCGGGCACATATATTCGGTCTTTGGCCCACGATTTGGGCCAAACGGTGGGCTGCGGAGCACACTTGACGCAGCTGGAAAGAACCGAAGTCGGGCGCTTCAGCCTTAAGGACAGCCAGTCTCTGGACGAGATCCGTGACCTGAGCAATTCCGGGCAGATCCAAGGTTTTCTCACCCCTTTAGAACAGCTGCTGCCCGAATTCCCGAAAGTGATCCTGACTCCCACAGGTGCCAGATTGGCGCGAAACGGGAACCTGGTCCCGCCGGTGCATATTTCACGGCTGGAGGATCCGGATTGCACCTCTGATTCTGACACGGCTCTAGAGGTGAGCCACTTCCGACTCTTCAGTCCCGCAGGCCGCTTCCTGGCCATAGCTCGTAAAACCCCGGAGGGAAACGCGCTCCATCCTTTCCTGGTGGTTGACAGAGAGACATCAAGTGAGTAAAGTGGGGAATTAATCATGAACAGCAAAGAATCCTTTTCACGTTGGGGAATCATTTTCGCCGGATTGGGTATGGCCGTGGGTACCGGAAACATGTGGCGTTTTCCCCGGATCGCTTCCCAATACGGCGGCGGTGCCTTTATGCTGGTGTGGATCCTGTTCCTGTTCGTCTGGGCCATGCCGTTGCTCACCATCGAGCTGGCTATCGGGAAGAAGACCCGGCGGGGGGTCATCGGATCCTTCACCGAGATGATCGGGACAAATTTTGCCTGGATGGGGACTTGGGTGGCGTTCGTTACCGCCGCCATCACGTTTTACTACACCGTAGTGACAGGCTGGTGTCTCAAGTATTTCGTCGCCACCGTTTTTCAAAAACTCATTCACAAGAATCCCACCACCTTCTGGCAGAATTTCACTTCCTCGTGGGAACCGGTAGTGTTTCACCTGGCCGCGATCTGTATCGGCTGCCTGATCATCTATTTCGGTGTGGTCAAGGGCATCGAACGCGCCAACCGGTTCCTCATCCCTGCCCTGTTCCTCCTGTTGATCGTCGCCTCGATCCGCGCATTAACTCTTCCCGGCGCCTTCCAAGGCATGAATTTTCTTTTCTCGCCTAATCTGCGCGAGTTGGGGAATCTGGAGGTATGGCTCAATGCTCTGAGCCAGGCAGCATGGTCGACCGGAGCGGGGTGGGGATTGATGCTGACCTATGCCGTCTATTCCCGCCGGAAAGAGAATCCCGTGCTGACCTCGGCGACTCTCGGATTCGGTGACTACGTCGCATCCCTATTGGCTGCCATCGCCGTTATCCCCACCGTCTTTTCCTATTTCTACGGGCAGAACATGGCCCAAGAAAGAGTACTCGAGGTCATGCAGCAGGGCAACGAGGGACTGACCTTTAAATGGATACCGAGCCTTTTCGCCCAAATCCCGTCCGGAACCCTATTCCTCGCTATGTTCTTTCTGGCATTGTGCTTCGCCGCTTTTTCTTCCCTTATCGCTCAGCTGGAGCTCATCACTCGCATTTTTATGGACGGCGGCTTGAGTCGGAAGAAATCCGTCGCCCTGGTCGGCACGGGGTGTTTTGCGCTGGGCCTGCCTTCAGCCCTCAGCATCGCATTTTTCAACAATCAAGACCACGTTTGGGGCCTGGGACTCATGGTCAGCGGCGCCTTTTTTATTTTTCTGGTGCTCAAGATCGGGCCGAAAAAATTTCGCGAAGAGATCATCACCCGGGCCGAACATAAAATCCGATTGGGGCGGGGATTTGATTTCCTGGTCAAATTCTTCCTGCCCGTCCAGCTGATCGCGATGTTGGTGTGGTGGTTCTGGGCCAGCTATAAGGGGGATCCGGAAAGCTGGCTCGATGTCTTTTCCACCGCATCGGTGGGTACGGTGATGGTCCAGTGGGGCGTCGCCTTGATCGTCTTTATCCTATTCAATCGGATCATTTCCCGAAGATTTGGTAGCCAAGACCATGACACTTGAAGCCATAATCGCGATGCTTTTGATTTTCGGCGTATGCCTGGGCGGCTTTATCGCAGCGCTCTACCTGTCTTCTAAGGAAAACTAGCCTTTAGGAGGACAGCCGGCCGCCGGGACCGCGGAAGAACACAAATCACTTCCTGCCTCCCCCTGGGACCTTTTCCGGATTAGAAGCGAGTTGCCCGTTCGTGATCCGACAACATCCGGCGCCCCGTTTCACTCCCTCGCAGTCCCGCAGAAGTGGACCTAGATGCCCGGGTGAGGACTTGAATTTTCACCTCAGGTGGTGTATGGTAAATAGACCATGAGATTGAGTAGGCTGCAGATCGAACATCTTGCCTTTTCCATAGTGCGCAATCTCTTAAAGGATGAGAAGATCATTGCGGACAGCAAGAACAGTCTGGTAGAGGAAATCACGCAACTCATAACCGAAGAATTCACCAACGAAGACCGACTGGACCAGGAAGTCAGGGAAATCTTGAACCAACATATGGATAAGATCCGGCGGGAGAACATCGAGTATCAGACCATGTTCAAGATGATCAAGACCAAACTGGCCAAAGAAAAGAACATCGTGCTATGAGCATTCGATTATCGCGAGAAAAGATAAACTATCTCTCCCGAAGGATCCTGGAACATCTGTTCGCCGATGACGAAGTGGAATTTCTCGACGAACCCAACGAGATACGACTGAGCATCGTGCGCAGCATTGAGGATGAGATGAAGCTATACGATCATATTGATCGGAAGGCAATCGAAAAGATCGAATCACAAAAGAAGCCCATCAAGGAGGGCAGCCGGGAATGGGAGATCCTGTACCGGAAGTATTACAACGACGAGATCAATAAACTGGGCAAATTCTTCTAGTCTATCGATCCCCTGCCGCCCAAGCTCCCGATATCACGAAAATCCGTAGCCACATACACACGTTTATTTTTTGTATCCTTTGTTGTGGAGATAGACATCGAGGGCATCCTGCCAAGGTGAAAAGCGAGATACCCCCAAGCGATAGGCCTTCGTCTTATCCAGTACCGAGTAGGCCGGTCGGCGCGCAGCAGACGCATACGAATCGGATCCGACCGCGTTCAGGCTCGGATCCATCCCCAGTCGATGGAATATCTCCTGCGCGAACGCAAACCAGGTGCATTGACCCTCGTTGGTCATATGATACAATCCGAATGAATCGCTGATGATGAGTTCCCGGATCCGCATCGCCAATTCTCGGGTGGATGTGGGAGTGATCCACTGATCGTCAACCACTCGAATAGCTCGCCCTTCCCGCGCCATACGGACCATGGAGTCAACGAAATTGGTCCCCTTCCCCCAGCAACCCGCCTCACCATACAGACCGCTGGTGCGGATCAGATAGTGGCGATCCAGGGTGCCGCTGACAAAGTATTCACCGGCGAGCTTGGAGATGCCATAGACCCCCAGGGGGTGCGGCACATCTTCTTCGGTGTAGGGCGTTCGACTACGGCCATCGAACACATAGTCGCTGCTGAAGTGCATGAGGCTCGCGCCAATATCCCGACAGATGACCGCCAGAGATCTGACCGCCAGCGCATTGAGACGGAATGCGGCCAGCGGCTCATGCTCGCTGTTATCCACCAAATTGTAGGCGGCCGTATTGATGACCATCGCGGGTTGTTGGGCATCGAGCATGACCTTAAGGTCGGCTGGACGTGTGATGTCCACATCCGGATAAAAGCAGGGATGGACTCGGTGGTGGTCTTTTAGGCTCCGATAGAGATCGGTCCCCAATTGACCGTCCGCCCCGATGAGCACAATTTTCATGGGTATGGATCACCTTCCACGGCAGAAAAAAAGGGCCGGGGACTCACTCATCCCCGGCCCCGATATGCACTCGACGTGTTGATATCTAGAACAACAGTCTGAATCCCAATTCGAGTTTGTGATTATCCGAGAAAGTGCGGCCTTCACCAAGTGGCCAGCGCAGGCGAAAATATACCGATCCGAGCGTCGTCCAGTTGTTGAAGACGTCGACACCCACGTTGCCCAGTAGGTCGAAATCCGCGTCGCGGTTCTCTCTGACCTTGGTCATAAAACCGGCACCGCCGCCGATAAAAAACGGACCATTATGATAATGGAGGAGCAGGTCACCGAGGGCCACTGATTTCCAAGGCTCGCTCTTAAGAGACAGGGCTCCTCCGGCTGCGGCTTCGATATCCAAAGTGCCCGGGATCAGCCAGTACAGCACCCCCACACGGCCACCGACATAAGAGCCGTAGCTGCCGCGATAGAGCTGCGGCCCGACCTCGACCAGGCCGAACAGGAGCTTCTGAGTGACTTCGAGGCCTTCGATCTTGCATGGCTCCGACATGGCTCCGTAATCATCCGTCACAACGGCCGTGATGGTGAATACCCCAGGCTTTTCGAAAACCTTTTCCAGGCTGAAGGGTTTTTCCGTATCTGAAACGGTATCTACGATACCGCCCGCCTCATCTCGGATCTCGAAATCCACCTTGACGACTTGGCCGTCAGGATCGGTGGAATTCGAGGCATCGAAGGTGATGGGACGGCCCACATAATTCTTGCAGGGCATGCAGGAAGACCAAATCTTGCAGATCGGAGGAAAATTGATATAGGTTTTGGCTTCACAGGGGTTGGTGGAGGCTTTCCCCTTGGGATTTACCGCCTTGGCCTTGAAGACATACTCTCCCGGCTCGGAAAATTTCGTCTGCCATCTGGGAGAGTCAGGGGAAAGGGATTTGGTGGCCACCTGCTGTCCATCCGGACCGTATACCGCGACCTCCATGGATGTGGCGTGCTGAGACCCGCTCATGTCCACATTGATGGGATCATTAATGTTGGCCCTGTTCGGGCTGACATCGATGGCGCAGACCGCATCCGGCATGACCTCCCGAGTCCGCAGGAACGAGATGTTGCCGCAGGCCCTGGGCATCATGAAGTCATAGAGCGTATAGCCTTTTTCCACTGTAAACACAAAGATCGGGAGCGGTCCCTGCCCGGCCCATTCGAGATCTTTGACGATTTTAACCTTTCCCTGGGATCGAAAGAGCATCCATTCGATCCTCTGTCCAACCGCCACTTCACCTTCCTTGAATGAGGAGGCCTTGACTTGATCCATGAACGGCAGATAAAGGTCCCCGAAACCGGCCAGATCAAAACCATATTTGATGTCGCCGGCATAACGATCGACCAAGGTCTGCATAACCTCGGACGTAGGGACTTCGCCCTTGATGCGGACCAGTGTGTATCTTCCAATCTCCTTGAGTTTCTTTGTCTGGGCATAGGAGTTGAAAGACAAAACCACCAGCACGCCCAAAATCACCGCCATCAGTTTTTTATAGTTCATGCCGCCTCCTTTATGATACGGGTTGAATCGAATTGAATTCATCAGGCTGAGTCAACATTTATTAAAAGTCACTGTGCCTCGATTGTCAAGGAAAATGTGACCGTGAAAGCTTCCTAATGGCCATGATTGATGGACACGGGTGAAGGATCATACCTTCGGCTCAAATACTCTTACCTCTGAGCGGTTTTGAGGGGTTCCGACCGGTGTTTCCGGTTAGCCTTGGCCAAGGGGGAAAGTAGGAGCGGAGGCCAAGAAGACTTCTAGAATGCGCTGAATTTTCTTGCTGTCCCGAGCTGCCGAGGCGCGCGCGGCTCGAAATCCGTCCGCCGCCGGATGACCTTGAGCTATGAGATTATCGAACAGCCTTCGGCCATCCGGGATGTCGATCTCAGGATGCGCCTGGATTCCCCAGACCGGGAGGTCTTTGAACCGAAAGCCGTGAATGCAGCATTGGGACGTCTCCGCCAAGATCCGAAAATCCGGCCCGATATCGACGACTTCGTCGAAATGGAGCGTGTATGCGAAAAAAGTCCCGAACTCGCCCAAGAGAGGATCGGCGGAGGTGATGCGGATGGGCAGCCAACCCATCTCGGGATCCTTACAACGGCGTACACACCGGGGTCCTGCCAGTGATAGGGCCAAAAGCTGATGTCCGTAACAGCTTCCCAGGACGGGAAAGCCGCTGGCGACGGCCTTCTCGATCATGCGAGCCTCATCAAGCACCCACGGCTCGCGTTCCATGATCGAGGCTTCGGATCCGGTCAAGATCAAATGAGTGTACTCGCCCGAATCCACATCCGGGAGTTCTCCCCGCGAGGCTCGGAAGGCATCGGCGTCTCGGGGAAGATGTTTGTTCCAGTGATCGACCGGCGTATAGACGGAATGCTCGAGGGCATTGTCGATTATGGCCACCCGAGACTCGGTTCCTTGCATGACCGGCACCTTACCAAAATATTTAGCCCGGTAACCCA
>Ga0180438_10002417_pt1 | contig 30520 bp, 27 predicted proteins | sample SS_ome_12_FD_132455 | JGI IMG/M metagenome (GOLD analysis project Ga0180438, IMG submission 132455) | Hypersaline lake sediment archaeal communities from the Salton Sea, California, USA - SS_3_D_2 metaG | ecosystem: Environmental > Aquatic > Non-marine Saline and Alkaline > Hypersaline >...
CAGCAGGTGAGAAAGCGAAACTGTCCAGCTGGAGACGTATTCGGATGCGCGCCCGCCTCTGGTTATGTAAAAAACCAGAGCCGGCGCGATCATCAACAAGGCGATACACCATACCTGGAGATTCCTATAGCCTTTTTTGATTCCGGTCGTAAAGTGGACGAATGCAACAGCCGCGCCAGCGATGATGTATACCGCGACAGCTTTGGTCAGAATCGCGATACCGCCGAAGGAACCAGCCAGTATTGCCCATCTCCATCTGCCCGTTTCACTCCAGCGATAAAGCGCATAAACGCTCAGGATGATCCACATCACCATACCCGGGTCGGGTTGAAAAGAGCGGCTGGCTTGCACACCGAACGGCAGCAGAAGGTAATATGCTATCGCCGCGAACGCGCTCCCAAAAATGACCCAACTCTGTGAATGAATGTTTTTACCGGAAAGAGAATACTGGCTCATGCGCAGGCTCAATTTAAATAAAACCAATCCACCGATCATCCAGAACAGGATTGTAAAAACCCTCGAGATCCAAACGTACTCGCGACCGACCAGCAGGTAAACCACAGCTACCATCCGTTCCAGCAGAGAGGGTTCATATTTTCCGGTTGAATCCCAAAAGGATATCGCCAACTCCTTTGTTTCGGGGTCAGCTGCAGGGGACATCTGGTAATACATACCGCGGGCGATGATCGCTCCACGCAGCTGGCGGGTTGGGTGGAAATCAATTGGCTGGTCAGTCAGGTCGTACAGCCGCACTCCCAAGCCCAATCCAAAGATAAAAAGGATGACAATTATTGAAAGCAATCTGGCACGCTTACCTGGCATTATGTGTATTGTTCCTGATAAAGTAGCTGATTTCTTCTTAAAATAGGGAGTCGTAATCTACCTTGGGAAATACCTGCAGTTTTCCGTCCACAGTCGCGTCCAGCACCTGGCGGCCTTCACCTTCAAAAATCTGGCGGGCGAGCAGGTATGAACGTTCGGAGGTATCCAGGTCGGGGAGCTGCCAGCGGAAACCTTTCCCGAAATAACGGCGGTCGAAATGATCACGGTCGTCGCCCTGGGAGAGTACGGTTTCATTTGGTTTGCCCTGAGCACTGAAACTATGATCGACTCCGATCAGGATTATTTCTTCGAAGCCCATAAAGTAAGCTAGCTGTAGAGCGACATAAGTCACTGTGGCGCCTTCCCACAAGCGTCCGCGTGCATCGGTCGCGAATTTTGGGCCGGTATATGTGGTATGTAAGTAGATGACGCTTTCAGAGGCTGGTACCAGATGATGTGACCGCCAGGACAGGAATTTCTGCATGGGCAGCTTGACGATATCCTGCGCGCATTGTTCGATCACCAGGCTGTTCACCGAGAGAAAATAAGTGGTTGGAAAACCCAGTTCGGGGAACAGCAGGTATATGCGGTTCATCCCAAATGTAAATTCACCCTCCAGTTTTGAAAGGTCCGTGTTTTTCAAACTGGGACCGTTCCCGATGATAAAGCCGCGCTTGCCGCGATGTTTGCCCTTATAAGTCGACAGTTTTCTTATGCTGGATCGACGCAGTGGGTGAAAAGATGCGCCAGGCCATTGAGCAGCCCGGTTCAGCGAGTAAAAGGAATTGCTCATGGCGCGCCACAACGGCTGAGGGGTGTGTTCTTTGATGTAGTTTTTCACGGCGCTGAAACCATTTTGGGGGATTAATTAACCAATTCTATGGATTATTCTGTGCTCAAACGAGAAGTAGCGCCGCCGTCCACAATCAACGCCTGTCCGGTCATGAATGAGGATTGGTTGTGATCCGCGAGGAAATAAATCGCATGCGCAATCTCCTCGGGCTTGCCAATTTTACCGCTGACCGTCTTACGAGCCAGGTTGTCTAAACGCTGCAGAACATCGCTGCCGCTGACGTGGCCCCGGCTAAGACCCGCGCGCAGCATGGGTGTATCTACCGCGCCGGGCAGTATGGCGTTGGCGCGGATGCCGTCTGGAGCGAATTCGATCGCGATTGCACGCGTAAAAGCCAGCATGCCGCCCTTACTGGCTGCATATGCGGCAATATCTGCTGACGTCGCAACCGCGTGCACCGAAGAAACATTTACGATGGCGCCAGCTCCGGAATTCTTCAACAAGGGGTGAGCCAGTTTTGTCCCCAGAAATACCGAGCGTAAATTAGATGCCATCACCGCATCCCATTCTTCGACAGAGGTCTCCAGCAGCGGTTTGGCGATCTGGAGCGCGGCGTTATTGATTAAGGCAGACAAAGTATCTGTGAATTTTTTTACTTCCTCGAAAATCGCTTCCATATTTTCCCCGATGGAAATGTCGGATTGGATGAAATTCCCGTTTGGTGGGAAACCGTCTCCAAATTGGGCGCGGTCAACGCCGATCACTCGCCAGCCTTTCTCTGCAAAGAATTGTACAACGGCGCGTCCAATACCGCCGGCTGCACCTGTAACCAGTGCTGTTCGGGATGTGGGTATGTTGTTCATAGATATTCCTTGATTTTTCCTGTTGGGATGAGAATCATAATGTGCTGATTCATATGGATGCTTGAAAGATAATATTTTATTTCGGCGTCCCTATTCCTAACCCGTGAAAACAATTTTGAATGGTCTTCCAATGCACACGCTCCCATGCAGCCGGGCTTGAATTGGCGTTGTGCGGTGCTAAGAATACATTATCAAATTTTCTTAACGGGCTGTCCAAGGGCAGTGGTTCAATCTCGAAAACATCCAGAGCCGCTCCAGCAATCCCGCCGCCTTCCAGGGCATCTATCAGTGCCTGCTCTTCGACAATAGGACCGCGAGCGGTGTTAATCAGTACAGCGCTGTTTTTCATCAAAGACAGGCTCTGGGTGTTGATCAATTTGCGGCTGGTGGGGTTGAGGTCGCAGTTAACGCTGACGAAGTCCGAATGCTGCAGCAGTTCATCTAATGGGAGCATTTTAACCCCGTTCTCCAGGATAAAATCGGGTTCGATTTCGATAATATCATTCCCCAAAAGCTGCATGCCGAAGGCGCGTGCACGCCGTAAAACCGCCTTTCCGACATTACCGACCCCAATTACTCCAAGGCTGCACTCGCTGAGCGACCGGCCGGGGATTTTCTTCCATACTCCCGTTTTCATTGCACGGTCGATCCAGGGATGCTGGCGGGCGAACGCAAGCATGTAAGCAAGCACACTGTCCGCCACCGGAAGTGTGAATGCGTTAGGAGTCCGGTATATCTTGATTCCCAATTTTTTTGCCGCTTCCTGATCGAAGGAATCGATGCCGGTGCCCCATTTCGAGAGCACTTTCAATCTGGGTGAACAGGCTTTCAGAGCACGCGCGGTGTACTGGTCGTCCCCGCAGACGGTTGCATCGAACTTGCCGGCATAAGAAAGGATCTCATCTTCATTGAGTCTCTCGTCGACCTGTGCAATAAGGGTATCAAGCCCATGTTTTTTAAATTCGGGCAGAAATCTATCCAGTTCGGGAAGCATATATGGAGCTGAGATGAGTATTGTTGGCATTATAGATCAGTGGATAAGGGATAAGTAGTAGGTGACTCGTCAAGAAACCCGTTATTTGTTTTTGATGTTTTTTTGGCGGTTCTTCATACTAGCCTGGTGATGAAACTCCGGCGTTTTGGTCCATTAAGAATTCGACGATTTGAAAATCGAGTTCTTCGTCGATGTCCCATGCTTCGTTCCTGTCGATTTCAAACAAATACGGTCTATCTCCCAGGCGGTTTCTGCGATCGACCAGCGTTTTGCGTTGGAAAATGTATAGGCAGGAATTTTCTTCATAAAGCGGCGGCAAATCCTGTGTTTGCAGTAAAATGGCAGGATTGTGGTTTATCGCCCGGCCCAAGTCATCCCACAGGCGAGTTTGTACCCGGGTCACTCCAAACAGCGAATCATATGCGGGGTAGTTCGCCAGGAAAGTTTGGATTGCCCTGGATATCGTTTCGGTTTTCAGGAGCGGGCACGTGCTGTGGGTTTGCAGGTAGAAGTCCGCCTCAAATTGAGATGTGTCATAGATCAGGATTTCATTCATGGCGGTCTCGTCGGCACGCAAATTTTCCGGCCTTTCGAGCACCAGCACCTGTGGGAAGTTTTCCCGCAAACCTTCCATAACCGGACCACTGTCTGTGTCGACCACCACGTTTGATATTTCCTGGCAGTCGAGCAGCGTGCCGATGATATGGAAAAACAGGGGCATCCCAGCCAGCTGTCGGTAATTCTTTCCGGAGATGCGCTGTGAATGGTGGCGCATGGGAACGAGGGCAGTTATTTTACTCATGTTTTAATCCGTTTATGCTCTTGTCAATCATATCAAATTGGATCGATTTCTGAATTTCACTCATCCGAAAGTTGAACCTGGATTTACCAAAATAGGAGCACCAGGTCACCAATTTGAGTTATCTTCGTATCCCAGTCGGATAAGCATATCACCTGTTTTTTCTTTGAACAACTGCTTGTTTTCAGCGCTGAAAGCGCTGCGCCAGGCGCCGATCTTACCGCTGCGGTAAGTGGGCGAATGGCTGGGGTCAATACTATTTTTCAGTATTTGCAGCGCTTCACTCCTGGATTTTGTATTTACGAAACCTCTCTGGATGGCATGCTGCAGGATTTCCTCCAAAGTATCCCGGGTTTGAGTAATAAGCTTTTCGAATTGCAGGCTGAGGACATCCTTCTCGGAAAGCCAATCGAGATAAGGTTCGAGCCGGGAACCTATGTCCGGTATTGGTGTCGTTCCTGGTTGGTTAGCATTGTCCTGATTTCCCTCAATACTGAATTTCAAGCGCGCATCAAAATCCGGCAGTTCTTCCCGGTAGAAGCGGTGGTGAATGTGACCGGGGGCCATGTCCGTTATATAGTGGACGTGGGATACAGCAACATCCCGCGGGTCACGCAGGATAAAGTAGGGGGCAAAAGGTTGGCTGCATATTGCGTGGATAATTCTCCTTTCCGCATGCAGGTGTCCATAAGCGATATCACCCGGGAGTAATCGTTTAAGATTGTCGATTATCTCATCTGAACTCCGCTGGCGTCCGCTTGCGCCGTCAAATGTCACGATGGCTGGCAACCCACTGTTCACTGCTGGACCAATTTTCGTGAAACCTGCCAGCACCTGGATGAGTAAATGAGTCCCGCTTTTTGGAAATGAGTTGGCGAATAGAATGGGAGCCTGGTTCATGTTTTGAGACCTGAACCGGATCGATTGTTGGGCTCGGCGGTAAGCGCGTCTTATAAGTTTTGTTTGGAAAAGCAGGCTGGATTTCAGGGATTTATTTCCTGCGGAAGGCATATAGTGATCAGGAGAATTTCAAAAGGTGATTACCAGGTGTTATCCAGTTCGTATCCCAGCATAGACAGCAGGTCACCAGTAGATTGCTTGAAGTTCTTTTTATTCTTCTCAGTAAAGTGTTCCCGCCAATTGCCGGGCTGGGCTTTCCGATATGTGCCTGATCTCTGAGGTTCGACAGCCTTTTCCAGTATGGCGACCGCCCGGGAACGATCGAGTTGGAGCGAAAAGCCGCGTTTTACCAGGTAATCTAATATCAATTCGAAGCAAGATTTGCGGTCGAGGATCAAATCTTCGAATTTTAAACTGAGCACATTTCCCTCTTCCAACCAGCCGAGATAATGCTTGTATTTACTCCGGATGGGCGCTAATTCGTAACCCGGTTCCTGAACACCAAGGATAGCGGCATCGATGCGCTGTTCGATCGAGTTCAGGTTTTCGGAGTAATATTCATGCATGCCGTGACCTTTATGAATGTCTGTTGCGTAAAAAACATGCGAAACGATTACGTCGCGCGGGTCGCGGTAGACGAAAATTGTCGCTCTTCCACTTTGGGCCAGCAGGTTGGTAAATGGGTTTTTCGCATGCACGTATCCGTAGGCGATATCTCCCGGCTGCATACGTTTTATGTTTTCAAGCGTATGCTCATACCCCAATTTACGGTTATCTTCGGACCGGTTTACAGGCGGGAATCCAGGGTTGACGGCAGGTCCGATTTCAGGCAGTCCCTGCAGGACCTGGATGATCAAGTGGGAGCCGGACTTGGGCATTGCATTGCCCAGGATGGCGGGTGAGCTGTTCAGTTCATGACTGCCCCAGCGGCGCGCAGCGGATTGGCGGCGCAGTTTCCAGCGGGCGACCTTAAGGCGTTTTTTGGCACTGTAATACAGGCTCATCTGGGCGATGTCCCCTGGGGAGTACGGCTTAGCCTCACCAGGTCTGCTTCAAAAAATGTACTCACGACCTGCCACACAGACTGGAAAGTGATATTCAGCTCAGCGGCGATGTCTGCTATAGTGTGCTCGCCGTCGCAGCGTTCCATGATCTCAAATAAGCGGCGGTGCCCGTCAGGATTTTCCCTGTAGTCGATCCAGATTCCGTATCCAGAGCAGAATATTTCTCCTTTGAACTTGTTAACCACATACTGGTTTTGTTCCCAGGATTGGATTAATCCAAGCACCACCTGCAATGATGCCTCCAGGCGCTCTTGCGTAACAACGGCAGGCGTATCCAGGCTGGAATGATATTCGCGATATGGCCGGGTGGGAGAACCCGGCGCTTCAACCCGGGATAAAGACAGCATGGGCACTCTAACTCCAGGAGCATTAAACTGTCTTTCGTCGTTGTTAATCACACTGCGGTATGGAGCGCTGTAACCGTCCGAATCGAGTCCTGGCAGGCTGGATACCAGGCAGCGGTCGCATTGGGAATCAGGTGTGAAGGAGCCTTGCAGGGCATGCCCGGAATCGTTACCCAGCATTTCGAGGAACAGCCCGGCAGTCATATCCGGGATCAGGTCTTCATTGTGGCTCAAATAAGCGACCGTCCCGATCGTCTCGGGAACGATAAGCACTCGATATGTATAATAGGTATGGGGCATCGACATCAATTTCCTGGCAGTTTCCAAAGCCACCACCACGCCTGTGAGATCATCGTTTACCATGCCCGGGTGGCACAGGTGAGCTGCGATAACAAAGGTTTCTTCACTTTGCCCGGGGATGATAATTTCTCCCAGCTTCAATTCACCAGGTTCAAATGTTGAGCGGATTACAACCTTGTATGCCTCATCCGTCAATGTATCACGCACTTGCTGGCTGGCGCACAACCCCCAGTCGCGTTCATAATACTTAAAGACAAACGGAACGGCTTCCGACAATTTCGGATGGATGTGCAGGTGGTCCACAAGTTCCTGACGGCTGACGACGCCATCGAAAGGCAGGGAGTAAGACACAACATGCAGGGGGTGGTTGGAATAATCGATGATGCGCTGACCATCCAGGGTCTCCAGATAAGCTTCTTGGCAGGTCCATTTATCAGGCACCTGCCAGGTCCAGCAAGGTTCGCCGGTTGGATAGGAATGGATCAACATACCCGTGTCAGAATTTTCAAATTCCCGGGCAAGACGGTATAAAGCTTTATCAAAATCGTCGGAAACGATATCACGTTTTAATTTCCAGAGTTCATTTATGAGGTCGATCATTGAGCTGTTTGACATTTTTTCGATCAGTTTTCCCGTGGTCTATTGGTTACCAAAGACCAGGGATCTTGGGCAAGGAAGTGATCGACGGCATTCACAAAATCAACCAGTCGGCATGAAGACAATTTGCCATAATTAAGTTCGGTCGAGCGCCAGTTGCCATTATCTTCCAGGTAGCGCCGCACCGGTTTCAAACTCAATTTCGGGTCGATATCCATATCGCGCACGTACATGAGGTAGGTACGGTTCTCCCATCCGGATTGTGTGCGGATTTGACCGGTAAACTCTTTCCAGTAACGGTAAGGGACTCTGGCGCGCTGCTCGCTGTAATGCAGCATGGATACCGATTGTACGTTCGCGCCAAGCAGTAGCAGTTTAAAATCAAGTTCGAGCATCCGGTCGTATGCAGAACCATCATCGAAAGCGCAGGGTGTGTCTCTTTCTGCCAGGTCAGCCGCATATTTCCCGTTACATGCGACCGACTGCATTGGATGTAATGTGCGTTTTGAGTCGGGGTGTACTCGCACGTATTCGGAAAAGGCTCCCATTCCCTTTGAAGGAGTTGCCAGCGGATCAAATTCCAGGTTGGAAGGAAAGTCAAAGTTGAAAGTAGGAACAACCAATGTGCCCGCAGGTCCGATTTTTGATTTCAGGGTTTCGAAATATAAAGCTATGCCTCCAACCGGCGCCCCCAGAAATTGAATCGCGGAGTGGATTAACAGACCGTCACTATCTGTTATACCAATGGCTTCAAGGGCATCATAGATCCGTTCCTGGGTGACTTCAAGCATCTGCAGATTTTTCTCCCTTGTCAACATAATCATCCCAGAGCAGCCTGCCGGCGCGGTATTCTAACTGGAAACCCATGCGTTCGTAAAGCTTCCAGCTGGCATGATTATCTCGTAGAACCTGGATTTCAACCGAGTGGACACCCTGGTCGCGCAGCCAATCGATGGCCAATCGCGATAATTTATCGCCGATTCCCAGACGGCGGGCGGAGGAAACGATCCACATGTCGCTGAGTTCTCCAACCAGCACTCCGCCCATATACTTGGGCAGGCTTTTTACGCGGCAGAGCATAAAACCCACTACTTTGTCCTGTATCTCGGCAATGAAGACATTGCTGAACCGCCCGAGCGTCCTGCAAAATGAATCCAGCCACACCTGTCCCACGTTTTCCGGATGTGGGAGCCGGTATCCCATCGAATAGAAGTGGCTGTTGAGCCTGGTATACATGTCTCTGATGACCGGGTAATCAGCCTCAGTTACCAGCCGGCAGGTAACTTTTTTTTCCGAATTTTCACTCATGTGAGACCATCCTTTACAACTGCAGGCCATTTATCCATTTCAATTCCGAATTGCGCCAGGAAGGCGTAAGCAATTCGTTCAAGCCCGAAAGCAACACATCCAGTATGAGCTGGCGAATCGTCAGGAAGCGATATATTCAGGTTGCGGCCGAAGAAATCCTGGTGGTAGTTGTATGATCCGACTGCCAGGGTTGAATCTTTGAAAGGCAGGGCGGCTCTGATTTCGAATTTCAGCTGAAATGCGCTTTGGAAAGCCGCCTGTTTTCGGAATTCGCCGATAAAGAATGGGTCGTTGGCGCTTTCTACCATATAAACCAGGCCAATTTCCTTAAAGAAACCTTCCATTCGAGCCCGGGCTGATTCACGGTTCTTCAATACAAAATCTTTCGGACCTACGAAGATAATTTCGCGCATTGAAAAATCCCATAAGCGTTCCAGGGAATCAAGGTTGATGGCTTCATACCTGAAACAACTGCCTACAGCGGTGGCTGCCAGCTCGCTGCCCGGTAAGGGTTTGTCCGCCAGAGCGAAGTACAGGTGGTTGCACACCGCGGGCGAGAGCAGGGAGTGGATTTTTGAAAATGCTTCCGGAGGCGTGTTGAGCCCACCGGCTTCGTACCTGGCGTTGCTGGCGAAATTATCGATTACATCCAGGTCTTCGCGCAGGTGGGTGACGAAGGACAAAGAGTGTGGGAAGGCGTTAAAGTAGTGAATTCTTTGCAGGTATTCGGCTGATATTAGAGTCGGGAACCGGTAAGATTTGGCATTATATGATTCTGCTAATTTTAAAAATTGGCGTTCAAAGAATTCGATCAGGGCAGTCAGAAGCGGGCCGAAGGTATAGATACCGGTTCCTTCCTGGAAGAGTTCTCCACGCTGGATCAATTCATCCATGGGGTCCTTATCATAAAGCGCGGGTCGGTCCATGTAATCTTCCAGAATAACCACCTTTGGTTTTATGGCGCCTTTTGCCATCGATTCCACAACCCGCCCGACCTTTGCTTCAATCAAAGACATCTGTTCAGGAGAGGTCTGTTCCCCGGTTTTAGCGGTTGTTTCTCGGATGGACAATACTATTCGGTCAGTGGATACATCTGCATCCAGTATCGATTCATCTACATAGGCCAGTTTAGATTGGATCTCACCAGTCAGGTGTTCAGGAATGGGTACGGTGGGTGTTATTTCTAGGGTTTGCATATTCGTTGCTGCTCCTAATAATCTCGAAGGGTCAAAAACATCATTGATCTATGTATTTACATATTTCCGGGATGCTGACCAGATTTGCGATTGTATCGGGATTGATCTCTACGCCAAAATTTTCCTCAAGGAGCATCATCACCTCCATGTGACCCATTGAATCCCATTGGGGTATGTCACCAAAAGAAAGCTCGGGCGTCACCAACTCAGGTTTGACTTTTAACGCTTCGATCAAAACAGCCTGAACTTGCTGGTTCAGATCCTTTTGTTTAATGTCCATTTACTTGACTAACTCCTCACACCACTCCAAAGAAACCCGAGTGGTTTTTAGAATGATTGGTATACGCCCGTAAAAAGCCTGGCAATTTATCATCCATCCGCTTTAACTTTATAAATGCCAGCGGGTTGGTATTGGGGATCCCATTTTCCCCACGGCATACCGTTGTTTCCGGACTTGTAGTAAAAACCTGCCAGGTTTTCCCGCAGTTCTGAACAATTTTTCAACTGGTCCATCAGTGCATTGTACTGGTCGAAATTGGTTGTGACCTCACCGGTAAAACCAAAAATGTTTTCGAGGGATTCCTGGCTGTAACACCACCCATTTGAAGGTTCATGGCGCCAATCCTGGCCGCTGCTGGCGCCTAATGTCGCGATAAGCGGCGCGCCCGGTTTGAGTGCACGCATGATTTCGTGGACCACGTGCACTAAATCATCCGGGGAGTTATGTTCCAGAGCGGATACCGATACAACCGCATCCAGAGAATCATCCGGGATATCAGACAGGTTGGTTAAATCCTGGTTGTAGACAATCACAGTCCCCTTGTTCATGTGGACAGATGGATTGGAAACGAATTGGTTGGCTGAATATTGGATCAAATCCAAAAGTGCGCGCCCGCCCCTGAGGATTTCTTTCAGCGAAGAATTTGTTGATGTTCCACGATTGGATTTGAAAACCTGCGCGGGCGGATTCAAATCTTGGTGTCGCATACCTTCGACGTTAAAGCGGTTTCGAAATCGCAGGTGCAGGTTGACGCGGCTGAGGCGGTCTACGCTCAGGACTCGCCCACCTTTGCTTGCAAGATACCACTGCATCAGACCGGTGCCCGCCCCAGCGTCCATAATATATTTTCCTTCGATCGCCTCCAGATGCGTGAGTATCCAGGAGATATCCAGCAGGTAATGCCAGCCGAATTCTATTTTTAGGGAGGCAGCGAATTCTTTTAATGCCTCCACCAGTTCACGCTGCTGGTCGAGTATCCCAACTGGTATTATTTCGATTTGTTGGTGTGACTGGGTGGTTATTCGGTGCTCGTTCAGTGATTTGTCCTTATGCTTTTAACATCGACATCGTTTTTCAGCAGGTTCGTTCAAAACGCCTCAGGGTAAAAGAATTGACCTTCCCCGCCTTTTGTTTTTGGCTTTGAAGCATGCCTGGCTATCCCTTCATATAAAATGCGCATGGTTTTTGAGTTGTCCGGTGTGAGGCAATCCCAATTGAAGGATTTCATCTGTACAAAACCCATGCGTTGACCGGCTTGCAGGTATGCGTCAAACGGCAGCGAAGCGCGGTAGAGTTGGAAATATATAAAGTGACGGGCATTGCGCTGGAATTCCGGCGGTACCTGGATTTTTCCAGCTCCCAGAAAATGCTCAGCCATGTTTCGGAACTCATTTTGGGTTTCTGGTAAAAAGACCGTTGGGTACTGTGTGTACCTGGCTTTACCTCCGCACAGGACAGCCGCTCCCATCAAAGAGGCTTCCAATCCGATGGATGAATTGTAGACGATCACAAACTTGGCGCGCTGGATCAATTCGTATGAACTGATGTAATCCCCCGAATCGATGAAAACCAGGTTGTCCTGTTCCTGCAAATGGTTGCGGTTGATCCAATCAAACACACTCTCCCGGCTCTGCTTGGCGGTACCGGGGCGCATTTCGTCCGGGTGAGCGCGGATAAAAAACAGGGTCTCTGGATGGGCGCGGATCAACTCAAGCAGCATGTCCAACCAGACGAACATGTGGGGGAATATACGGTTGGCATGAACCTGGCTCGTATCATACACCACGTTTGTAAAAATAGGTACGATCTGTTGAAATTCTCCCATTTTAGCCAGGGTTGTTTCGTCCAAAGCATGCATCTCCGGCCAGAAGCGGATTCCCGCCATTGTAAAATCCCCCTGAAAGCGGTTTTCCAGGTAAGAGTCCAATTGGGAATTCTGTTCAGCGTTTAATACCAAATCTCCCGGGATATGGATGGGGTAGGCTGTCGCTTCACCATCAGTGAAGAACGCGGAATTCGGCTGGAATCCAACCTCGTGGGATATGACCCGGACCCCGCGCTGACTGGCAGCCCAGCGCGCGGCTGCTTCCGGATACATGATGCCGTTAAAAAGCACTACTGCAGCAGGCTGTTCTTTTTCTAGAAATGAATTAAACGTCAACACGAGATTGTAAGCCGACAGCATATAAGCCCGCATCAGATAGCGTGTATCCTCGTCATCAGGCAAATTATGCTGGCGCAGCGCCCAGCGAATCGAAGGAAGCACCAGGCTGCCTAACGGGATGGTTGAAATTGAGCCTTCCTGGGTTTGTTCGGCCGGCAAAATTGGGATCTCGTATTGAAAACTGCTCAAATTTTCGATTGAAAGGTGAGACAGCTCAGCAGCCAGACTTTCGTTGACCTGGTATTTGAACCACTGCACCTGGGACCCTTCAAACAAGCGTTTTGATTGAGTGATGCAGTCCTGGCAGGGAGGCGGTGTGCGGTAATCCTGCCGGTTGGTTCCAAGCACACAGTGACTCATCCCAGAATTGCAGGCGTAATTAATTACCGGGGTACCCGCCAGGCGGAAACTCCAGCCGGTCAGCAGAGAGAAAGCAGCGTTCAAACTTAAGCCGCGGATACGAGATGAAACATTAAAAAATATAATTGGGTGGGTAGTACCTGATCGCTGCTCCCGTTTTTTTACCTGGGATGCAAGTTTGGAAATACGGCGCCGGGTATTCCATTCTCCAAATTTTGTTTTGAGGCTAATGCTCATACTCTGACGGCGGGACTCGATTCCGGTAACGCTCTAAAATAGGCTTGCGAGAGTCGCTGAATAGCGATCAAGAATCCTTCGCCGCCGCGCTGGTGGCCGCGCCATATTTCAGGGATCATCGTGCCGTGATAGTCACCAAGTACTTTGAAGAATTTATCCCAATCGATGGTCCCTTCACCGATTTGTAATCCTTCCCCATCCAGCCCGGCTCCATCTGACAGGTGCAGGTGCCGGATATAAGGCAACAGTACTTCAAGTTGTTCGTAAAAATCAACATGCGCCCAATTACAATACAATTTGTGATGGGAGGTGTCATAGCACATATTCAGATCCATGGAAGTAATAAAGTCTCGGATTTGGTATGCGTCCATGAAAGCATTGGTCAGCCATTGACCGCCAAAATACCAGGGGTGCGGCGGTAGGTTTTCTAAAAGAAGTTCGACACCCTCGAAATCGAGTTCTTCGACCGATCGCCGCAGGTTATCGTATAATGCATCATGATCTGAAATGGGGTGGTCAAGGCTCATCGCTCCAGGATGGACGATTACTTTAGGTGTTCCCACGAAATGCGGAGAAATTTCACGCGTCACATCAATTGCCTTTTGCATAAGTGATAATGACCCCTGCCGGTGCCCTTCATCCAGAGAACACAGGTCTACCAAGCTGCGTTCCCAGAATTCAGGCGCATGCACAACAAGCTTGAGCGGGTGTTCATCCTGTTCCCGGAAATTTGTCCCCGGGTAAATTTCATCCAGATCCTGATCGGTGAAGTGAAACTCCAGCATGCGCGGCTGGTATACAAGCATTTCATCAAAATCTCGAAAGCGGACCGTGAACCCGTATTCCATCGGCAGGATGTGTTCCATATCGAGGCTGACCTTTATCCCAAGGTCGCGATCCAGGAAAGGTTCATCCTGTTCAATCGTCCGCTCAGCTACTCGTCCAACCAGTGCAGTGTACCTTTGTGGCGAGAGTCCGAGCGCCGGCCCTTTTACTGCGATCATTTCTGCCGAGATGGTTTCGCCGGGTTGGATCAAACGGGATGCCACCAGGCTTTTTCCAAGCACTTCCCGGTTGAGGATCTCACCGCGTGAGATAAATTTTTCCTGACCTAATCCAAGCGCCATTTCAACCTGGCGTATGTCGCGCACCAATTTTTTGAACCCGTGGGGCTCGAGGCTGGCTGCGTGATCTGGACCGTCCATTGTGCGGTCAAGGGTCAGGTGCCTTTCGATAATGCAGCCGTTCATGGCAGCCGCCACAGTTGAAACAGCGATGCCGCGTTCGTGCCCGGAATATCCAACCGGAACATCAAATTTACGCAGTTGGTCCATGAACCGCAAATTGATATCCTCGAAAGCTGCCGGATATGTGCTGTTACAGTGTAAAAGCGCAAATCTGGCGTTTTTGGATTTAAGAAATTCGACCGTAAATTCCACTTCGTCCATGCGTGACATGCCGGTTGATAATATCAACGGTTTTCCTTTTTGGACGAGGTGATCCAGCAGCGGGATGTTGGTCAGGTCCGCTGAGGCTACTTTGAAAGCCGGTACACCCAGCGATTCTGTGTAATCTGCGCTGGCGGCGTCGAAAGCGGAGCAAAGGAAAGTAATTCCTTTATCCCGGCAGTACTCAACAATCCGCTCATAGGCTTCGTTGGAGAGTTCGATGCGCTGTAAAATCGGCAATAAGTAGCGCAGGGTTTTCTCGCCTGCGTTAGCGTTCTGTAAATACTTCTTTGCATATAAACTTTCTAAACTACGCTTTTGAAACTTAACCGCATCCACGCCGGCTTCCACTGCGACGTCGATCATCTGCAGCGCTAATTCAAGTAATCCGTTATGGTTGACCCCTATCTCAGCGATGATGTAGGTCGGATGGCCATCACCTACCAGTTGATCGCCGATTCTTATTTCGGCCATAAAGTTACCTCCGTAAATTTTCTTAAAACTGGATTGGATAATCGAATAACCAGATTATTAAGTTAGTCTGGATTGTCATCCTGACACCAGGTCACCTAAAGGTGAGCGAAGCGAAGAACCTTGACTCTTCGCTCCCGCAAAAAGTGCATGATATAAGCCAGATTGAATACTTCATGGAATTCATCTTTCTATTTCACAGTGACAGACTACTGGCTTGAAGTGTTGTGCATATTTGCGGGGTAAAACCCCAAATCATCAAATGAAATATCCCCATTTTCAATCAGTCGTTCTGCCCGGCGCCAATCATCTCCCGAATCGATATCAATCCAATGGCTGGGATCGATAATAAGGGGCAGGATGCGCTCGCCGGTCATGGAATTCTTTTTTAACACTGTGGACGACCAGGCGGCGTCCACGTAACCAGTCTGCCAGTAGACTTCAGGAAGCGCCTGTCTTGGCATATTGAACGCTTCAGCGAACTCGCTCCTTATCAATGGCTCCATCAGGCCATTGGATTGGATGCGCCACATTTTATATGGATTTTGGAAAGGTATACAAATAGTGCGGATGGAATCGGCATCCGGTCGCGCGGATAGACAGCGCACTGCTTCATCGATGTGATTTACCCGCCGGAATGGAGAGGTGGGGCGTAATTGAACGATAATATCCGGCTGGTAGCCTTCATTATCTTGCAGCCATTCCAGGGCATGCTTGAACACCGGAAAATCGGGTGTGGCGTCTTGGGAATGTTCGGCTGGACGCAAGAAAGGCACACCGGCGCCGAATTGGCGGGAAATGGAAGCGATTTCGCTGTCATCTGTGGACACAATCGTGCGGGTTATTGTTTTTGACCCGAGAGAAGCCGCGATGCTGTAAGCGATCAGCGGGTAACCGGCAAAGGGCAGGATATTCTTGCGCGGTATGCTTTTTGATCCGCCGCGTGCCGGAATGATTGCAAGAACTTCCGGTCTTTTTGATTGAACATCCCCAATGCCTCCCGCGCTTACTACCACGCAGTCCACCCGCCGTCAATAATCAGGTTCGCTCCGGTCATATAGGACGAAGCCTCTGAAGCCAGGAACAGCAGCGCGCCGTTCATTTCGTCTTTTTCCGCCATACGGCCGAGTATGGCGCGCGCTGAGTATGCCTGCACAAAATGCTGGTCGTGGTCGTTATATACACCGCCTGGGGTAAGTGCATTCACGCGGATATTCTTACCGGCATAATAGGCTGCCAGATATCGGGTGAATCCCAGGATGCCCGCCTTGGTGACCGGGTAATATGCCGGTTTATACTGCGGCGGATTTTGGGGCCGCTCATAAATGCGTTGGTCAGGTGCGGTTATCCCATATATCGAAGAGATATTGATAATCACACCGTACTCCTGGGCAAGCATGGGTTTGACCGCGGACTGGCAGCATAGATACACGCCGGTCAAATTGGTTTCAAGAGCAGCCTCCCATGCTTCAAGCGGGAATGATTCGAACGCGGATAGGATTGCTTCTTTTGAGGTTTCGTCACCCGCCGCAGAATTGTGTTTGGGATCAAATTTCGGATCCAGCGCGGCGCTGTTCACCAGAATGTCCAGACTCCCAAATGTTTTAAGGGTTGATGAGACCATTTGCTGGACGGATTCCGGATCAGCAGTGTTTAATTGGAGAGCAGCAGTGGATAAACCTGATTCATTCAGCTGTTCATTCAATGAACGGGCAGCGTCGAAATTGAAATCTGCGATTACCACCTGCGCGCCCGCTTCTGCCAGCGTGCGGCAGAATTCGGCGCCCAGCAAGCCTGCGCCGCCGGTGACTACGGCTGTCCGTCCAGCCAGGTCGAATTTATTTAAAATGTGAGCATCACCCTTCGTATCGGTCATTCTATTTTATTTAACATGCTCAGCAAATAGAATTATTTCTAAGCTGACTCTGGTTGAAGCTTTTCCTCAGGTTCAGCTTTGGATTTTTCCGCTCCATCAGAGCTGCCGTCAGGCGTTAAGAAGCCGGATTCTGCGAGGTAGTCGATGATTTTTCTGGCATTAGTAAGCGGATCGATATTAACGGTTTTAAGCCAGATTTCTGGATTCTCAGGTTCTTCATAAGGATCATCGACACCGGTAAAGCCGGTGATCTGGCCACGCCGGGCGCGCGCGTATAAACCTTTCACATCCCGTTCTTCACAGACTTCGATCGGTGTGTCAACGTATACTTCTATAAAATGATCATCCCCAACCATCTTACGAGCCTCGTTTCGCGTGGCGCGGTAGGGACTGATCGCGGCGCAAATTGCAGTACCGCCGTGGCGGGCAATCTCTCCAGCGACGAAACCAATTCGCAGTATGTTTGTATCCCGGTCCTCCATCGAGAAACCAAGACCTTTCGAGAGGTGGGTACGGACAACATCGCCATCAAGCAGGGTAACCTGGCGGCCTCTTTCCAGCAGTAATGAGGTAAGTATTTCAGCTGTTGTTGATTTTCCGGATCCACTGAGACCGGTGAACCAGATGCAGCAGCCTTGCTTGCCGCGCGGGGGGTACATCTGCTGCAGGATTTCCGCTGTTTCAGGGCGCGTAAACCATTCCGGGAGCAGTTTTCCCTCCGCTAGGTAATCCTCACGCACCTGTGTGCCTGAGATTGAGAAAACACGCGCATCCTCCGGTATGTTAGTGCGCTCTTCGTAGCGCTCCTCGTCTGCAAGATAAAGCAGTTCTTTAAACTTCACGAGCTGAACGCCGATTTCGTCGTAGTATTGGTCCAGCATGGCTTGCGCTTCATAAGGCCCGTAAAACGGTTTTCCCTGGCTGTCATTACCAGGTCCGGCATGGTCGCGGCCGACGATAAAGTGAGTGGCGCCGTAATTACGCCTTATAATGGCGTGCCAAAGGGCTTCGCGCGGTCCGGCCATGCGCATAGCAAGCGGCAGCAAGCTGAGTAAAGTCCGGCTTTTGTCATAATAATTTTCAGCCAGAGTTCGATAAACCCGCACACGCGTGTAATGATCCACATCCCCGGGTTTGGTCATGCCGACCACAGGGTGGATCAGCAGGCTGCCGTCAACCTCTTCCGCCGCCCGTTTGGTGAGTTCTTCGTGGATGCGGTGCATCGGATTGCGGGTTTGGAAGGCGACTACCTGGCTGTTGCCCATTGCCTCGAGGCGTTCGCGCACTTCGAAGGGATTCAACCGCAAACTGAGGAAATCGTGATAAATGGGCAAGTTGAGGATTTTTATCTCACCGGTGACATATACTTTTCCCCAGCGCACCATTTCGGATATCAATGGGTGTTTTGGATCGGTGGTTCCCAGCACCAACCGCGATTCTCTCAACGAATCCCAGTGATAAACGTCTTCGATTTGCATTACAGCGATGGTGTTATTGCGAGAATCGCTCAGGGTAACCTGTTCACTCCAGGCTGGCATGGCGTCTTCGTCCACTGGAAGGGTTATCGGGATTGGGAACAACACGCCGTTCTTCAGGCGCATTTCGGTCAACACTCTCTCATAATCATCTTTTCCCATAAATCTGTCCAGCGGTGAAAAGGCTCCCGTAGCTAAAAGCTCAAGATCGCACAGCGACCGTTCCGATATGCGGATGGAAGGTAAACGGTTGGAGCGATCGAGCAGTTCCTGCCGTTCCTCTTCGCTGACCATTAAATTAACTAATTCTCCCCCGTATGGTTCAATCAATGTACTCGTATTTTTGGTGTACTTCATTAATAATTACTCCTAGAGAATTTTACGATTGATATTTTCAACCGCAATCATTAACAAGTGGAAAAATGCACAAGCCCACAATTATAGCAAAAAATTCAGATTGTGACCAAAACTCCTTCACTTCCAGAGCGCAGGGCTGCCAGTGTTACCTCTAAGGCGCGCACCCCATCCTCGAGTGTGCATACAGGAGCGCTTTCGCCTTGAATCAATGATAAAAAATGGCTCATTTCGGCCAGGAAGAGGTGGTTGCGTTCAAAACCGGCTGGAGGTGGGAATTTTTCCCACTGCTTATTGTTTTGCCTGTACAACTGGACGGTACCGTCGAAGTTGTTCCAATGGAGGGTGCCTTCTGTCCCGACGATTTTTATTGTGTGGGAGGTTGGTCGCTGGTTGAAATCCAGGTGCACACTTCCCAAAACCCCGTTGGTGAAGCGTAAACCGATTTCAGCCGTATCCTCAACATCCAGGTCAAGGTCTCCCAGCCTGCCAGTAAACGCCCACACGCTTGAAATCTCTCCCAACATCCAGCGCAGATAATCAATCGGGTGGCACAACGTCAGCAGCACGCCGCCTCCCAGGTCGGAGCGAGCGCTGTAGCCTACCCGGTAATCCTCCCATGGATGCCAATCCGGCAGGTATTCGCCCCAATGCGCATTTACGGACAGCGGCCTGCCGATCGTCCCTTCCTGCAAGAGCTCAACGGCTGCTTTCAGACCGGGGTGAAAGCGGTATTGAAATGCGGTAAAGAATTTACCTTTTCCGGTTTGCAGGGCGCGCTTCAGCAGGTCTATGCGTTCCATAGAATTCGATAGGGGTTTTTCCATAAAAATATTGCAGCCGGCTACAGCGGCTGGAATGGCGACCTCCAGGTGCAGCGCGGTTGGGTTCGAAATGATGACCGCATCTGGTTTGGTATCAAGGACAGCCTCGAGGTTTGTTTCAACTGGAAAATTGTAGCTGTGGAGATCAGATAGTGTGCTTTTGTTCGAGCGGTAAAGGAGAATGTCCCGCTGATCCAATGCGAGTAAGTTCTTGAGGTGGCGGCGGCCAATGGAACCCAGACCGGCGATCACAAATTTCATTTTACTGATAACCCCAATTTTTCAGCGTATCCCCGGCGATGGATTCGAAAACCTTGTGATCAGCAGGGGTGAAATACTCCACCCATGAACCGCGTGAACCTTTTTGAAGCGAGGAAGCAATTTCACCCGCCTTCTCCCGCTGCCAATCGGCGTCCGGGTTGATATTTAACTCCGCATCAATCAATTTGTCCAATTCGTTCCCCACGTTCCCGGCGCCGAGGAAAAACCAAATTTGTCGGAGCTGACGCGCGGAATCCTCAAGCAGGTCTTCGTAACGCAGCGTATAAAAATCGTCACCGAATAATGATTTTCCGCGTTCTTCGGTTTCGTTAACGTTGCTTTCCCATCTCTTTGAAGCCTGGCGCAAGCCTTTTTCGGTAAAAATTGAGTGTTCACTATTAATAAAGGATTCAGGATTGTTGATAAAGGCTTCCCTGATGCGCCAGTCCTCTTTGTTCAAATGCTGTGTTCCATCAATAAAGGTCTGGAACCTGTGAGAAACGAGGGCATCGCGGCCGTCACGCACGATGTAAATCAATTTTCCATCCGGGTAAATTTGATGTAGTAAGCTGACCGCTTTTCCGTTCAGCAGGCTGTTCGGGCTTTTATCGCCTACGATATTTTTGCCAATTCGTCTTGCATCACGTTCCATGATGAAATCTGCGGCCGCTCTCAGGATAACCGGTGATAGGTCTCCCCCGCGATTCCAGCGGTTGCTGCGGCGTGTTAACCAGGAAGTGATCTCAGGGTCAGCCACCAGGGATTGCAGCAGCGGCGGGCGGGTAAAAAAGTGACCCTGATAATTACAATGCACATTTGGATGCAGGCGGACCAGCCTGGTCAGCAGTGTGGTGCCCGAACGGGCGTGCCCGAAGATAAAGAATTTTTTCATCGAAAAAAACAACTTCACTTCGGCAATTTCTTCCTCTGTAATCGCTGGCACGGTGTAATTTTCGATCCTGGCATGACTGCCTGGTTGGGACTGACCGCTGAATAATATTCGTGCGGCACGCGCAAGTCTGGACTTGAAATTATTTCCCATCATGCGTTCCCAGTTTTGACAGGACGAAATTTGCTGTGCAGTCTCCGGCGCTGCCGTCTGTGAATGTGCACTCGCGTTCGATAAAATTTAAACGAGCCTCTTTTCCAGCCCCTGGGTTATCCAGGTAAAAATTGAGGGCCGTCCGCAGCTGGTTTTCGTCGTTTACCTCGAGACCCGCGCCTGAATCCCTGAAGCGTGAGTGAGTTGGCCAGTCCCCAATCTGGGAGAGCGGCAGGGTATATTTACCCGGCCAGCCGGCTGGCGAATCGATACATACACTGACAACAGGGCAGCCGTGTACGGCAGCTTCAACAACCATGGTGGAGTAGACGGTGGTGAACACATCTGAATAGGCCATCATGGAAGATTTTTCCGGCATGTCCTCTCCGGAGTAATACACCAGAGAACCGCCCAGAGGAACTGGCTCCACGACGTGAACATGGGGCGTATCCTGGGCTAGTGCCCGGATGCGCTCGCGCTCTTCGAGAAAACGGGGCACATCCATAAAATGGTTAGGGTGGAAGCGGATCAAAAGCTGGGAAGGTTTTGAAAGCTGCTCTGAAGAGACTAATCGGGCTAACGCTTCAATGTTCTGCAGGTTCGGGGAGAAAGAGATAAAACTGCACGCGTAAGATATCAGCTGGCGATTTGGGTCCAGGTTATGCTGGCGGTAGTAATCCTCCCGGGTCAATAACCATTCTTTTTTAAAATATCCGTCATAAGAGGGTATGCCTCCGATGTTGACATCTACAGGAGACCAATCTGAACCGTTCACCAGTTCCTCTTTCTGGATCTGTGACCAGCAAGTTACCCAATCCACCGGCGCGCCGGGCAAGCTGTAACTGCTTGTATTGTCCCATCCAACGATCGCGGCTCCGGTTTCAATCCCCGCTGCTGCGGCATCTCGCAGCAGATATCGGTCCCATCTCCAGCCGGGAGTGCTTGCCAGTACCAGGCAGGGTTTGTAGCGCTGGAGCAGATCGTTGTAAATTCCGGGTGTGTATTTACTCTGACGTTTGACGAGCATTTCGCGAGCTGTACGCGAATGGCGTAATCCCCACACCGCTGCTCGCATTACCGGAAATAACATTTTGCGCCGCTGGTGGGCTTCATCCTCTACCTGGTTGATATGGCTGTCGACAGCTTGCAGGTTTATGCGATTCGAAGCACCTGCTCTGCGAAGGAAATCCAGCCACCATTGGGTGGAATAGTCCGCCCTTTGAAAATAAGCCCGCGCCTGCTCGAGCCGCAGACCTTCGACTACTAATCCGGGGCGGGCGAAGCGTTCGGAAACATGCTCCTGAATGGCGTCATCTGTGAGTACCACGATTTCTACCCCCGAAGCTAAAAGCCTAGGGACGATTTCGCTTTGTAGAAAATAGACAATCGCCAGACCATGGTCGGCGCAAATGAAAATTGTTTTATCCATTAAGTTGTCGGTTCAGTTTCGATAAAGGATTTCGAATGTCTTTCCGTGAGACCACTGCAGGAAACGACGCAGGGGGGGCCATCTCCAAATCCCAGAACCGGATCTTGCTGGAGTTTGAGTGTTTGTGGTGCGGGTTCCGTGATTGTCGGTATAAATCTTTGAAAATTCTCCGGACAGTGTGTTGCCCATATGCTGTACCCACCATGCCTGCGTTGATAAGCGCAGGAACCCGTAATCGTTCAAGGCGATATCCAGCCGGCGCACCTGTCCCATGGGGCGATCGAAGGGGATGGGCAGGATGGTCTGGAGCGCCTTACGCGGCGCTAAGAATTGAAAGTGGCCTGCGCCAATAAAGCATTTTACCCCTCGATATTCCAGCATGGTTTCCTCACACGTTTCAAAGTGGGAGCGCGCTTTCTGTTCGCTGTGACCCAGGCTGCTGGCATGTTTCCAGTAATCTTCCCAAGGAAGGAGTTTTCCGTGTTCGAGGGTCACTTCCGGATTGCCTTCCGCCCACAGCAGGGTGCTGGTTGAGAATTCTTCGGGGCTCCACATGGGGATACCCGTCAGCATTCCAGCATTTGGAAATGTTTCCAGAGTGTTTACCATGGCCGATAACCATCCCGGGTGGTGGTAAATATCGCCATCGCTGTAAGCAATGTATTCGCCGGGAGCCGAACTGAAAATGAAATTCCACGCGCCGCCTTTGCCAATATTTTTCTGGGAAAGGGTTAAAAACTGGATTTTTCCGTTATTGTGATTCTCCAATAGGTATTCCTGGACTTCCGGACAGCTGGCGTTGTCGAACACCATCAGGTCATAAGGCAGGTTAGAATTCGTCCAAATGCTGTTCAAGCATACTTCCAATACTTCCAGACTGTGCGCATAATAACCGCTCAGAAAGGGGATATAGGTGACAACTGCCACCGTGACCTTTTCGGGGTTGATGATGTGATCGATCGACTTGGCTGGATTTTGTCCGGTTCGCATAATCTAAAGTGAACCCGTGACCCGGCGGCGCAGCCTTCGGAAGCGGCGGGATAAATATGTTCGCACGCGGCTGTCAGCGCCATTTTTAGGAGCTGTCCAACGTTCAGCCAGGCGCAGAGCCCGGACCAGGCTCATCTGTGGGCGGCGCAGTTGTCCATCGCGAATCTGCCTGTCGCAGTCCAGGACCATGTACAGGTTGCCCTGTCCACCTGCCAGGTCTTCATTTACAAACGACTCATCCTGTTCGTAATGGGGGCGTCCACCCGGCAAATGGCTGTAATCGTGGTTTTGATGGATGGTGGTAATGGAAGGTGTTCCGTCGACAACAATCCAATCCTGCTGTTTGGCATGGTATATCATCCAGTTATCCCATCCGGCACGGCCGATCGCAAAATCCGGTATATCCTTGAATAGGTGCCTGGGATAGAAGAAGTAATCGCTTCCGGCTGGTAAGTGCAGGCTGCCGGTTTGGTTCACAACAGTCTTAAGTCGTTGCGCCCAGTCATTCGAGAAATCCAGTAGATGATCGACCTGCAGATCCCAGCGCTGCCCGATGAGCAAAAAATCTTTCGCCTGATCTGCAACCTGTTTTGCTGCCTCCACGAAATCGGGTAACAGCAGGATGTCGGCATTGACATATGCCATGTACGGGCTCTTTGCCCAATTACGGGCGGCGCTGAATAAAGAACTGACCAGGGGTGTCCCGCTTTCGTTACGACCTACAGCGGGGATATAGTTCAACGAATAATCATTCACCACCTGTTCCAGGCCTGGTTCTTCGCCGATGAGCAGTACATCCACCGCTTCGCCCAGATGGAGCCAGGACTGTATTGCATTGCGCTGGATGTTTGCAATGTGTGGGTCACTGAATGGTTTTGGCGCGCTAAATATGGTTATAAAAGGGTGCATTGTTTGAGTAAAAACAGGAGTTCAGCTGCTGCGCGAATCCACCTGGCGATAATGCTTGGCTTGAACATGGGCATTGATCCGGGCAATTTCCGGCTCGCGATTGAGCAGGTCGATGATTTCGAGCCACGAAAAATCGTCTCTGCTGGAAAACCGGTTGTATATCATGCGCAGGAGTTCCAGATCCTGGGGAGTGTCAACCGTCCAGCGTTGAGCGCCATAATCCGGATCGTGGGTTACGTGGCAGATGCGGAACCTTTGGGGTTGTTCGTAAAAAAAGGGCATCACATGTTCGCGCTGGTGGGTCTGGTCCGCCTCTTTCCATGCCAGCTCCAGATTCTGGAACGAACACACTTCGGTGTCCAACCCAACCGGGTATGTGCGTTTCCAGGGCGGCGGCAGGCGATTGGCGGCGAAATCATATACGGGTTCTCCCAGGTGATTTACATCACTCGACCCGAAAAGTGCCAGGACGGTCTTGTCAATGACCGATGGGTCGATTACAGGACAATCTGCAGTGACGCGCACGATGTAATCAGCATGGTAGTCCTGTGCAGCCCGGTAATAACGGTCAAGCACATCGTAATTACTGCCGCGGAAGCATGCGTAGCCGCGCTGGCTGCAAAGTTCCTGGATCGCGTCATCTGCAGGTTCATCCGTCGTGGCAACCAGAACTTCCTCCACTGTGGAAGCGCGCTGCGTGCGTTTTAATACTCTGACCAGCATCGGTTCACCAGCGATATCACGCAGCACTTTTCCCGGGAGACGAGAGGCTGCAGTGCGGGCTTGAATGATCGCCAGGATAAGTGGGTTTGTATTCAAAGCAGATTGGTTTCTGTGATCAAAATTCAAATAGACCGGTAGGAGGGAGATGTTACCTGGAGAGCCAGGTTATATGCTTCCAGCAATTTTGGAAAGTTTTGCTTCCAATCTGCTCGTTTTTCGGTAATAGAACGAGCTGCCAGGCCCATTTCAGGGAGCTGGCTGCGCTGTTCCCAGGCGTTCTTGATACCTTCAGTGAGCGCATTTGCATCGCCATCCGGGAAGGTCCATCCCGCTTCATTAGGGGTGATCCATTCTTGATTTCCAGGAAGGTCCGACACCAATACCGGCGTGGCGCAGGCCATTGCCTCCAATAATGAAATCGAGGTTCCGTCGCTGTGGGCGGCGGCAATATAAAGGTCGGCAGCCTGATAATAAACTGGCAGTTCGCATTGATTTGCCTGGCCTGGAAAGCTGACCCTGTCCAAAACACCAGCCTCGGTAAATATCTGATACAGCAATGCTTTTTGAGAGCCGCCCCCCAACATTACCAGGCGCAGATGTGGAATCTGTTGAGATGCTCTGACAAAGGCTTGCGCAATAATATCCACACCATAGATCGGCTCCCATGCACGGGTAGACAGCAGGTTGAATGTATTTTTATCTTTATTTATTTTCAAGTTTGGATTGAAGTGTTCCAGGTCGATACCCCACGGGAAGGTTACGATCCGTTCCGGCTGCATACCGTAAGAGATGGCTTTACCACGGATTGTGCTGCAGTCACCCACCAGGACATCGCTGTTAGCCAGCGTGTAGCGGGTTATCCACTGGTGTAATCCGCTGCGTTTGGCATCGATCAATAGGTCGTATCCCCACGACATGCTTACAATAGGATGAAAACCAGTCAATGCGGAGAGAAATGCGCATGATTGGACTGGACCGGCGTGGATGAGATCAGGCTGTAATTCGGATAATATTTTTCTATAAGCTGGGTATAAAGCATACCCGCTGTACCAGTTCAGCGGGTGATGGCCTCCGGTCCAGGGAAAGGTCGTGATCCCTTCCGGCAGGGAAAGTTCGCTATTTAGATGCACACTGCCTTCCAGACTTAATAAAGTGACCCTATGTTCTGTCCTTAAAAGGGCGGAAAGGTAGCGTTGATCGTGGACGTTGTAGTTGCGGGTGAAGTATAGGATGTGCATACAGTATGAAGAAAATGCGAAAAGTAAATCCCTAAGTCCAGGCGGTGGTTGACTCTCAGGCGCCGAGATCTGTCCAGCGCAGCTCTTTGCCTTCAGGGAGATCGGAAAGCGCCCGGGCGCCGATTACTTTGTTTATGTCCGGGGGCAAGATGGCGTTGCGGACAGCCGGGCGCAGGACATCGATCATCTGGCGAGTAAAGGTTTCCCCCGAGCGGATATCTCGCGCGGCGCGCAGGCAGCGGCGTTGGATGAGCACCGTTTCCGATTCATTTTCGCAAACGAATTTATCGCCAGAGCCCAATGCGCTTTCCAATTCGCGGGTGGCGTCCACCATTTCACGCCAGGTGCGCGGGTTCATTGCGAATTTGTGGTCAGGACCGATCCGGGCGTTATCATCCGTGAAATGTTTTTCGATAACACGCGCGCCCAAAGTAATCGCGCCAAGGACGGTTGTGTGTCCAAACGTGTGATCTGAAAGCCCAAGGATTACCTCCGGGAACATTCCCCGGTAGGTGTTCAGCACGCGCAGGTGGATGTGCGCGAAGTTCTCCGGGCTGGCTGTGTAATTTGTGTTGCACTGCATGAGCACAAGCTGCGGGTTGACGGCGAGCACGGCATGCACCGCGCGCTGTACGTCGCACATGGTGGACGCGCCGGTTGCCACCAGGATGGGTTTGCCAAATCGAGCCATGCGTTCAACGGCTTCGATCCAATCAATTTCTCCGGATCCGACTTTGTAAGCAGGTACATACGGATCAAGCATATCGATAGCCTCGAAGTCATAAGGAGAGGAAAAATAATCAATGCCAGCCTCATCGCAAGTCTCTTTTAGAATGGGGGTCCACTCGAAAGGTATCGAAGCGTCTTTATAAACCTCAAAAACGGATTTGCCCCAGGATGCCTGGTGGGATACCTGACCATCCATGTGGCTGAATCCGTAGTCCGACACAATTTTAGGGGCGTTGAAATTTTGGAATTTAGCCGCGTTAGCTCCTGCATCTGCCGCAAGTTTGATCAGCGCCCTGGCGCGGGTCAAATCACCATCGTGGTTAGCGGCGATATCGGCGATGAAATAAGTTGGGTAGTTATCTCCGATTTGATGTTTACCGATTTGAATGTCCATTGATGCTCCTGCAAAAACAAATAAGATTCAGTGAATCAATTGAATTAATTCGAACGTCAATAAAGGTTGTTTGGTTAACGGTTGCCAAATTCTTTTATCATAGCGGGATACCCACGCTGGTATTGATCCCAAAATTCATCTAGACCGGAATCAACGCCGGGCGGTCTTTCTCCCAACGCCTTGGTGAGTTTGTCGGTGTTGAGGGTAAGCCTGGGTGAGCGAGCAGCCGCCAGACCTGATTCGTAAACGGAAAGCGGAGAAATAAGCGTTCCATCAAGAGCAAATTTCTGTGCGATGCGCTGGCCGAAATCAAATTTTGTTAGACACTGGCTGCTCACCGCATGGTAAAGACCGCTCAGCTCCAACGACAGCATTTTCAAAAATATCCTGGCCAGGTCGTTGGCTAAGAGCGGGCAAAAATAGACATCTGTAAAACCATTCATGCGTTTTCCGGTCTGCAGGTTGTATAAAAAGAATTCAGCCAGGCTGCGCTCGCCGGTCATACTCCAGCCAAATAAGTTGACCCGTGCGATAATCGCCTCAGGGTTAGCCCTGGAAACTGCCTGCTCTCCTTCAAGCTTGGTTGATGCATACACGCTGAGCGGGTTAGGAGTATCCAGTTCGGTGTAGTTGCCGTGTTCCCCATCGAAAACAGCGTCGGTTGAAACATGCAGCATGCGCGCTCCGCCCCTGGCGACAAGCTCAGCCAGTTTCGCGGGTACTGCACTATTCAATTGCCTGGCCTGTTCAGGATCCTTTTCGCAGGCATCGATGTTCGCCAATGCCGCGCAGTGGATCACCCAATCGGGCTGCGCCGCATCAAGCAATCGCTGACAGGCGCCGGATACCAGCAAATCAGCCTGGAGCACGCTGAAGGCATCAGTTTTCAACGGCACCTTGTTCGCTGCACCATAGACAGTATGTTCGTGGGCAGCTTCCAGAGCAAGATTAATCCCAAGCAGGCCGCTGGCTCCGGTTACCAGAATGCGCATGACCAATTCTCCGGCATGGCATTCTTCCAAAAAAAAGTATTCAATTGTTAATTTCGTTTGGATAACGTCATAAAAGAGACGTTAACCCGAGCACCAGGATTTTCCTGGAGCGAAAAAAAATTATCCTGCATGATCTCTTAGATCATTAAGAATCTCGAAAGGTTTTACGTATTCCTTAATCTGTTCAACCGTCAACCACTGCGGGTTGGTATCGCTGCCGTATCGAAAACCAGCCGGCAGATTATTACCATTCTCCTGCCACTCGTGTCCAAACCAAAGCGAACCGCTGGGTTGGACGACGTACATATCCGGTAATTCGACTGTCGAGCGGGCTTCATCTTCATTGATCAGCACTTCGTGCAGTTTTTCACCGGGACGGATACCGATAATCTTCCATTCAGCATCTGGAGCGATCACTTTTGCCAGGTCAACGATTTTCGTGGAAGGAATTTTCGGCACAAAAACTTCACCGCCCCGCATCTGTTCGGTACAGCTGATCACAAAGCGCACACCCTGCTCGAGCGTGAGCCAGAAGCGGGTCATCTGGTCATCGGTGATGGTCAACACGCCTTCCTGGCGCTGCTGGATAAAGATTGGGATCACGCTGCCCCGGCTGCCGACCACGTTGCCGTAGCGTACGCAGCTGAAGCGCGTTTCAATTCCGGCTGCATAGGCATTACTCTGTACAAAGAGCTTCTCACCGGCCAGTTTTGTGGCTCCGTACAGGTTGACCGGATTGACCGCCTTATCGGAGCTGAGCGCCATCACGCTGCCCACATTCGCATCCAGCGCAGATTCAATCACGTTGCTGCTTCCAAGTATATTGGTCTTGATGGCTTCCATGGGATTGTATTCGCACGCCGGTACCTGTTTCAATGCCGCTGCATGGATAACAATGTCGACGCCGTTCATGGCGCGCCGCAGGCGGCGATAGTCGCGCACATCACCGATAAAGTAGCGCAGATTGGGTTGGTCGAAGCCGGCTGCACGCATTTCGTGCTGTTTGAGCTCGTCTCTACTGAACACAATTACTTTGGCTGGCTGGTATTCATTTTGCAGGATTTCGATAAATTTTTTACCAAACGAGCCTGTGCCGCCTGTCACAAGTACGACCTTTTCATTCCAGTTCATATTTTTTACATTGCCTCACTGTCTGCCATCAATTTTGTGCCGCTCTCCAATGCTTTAGGATAATTCATGCATATTCAAACCTGGTTGTTCATCACCGAAATTTCCTGTTCTACACTGGTAAATGGTATTAGCGCAGGCGGTTTACTCCAATCGCGCTGCTCGCCGGTAAGATAGCGGAATACGTCACCAAACATCGCCCGGCCTTCAGCGCCAAGTACTTTTTCGATATCCCATTTTTCTATTTCATCCCAAAAATCCCTCAGGTGCCAAGGGAAGGGGCAAGGATATTCGAAGAAGAAACAGTAAGCGTAGTGCCATACCTGCTTCAATTGCTCATTCGAAAGCGCAAAGTCTGCAGGGGAATCCAGCACCTTATCCAGTGTGTCGAGGTAATCCTGCCAAGAATCTGGGTCCAGAGTGAACCCTTTCCCCCGGTAATGCGTTCGGCCAGCCGCAATGACCGGTATACCGCTCATCGCCATTTCCATCCCGACCGTTGTGGTATAAACCAGACCCAGATCAGCGATCTCGATCAGGTCGTAGGTGTTCACTTTCGCATCCGCTTCGATCAAGCGAATGTGTTCGGGGATTTCAGGAAGTGTGCGCCTTACCAGGTCAGCAACTGAAGGACCCTGTGTGTATTTCTCGCCCGGATGTACCCGGATAATCAATTGAGCGTCTTTACGATCCGCGAATTGGCGGGTGCTTCGTTCCAGCCACTCGGTCATGTTTCTGGAAAAGACCTGCCGCCCCAGGGTCAGGCTGTCTCCAATCACATTGGCAGCTAACAAAACCAGTGGTCGCTCATCCAAATTCAAATCTTTACGCGCATCTTCCCCGCCCTGGCCCGGTTGTTCCTGCCACAACCGGGAAAAGTTATTCCACAAGCTGGCATTTTGGCGGGATGCGTATAAATCGCCCACCCGCTCTTTTTGTTGATCTGTGAAGGGCGTGTTTTTACGGGCATTCCACATGTCATCGGTGTTTTGAATCATGACTTCACGGTTCAAATCGAACCATATACGCCCGCGCTGTTCACCAAACTCGAAGGTTGTGGTAGGGATACCGAGATAACGCGCTGTCTGGAAGGCGGCTCCCATTTCGAGGATGCTGCCGTTGGGAGTAATTACGATATCTGGACGCTGGCCGGAATCCAGGTTTCTGAGCCACTCGTATATCGTCTGCGCTGTGCGGCGGTTGCGCGCTAACCTGA
>Ga0180438_10002418_pt1 | contig 30502 bp, 21 predicted proteins | sample SS_ome_12_FD_132455 | JGI IMG/M metagenome (GOLD analysis project Ga0180438, IMG submission 132455) | Hypersaline lake sediment archaeal communities from the Salton Sea, California, USA - SS_3_D_2 metaG | ecosystem: Environmental > Aquatic > Non-marine Saline and Alkaline > Hypersaline >...
CCCTGAGCTTCACCCATTGCGTGATCCTTCCGTGTCAAAGGGTTTGGTGTTCATACCCCTATAGACGCAGGAAATCACGCAATGGTTTCACCTGAATTGTAACGGGTTGGTGAATAATTCGGGATAATAGCCCTTCGGCAGATGGTTTTCGTTTAGGGCCTCGGCCAGATGTGTCGTCCATCGACTATGGAAGTCGTGAAAAACCCCCGCGATGACGCGGGGCCAATCGTGAATGGGCATGTGGGACCTCGGCCAATGGGAGTTTGGGGGGTTTTTCGTCGACGGGCCACAAGCGCCACGAACGATTGTATCATACCGTCGCGGCGCCCAATCGAGTAGAACATTGACTTGTTCGGCTTCGGCATCAATCTACGCGAGCCTGCGGCGTCGCGGCTAAACGGGTACCGCGAGCCTGCGGCGTCGCGGCCAAACGGGTCGCGGCTCAACGGCGCGTTTTCCACTTCCGACCTTCGCCTTCCGCCTTCGCTCAATGGACGACAACATCCCTTATCTCCTGCTCACGCCGGGGCCGCTCACGACCACCCGCAGCGTCAAGGAGACGATGCTGCGGGATTACGGCACGTGGGACGACGATTACAACTCGCTCACCCAGGAGATTCGGGCCAGGCTGGCGCCATTGGCGGGCGTTTCGGAGCCGCTTTACACCTCGGTGTTGATGCAGGGGAGCGGCACGTTTTTAGTCGAGGGGACGCTGGGGAGCGTCATCCCGCCCGACGGCAAGGCCCTGATCGTCGATAACGGGGCGTACGGGGCCCGGATGGCGACCATCGCCGAACGGCTGGGTATCCAGCATGCGACGATGCAATTGAGCGAAACGGAGGCCGCCGACCCCGATCAAATCGCCGACGCGCTTGCGGCCGATTCCAAAATCACGCACGTGGCGGTCGTCCACTGCGAGACGACCACCGGCCTGCTCAATCCGGCCACAGAAATCGGCAAGGTGGTGAGCGACGCCGGGCGGATATACTTCCTCGACGCCCTGTCGTCGTTCGGCGGCATCGAGATGAAGATGGACGAAATCGGCGCCCATTACCTCGTCTCGTCCGCCCATCAATGTATCCAGGGAACGCCGGGGTTTGCGTTTTTGCTCGCCCACCGGCCGACCTTCGAGCGGGCGGAGGGTTACGCGCGTTCACTCTCGCTCGACATGTTCGCCCAATGGAAAGAAATGGAGGCGAAAGGGGGAAAGTGGCGATACACCTCGCCCACGCACGTCGTTCGGGCATTCTTGCAGGCCCTTCGGGAACTCGACGTGGAAGGGGGGGTGGCGGCCCGCGCCGCCCGCTACGCCGAGAACCACCGCACGCTCATCGCGGGAATGCGGGAACTCGGCTTCCGCGAGCTGGTCGCCGAGGCGCTGCAAAGTACGATCATCACGGCGTTCCACTTCCCCGCCGACGACCATTTCACCTTCCAACCGTTTTACCAGGCGCTCAAGCGGCGGCGGTTCGTCATCTATCCGGGCAAAGCGGGTACGGCGGCGACGTTCCGCATCGGCACGATCGGCCACGTGTTCCCCGAGGATATTCGGGAACTGCTCGCGGCGATTGGCGAGGCGCTGGGGGAGATTGGGGTCAAGACGCCGGTCGCGGCGCCGCGGGAGTGATATCGATGTCTTGTGCAAAGTGGCGGGTGGCGCGCCCTGAGCCCTTCAGGGCGGTGGGTGTGCGAAGCGACGTGGTGGATTCCACGCCCACCGCTCATGGTGATTCGATTCAAACCCACTCGGCAGATTGACCGGCGTACCACCGCGATGAACAATCCCCGTTGGTCCGCTATGGGCGTGCCACCCGTCAAACTTCGTGCTACAGACTACCGTATCTGACGGCGCTTCATGTACCGCGGCTTCTTCAAACGCTCGATCGACATCCTCGTCTCGGGGCTGGGGCTATTGCTCGCCGGTTCCTTGATTCTTGCCGTGTGGCTTCTTGTCCGCCTGCGGCTAGGGGCGCCGGTGATCTTCCGGCAACAGCGGATCGGACTCGGCGGCCGGCCGTTCACGGTTTTCAAGTTCCGTACGATGACGGACGAGCGGGACGAATCGGGCGAGCTATTGCCCGACGAGCGGCGGCTCACGCCGCTGGGGGCGACGATCCGCCGGCTGAGCCTCGACGAACTTCCCCAGCTTTGGAACGTCTTGATCGGAGATATGAGCGTCGTCGGTCCGCGGCCGCTGTTGCCACGGTACTTGCCGCGGTATTCTCCGGAGCAGGGCCGGCGGCACGAGGTCCGCCCGGGCATCACGGGCTGGGCTCAGATCAACGGCCGCAATACGACCTCCTGGGAGGAGCGTTTCACGCACGACGTCTGGTATGTCGATCACGTGGGTTTTTGGCTGGACACGAAAATCGCGTTTCTTACCGTGTGGAAAGCCCTGCGTCGGGAGGGGGTCTCGGCCGAGGGACACGCGACGATGCCGGAATTCATGGGTTCGCAGGAAACCGCCGGCGAAAGAAATTCCGGCCCGGCGTGACCTACCGTGTCACGCGGCCACCCGATAGTCGCCATTTTGACGGAGAACGTTGACCGACCCCCTGCCGCAACGATTGTAGAAGCGAGCCATGCAACGCATTTTTTTGGGCGCCGATCGTCCTTCCCTGCACGCCGCGGTGGATTGGCTCGTTGGCCGCTACGGCGGCGGCGCCACGCTCGATCTTTCGGGCGTGAGGGTCGTCACGCCCGGCGCCGCGGCGGCGCGGCGGCTGATTGAACTCTTGCTCGAAAAAGCGACCACGGGGCGGCTGGCCTTTCTGCGACCCGGCGCCTGCACGGTCGGTATCGCGCCGGAACTGCTGTATCGGCCGAAGCAGCCCTTCGCCGGCGATCTAACGCAGCGGCTGGCGTGGCGGGCGGCGCTGAAGTCGCTCGATGAGGCGGCCATCACGGCGATCACGCCGCGGCCCCCGCAAAGCGAGGAGGGCTGGTGGAACCTCGCGGCCCTCGCCCAACAGCGCCACCGCGAACTTGCCGCGGAAACGATGGACTTTGGCGACGTGGCGGACGTCCTTCCCTCACTGGGCCTGCCACAAGAGGCCGTTCGCTGGCGGGCCCTCGCCGCCGCCCAGCGAAAATACCTCGATACGCTCGACCGGCTGAACCTGTGGGACATGCAGACGGCCCGCCTCGTTGCGATCAGGAACCGGGAGTGCCATACCGACCGGGATATCGTGCTGCTGGGCTGCGTTGACATCAACCGCGAGTTGGCCGACATGCTCGACCAGGTGAGCGACCGGGTCACGGCGCTGATTTGCGGGCCCGAGGAATGGGCCGACCGCTTTGATCCCTACGGGCGACTCGTGTCTGAGAAATGGTCGGATGCCACCATTCCGCTACGGGAAGAATCGCTGCTCGTGGCCGACGACTTTGCCGACCAGGCCACGGAGGTAACGCGTTGGGTCTCGGGCCTTGCGACGGAGCAAGGGAAGGAACCGCCCGCCGTGGACGACGTCGCCGTCAGCGTTTCTTCCGACGAGCGGCTGGCGCCGCACTTGTCGCACGCGATGATCGAAGCCGGGGCGGGCACCCAGTTTGCCACCGGCGAGCCGATGTCACAGACCCGGCCGTACCGATTGCTGACCGCCGTCGCCGAGTGCCTCCACACCGGCGAGATGGGCGAGTTGGCGGCGCTGATCCGGCATCCCGACATGGCGGACCGGATCGATCGCGCGTTGATCGCGTGGCTGAGCGAGAAGGCGTTTGACGAAGGCGATCATCCCGCGAAGCGGAAGCCGGCCCCCGACGCTCCGATCGATTGGCTTTCGACGATTGACGATTTGCGGAGGATGAAGTTGCCCCCGACGGTGTCGGCGGCGAACGCCGTGGCCGGGGGGCTCGCCGGCAAGGTCATCGGCATCGTTCGCGAAATCCTGCAACCGCTGACGCGACCGCGGCCGCTGGCCGAATGGGGCGAGCCGCTGCTGGCCTTGCTGCGGGAGGTTTATGACGGGGTGGAATTGGACGACAACGACCCGGCCGGTCGCCGCGTCCTGCGGGGCTGCGCTGCGATTCGCGCGGCCATCGTGAACGAATTGATGGCGGCGCCGCCGGAACTGGGCGACCGCTTTACCGCCGCCGAGGCGATCCGCTTCACGCTGGAGGCATGCGCCCATGACCGCGTGCCGCCGCTGCCGGGGCCGCCGGCGGTGCGGCTGATCGGTTGGCTCGACTTGCCGCTGGACGATGCGCCTGTGGCCGTCGTCACGTCCGCCAACGAAGGCGTCATTCCGGCGAGCGTCAACGCCGACCCGCTGATGCCCGGCCGGCTGCGGGCGGCGCTCGGCCTGCGCGACAACGACTCCCGCTATGCCCGCGACGCCTATGCCCTCTCGCTGATCGCCGCGACGAAATCGGCGTATGCGGTCGTCTTCGCCCGGCGGGACGCGGACGGGTTGCCGCTCTCGCCCAGCCGGCTGCTTTTGGCGGACGACGCGGACGTGATCGCCCGGCGGTGCCGGCGGTTCTTCGCCGAGCGACCCGCGCCGCGGCCGCTGCCGCCGGAGACGCCCGACCACGACGCCGCCCCCCCCACACCGGCCCCGTTCCGCTTTCTCAAGCCCGACAAAGCGCGGGCCCTCGCCAAGATCACGTCGCTGCCGGCCACCCAGTTCAAGCGGTACCTCCAATGCCCTTACCGGTTCTATCTGGAACGGGTCGAGGGCCTCGGCGCCGTCGGCGACGACGCCCAGGAAATGGACCCCATGCAGTATGGCATACTGCTGCACGAGGCGTTGAGTCGGTTCGGCAAGGGAGATCGGAGGGACTCCGCGCTCGCCGATGAATTGAAGGGAGAGTTTCGGGCGATGCTCGATTTGGCGCGAAAGGAAATCCTCGGCGACGCCGAATCCCCCGCCCTGCGCGTGCAACTGGAACATGCCCGGCGGCGCCTCGAAGTCCTTGCGGAAAAGCAGGCCGCGCGGGCCGCGCAAGGTTGGCGAATCAAGTTCCAAGAGCATGAGTTCAAGCCGGGCGAGGCGACCCTCGACGTCGACGGAACGCCCTTCTCCATCCATGGGAAAATCGACCGGATCGACTTCAACGAAAACACCGGCGAGTGGGCGATCCTCGATTACAAAACCGGCGAGAAAGCGACCGACCCCGACAAGGCCCATCGCAAAGGCCGCGGCGAAAAGGAATGGATCGACCTGCAACTGCCGCTCTACCGCCTCATGGCCCGGTCGCTCGGCGTGACGGGTAACGTGCGGCTCGGTTACATCCTGCTGCCAAAAAGCGTGGAGGATACGGGGTTCCGCATCGCGGACTGGACAGACGAAGAACTCGCGGCGGCGGACGAGGCGGCCCGGCAGGTCATCCGCGAGATCCGCCAGGGCGTCTTCTGGCCGCCAGAACCCGCGGCGAACCCCGCCTGGGACGACTTCGGCTGGCTGTGTTACGAAGGCGTGTTCGATCCACCGCCGCCGCCGGAGGGTTAAACGGGGGCGGGTCGCTCAACCGCAAGCCGACGGCGCCGCGGTTTGTCGGCGCCGGCGCCTGTTGCCTGCGGCTCGTGGTTAAACGAATCGGTGTCCTTGTGGAGGAGGCGTCATGAACGATTCACTTACCGCCAAGAACCTCGTGATCCGCGCTTCGGCCGGCACGGGCAAGACGTTTCAACTGACCAACCGCTTCCTGCGGCTGATCGCGCAGGGGGAAGAGCCGGAGCGGTTCCTGGCGGTGACGTTTACACGCAAAGCGGCGGGCGAAATCCTGGATCGCCTCTTATCTCGCCTGGCCGAAGCCGCGTGCGGCGAAACAGCGGCAAAAAAACTCGGCAAAGAAATCGGCGTCCCGGCTCTCACCCGCTCCGCGTCCGCGAGCTTCCTTAAAAAGATCGTAAGCCGGCTTCACCGCCTGCAAGTCGGAACGCTCGACGGCTACTTCGCCCGCCTGGCCCGCGGCTTTGCGCTGGAACTTCAACTGCCACCCGGCTGGCGGATTGCGGATGACTTCCAAGACGAGCGGCTACTGCGGCAATCCATCGCCGCGGCGCTCATGGTTTCCGACGCCGACCATCTCACGGCCCTGGTCAATCTGCTCACGCAGGGTGAATCGACCCGCGGCGTGTACGAGATGATCGACACCGACGTCCGCGGGCTCTACCAGGTCTATCTCGACAGCGACGCCGACGCCTGGAAGCAATGGCCGAAGTATCACCCGCTCACCGCGGAGAAACTTGACCCGCTTTTCGACGAGTTGGACGCGGCGGAAATCCCCTCGAACAAGACGATGGAGAAGGCCCATCGCAAGGCCGTCGTCGCCGCTCGCGATGACGACTGGCAGACCTTCCTTCGCGGCGGAATCGCCGCGAAAGTCGCCGCCGGCGAGAGCACCTTCTCAAGAACGCCGATTTCTGCGGAACTGATGCGGATTTACGGCGCGTTGATCGCCCACGCGAGGGCGGTCATCATCAAGCGGCTGCAACATCGAAACGAGGCCACGTGGGAACTGCTCGATCAATTCCACAGGGCGTATGACCGTCGCAAGCTGGAACGGGGCGCCCTCAATTTCAGCGACGTCCCCAGGCGGCTGGCGGCGTACGCTCCGCTGAGCGACACCACGCTGGCCGACTTCCGCATGGACGGCTCGGTCGATCATGTGCTGCTCGACGAGTTCCAGGACACTTCGCTCGACCAGTGGCGGGTGATCGAACCGCTTTCCCGCCGGGTCTCGCAAGAGGATACGGGCACGTTCTTCTGCGTGGGGGACGGCAAACAGGCGATTTACGCGTGGCGTGGCGGCGTCGCCGAGATATTCTCGGCCTTGCCCACGGCAATCGAAAACCTGCAAACCCACGACCTGAACCAGAGCTGGCGGAGCGCCCCCGCGATCATCGACTGCGTCAATCGCGCGATGAGCCGGCTTACGCAACACGACAACCTGGGCCGCAGCGAAAACGAGGTGAAACGCTGGCAGGAGACGTTTCCCCACCACACCACCGCCCACACAGAGTACCAGGGCTACGCGTGCTTGCGGACGAGCCCAGCCGGCGACGGTGATAAGAAATCAGACGACGTGGCCGCGCTCGCCTTCGCCGCGGACCGGGTGAAGGAACTGGTGGCCCGGCGGCCGACCGCCTCCATCGGCGTGCTCACCGCGAAGAACGACGCTGTCACGCGGATGATTTTTGAACTCCAGCGGCGCGGCGTCGACGCCAGCGAGGAAGGCGGAAAAAGCCTCACCGATGCCGCCGGCGTGCGGGCCATCCTGTCCCTGATGCGAATGATCGACCATCCCGGCGACACCATCGCCCGGGCCGTCGTCACCCACGGCGTAATCGGCGACGTCCTCGGCCTCACGCCCGACATGGCCACCGCCGACGTGCTGAAGCTTCTGTCCGACCTCCGCCGGCAAGTGATGGACGACGGTTACGGCGCCGCGGTCGAGCGGCTCGTCCAACTGGTAAGCCCGCGGGTAAGCCGTCGTGAACAACTCCGCCTGGCCAAGCTGACCGAATTCGCCCGCGCGTACGACTCGATCGCCACGCTGCGGGCCGACGACTTCGTGCGCTACATCGAGTCGCAGCGGGCGACGCAGCCCACCGCCGCCGACGTCCGCGTGATGACCTGCCACCAGGCCAAGGGTTTGCAGTTCGATATCGTCGTCTTGCCGCAACTAGAAGAACGGCTCATCGGGCAATCGCCCCCGTACGTTACCGCCCGACCCGATCCGCACGCCCGCATCTCCGCCGTGTATCGCTTCGTCAACAAGGACGTGCGGGCGCTGCTGCCCTGTGACATCCAAAAGGTGTTTGAGGACTACGAGACCGAGCAGACCCGCGAGTCGCTCTGCCAGCTTTACGTGTGGCTGACGCGGGCGAAGTTCCATCTCGAGATGATCGTCCCGCCGGACAACGAAGACGCCAAACCACACGAGCATTTGCCGCAAACCTTCGCCGGGCTGTTGCGGGCGGCGCTGCCCGAAGCGCCGGCGCTTGCGGCGAAGCCCAATGCCGTGCTTTATGAACATGGCCGGGAAGATTGGACGGCCCCGGCGCAACTGCCCGACACACTAGCGCCAGCGGTCGTTGATCACCCGCCCGTTTTGCGACTGCGAATTCCCACGGCGCCGCGCCGCGACTTGCCGAGGCGGTCGCCCTCACGGCATGAAGAGGCCGGCCGGATCGAAGTTCGCGCGATGCTACGGCCGGCGGGCGACGACGACGCCCTGAAACGCGGCACGCTTTTCCACACCTGGCTCGAGCAGGTCGGCTGGCTGGACGAAGACGGCCCGCCGGACGAGACGCTGCTGGCGACCATCGCCGGCGGGCAGGGCTTTTCGGCAGGGGAAACGGCGAACCTATTAGAGGAATTTCGCGCGATGTTGACGGCGCCGAAACTGGCGGCCGCGCTCGGCAGAAAAACGCTTGCTGCTTCGCTTCAGACGCGTCTCGGCATTGCGATTCCCACCGACGCTGAGTTGGCCCTGCACTGCGAACGCGCCATCACCGCCTGCATCCGTGGCGAGATGATCAGCGGCGAGATCGACCGGCTCACGCTCTTCTCGCACGGCGGCCGGCTTATCGCCGCGGACATCCTCGACTTCAAGACCGACCACGTCGCCGAGCCCGCGGCGCTGCAACAACGCGCCGCCCACTACCAACCCCAACTCGCCGCCTATCGAGAAGCCCTCGCCGCCACCACCGGCCTGGACGCAGCCCGCATCGCCATGCGATTGTTGTTCGTGGGCTGTGATGCGGAAGAGCCACTGCCGTAGATAGGGATGAATGTCCGTTGCTCCGAGGGAAAGGGCTAAGGGCAAAACAACCGTTTTACCCCAGCAACGGACCTTCATCCCTACCTACCCGAATTCTTCATCCCCAATCTTCCGTCGTGCCTGTAATAAGGGAATAGTCGGCCAGCCCCCGGGCGACTTCTATGGCGGATGCCCGCCGCGTTTCAGAACCTCACGGAGCTTTGCCATGCGCCCTTCCCGCTGCCGCGATTCAAACGGTCCACAAACGTTATCGATGTCGTCGATGGTCGATGTCATCACAGTTAGGCCTGCAAATCGCGAAACGGCGATAAGGCCGCAAAAGCGAGTCAAGCCCGCGGGTGGAATTGGCGATGCGTCGCCTTCAGCCGCGTGGTGTCCACGTGGGTGTAAATTTGGGTGGTGGCGACGTTGGCGTGGCCGAGCATTTCCTGCACCTGCCGCAAATCGGCGCCGCCGGCAAGCAGGTGCGTGGCGAAGCTGTGCCGCAGCGTGTGCGGGCTGATCGGCTCGGGGATCCCGGCCCGCCGGGCGTACTTCTTCACCAGTTCCCAGATCGCCTCGCGGCGGAGGGGACGGCCCGTGCGGGAAAGGAGCACGCGGTCGGTCTCGACCATCCGCTGTCCCCCGGTTCGGAGTTGCTCGCGGCTTTCTTGCAGGTAGCGCTCGATCGCGGCAATCGCCCTTCGTCCCAGCGGCACGATCCGCTGCTTGTCCCCCTTGCCGTGGCAGCGGAGAAACCGTTCCGTTAGCCGCAGGTCTCGCAGCCGCAGGGACGCGATTTCCGACGCCCGGCAACCGGTGGCGTACAGCAGTTCCAACAGTGCCCGGTCCCGCAGGTACATCGCGTCGTCGTTATTGGGGGCCGTCAGCAGGCGGTCGATCATCGCCGGCGAGAGAACCTTGGGGACGCGCTCCCATAGCTTCTGGCTACCCAGCAGTTCCGCCTTGTTTTCGCCGACGACGCCTTCGAGCTGCAAATAGCGGAACAAGGCCCTGAGCGAAACAAGCGACCGGGCGACCGTCGCCGGCGCCAGGCCCTGTTGCTTGAGCCACGCAACGAAGTCGGTCAAATCGGGAATGGCCAACCCCTGCAACGACCGCGGGCCCAACCACTGGCAAAACCGCTTCAGGTCCCGCCCATAGGCGTCGGTGGTGTTCTTCGCCAGCCGGCACTCGCCCGAAAGATACTCCAAGAGCCGCGCCACCCACTTGCGGGCGGAGCTTTCCGGCGGTTGGGGCCGAAGCGGGCGGAGTCTGCGAAGCGGAGCGGGCACAACGGAAGGCGGAAGGTGGAAGGCGGAAGGCGGGCCGCGCCGCGGCCCGTTTAGCCGGCGACGGAACGTCGCCGCCGCTCCCCTCTCCCTCTGGAAGAGGGGTTGGGGGTGGATTCACTCGCCGGCGTTTCGAGCTTGAATCCTCTTCGCTCGAAATCGAACGCCCGCCGAGGTAATCCTCAAGGGATTTCGCGGACCGGCGGAAGCTACCGGCCTTGTCACCGGTGCGATGCGCGATTGTAATGGCTTCGCAAGAGATGACGACTTCAACATCGACGGAAGAAAGACGAGTTCTTGCATGAGAGTCCTGGTAACGGGCGGGGCCGGCTACATCGGCTCCCACACGGTACGGCTGCTGCTGGAGCAGGGGCACGAGGTGTGCGTGTACGACAACCTCTCCCGCGGCCACGCCGCCGCCGTGCCCGAGGGATTGCTCGTCATCGGCGAACTGACCGATCCACCCAAGCTCGTTGCCACGCTTAGCGACTTCCAGGTCGACGCCGTGATGCACTTTGCCGCCTTCGCCCTGGTGGGCGAGTCGGTTGAAGAGCCGGAGCGCTACTACCAAAACAACGTGGTCGGCACGCTCTCGCTTTTGGCGGCGATGAAGGCGGCTGGCGTGGATAAGATTGTCTTCTCGAGCACCTGCGCCACCTACGGGGCGCCGGAGAAGGTTCCGATCACCGAGGACGAAAAGCAGGCGCCGATCAACCCCTACGGCTTTTCCAAGCTGGTGATCGAGCGGGCGTTGGCCGATTACGCCGCCGCCTACGGCTGGGGATATGCGTCCTTGCGGTATTTCAATGCGGCGGGCGCGGCGATGGACGGGTCCCTGGGCGAAGACCATGACCCCGAGTCCCACCTCATTCCCATTGTGCTCGACGCGGCGGCGGGCCTGCGCGACGGCGTCACCATCTATGGCGACGACTATCCCACGCCCGACGGTACGTGCATTCGCGACTACATCCACGTGGACGACCTCGCGGTGGCCCACATCGCGGCCCTTGACCGACTGCGACCCGGGAGCGAGATCAAGCTCAATCTCGGGACCGGCGCGGGGTTCAGCGTCAAACAAGTCATCGATATGTGCCGTGACGTGACAGGCCGCGACATCTCGGCGAAGGCGGGCCCCCGCCGCCCGGGCGATCCGCCGGAACTGGTGGCCGACCCCGGCCGGGCTGAGCAAGAACTCGCATTCACCTGCCAACATTCCGACCTGCGGACGATTGTCGAGTCGGCCTGGCGGTGGCGAAAGGCGAATCCGCGGGGATATCCGAAGTAATTCCAGATCGGGAAAGGCCGAGGGGGTCGGGAGTCTTTTTTCGGTCCGACCGGTTACCATCTGGTCAGTCGATGACCGAAAAGGACTCTCAACCCCCTCCCTCTTCCAGGGACGCGAGGGCGGAAGCGAGCGATCGGCGGTGCAGGACATCATCTTCGAAGACCCGTACGAATTCATTCCGCCCGACCGCGGTTTGTTCTGGTTGAACCTGATCCAGCGGTTCAAGCTCTACAACCCGTGGCTGCGGCGGGTGGAGGGCGTGACGAGTTGGGAGACCCGCGACGCCGAGAAGATACGGGCCTCGCTCGACGCGGGCTTTGCCGTCATCCTGGCGCCGAACCATTGCCGGGCGGCCGACCCGCTTGCGATGGGCTACCTGGCGGGCGACGCGGACACGCCGATCTACGCGATGGCGGGTTGGCACCTGTTCAAGCAGAGCTGGTTCATGGGATGGGCGATTCGCAGGATGGGCGGCTTCAGTGTTTATCGCGAAGGCGTGGACCGGCAGGCGATCCACATGGCGATTGAGATTCTCCGGACGGCGGAACGCCCGCTCGTCATCTTTCCCGAGGGCATCGTCAGCCGCACGAACGACCGCCTGCACGCGATGCTCGACGGCGTCGCCTTCATCGCGAGGACCGGCGCCAAGCGGCGGGCGAAGGAAGTGCCGGGCCCGGCCGGCAAGGTGGTGATTCATCCCGTCGCCATCAAGTATTTGTTTCGCGGCGATCTTCGGAAAGCGGCCACGCCGGTGCTTGCGCGGATCGAGAAACGACTGGCCTGGCACACGCAAGACGATTTGCCGCTGGTTCCGCGGATCGCCAAGGTCGGCATGTCGCTCTTGGCGCTGAAGGAACTGGAATACTTCGGTGAAACGCTGGCCGGCTCCCTCGCACAGCGGCTCGATCGGCTGGTCAACCGCATGCTCACGCCGCTGGAGGAGGAGTGGCTCGGCGCCCCCGGCGAGGGCCCCGCCCCGCCGCGGGTGAAGGCCCTGCGGTTCAAAATCCTGCCCGACATGGTCCAACGCCGCATTGACGACAAGGAACGGGCCCGCCGCTGGCGACAGTTGGAGGTGATGTATCTCGCCCAGCAGGTTTCCTGTTACTGGCCCGACTATCTCGAAGGCGACCCGACGGTCGAGCGGCTTCTGGAAACCGTCGAACGTTTTGAAGAAGACCTTACGGACAAATGCACGGTGCATGGGAACTTGCACGTGATTCTCGAGGCGGGCGACCCCATCGAAGTTTCCCCTGACCGCCCCCGAGGCGTGAAAACCGACCCGCTGATGACCACGCTGCGGGATGCATTGCAGGGAATGCTGGACGAACTTGCGAAGGAGGGAACGGTCTGGCGGGAGAAGTGACCGGCGGGGTTTCGCGCGCGGGGCTATGGGCGATCCGGCGTCGCGACGCTATCTTGTGGCGATCCGTGCGGAAGCGACGCCCGCATTCCACGGACGCTTTCCTTCCATCGTGTAATCCCGAGGACCGCTACATGCCCGCCGCCACCAACGGAAGCTGGTACGACTTGCCGCAGTATTACGACCTTGCGTTTCGCGACGGAGTCCGGCGGGAGGCCCGCTTCATCCAGGAGGCCGCCCGGCGATACTGCGACTTCCCCGTGACGCGAATGCTGGAACCCGCCTGCGGAACCGGGCGACTTTTGCGGGTGCTCGCCCGGCGCGGTTACGACATGGTCGGCCTGGACTTGAATCGCTCCGCCCTCGATTTTCTCGCCGCGTTTCTCAAGCGAAACCGGCTGAAGGCGGAACTGATTGAGGGGGACATGGCGGCGTTCACGCTCGAAAGGCCCGTGGACCTCGCCTTCAACACGCTCAACGGCTTTCGGCATCTGCTTACCGAAGAGGAGGCGGTCAGCCATCTTTGCTGCGTGGGCGAAGCGCTGCGGCCCGGCGGCCTCTACATCCTCGGCATGCACCTTTGGCCGCCCGACGCCGACGAGGCGATCGTCGAACGCTGGAAGGTGAAGCAGGGAGACATCACCCTGAGCGTTCGCATCGACGTTCCCGAATTCAACCTCCACCGCCGCATCGAGCAGATGCGGGTCGAGATGAAGGCGAAAAACGGCCATGGGCGGGCCAGGCGATACCTGGACCAATTCCCGCTGCGCACCTACGACGCCGCCCAGACCCGCCGGCTGCTCGACCAGGCCCCGCAATTCGAACTGATCAACGTTTTCGACTTCTGGTACGACATCGAGGACCCGTTGGAACTGAACGACGAGATCGAGGATACGGTGCTGGTGCTGCGGAAGCCGCCATAGCCCTGACCATTGGTCAGGGAAGGGGCCGTGGCATGGAAACCCGCGAGGTTCTCCGATTGAACCTTTTCCTCCCCGGCCAATGGCCGGGGCTATGTACGCCAATGGCCGGGCTATGGCTGCGACCATCGGCATGCACAAATAAGCATTGCCGCCGCCGGTCTTCTCCCGATACGATAGAAACGATCTCACCGGCCGACAATTCTCGGGAGTCACTGCGATGAGCGTTACGCCCTCCGGCATTTTGGGGTCGCTAGCGGGAGCGCCGCTGGCGCAGCGGACCGGTTCGGACAAGGACCGCACGGCCACCGACGCCGCCAACCAGGCCCGCCATGCCGCGAGCGAGCAGAAGGCGGAACACGCCGCCGGCGTGGGGGAAACGGCCGAAGACTCGGGGACCGAAGAACGCGACGCCGACGGCCGACGGTTGTGGGAAGACATGAGGCAGAGAGCCGGCGCCGACGAAGACCGCGGCGACTCCCGACGGCCGCGCCCACGCGACCCCAGCGGCGAGAGCGGGGGATTGATCGACCTGAGCGGATGACGCTGCGCACTATGCTTCAGTTCACCAAAATGCACGGCGCCGGTAACGACTACATCTACGTCGACTGCTTTGCGCAGACGGCGCCGGCGGATCCTGCCGCCTTGGCCCGCGTGATGAGCGATCGGCATTTTGGGGTCGGCGGGGACGGGCTCATCCTGATCGAGCCGACCCAACGCGGCGACGCCCGGATGCGGATGTTCAACGCCGACGGTTCCGAGGCCGAAATGTGCGGCAACGGCGTGCGGTGCGTGGCGAAGTACGTGGTCGAACATGGGATTTCCCAAAACAACCCGCTGCGCGTCAAAACCGGCGCCGGCGTGCTTTCACTGGAGTGGCATGCCACGGGCAATCCGCCGCGGGTACAGACCGTGCGGGTCGATATGGGGCCGCCGATCCTTCAGCCCGAGCGCGTGCCGACGACACTGCCGTCGAACCATCCCAGCGGGGCTGTCGTCAGCGAGCCGCTGACGGTCGGCGAGGTCGAGGTGGCCGTCACCTGCATTTCGATGGGCAACCCCCACTGCGTCATCTTTGTCGATGAAGACGCCCATTTGCCGCTGCCGGATGAACTCGTCCTCGGCGTCGGCCCGATCATCGAAACGAGCGAATGGTTTCCCAACCGCGTCAACGTCGAATTCGTACAGGTCATCTCCCGTGGCGAGGTCTGGCAGCGGACCTGGGAACGCGGCAGCGGCGAAACGCTGGCCTGCGGCACCGGGGCCTGCGCGGTGTGCGTCGCCGGCGTCCTCACCGGCCGGACCGACCGCGAAATCACCAACCACCTGCTCGGCGGCGACCTCCAGTTGGCCTACCCAGCGGACGGCGGCAGCGTGTATATGACGGGCCCGGCGGTGGAGGTGTTTACGGGCGTTTGGCCGCCTGCATAGAATTCAAGTGGGGCGTTCGCTCGACACAAGTGCATCGGGAACACTGACGATGATCCGACTTCAACCGGCACGTTCTCCAACCAGAGTCGTGGCAGGCAAGAGCATGTTAGACGGGTTGCCACCGGAAATTGCGTCCCAAATTCATCCTGACTGGCGGAAGAATGAAGCAGACTATTGGGAACGTCGCGCCGAACTGCTAGCGCGCTTCACCAATCTTTGGATCGCGTTTGCTGGGGGTGAGATAATCGCCAGTGGGAAGAGCGCAACCGATATTTTCCACCGGGCGCACGAGTCAGGCAAACATCCGTTTGTGACGTGCGTGGGATTTGAAGACGAGCCAACTCGTGTGCGTCGCGAGACGTATCCCTATGATTCGGCCTATCGGCCCGAACCGCTGCCGATGATGGAAGTCGAATTTCGAACCTCGCGAGGGCAATCCGGTTTGAAGCTGGAGCGCGTGATTCCTGACACTGGCGCCGATGCCTCCGTATTGCCCCTGTCCGATTGCACGGCGCTCGGCTTGGATTTTTCGACTGCGACACCAAGTTTGATCGCGGGCCGGCGAAGGAAGTTGTAGTTAATCCGTAGGAGTCACGAACGGCGTCACCCTTGGCAAGGAAGCCATGAACATCTCCCATCCCCTCCTGCATCGCCTCGGCGGGTTCGCCATCAGCAAACTCGTGCAAACGTGGGTCGATACGCTGCAAATCCGCATCGCCGCGTACGATCTGTCGTGCGACCCGGCCGATGTGTTCTTCCGCGGGCCGGTCATTCTCGTCTTCTGGCACGAGTACATCGCCCTTCCCTTTGGGTGCCGGGGCCATTGCCGGATCGCGATGCTTCTCTCGCGGCACCGCGACGCCGAGTGGCTACATCACGCGGCCGATATTTCCGGCTACAAGACCATTCGCGGTTCGAGCTTTCGCGGCGGGGGCAAGGCCCTAAAAGAACTCGTGCGGACAAGCCGCGATTGGAACCTTGCCATTACGCCCGACGGCCCGCGGGGACCGCGACGGGTCATGGCGCCCGGGCCGGTCTTCCTTGCCTCGAAGCTGCGACTGCCGATGGTGCTGATGGGCTTTGGCTACGACCGGCCGTGGCGGATGAACAGTTGGGATCGCTTTGCCCTGCCGCGTCCCTTTAGCCAGGTCCGCGTGGCGCTGAGCCCGCGGATATCGCTTCCGGAGAACCTCGACCGCGACGGCGTCGAGCATTACCGGCAGGTGACCGAGCGGCTGCTCAACCGGCTGACGCTGGAAGCGGAAGCCTGGGCCGCCGGCGGCGGGCGCAAAGCCGGCGACCGCTGCCTGATCCGCCAACCGCTGCCGCTGATGAACCATTGGTATCGTCAGCCGCCCGCAGCGGAGGGTAGCGGAGCATCGCCCGCCCGCGTCATGCTCCCATCGAAATCGGCTGTCGGTTCCCACCCTGCCTTGGGCGCCACGGCCACAAACCGGCGCGTCCGCGCGGCGTGAAGCGACTCCGCCGAGCTTGCTCGGTGGGGTCCGCCCCATGTCAAATCTCGCCGCAGGAGCTTGTGAAAACCGTCGCCGAAATCGACAATGGCTGCAATGGTCCTATGAAGATGGACACCGTTTCGCGACCGGCGGTCGCGGCTTGATGACGCTGAGTTCCGGGCCAACGTCCCCCATGATTTCCTCCCCTGCCACGACCGAAATGCAGCAACGTTATCAGCAACGGCTGGATCGGTACGTTACGGCGATGGCGAACGGCCAGCCGGATACGATTCCCATTCGCCCCTTCGTCGCCGAGTTCGTCGCCAAATATGCCGGCATGACCTGCCAGCAGGTGACGCAGGACTACGAGCTGGCGTTTGAGGCCGTGCGGCGGTGCGCAACCGACTTCGACTGGGACGCCGTCGTGCCCAACATGGTCTACGTATGGGGCGGCATCCCGCAGGCCCTGGGAACGCGGTACTATTCCATCCCCGGCGTGGGCCTGGGCCCCGACACTGGCTTCCAGTATCTCGAGCCGCCCGAGGGCCAGGAATGGATGCCGGCCGACGAATACGACGCCCTGATCGACGACCCCACCGGGTATCTCTTCAGCACGTGGCTGCCGCGGACAAACACGCGGCTGACGCCGCCGGGCGAACCGAATACCGTCGACAACGGCCTGGCGTGGCTGAAGGGCGGCGCCGCGATGCTCCAGTATTTCCAGGCGTTGGGCGGCTCGGTCGCGCGGCTGCGGGATGAATGCGGGACACCCTCGGCGATCGCGGGGATTCTCAAGAGCCCCTTCGACATTATCGCCGACAAATTCCGCGGCTACCTCGGCCTGACGATGGACCTGTACGAACGGCCGGAGAAAGTGATGGCGGCGGCCGAGGCCCTGATGCCCCACATGCTGAAAGTCGCCAAGGACAGCTCCGATCCGGAAGGAATCCTGCCGGTGACGATCTGGATGCACCGGGGCTGCGTCCCGTTCATCACGCCCGAGCAGTTCGACCGGTTCCATTGGCCGGCGCTGCGGCCGGTGCTCGAGGAGTTATGGGCGGCCGGCCACCAGACACTCCTGTATGCCGAAGGAAAATGGGCCCATCACTGGGACGCGTTCTTGGAATTGCCCGAGCAATCGGTCATCGTTCACTGCGACCAGGACGACGTCTTCGCGGCGAAGAAGAAGCTGGGTCACCAATTCGCGATCAGCGGCGGCATTCCGAATACGCTGCTCAGTTTCGGGACGTCCGACGAAGTCCGCGCGTTCTGCCGCCGGCTGATTGACGAGGTGGCGGTGGACGGCGGCTACATCGCGGACGCCGGCGCCATCATGCAAAACGACACATCGGTCGAAAACCTCCAGGCAATGACCGACTATTTCCGCGAACACGGCGTGTACAGCCGACCGGCGGACCATCGCCCGCCGCTGCGTCCCGCGGAAGCATTTACGCCGGTCCCGGCGCCGGCCCTCACGCGCGACCACCCACGCCCCGCCGGCGCCGCAGAACCGTGGGAAGAAGCGAAGGCCGCCCTCCCGCCGATCACCGGCGACGAACGCCTGGTCCGCCGCACGTGGCAAAACCTGGATGCCTGGGCGTACACGTTTGCCTGGCATTGCGTCGTTTCCTTCTAGCAATGAATCCTTCCAACGATTCCGCCGAGAGCGTTGCACCGCCCCATCCACGTCCCGATTCGCTGGATCGCTTTGCGCCGCTGATCGTTACCTTTGAGTCGGCCCTGGCGGCCGCGGCCGAATTGGGCCCCGGTTGTCCCGCGGATCTCACCGCGGCTATCCGCTACAGCCTGCTGGCGCCGGGAAAGCGGATTCGCCCGCTGCTGACGCTGCTGGGGTGCGAATGTTCCGGCGGTCGCCTCGAAGACGCCTTGCCTGCGGCCTGCGCCGTCGAGATGATCCATTGCTACTCGCTCATCCACGACGACCTTCCCGCGATGGATGATGACGACCTGCGCCGCGGCCGGCCGAGCTGCCACATCGCGTTCGACGAGGCCACCGCCGTTCTCGCCGGGGACGCATTGCAGGCCCGCGCCTTCGAAATCCTGGCGACGCAAATCGCCGACCCCGCGCTCGCGGCCCGCTGCGTGGCGTTGCTTGCCAAGGCGGCCGGGCCGTCCGGCATGGTCGGCGGCCAGGCCGACGACCTGCGGGAGGAAGTCGGAAGCCGGAAGGCGGAAGGCGGAGACGCCACGCAAACGTTTAACCCCAAGCCGCAGGCGCCGGGGAGCGAGGCGGGAGGCGGAAGTCGGAAGTCGGGAAATGGAGGCGACTCGCAAGATTTGCTCCGTTCGCTCGAACACATTCACGAGCGGAAAACCGGGGCAATCATCCGGTCCTCGCTCGAAATGGGGGCGATCCTGGCCCGCGCTGGGGAAGAGCGAATCAATAATCTCTCCCAATATGGCCGCTGGATTGGGCTGGCCTTTCAAATCGTGGACGATTTGCTCGACATCCACGGCGATCCGAACGAAATTGGTAAAACGGCGGGCAAGGACGCCGTCGCCGGCAAGCTTACCTATCCTCGCTTGCTCGGCATCAAAGCCAGCCAACGGTTGGCGGCGGAGATGATCGACCGGGCTCGTGCGGTTCTCTCTGGAGAGCGTCACGACCAACCGCTACACTTCCTAGCGGAATTCATCGTTTCGCGGTCTCGATAGGCAGCCCAGATGCAACACCTGAGCAAGATCCAGTCTCCCGCCGACCTGGCGGAGTTCTCCCCGGACGACCTGGAAGAACTGGCCCTGGAGATCCGGGCCACGCTGCGGGAGCTGGTCGAGACCCGCCCGGCCCACTTCGCCTCGAATCTCGGGGTGGTGGAACTCGCCATCGCCCTGCATGCCACGTTCGACTTCAGCCATGACCGGCTGATCTGGGATACCGGTCACCAGATTTACCCGCACAAGCTGCTCACCGGCCGCTACGGCCGCATCTTCACGATGCGGCAAAAGGACGGCCTGATGGGCTACCCGAACCCGGCCGAAAGCCCGTACGACCTGTTCATGACGGGCCACGCGGGTTGCAGTGTTTCCACCGTTTTGGGGTTGGCGTCTGGTGATGAATTGCAGGGAGAGGCGGACCGCCGGGCCGTGGCGGTGATCGGCGACGGCGCTTTCCCGTCCGGCATCGTCTTCGAAGCGATGAACAACGCAGGTGGCATGAACAAAAAAATCATCACCGTCCTCAACGACAATCGGATGTCGATCTGCCACCGCGTGGGCGGGTTGGCCGATTACTTCGACCGGCTGAGGAGCAAGCGGCTTTACACCAGTTTCAAACACGAGGTCGCCAAGTTCCTCAACCATGTGCCGGTCATCGGCGACCCCGTCGAGCAGTTTCTGTGGCAGATGAAACACGCGATGAAGGCGGGCTTTCATGGCGGCATGTTTTTCGAGGAACTGGGCTTCCGCTACCTCGGCCCGATTGACGGCCACAACATCGCGCTGCTGCGGAAGTACCTGGAGATGGCGGACGAGCAGCCGGACCCGGTGCTGCTGCACGTGATCACGGAAAAGGGCCGCGGGTACGATCCGGCCGCCGCCGACCCGGTTTACTTTCACACGCCGCCCAAGCTCCGCAAGGCGGAAAAGCTGGAAGCGGCCATCGCGGATGAAAAGCACCGCAAGATGCTCGCGGCCGTCGACCTCGCCAGCGACCAGGTCGTCAGGCGTCCCGCGAAGGCCGAGTCGCCGGAGCCGCCGATGAAGCCGGCCTTCACCAACGTCGCCGCCGACGCGATCCATCGGCAGTTGTCGGCCAATCCCCGCGTCACGGTTCTCACGGCGGCGATGTGCCAGGGCAACAAGCTGGAACGGGTCCGCGAAGATTTTCCCACGCGGTTCTTCGATACGGGCATCTGCGAGTCCCACACGGTCGCCTTCGCCGCCGGCCAGGCCAAGACGGGCATCCGTCCCATTGTCGATATCTACAGCACCTTCCTGCAGCGGAGCTTCGACCAGATGTTCCAGGAAGTGGCCCTGCAGAATCTGCCGGTGACGTTCATGCTCGATCGGGCGGGGCTCACCGGCCCGGACGGCCCCACGCATCACGGCGTGTTCGATCTGGCGTACCTGCGGATCTTTCCGAACCTGGTGGTGATGGCGCCGGGGGACGCCCACGACCTGCCGGAGATGTTGGACCTGGCCCTGTCGCTCGACCAACCGGCGTCGATCCGCTATCCCAAGGCCACGGCGGAGTCGCTGGACGTGGAACGGGCCCCGCTCGCCCTCGGTCAGGCAGAGGTTTTCGAGTGGGGGCATGACGTGATGATCCTCTCCTGCGGGGCGCTGCTGCGTTCCTGCCTGGGCGCCGCGCAAACTCTGCGGGAAGAAGGCCTCGACACGGGCGTGGCCAACATGCGGTTCGTCAAACCGCTCGACACCGCAGTCGTGGCCAAGGCCGTTTCGACCAGTCGCCTGGTGATCACGGTGGAAGAGGGGTGCCTGGCCGGCGGATTTGGCTCCACCGTGCTCGAGGCGGCGTCGGCTGCCGGGCTTTCCACGGGCCATGTCCGCCGCCTCGGCGTTCCCGACGCCTTCGTCCCGCACGGCGAGCGGGCGGAATTGCTGGCGGACCTCGGCCTCGACATGAATGGCATCCTGCGGACGGTCCACGCGTCGCTCCGGGACACCGCCACTGTCGCCGCGCCGCCCGCCGTCGTATGATCGTGCCATGCAAACCGCCGGGGCTGAATCACCGCGAAACCCGACTTCTGTCAGTGGAAGCGACCCTTCCCACGGCCCGGACTCCGGTCCCGGCCCGGCCCATGACGCCCCGCCCTGGCGCAACCTCGACCGCCGCCCCCGCGTGGCGATTCTGACGATGGGAGACCGCTCCGAGGTTCGTTCGCGGGCCGATTCCTATCGGCCGATGATCGAGCGGTATGCCGACATCGTCCATACCGAGTACGAACTGAACGACCATCTCGAATCGATTGACGCCGACTTCGCTATCGTGCTTGGCGGTGACGGCACGATTCTGCGGGCGGCCCGGCAGATGGGAGACCGGCAGATTCCGGCCCTCGGCGTAAATATGGGAAAGCTGGGGTTTCTGGCGGACATTCCGCCGGAGGAATTTGAAACGGTATTGCCGTATGTGGTTTCCGGCCAGTGCCGCATCATTCGGCACATGATGTTGCGGTGCCAGGTGTTCGGGCCGACCGACGGCGAGAGCCCTTCCGACGCGGAGGCGGAACGGGTCAACTGCCTGGGGCTCAATGAAGCGGCGATTCTCGGGGGCGCCCCTTTCTCGATGCTTGACATCGAACTTTACGTTGACGGAGAATTGGCCACCATCTATAGTTGCGACGGCTTGATCGTGGCGACCCCGGTCGGCTCCACCGCGCACAGTCTTTCCGCGGGCGGACCCATCCTGCGGAAGGACCTGGCGGGCTTTCTGGTTTCGCCGTTGAGCCCCCACACCTTGACGATGCGGCCGCTGATCGACGCCGCGCATCGCGTGTTCGACCTGCGGGTGGCCAGCGGCAACGAATCGACCGGGGTGGTGGTGGACGGCAAGCTGGTGAGTCGCCTTCGCCGCGGCGACCGCGTGCGAGTGCGGCGGGCCGACAGCACATTCCAGCTCATCGAAGTCCCCGGCCATAGCTACTACCACACATTGCGAGACAAACTCGGCTGGAGCGGCCACAACCCCAATACCAGACCCCGCGTATAACGGAAACCCGAAGACTCCCGCTCCCCCCCCTTCCCATTCGAACGGAATCGAATCATGCCAGCCCTCCGCCGCGGCGGTCTCGCCGCCACTTTCTTCCCACCATTCGCCCTTCTGATCGCATGTTCGCTTGCCGGACCCGCCGCCGCAGAAGACGCGGACTCCTTGCTTGCCAGGTACGAAGCCGCCAAGGCCCGCGCCACCACGCAGGCATACGAACTGCGCTACCAGTTCACCGTGGGCGAGACGCTCGAGTACCAGGTGAACCACGTGGTCGACATCGAAACGACCGTGCAGGGCGACACCCAGCGGGCCCGCACCGGCAGCGCGTCGCTTAAACGGTGGTTAATCGAGGCCGCCACGCCGGACGAGGTGACGCTGGTCCACTCCGTCAGCGACGTGAAGATGTGGAACCGCCTGCACGCCAAGGCGCCCGACGGCACGATCAAGGAGTACGACACGCAATACGACAGCAAGAGCGGCGAGAAGCCGCCGCAAGGTTACGAGGACGTGGCGGAAAACGTCGATCAGCCTTTGACCCGCGTCTGCGTCGATCGCGCCGGCGCCGTGCTCAAGCGACAGGAATTGGCGGATCATACCTCGGTCAGTGAGGCCTTGCTCATGCCGTTGCCAGCCGAGGCGATGAAGGTCGGCGGCTCGTGGCATCGCGACTCGTACGTGATCGCGGAGGACCCGCAAGGGCCGCGCCAACGGGTCAAGCTGCGGCGGTTGTACAAGCTCGAATCGGTGGAGGAGGCCATCGCCCACATCTCCGTCCGCACGCAGGTGCTCACCCCGGTGCACGATCCCCGCATCCACATGCGGCTGGTGAAGCATCTCTCCCGTGGCGAAATCACGTTCGACGTGGCCGCCGGCCGCCTGCTTTCCCGCGAGCTGAAGCTCGACGAAATCGTCATCGGCTTTAGCGGCGCCAACAGCTCGATGCGGTATCTCTGCCGCTTCCGTGAAGAACTTGCGGATTGATCGTTTAGCCGCGACGCCGCAGGCTCGCGGCAACGCGTCCGCAACCGAAAAGGAACCACGGATGAACACGGATAGACACGGATAACGCGGAAGAAAATCGCTCGGGATTCGCAACGTCGTAAAAAGTTCGCGGCAAGGATGCCGCGACCAACCCGGCAGGATGCCCTCCACCACTGACGAACGCCAGCCAAGACAAATTCCAATTGCGGGTGAACCAGGACACAAGCACGACGCTCGATGGCGGAGCAACGCTTCGGGATCTGACTATTCGCTCTCCAGTTCGCTCCGCTTGAGCTTGAGCGTGTGAACCACGCCGCCGTCGATCGTGACCACGTCGTACTGTACCGTTGGGTCGTCCGCGGTGGTGTCGAAGGTGACCAGGCCGAACGACTGCTTCTTGTTGTAGGAGAAAATCGCCTTTTTCATCGTGCCGTGCACGTGCTGGTTGGTCAGGCGGGAGGAATTGAACTCGAACAGCGGGTAGCCGTTTTCTCGCGGAATCTTCCAGGCGTCGCTGCGGTGGCGGTCGGCCGACATCAGGACCACGCCGTCAATCTTCTTCTCGGCGAGATGATCGAAGATCTCCGTCCGCTCGGCCTGGTAGCCGTTCCACGTGTCGAGGCTCTTCCCCTTCGCCAGGAAGGTCCACGGCACGGGCGAACAGAGGACCTTGAACGTGGCCTTCGATTTGGCCAGGCGGTCGAGCAGCCACTTCTTTTGGACGGGGCCTAGCATCGAGGGATTGTTCGCCCGCGGATCGGTGCGGTAATAGCGGCCGTCGAGCATGAAGAACTCGATGTCGCCCCGCACGAACGAGAACCAGCAACCGGGCTGTTCGTCGCCGCCGCCGTAGCCGGGGTTGACCCAGTTCTGCGTAAAGACGTTCCACACCGGGCGTTTCCACGCCGGCTCATCGATGGCGGGCCCGCCCCAGCAGTCATTCGTGCCGAAGTCGTGGTCGTCCCAGATGGAATAAACCGGCGTCGTGGCGAGCAAGGCCCGATATTCCGGCCGCGACTGCCGGCGGTAATAGCAATACCGCTGCATGAGCGGGCTCGTCGGTTTGTCGCTGTAGATGTTGTCGCCCAGGAGGAGCAGCAAGTCGGGCTTTTGTTTGGCGATGGTCGTCCACATCCGTTCGTGCGGCGGGACGTAGCCGGCCCCGCCGCCAAAGGCGAGGCGGAACCGCGTGGGCGAGCCGGGCCTGGGCGGCGGCGTCAGGCGGCATTGCACGGCGGCTTCCCTGGCTACCTGGGGCATCGTGAAGAATTCGACGCGGTACTCGGTCTCGGGCGTCAATCCCGTGACGGAATAAACGGCCACGGCGTCGGTCTCGCCCGTCACACGGTCGGGGGCCGCGACGGTCACGCCCTCACCCGGCGTGACGCGGACGGGCAGCGGCTTATCCACGGCAAGCCGCAGCCAGATTTTTGCCGAGGTATCGGTCACGGCGCCGATCATCGGGCCATGCACGATGGGCGAGGCGGCGACGATTTCCTTGAAATCCTCGGTATCCCGCAAGGCGGTGAAGAGTTCGCGGGGGCCGGCGGCGAAGCGGGCCGGCGGCAGGCCATTCTTGATCGCCAACCGGACGAATCCCAGCGATTCATCGACCTTGCCCACCGCACAATACGCGGCCGCCAGCATGAAGTCGGTTTCGGCGTCGGTGGGGAACTTCTTTTTCAGGGCCGATAGCTTTTCGATCGCCTGCTGCGGCTGGCCGGCTTCGATCAAGTCCAGCGCGTTTTGATGTTGCCGCTTGTAGTCGTTGGGGATCGCGGTGGGCTCGGCCGCGAAGGCCGCCGCCGCGCATAGCGAGGCGAGGCAAAGCGGCGCCAGTTCACGGGGCAACCGAGTGAAAGCGCGAGGCGCTAAAGCGTGGGGCATTTCGGTTCTCTCTGGTGTGTGTTATGTAACGTGGTGAGACGTTAAATGTGGTTGGGGCTCGGCTACGCCGCAAGCGGCTTATTCTATGCGGAATGGAATGCGATTGCACGTTGCGAGGAACCGTTGATCCGTCTTCTCTGTCTGGCCGACCTGCACGGCGCCGCCTTCTCCCTGGAAGAGGCGGTGACGGCGGCGGAAGCCCCCGATGCGATTCTGCTCGCCGGCGACCTCACGCATTTCGGCAATCCTGAGGAGGCGGCGCGTTTGGTGCGGATCTGTCAGGCGGCCGCTCCCACCTACGCCGTGGCGGGCAACTGCGACAGCCCGGACATCGACGGGCGCCTCGGCGACCTCGGGGCGGGGTTGCACGGGACCGGGGTGATTCTCGACGGCTGGCTGGGCGTGCTGGGCGTCTCGGCGATGCCGGTGTGGCTGGGCGGGACGTACGAACTGACGGAAGAGGAAATCGCCGCGACGCTCGAACGCGGATATGCGGCGTTCGGTCCATCCCCGCCCGCCACGCTGCTGTTGACGCACACGCCGCCGCGGGGATGCCTGGACCTTACCCGCCGGGGCAAACACGCCGGCTCGACCGCGGTGCGGGAATTCGTCGAGCGCCGGCGTCCCGGCCTCGTCGTGTGCGGCCACATCCACGAGGCCCGCGGCTGCGAGCGGCTCGGATCCACGAGCGTGGTGAACTGTGGCCCGGCGTATCATGGGCATTTCGTCCGGATCACGTGGCGGGAGGCAAGCGAGCCGCCGGAGGTTCTCCCAGGGAATTTGCGGCATACGTTGGCGGCGGCGTGGCGGCCTTGAACAGAACCTTACACCGTAGGTTCAGCGGACCGTGCGCATGCCGAAATCCGGATCTCGAGATCCGAAACAAATTCGACGCTCGAATGACCGAAAAAGACTCCCGACACCCTTCCCTCCCCCAAATCCGCTCCATTCGGCGCCGACTGGCGGCCTCCCCACTCAAGAGCCGCCGCCGCCGCTGCCGATGACCCTAGAGTCGGCGACGGAACGACCAACATGGCAGGGCGGCGAACGCGCAAATCGCCCAGTTTCGCCATTCTTCCCTCCCACGCGCCAGGCCCAAATCGCCATAGCGGGAAGTCGCGGCGAGCGTTATACCTTAGCAAAAGTCGCGGCGTCGCCGGGCGCCTGTGGGTCGCGGTCACGGGCCACGCGGAAATCGCCGTTTCGATATCGCTGGGGAGGGACCAACACATGACGAGTGGGAAGTCGGTCGGCGCCGAGGGGACCAGCATTTTCTCGCGGCGCTGCGGAGGAATGTTCACCGCGGTGTTCCTGTTGGGCGCCGTCCTGCTCGCCGGCGTCGCCGATGCCCGGCCGCGCCTTGGCAGTGGGGGAAGCGAGCAACCCTCTGCGAGCGTAAACGCTCAGCATCCCGGCTCGACCCGCATTTCCGGTTCCGTCGCGGCGGAGGCCATTGAGATCTCGCCCGACGCGGCCCCGCCCTCCGCCGAGGAATCGGAATCGCTCGCCGGTGAGGAATCGGAATCCGAATCGGAATCGCCCGCCGCCGAGGAATCGGAATCGCCCGCCGGCAATCCGCTCGCCGCCGGCGTCGTCAAGGCCGTGCGGCAGGAAATCGAGAACAATCTGAGGGCCCGCGGCGTGACCGGCCGCTGGATCAGCTTCGAGCGTTACACCGCCTACACGCTCGCGAAGCACGCTGCCCGGCACACCGGTAATGAGCTGACCGGCAACTGCCGGCTCAATTGGTATCAGAGCCTGCTGAAGGACCCGTTGGACGCCCCGCGACAGGCGGAAGCGTTTACGCGGCAGGTTTTCGAGGACCTGAAGGCGCCGTCGCAGGGCGTGGCCCGAACCGCCGCGCTGGCCGCGGTGAAGCTCGACTTGCCGGCCCGCTCGCAGATTCGAGCCGCTTCGGCCGACTCGCCCGCGGAAGCGCTCGAAATCGTCCGCAAGGCCCTCATCCTCACCCAGCAGGAATACGCCGCCGCCCTCGCCCCTCTGAGCAAATCGCAAATCAGCGGGCTCAAGCAAAAGGTGTACCCGGTGATGGTCGCCAACAACCAGTTTGGCCATACGCTCAATGAACGGAGCACCGGTCGCTGGTTGTGCGACACGATGGAACAGATCGACCGCGACGCCATGATGCGGGCCGGGGAAGCCATTATCCCGTTGGCGGACGCGGGGTTGCTGGCCCAACTCAAAGAGATCGACTCCCGCGAACTCCGCTACGGAAAGTTCCCGATCACGATCGCCGGCGTGACCGGGCCGGTGGCGGATGTCATCGCAACCGAGGCGGGCGACATCGTCATCGGCGACCACGGCGCCAACCAGTACCGGCTCGATGAAATTCCGAACCTGGTGGCCGTGATCGATTTGGGCGGCGACGACACCTATTACGACGGCGTGGTGACCGAGGATCGCCCGGTGCTGCTGATCATCGATCTGGCCGGCGACGACCAGTACCGCGCCAGCAGGCCGTGCGTGCAGGGGTCGTCGATCCTGGGGATTTCGATGCTGGTGGATGACGCGGGGGACGATTACTACTACGCCCAGGACATGGCCCAGGGCTCGACGATTGCCGGCGTGGGGGTGCTGATCGACAACGCGGGGAATGACCGCTATCTCGGCCGCAAGCGGATTCAGGGGCAGGCGATGTTCGGGCTGGGCCTCTTGGTCGATCGCGGCGGAAATGACAAGTACCACGGCGCCCTGTGGACGCAGGGCTTCGCCGGTCCCTACGGGATGGCCGCCCTGTGCGACGTCGATGGCCGGGACACCTACTACACCGGCGGGATGTATCTGGACAACTACGACGAGACCCCCGGCTACGAGGGTTGGGGGCAGGGCGTGGGCGCCGGTATCCGGCAGGTGGCCAACGGCGGCATCGGCCTGATTCTCGACGGCGGCGGCGACGACAGCTACGAATACGATTACCTCGCCCACGGCGGCGGTTATTGGTGCGGCCTGGGCTTCGCCCGCGATTTCGGCGGCAACGACGTCCGTCACGCCTACACGCGGACGAGTTACAACGGCGGCCGGAGGCCGGAGGCGGCCTTCCAACGCTTCGGCGCCGGCTGGGGATGCCACTACTCGCTGGGCTTCCTTTTCGACGACGACGGCGACGACTACTACGGCGGCACGATCATGGGTGTCGGCTTCGCCTGGGACTGCTCGAGCGGCTTTCTGTTCGACTTCGCCGGCGACGACCATTACGCGGCCCGCGGCGGCAACACCCAGGGGCGCGGCAACGAGATGGGCTTTGGCGTGCTGGCCGACTTCCGCGGAAACGACAAGTACGACAGCGGCGGCATCGGCTACGCCTCGACCGGCATCACCTATCACCCCGAGGGCGCCAGCGGCGGCAACTTCAGCTTCGCCATCGATTACGGCGGACAGGACACGTACGCGTGCCGGGCCCCCAACAACAGCATCAATCGCCGCGGCAGCCCCAGCGGCTTCGTGATCGACCGCCCCACCCGGGCCGAAGTCGCCGAACAAAAGCGGAAAGAGGCGGAACTGGCCGAGAAGCAAAAAAAGGAAGCGGAACTGGCAAAGAAGCAGCCGAAGGAAACGGACGCTCGCCAGAAATTGACCGTCGCCAACCAAGAGAAACCCGCCGCGCAAACCAAACGGTAGTCCAGTGTCGGAAACCCGCCGCGTAAGCAAGGGACCATAAGCAAGGGACCGACGGGGTCGGGAGTCTTCTTCAGTACGACCGGTTACTACCTGGTCCGTCGATGACCGAAAAAGACTCCCGACCCCTTCCCAGCTCTGATTCACGGAGGATCAAAAATGAGCTTATTGCGTCGCAAAATCGCGATGGTCGCCGGGTGGACGGCTTTCGTGCTCCTCGCCGCCTTCGCCCACGCCGAAGACTACCCGAGCCCGCTGGCTGCCATCCGCACCGCCTTCCTGGACGCCATCGCCAAAACGAACCGCGAAACCCAGGCCCCGGTGGACCCCGCCAAGACTCCCACCACCGGCGGGCCGCCGCAGGCCGTCACCCCCGCCCGCGATTCGGACCGCTCGGAACGGCTGCTCGAAGAAGCCGTCGAGTCGGCGGCCGAAGAATTGGCGGCCGAAACGGACGCCGCTGCGGACGAGGCGCCCGCCGATCAGCCGGTCACTGAGAAACCTCGCGAGACAAACGCGGAAAACGCCGGCGCGGAGGCGCCCAACGCCGACGCGGAGCCCGAGCCCGAACCGCTCGAACCGCTCTCGCCAGCGCTCACCGAACTTCGCAACCAGGTCCGCCGGTCACTGCGGCCGCACTACGCCCATACGTTCAGCACGCAGTCCAACACGCCGATCGAGATCATGGCCCACGCGTCGGCCTTCGGCGGCAAGACCGAGGTTTACTCCGCCCGGCATCGCCAAAAGATGCCGGCCCTGGGCCTGATTTGCTTCGGCTATGCCTCCGGCGACAAAGAGATGCTGCGGGTCAGCGGAGACCGGGTGATCGCGGCGGTCGGCCACGGCGCGCAGACGGCGCCGGGCGAACTGCTGGCGACGCTCGCCCGTTGCCGCGTTTCGCCCAGTTACGAGATCACGGTCGGCAAATTCAAGGGAACCGTGGGCGATCTGATCGAATCCGAGATGCAGCGCCTCCGCAAGGACGACGACAACGCCTATCGGCTGATCGGGCTTTCCTACTACCTTTCCGACGACCCCATCTGGCAAAACGACGCGGGCGAAACGTGGAGTCTGCCCCGGCTGGTCGCCGCGGAAGTGGCCCGCAAGGCCGACAACGGCTCGCCCGCCACGGCGATCCGCCTGACGGCCCTTGCCTACGCGGTGCGGCTGCGGGAAAAGCGAGAGCAGGAGATGACGGCCGAGTACGCCACGGCGGCCAAATATCTCGACCGCTGCCGCGACTTCGTCTACCAACTGCAAAACAGCGACGGCAGCTTCCACCCCCATTACTTCGCCAACCGCGGGACCAGCCGCGACACCACCGGCGTGATGCAGGCGACGGGGCACATCGCGGAATTCCTGGTGACGTGGAACACGGGCGAGCGGCTCGAAGACCCGCGGCTGATCCGCACGCTCGACTATCTGGCGGGAATGTTGGCCGCCAGCCAGTATGCCCGCTCCACCCCCGGTATGCCGACCCGCGACATCCTCGCCACCCGCCACGCCTGCCGGGCCCTGATGCTGTACGACCGCAAGGTCTTCGCCCCGCACGATGCTAAAGAGACGGCCGAGGTGGCGAAGAAGGAAGACGCAAAGAAGCGGTAGCGTGGCCGAGCCCGGCGATTGCGCGACGGAACGGCGTTGGAAGAACCGGAACCGTAAGCGACGGCGATTCCCCCTCCCTTGCTAACCCGAACTTTTTTCGATGCGGTGCGAGATTTTCCGGCTCAGGCACGGGAAATCCGTCGAAAAGGGGCGATTTCGAAATTCGGGATTCTGGCTACACTCCGATGGCCAGGCCGAGGAGGTCGAAGGCGCGACGCTGGAGATCGGTCGGCACGGTCCATTGGTC